>Ga0181529_10003900_pt1 | contig 16588 bp, 14 predicted proteins | sample PEATcosm2014_Bin_36_FD_119763 | JGI IMG/M metagenome (GOLD analysis project Ga0181529, IMG submission 119763) | Peatland microbial communities from MTU Mesocosm Facility, Houghton, MI, USA - PEATcosm2014_Bin10_30_metaG | ecosystem: Environmental > Terrestrial > Soil > Wetlands > Peat | place...
CCGCCGCGACTGCGCGCCGGCGAACCCGGCGGCGGCGCCCGCCGCGCCTTCGCTCGCGCCGCCGTCCGCGCCGCCGCCGACCATCGGCGGGCCGCCCTCGCCGCCTTCGCCGCCCCCCGCGACCCCGCCGGCCGCCTGCAATCCCAACGAGCTCCGCCGCGTCGGCGACGGCGGCGTCTCCTGCCAGCCGGCGTGCCAGCGGCCGGACGTTCAGGTGGGAGACAAGTGCTGCCCGCCGTCGGCCTTGGCCGCCAACGCGGCGTGCTCGAATTCGTCCTGCCCCGCCGGCCAGACGCCGATCGGGCCGAGCAATTTCTGCTGCGACGGCGCGCACGTCTACGCGAGCGCGAACGGCGCGCCCGCCTGCTGCGCCGGGGCGGTGGTCGACGGCCAGTGCGCGCCGCCGCCGCCCGCCTGCGCGCCCGCGGCCAACGGTCAGAACTGCCCGCCAAGCTGCGCGGCCGGCTATGTCGCGATCGGCGGCGCCTGCTGCCTGGCGAGCCAGCTCACGTCGACCGGCGTCTGCTGCCCCGCCGGGCAAGCGCCGAGCGGTACCGGCAAAAGCGTGTGCGCGCCGATCTTGCACATTCCGACCGGGCCGTCGTGCTGCGCCTCCGGCCTCATTCCGACCGCGAGCGGCGCCTGCTGCGCCCCCGCCGACGTGACCACGGCGGGCGCTTGCTGCCCGAGACCCGTCGATCCGGCCAATCGATCCGCCTGCCCGCCGGTTCAGCCGGTCGTTCCGTTCGCGCCGGCGACGCCCGTCGTCCCGGCCTGCGCGCCCGGCTACAGCATGACGGCGGACGGAAGCTGTTGTTCTGATCGCTACCTCAGCGCGGATCGGCGCTCATGCTTGACGAGCCCGCAGCCCTGCGCGCCGGGGCAGGTTCGCGATCAAGCCGGCCGATGCGTGATCATTGTCCCGCCGGCCTGCCCGAGCGGTCAGGAGCGCGTCGGAACGGCCTGCGCGGCCGCTTGTCCGCCAGGAGAGGCGCGATTGGCTTCAGGTCTCTGCAAGCCGGTTGCGACGCTCTGTCCGCGCGGGGAGGCGCGCAACCGCGACGGCGTCTGCGCGCCGGTCGCGCTCACGGCCTGCCCGCCCGGCCAGCTCCGCGATCGGCGCGGCGTCTGCGTCCGTTCGGCGATCGGCCGCTGTCCGCCCGGCTCGCTGCGCAACGACCAGGGGCTGTGCGCGCCGCCGCCCTCCCTCTGTCCGCTCGGATTCGTCCGCAACGCCTTCGGCGTTTGCGTTCCCGTCGCGGCGCCGGGCTGGTTCGCGCCGCCGGTCCGCCCCAACTTCCCGGCGCCCGGCGCCGGCCGCGTCGCGCCGCGCGGGCTCGCGCGTTGACGGCGGCCCGTCGGCGCAGGCGTCATCGTCCGCCGCGCGCGCTTTTCGCCGCTTCACGCCTTCCCGTGCGGCGCGCGCTCGACTTTCGGGTCGAGCGGCCAGCGCGGCCGGGCGGCTACGGAAAGGTCGTCGACGAGGCCGCGCCGCAGGCGCTCGATTCCCGCCCACGCGATCATCGCGCCGTTGTCGGTGCACAGGCTGATCGGCGGCGCGACCAGCGGCAGGCCGGCCTGGGCGCAGAAACGCGCCAGAGCCTCGCGGATCGCCCCATTGGCGGCGACGCCGCCCGCGACCACCACGCCGTGCGCGACGCCGACGCGCTGGCGGAACAGTCTCAAGCCAACGCGCATGCGGTCCTCGATCACGTCGACCACCGCCGCCTGAAACGAAGCGCAAAGGTCGGCGACGTCGTGGGCCTTCAGCGGCGCGATCGCCTGCGCGGCAATGCGCGTCGCCGTCTTCAGCCCCGACAACGAGAAGTCGGCGTTCGGCCGGCCGAGCATCGGGCGCGGCAGGGCGAAGCGCGTCGGGTCGCCGTCCTTCGCCGCCGCCTCCACCGCCGGCCCGCCGGGGTAGGAGAGGCCGAGCAGCTTGGCGGTCTTGTCGAACGCCTCGCCGATCGCGTCGTCGACCGTCGTGCCGAGGCGGTCGTAGTCGCCGACCCCTTTCACCGCGAGAATCTGGGTGTGGCCGCCGGAGGCGAGCAGCAGCAGATAGGGAAACGGCAGCGGCCGCGTCAGCCGCGCCACCAGCGCGTGCGCTTCGAGATGGTTGACGGCGATGAGCGGCTTGCCGGTCGCGAGCGCGATTCCCTTGCCGGTCATCAGGCCGACCACCACGCCGCCAATCAGCCCCGGCCCGGCCGCGGCGGCGACGCCGTCGAGGTCGCGCGCGCGTAAGTTCGCGCGGCGCAGCGCGCGGGCGACCAGCGCGTCGACGATCTCGACATGGGCGCGCGCCGCAATCTCCGGCACCACGCCGCCGAACGGCGCGTGGGCGGCGATCTGGCTCATCACCTCGTCGGCGAGAATCTCGCCGCCGCCCTCGGGGCGCAGGCGCACCACCGCCGCGGCGGTCTCGTCGCAAGTCGTCTCGATTCCCAAAACCCGCATCTTCGCTTCGCACGTCCCACGTTCGCCGCGGCGAACGCTTCGCGCCGCCGAAGGCGGTCGTCTGTACACGCTTGGCGCGAGCGCGCACAACGCATAATGAGAATCCGCGCACATCAATAACGCTTGAGAGCGCGCGGGCGGCGGGCGCGCAGGGAGCGTCGCGGTGACGATGACGGCAAGATGACCCTCCGCGTGGCGCTGTTTCGCGCCCGCGACGACGCTTCGCTGAGCGCGGCGCGGCTCGCCGGGCGCGGCTTCCTGGCGACGATCGCGCCGGCGACGGAGATCCGCGCCACCGGCGCGCCGCCGCCGCCCGGCCGCTTCGACGCCGCGGCCGCGACCAGCGCCAAGGCGCTGACGCTGCTCGCGCCAGCGGCGCGCTCGGCGCTGGTCGGCCTGCCGTTCTACGTCGTCGGCGAAGAGGGGGCGAGGGCCGCCGCCGCGCTCGGCTTATCGCTTGCGGCGGAAGCCGCGCCCGACGTCGCCACGCTGGCGACGGCGCTGACCGCCCGGCTCGCGCGTGGCTCGCGCGCGCTCTATCTCGCTGGCCGCCACCGCAAGGCCGTCCTCGAAGCCGCGTTGCGCCTGGCGGGCGTCAGCGTCGCGACGCTCGAAGTGTATGTCGCCGCGGCGCGCGCGGCCTGGAGCGGCGAAGAGGCGGAGGCGGTCGCGCGCTGCGGCGCGGCGCTGCACTATTCGCGGCGCTCTACAGCCCTCGCCGCCGCGCTCGCCGCGCGCGCCGGCTTCGCCGATCGCTTCCGCGTCATGCTGCACGCCTGCCTTTCCGCCGACGTCGCCGAGCCGCTTCGCGCCATGGGCGCGACGCGCTTCGCCGTCGCGGCCAGCCCGCGCGAAGGGGCATTGATCGACGCGCTCGCGGCGGCGCTCGCCGACGACCGGGGCTGAGGGGAGAGCGGCGTAGCGTCGCGGGGTCCTCCGAGGGTCGCGCGTTCCGCGGGTCCTTGACTTCGAATTCCTCTCTCGCGCACGCTCCGCTAGGCAAGCAAGGACCAAATCGGCGCGACGGCCGCCTTTGACGCGGCGGCGCGGCGAAGCGCGCCGGTTTCATTCGCGCCGCGGCTCGCCTATAGAAGCGGAGGAGCGAAAGCGAGACGCCATGGCCGACGACGCCAGCCCGAAACCCGAACCCGAAATTGTGGCGCCGACGCCGATCTCGCTGCGCCGCGAGCCGCCGCGCGATCCCGGCGTGATCGAAGGCGAGGCGACCGAAATCATGGAAGACGCGCCGGCGGCGCCGGCCGAGACCGAGGGGGCCCCAGCGACGCCCGCAGTCGAGCCGGCGGAAGCGTCCGCCGCCGAGTCTCCGGCCGAGCTCGTGGCCGAGTCGGCGCCGGTCGAATCGTCGGCCGAGGCGGCGAGCGTCGAGTCATCCGCCGAGCCGGTCTCCGAACCCGCGGCCTTCGAACCCGCCGCCGAGCCGCCGGCGTCCGAGCCGCCGGCCGCGCCTCGGCGGCCCTCGCCGCCGTCATTGAAGCTCATCTTCGCGGCGGCCGCGCTCGGCGCGATCGTCGGCGCGGCGCTGGCGCTCGGCGCCGGTTCGCTGGTCAATCCGCGCGCCGCGTCGCTCGATGCGGCGACGGCGCGCATCTCCGCCCTTGAACGCGCCGACGAGAGCCGGGCCGACGCCGACGCGGAGTTCGCCAAGCGCCTCGCCGTGGTCGAAGCGGGCGAAGCCGCAGCCGCCGCGGCGTCGGCGCTTGATGCGCTCGCGGGCCGCGTCGCCGCGTTGGAGAGCGCGGCTGGCAAGGGCCCGGCGCCGGCGCCGGCGACCGACGAAGCGCTTGCCGAGGCGCGCGCCGCGCGCGACGACGCCGCCAAGGCGCTGGCGCTCGTCGGCGCCGCGCCACAGGCCGCGCCCGCCGCGAGCCCATCGCCGCCCGCCGTCGATCCCGCCGCGCTGGCGGCGCTCGCCGGGCGGGTCGGCCAGCTCGAAAGCGGTGTCGCGGCGCTGAAATCGGGCGCGCCCGACGTCGCTGCGATCGACGCCCGCCTCGCCAAGCTCGAGGGGGCGCTCGCCGCGCCGAAGAGCGAAGCGCGGGTCGCCGCTGCGGAAGCGCAAGCGCCGCGCGGCGCGGCGGCGGCGGCGATCCTTGCCGTCGCGCTGGAAGGGCGTCTCGCAGCGGGCGCTCCGTTCGCACAGGAATTAAGCGGGCTTTCGCGCCTCGGCGCCGACGCCGGCCGGATCGGCGCGCTGAAGCCCTACGCCGACTCGGGCGCGCCGACGCTCGCGGCGCTCGCCGCCGCCTTCGCCAAGCTCGAGCCGTCGCTCACGGCGTTGGCGACTCCGGCGCCGGCGCGGAGCGACGAAAGCGTCTTCGATCGGCTGTTCGACCATATGCGCGCCCTGGTGCGGGTGCATAAGGTCGGAGCGGCGGGCGAAGGCGCGGAAGGCTTGCCGGCGGCGGTCGCGGCGGCGCTCGGGCGCGGCGATCTCGCCGCGGCGCTCGACGCCTACGGAAAGCTGCCCGAACCGGCGCGGCAGGCGGGGGCGGAGTGGGCGAAATCCGCCGCTGCGCGCCAGGCGGCGGGCGCGGCGGCGCGCGCCCTGCGCGACGACGCGGTCGCGCGTCTGGCCGCCGGCGATTAGGCGCGCCGGCAGGGGAATCTTCACCGGCGGCGCCTTAGGCTCTCGCGCCGCGCGCCCATAAGGCTCGAAGCGGAGACGCCATGATTCGCCTGTTGCTGTTCCTCTTCGCGCTCGCCTTGGCGGCCTGCGGCCTGACTTGGTTCGCCGAGAATCCGGGCGAGGTCGCGTTGACCTGGCGCGGCGTCGAATACGACGTGTCGCTGATGGTCGCGCTCGGCGTGGTGGCGGGGTTGGCGATCCTGTTGTCGCTCGCCTGGGCGGTCGCGCGCTTCGTCTTCCGCCTGCCCTCGCTGGTGTCGCTCGCCAACAAGGCGCGCCGGCGCGAGAAGGGCTACGCCGCGCTGTCGCGCGGCATGATCGCGGTCGGCTCGGGCGACGCGCGCGCGGCCAGCCGTCACGCGGCGGAAGCCCACAAGCGCCTCGGCGACGACCCGCTGGCGAAGCTGTTGCGCGCGCAGGCGGCGCAGCTCGCCGGCGATCGACCCGGCGCGGCCGCTGCCTTCCGCGCCATGCTCGACGATCCGCGCACCCACGCGCTCGGCCTGCGCGGCCTGCACATCGAAGCGCGGCGCAGCGGCGATCACGAGGCGGCGCTCGAATACGCCGCGCGCGCCCATCGCCACGCCGCGCTGCCCTGGGCGGGGCAGGCGATGCTCGACGACCGCGCCGCGCGCGGCGACTGGCCAGGGGCGTTGGCGATCGTCGAAGCCAACGCGGCGCGGAAGCTGATCGACAAGCCGACCGCCAACCGCTGGCGCGCGGTGCTGAAGACGGCGATGGCCGAAGAGATCGCCGAGCGCGACTCGAGCGGCGCGCTGGCGCTCGCCGAGGAGGCGTGCGCGCTCGCGCCCGGCCTGGTCCCGGCAGCGGCGTTGTGCGGCCGGCTCACCGCCGCCGCCGGCGACTATCGCCGCGCGGCGAAGGTGGTCGAGACCGCCTACCGGCACACCCCGCATCCCGACCTCGCCGCCGTCTATCTGAGAATGCGCCACGGCGATTCGGCGGCCGACCGCCTGACCCGCGCGCGCGCGCTGGCGCGTGTCGCGCCGCTCGACGTGGAAAGCTGGATCACCGTCGGCCGCGCGGCGCTGGAGGCGCGCGATTTCGCCGCGGCGCGCGCCGCGGTCGCCCGCGCGCAGGCCTCGGGCGCGGAGGGCGAGCGCCCGCCCGTGCGCCTCTGCCTGCTGATCGCCGACATCGAAGAGGCGGCGGGCGACCAGGGCGCGGCGCGCGAATGGCTCGCCCGCGCCGCGCGCGCGCCACACGATCGCGCCTGGATCGCCGAGGGGCTGATCAGCGATCGCTGGGCGCCCGCCTCGCCGTCGGGCGCGCTCGACGCCTTCGTTTGGCGGACGCCCGACGAGCGGCTGAGCGCGCCGGCGCTCCCACCTTCGCCGTCGCCTCCCGCGCTCGCCGCCGCAACGCCTCCCGCCTTGCCCTCGACGCCGGCCCCTGAAGCGCCGCCGCCGCCGGTCGAGAAGCCGCCGGCCGCGCTTGCGCCTGCGACCCCGCCGCCGGCCGAGACGCCGCCCGCCGCCGAAGCCTCCGCGCCTGCGTCCGCCGCGCCGGCCTTGGAAGCTGCGCCCGCCGCAGTCCCGCACGTCGCCGCGCCGCCGCGCGGCGCGCCGTCGGTCGTGATGCTGCCCGCCGGCGCGCCCGACGACCCCGGTCCGGACGCCGCCGCCGAGCGCAGGTCGGGATTCCGCCTGTTCGCGCGCGAATGAACGCTTGAGCGCGGCGCGCCGCCGCGGCGCCGCCGTTCTTGCCAATTCGCGGCGAAGTGGATTAAGAGACGGAGTTCCGTCGGCGACCGACGCTCTTTGCTTCGCCGCCGCGCAAAGCCGCAATAGCTCAGCAGGTAGAGCACGTCATTCGTAATGATGGGGTCGGGGGTTCGATTCCCTCTTGCGGCACCAGTAACGCAAGCCTCTGAATCCGCTTTTAAATCTGCAACGCCGTCAACCGGTTAGCGGCCAATGCGCGGCTCGCCGCGGACGGCGTGTATCCGCAAATGTATGCCGCCCGCGCGGGCCGCCCGACGAGAGCGAAGGGCATGGCCTACCTCCTGCGGCGCCGCGCCGGGCGCTACCGCTTCCAGCTGAGGCTAGAGCATCGCCCGCCTACGATGGCGCATATCCGGCCCGGACGAAATAGTTGGCGCAAGCTTGCGGGTGATTTCGTCGAGGCATTGGCCGATGCGGTCCCAAAGCGCCGGCACGGTTCGCTCGGCGGCCTTTCGCAGGCGCGCTTTGGGCTGGGAGAATGCCATCTCGATCGGGTTCAGGTCGGGCGAGTAGGCCGGCGGCAGACGCAGCTCGGCGCCGGCGTCGACGATCAGTTTGCGCACGCCCTCGACTTTGTGAGCGGGCAGGTCGTCCATCACCACGATCTCGTCGGGCTGCAGGGTTGGGACAAGCGCCTTCTCGACGTCGACCGGGAAGGCCTCGCCGTTGATCGGTTCGTCCGGAACAAAGGGCGCGACCAATCCGTTGCGGCGCAAGCCCGCGGTGAAGGTGGTGGTCTTCCAATGTCCGAAGGGCGCCTTGGCCAACAGCCGCTCGCCGCGTCGGCATCCGGCGGAAGATCACTCGTCCGAGGTTTTCTTCCGGCTTGCGTCGTCTCCACAGAACGTCCGCGCCATCGCCTTAAGGATGACGACGGCGCTGGCGGCGCCAGGGTCGAGATGGCCGAGCGCGCGTTCGCCGAGCCGCGCCGCCCGTCCTCGCGCCGCGACCATCGAGCAAGTCGACGCTGCGCCGGCTTCCGCGGCGGCCAACACGTCCCGCCACATCTCTTCGGCGCTCGCTGAACGACGGACGGCGTCGGCCGCCGCCTCGGCCGCAGGAATCCAGGCGTCGAGCATTGTCTTGTCGCCGCGCCGCCCCTTGCCGCGCTCTCGCACGCCGTCCGTGATCCCCTTGACGAGGCCGGCCTGAACTTCCGGCGTCGCGCGGGTCGCCCCCGCGAGCCCTTGCGCCGCGCGCAGAAACCCGGTCGCGTAGAGCGGGCCGGTCGATGCGCCGATCGAATTGAGAAACGTCATCGCCAGATCGTTCATCAGCTTCGCAGGCGGCACGTTGTCGACGTTTCGTTTGGATAATTCGTTCTTCACCGCCTGGAAGCCGATCGACATCGTCACTCCGTGGTCAGCGTCGCCGATCGCCCCGTCGAGCGCAGACAGTTGCTCCTTCGCGTCTTCGATCGAATCGGCGATGTTGTGGAACATCCGGCTCAAGCAGCGGGAAAGAAGCTCCACCATTGGTTTCTCCACTAGGCGATCGCCGAGCTCAGCCCACCTGCAAGAATGCCGTTCGGCAAGGATGGTGAAGAAGCTCCTGCAGCTCGCGGTCGAGGAGCAAGAGCGAAATCGATGCGCCGACCATGTCGATTGACGTACAGTAATGCCCGACGAGACTGAGATCGATCTCAACGCCTTTGGCCGCGAGCCGCTGCTCGACCCGGCGATAAAGGATATACAACTCCATAAGCGGCGTGCCGCCGAGCGAATTGACCAGGACCGCGACTTTGTCGCCGAAGCTCGGCCTCATTTCGGCGAATATCTGGTCGAGGATCATGTCGACGGTTTCGTCCGCTGTCGTCAGCTTGCCGCGCAGGACGCCCGGCTCGCCATGAATGCCCATGCCGATTTCGATTTCGTCGGGGCCGATCTCGAAATTGTAGCGCCGCGTCTGCGGCAGCGAGCATGGCTCCAGCGCGACGCCGACCGTGAAGGTGCGCGCGTTGGCCTTGCGCGTGACGGCCTCGCAGGCGTCGAGGGTCCAGCCCTTGTCGCACGCCGCTCCGGCGATCTTGAAAACGAAGACGTTGCCGGCGACGCCGCGTCGCGAATCGCGATTCTCGCTCGGCGAACTGGCGACGTCGTCCGTCGTCACGATCGACCGCGTCTCGATGCCGTGGTCGCGGGCGATTTCGGCGGCCATGTCGAAGTTCATGACGTCGCCGACATAATTGCCGAAGACGAACAGGACTCCCGCGCTCCCCGACACCGCCTGCGCGCATTGAAAGATCGGATCGGGCGGCGGCGTCGAAAAGATGTTGCCGACGGCGACGGCGTCGGCGAGGCCCTTGCCGACGTAGCCGAGAAAGCACGGCTCATGGCCCGAGCCGCCGCCGATCACCAGGCCGACCTTACCCAAGCGCGGCCCCTCCAACGCCACCAGCGCGCGCCGCGAGGCGGCGAGCGGCCGTAGATAAGCGCGATGGGCGCGGATCGCGCCTTCGAGCATTTCCTCGACCACGACGTCAGGCTCGTTGATGAGCTTCTTGACGTGCTCGCGCGTTTGATGCGCGATCGGCTTGTCCGCGTGCTTGTCGACCGCCCGCCGGTCGAGCTCGCTCGCGCCGTCGGCGCGCAGGACGCCGCGGGCGGTAGCCGCGTCGGTCACCAGCACGTTGAGATAGCCGCGGCGAAGCGCGGCGAGAATCGCCGACACCTTATCGAAGCCGCCCGCCACGCAGATGCGCAGATCGACGCGAAGCAGATCGTCGAGCGACAAGCCGATCACACGATCGTCGAGCGTCCCTGCGACTGGGCGCCCCCAAGCGTCGATGAAGCGCGCGGCGAGCACCCCCACGGCGTCGCCGTCGATGTAGCGCTGGAGATCCGCCCCGTCGAACACGCCATCGCTGTACAACGACGCGTTCAACCGCAAGGAGGCGATGCCGAACAACGCTTTGTTGGCGCGCAGGAGAATCTCAAGCTGTTCGGCGACTAAGGGTTCGGCGGCGATGATCGCCCGCGCTGCGGCGGTCGATGCGACCGCCGGCGCGGACAGGCTGACGCAGGTCGCATTCACCGCGGCGGCGATCGTCGACGCGCAAAGCGCGGGCGACGAAGGATTCTTGGCGATCGCTCCGCCGATCGCCTGGACCACCGTCACATCTTGCAGGCCGGCGATCTGCAGGTTGGTTCCGACCGCCATCACGGTGCGGCCGCCGGTGACGGCCAACGTGTCGCCCGACCGGAGTAGCTTGCGCAGGGCCAGCGCGCCGGCGACGCCGAGCCGGTCGCCGAGCGAACGATCGTCGGCGCCGTTGGGAATGACGAAGCAATCGCGCAGATTGAAATGGCTCTTCAACGACCGGGCCAGGCTCAGAGAGGCCAACCGCCCCGGTTCGATCGAAATATTGACGATCCCGCGCTCACGCGCCTCGTTGAGGTAGGCGATCACGGTGGCGCGCGACACCCCCATGGTCTGGGCGATGTCGCTTTGCGTCATCCCTTCCTGGTAATAGAGCCAGCTCGCCCAGATGTAGGGATCGTCGCCAAAACGCAGTGGCGTCGCCCCGCCGGATTCCGACGGCGCAGAGCGCGATCGCGCGCTGGAGCGAAACTCGCCGACCTCCATGACCCCCGAAAGCCTCTCTCCCGCGGCGGGCGCAAACGAAAGAAGCGCCGTGGAGATGAGGAGGATAGAAGGTTGGCCTTGCCGGTGTCGAGCGCTTTCGTGGCGTTCAACATCAACGCGCCGGCGGCGCGCCAGATTCGCCTTCCTCTCGGCGCCGGCGCCGGCCGCGCCTCAGCCGGCTCGCTTGACGGCGTCGAGGCGGTCGACCGCAGCGACGTTCGCCGCCGAGGGGCCCGCTGGATCGAAAACCGCGCGAAGCCAAACATCGGCGATGCTTTTCGCCAGCTCGGGGCCGACCACGCGCGCGCCCATGGTGATGATCTGGGCGTTGTTGGATTTAGCCGCGCGCTCGGCCGAGTAGGCGTCGTGCGTCAAGGCCGCGCGAATGCCCGGCACCTTGTTGGCGGACATGCATACGCCGATGCCGGTGCCGCAAAACAGGATGGCGCGGTCGTACTCGCCGGCCAGAACCGCCTTGGCCACTTTCGCCGCGATGTCGGCGTAGAAGCCCGGCTCGCTCAAATCCGCGACCGTCAGATCCGGCCGACGCGCCAAATGAGCGGCGATGACGTCGAGCAAGGGTTTTCCGACGCTGTCCGCGCCCAGAGCGATCTTCATTGCTGCACCTCGAATAGCTTGCCGGCGCGCCGCCTCGTTCGCGGCGCCCGGACACGAGTCGCCGGCGATGCGAATAAGGCGCGTCCGCGGCGCGCGTTTCGCCGCAGACGCGCCGCAAGGCGGACGATCGCGTCCGTCACGGCTTTCCCTCCAGTTTCGATTTCGCTCCTTCGGCCAAGGAGCGCAGAATGATCGCGCAGGACGCCGCGCCGGGGTCAAGCACGCCGCGCGAGCGCTCGCCCAGTCGGCTCGCCCGGCCGATCTTGGCGACGAGGTCGATTGTGCCGTCCCGTCCTTTTTCGGCGGCGACAATGAGCGCGTCGAGCGCCGCGTCGAAGCTCTCGCCTTTCGCGGTCACGGCGGAAAACGCCTCCAACGCCGGCGCGTAGGCGTCGATCAGCGTCTTGTCGCCGACCTTGGCGTCGCCGATCGACTGGACCTCCGTCAGGCCGGCGCGCAGCATCCGCTCGAACGCCGGCGCGTCGATCCGCTCGACGCCCGCCAAGGCGTCGGCGAAGCCGGAGAACATGGCGCCGTAAAGCGGGCCCATCGAGCCGCCGATTTCCGTCATCAGCACATCGCCCAACGTCTCCAGCGAGGCCGACAACGGGCGCGCCTCGCCGCGCAGGCGCTCCGCCGCGAGACTGAAGCCTTTGGCCATGTTGACGCCGTGATCGCCGTCGCCAATCAGGCCGTCGATGTCGCTGAGATACGCCCGGTTCTCGACGATGCGCCGCGCGATGGCGGAGACGATGTCGCCCGATTTGGAATTGGAGAATTCTCGCATCGCGCGACGCCTCACAACCGCGCAGGGCACGCCGCTTCGAGGGCGAGCAGTCGCTTGAGCTCTTCGTCGAGCGCCATGATCGTCAGCGTCACGCCGACCATCTCGAGCGAGGTGAAGAAGTTGCCGACGTAGACGCGGGCGATCTTGAGCCCGCGGGCGCGAACTTCCGCGTCGACGGTGTCGTTGAGGATGTAGAGCTCGTTGGTCGGCGTGGCGCCGAGGCCCGAGATGAGTACGGCGACCTCGGCGCCGGCCGGCAGGTTGTGGTCGTCGAGCACGGCCTTGACCATGTCGCGCGCCACCTCTTTCGCTTGCTTCAGCGGCTCGACGCGCACCCCCGCCTCGCCGTGGTGGCCGATGCCCACCTCCATCTTTCCCGGCTCGATCGCGAAGTTGGGGTGGCCGACCGCCGGCAGCGTGCACGGCCCAAGGCCGACGCCGATCGAGCGGCAGGCGTCGATCGCCTTCTGCGCCGCCGCCTGCACCTCCTTCGCGGTCCCGCCGAGCGCGGCCTTGGCGGCGCCGCACTTCCACATCAGGACCTCGCCGGCGACGCCGCGGCGCTTCTCGCGTTCGCTCGGCGGCGCAGAGCAGACGTCATCGTTGGCGACGACGGTGAGAACTTCGACGCCGTCCTTGGCGGCGAGCTTCACCGCCATTTTGACGTTCATGTTGTCGCCGGCGTAGTTTCCGTAGAGGCAGACGACGCCGCGGCCGCCGTCGGCGATCTTGAACGCGTCATAGAAGCTCTTGGCGGTCGGCGAAGAGAAGATCTCTCCCACGGCGACGGCGTCGAGCATGTTGCGGCCGACGTAGCCGATGAACGCGGGCTCGTGTCCCGACCCGCCGCCCGTGACGACCCCGACCTTGCCAGGCGTCGGCGCCTGGGCGGCCGCGACCACTCTCGGATTGTCGGCAAGCTTGACGAGATCGCCGTGGGCTTTGACGAACCCGCGGACGGTGTCTTCGACGACGAGATCCGGGTCGTTGATGAATCGCTGCATGGTGGCGAGCTCCTAAGTCCTTTCCGATCCGATGCTTAAGTTCCAACGATCGCGCCGCCGCCGTCGACCGGCCGGTCCACGCGGTCGCTTGGCGCCGTCAGCCGCCAGGAACGCCGCCGCAGCGAAGGAGCCGCCGCGCTCGATTTCGCGGCCGTCGCGCCGGCGCTTCGCCACGGAAACGGCGGTAGACGTCGCTTCGCGTCCCGGCGAGGGCGCGACGGGCCGGAACGGCGCCGGACTCAGGCGCGAGCCGGGCGACGCGCAGGGCGGCGACGCCGCCGAACGGCGCGTCAAGCCCTTCCACTTTCAGCAACGGCGCCACGTTCCCCCCTTACGCCGGCGGAAATTGATCATATTGATATTTGTCCATCAAGATCGTACAAAAGTCAAGCATCGTCGCCGGCAGCCGTCACAAGCCCGCGCGACCGCGGGCCGTGGCTCGACGCCCCTGCAGTCCGCCGCGACGCGGGCGAGCGGGGACGGCTGCGGTTCGGCGGCGAAGGCGGCCCCGGCGCTGCGGCAGGGCCCCGCGGGGCGCCGCGCCGGGGGCGCCAAAGCGTTCTCGACCCTTGAGGCGCATCCAGCAACATCAGCACGTTGGCCAGCGCACGACAGGAGGCGCGCCTCGATTGACCAGGACCGTCGGAGGCGGACCGGCGCAACCGCCAAGCTTGACGATGCTGGCGGCCGCGCTCCGCCGCGCGCGGCGGCTCGACCTCCCGCGCTCGACGGAAATCCGCGGCTCGATTGTCGCCCGCCGGCATCGAGCGCGCGTCAGAACGCGACGAAAGGGGCGCCGCCGTTCACACCTGTAAGATCACCTGTCGCGCCGGCCCGCAAACGGCGCGAACGTCTCGCCCCCGTTGCAGCGCGAGGATCGCAGCGCCGCGGCGGTGGCGGCGCCTTTGGCGACGCTGAGACCATCGTCGGGAAGGAAGGGCGGCGTCGCGCGCGGAGCTGCGGCCTTGCCGTCCCGCTCCACCGGCGAACACAAATTGGCGATCGTCGTCGGCGACCTGCGTTCAGCAAGACCGGCCGCCTCGTTCGTCCCCGTAGCCCGCTCGACGCCGCGCCAGGAGCTCGGCGGGCGCGGGGAGCCTCGCTGTGACGACGGTTGGCCCCGATCTGCGGTCGGTATTAACGACGGCGATGCGGAAACGCCCGGCGGCTCGGCGATCCGAGCCTGCGTCAATTTGGCGTGGGGGCGGCGCCCAGAAGGGATCGCGTCGAGGCGTCGCTGGCGGCGAGGCCGCCGCTCGGGCGCGACTTGGACGAAGCGCGGGTCCGCGGCTTGGTTGTCGCTTTCGTTGACGATCCGGCGCCGCCTATCGAGATCACGTTTGACAATTGTCTCACCGGATCGCGGTCCCGTCTGCGTCGACCAGGAGGCTTGGGCGTCCAGGCGGCGGATTCGCTCGCCAAGCGAGCTGAATGATTTGTCATTTGACCTCGCTTACCGACATATGTAAACTCATGACAGTCGCGAGGTGGCGATCAAGCCTGTGGGGAGGAGGGCGATCATGCGCAGTTCGCGCGACCGTGGCGGCGCCGCCGCACAGCCAACAAGCGTCGGGGCGTTGGCCAACGACTCGCCGACGGCCCCTTGTGCGTCAGCGCCTCAGGTTGTCATCACCAGCTCCGGATTTGTTCGGGTCTATCCTCGCCAGCGCATTGGTCCGCGGGCCAACGGCTCGGCCGTCTCGCGGCGAGGCGGTTTGGCCGCGACCCGGCGTCGCGGCCGCGTCGGCCCCAGCAAGTCCTTCCGCGAACGGCGCCGCCGGCGGAATTGGTAGCGAAAGGAAGGGGCCCGTGGTCGACCGTCAGCTGAATTTTCTCGTCGCCGTCAACGTCCTGGTGCTGCTTGCGGCTGTCTCGATCGCCGGCGTCACCTTCGTCAGCGTCGACAACCTTCAGTCGATGGCGGTGCAGATTCCCGAGCTCGGGCTGCTGGCGATCGGCGTGGCGCTGACGATGATTTCCGGCAACGGCGGCATCGACCTGTCCGGCATCGCCGTCGCCAACCTCTGCGGCATCGTCGCGGCGCTGACGGCGCCGCAATGGGTTTCGCCGGACGACTATCCGCTCGTCTTCGCTTTCGTCTTCGCCGGGGTCTGCCTCTGCGTCGGTCTGGTCTGCGGATTGGTCAACGGCGTGCTGGTGTCGCGCGCCGGCCTGACGCCGATCATCGCGACGCTCGGCACCTCGCTCGCCTTCACCGGCGTCAGCGTCGTTCTGACCAACGGGTCGGGCGTCCGTCTCGGCTACATCGAGCCGCTCGACGACTTCGGCCACATGCCGGTGCTCGGCGTTCCGATCTGCTTCGCCGTGTTCATCGCCATCGCCGCCGTCGTCGGGGCGACGCTTCGCTTCACGCCCTTCGGCGTTCGCCTTTACCTTCTCGGCAGCAACGCCAAAGCGGCCCGGTTCGCGGGCTTCAACCAGCGCTGGCTGCTGATGGCGACCTACACCGTCTCCAGCCTGCTCGCGTCGGTCGCCGGCTACATCATCGCCGCCCGCATTTCCAGCGTCAAATGGGACTACGGCACGTCCTACGTGCTGATTGCGATCCTGATCGTCGTCATGGCCGGGGTGAACCCCGCCGGCGGCTACGGAAAGATCACCTGCGTCGTCCTGTCGGCGGCGGCGCTGCAGATATTGTCCAGCATGTTCAACTTCCTCGACATATCGAATTTCTTCCGGGACTTCGCCTGGGGGTTGCTGCTGCTGATTTTCCTCGCCGTTTCCAGAATCGAGCTCGGGACCTGGCTGTCGCCGCGGAGTCGCCGCGGCATCCAGGGCGGCTCGGCGCGGTCGCCCTCACGCACAGGCTACCAATGAGGGTTTCTTGGGGAGTGAAAGGAGAACATTCGTGGCTAAGTGCAATAAATTGACGCTCGGCGCCTTGATGCTGGGCGGCGCCCTCTTCGCCGGCGGCGTCGTCGCCGCCGAAAGCCAGACGATCGTCACCGTGGTCAAGCTGGCCGGAGAGACCTGGTTCGTCCGCATGGAAGAGGGGGTCAAGGAGTTCGGCGAGAAGACGCCGGGCGTGGCCACCAGCGAAATCGGCCCAGGCAAGGCCGACGCGGCCCAGCAGGAGCGTGAGATCGAAGATCTGATCGCCAAGAAGGTCGACGCCATCGCCGTCGTGCCGTTCGATCCGCCGATGCTGGAAGGCGTGCTCAAGCGGGCGATGGACCACGGCATCAAGGTGATGACCCACGAGGCCAGCAACCTGAAGAACACCCAGGTCGACATGGAGGCCTTCGACAACGCCGCCTTCGGCGCCCACTTCAACGATCAGATCGCCGAATGCATGGGCAAGAAGGGCGTGTGGACGAGCTTCGTCGGCTCGCTCGGCAGCCTGACGCACGTCCAGTGGGCTGACGCCTCGGCCGCCAACGCCGAGCAGAAGTACCCCGACATGAAGCTCGTTTCGCCGAAGAACGAGTCGTTCAACGACGCCAACACCGCCTACAACAAGACGAAGGAGCTGCTCAAGAAGTACCCGGACATCAAGGGGTTCGAGGGCGGCTCGGCCGTCGACGTGATCGGCATCGGGCGCGCCATCGAGGAAGCGGGCCTCATCGGCAAGGTGTGCGTCTACGGCATCGGCATGCCCAAGGATAGCAGCCGTTATCTCAAGAGCGGCGCGGTCAACGGCGTCAGCCTGTGGGATCCCAAGGACGCCGGCTTCATCATGAACAAGATCGCCAAGATGCTGGTCGACGGCGTCGAGTTCAAG
>Ga0181529_10003901_pt1 | contig 16581 bp, 9 predicted proteins | sample PEATcosm2014_Bin_36_FD_119763 | JGI IMG/M metagenome (GOLD analysis project Ga0181529, IMG submission 119763) | Peatland microbial communities from MTU Mesocosm Facility, Houghton, MI, USA - PEATcosm2014_Bin10_30_metaG | ecosystem: Environmental > Terrestrial > Soil > Wetlands > Peat | place...
CCGGTGGGAAGGCCGCCGACATCACGCCCCTCTTCACCGGCGAGGACGTGCTCGGCTTTCATGGTCTCGTCCGGTCCGTGCCGATTGCCGAGGAGATCGTGCGCTATGCCGTGCGAATCGCCGCAGCCTCGCGCCCGCATCAAGCCGGCGCGGCCGCCTTCGTCAACGAATGGGTCAGCTGGGGGGCGGGCACCCGCGCCGGCCAGTTCCTGGTCCTCGGCGCGAAGGCGCGCGCCCTCCTGAGGGGCCGTGTCCACGTCGCCGTGGAGGATGTCCAGGCCCTCGCCTACCCGACCCTGCGGCACCGCATTCTTCTCAATTACCGGGCCGAGGCGGAGGGAATCACCGTCGCGGAGATCATCCGGCGCCTGCTGGAGGCGGAAAAGCCGCCGGTCGCCGCATGATCGGCGGGGCCGACAGTTCGCAGCCGCGCTCGGCAGCGCTCATCGACCCGAAGGCGCTGATGGGCATCCGCGATCTCGAACTACGGGCCCGCGTGGTCGTCGAAGGATTCTGGAACGGGCTGCACCGCAGCCCGTATCACGGCTTCTCCGTAGAATTCACCGAGTACCGGCAGTACACCCCGGGCGACGATCCCCGCTACGTCGACTGGCGGGTGTTCGCACGAAGCGACCGCTATTGCATCAAGAAATTCCAGGACGAGACCAATCTCCGCTGCCACCTGCTCTTCGACCAAAGCCGCTCGATGAGCTACGGCTCGACGGGCTACTCCAAGGCGCAGTATGCGGCCACGCTGGCCGCCACGCTGGCCTATTTCCTCCACGGACAGGGCGACGCCACGGGCCTGTTGAGCTTTGACGAGGCGGTGCGCGAATACCTGCCCGCCCGCCACCGGGCCGGCCATCTACGGCAGCTGATGCTCGCCCTTGAGAAGCCCGCCGGGGGCCGGTCAACCAACCTGACGGACCCGATCGGGCGCATCGCCTCCCTCGTGCGCAAGCGGGGCCTGATGGCCTGCATCTCCGATTTTCTCGCGCCTTTGGACAGGCTCGAGTCCGGCCTGCTGGCCCTCACGGCCTGCGGACACGAGGTGACCGTGTTTCAAGTGCTCGATCCGGCGGAGCTGACCCTGAATTTCGAGCAGGCCTCGCTCTTCGAGGACATGGAGTCGGCCCGGCGCGTGTACATCGATCCGGCGGCGGCGCGCAGCGAGTATGTCTCGAGGATCGAGGCGCACTGCGCCGCGGTTCGCTCGATCTGCGAAAAGCTTGGGATCGGACACCACCGGGTATCCACGGCGCAGCCCCTGGAACTGGCCCTGTTTGAATTCCTGAAGGAACGCATGCGCCGGGGCAAGTGGAGCCTTTCGGGCGCGCGAAACCGCCCATGAATTTCCTGGCGCCATTGTTCCTGATCGGTGCCCTGGCCGTGGCGGCTCCGATCGTCTTTCACCTCATCCGGCGGACCACCCGGGAGCGCACGAGCTTCAGCTCGGTCATGTTCCTGCCACCCTCGCTGCCCCGCCTGACCCGTCGCAGCCGCCTCGAGCACCTCCTGCTCCTTTTGCTGCGCTGTCTCGCCCTGGGGCTGCTGGCGCTCGGGTTTGCGCGGCCATTCTTTCGGAACTCTTCGCCCGCATCCGGCAGCGGCGCGCAGTCCAGGCGGGTCGTCGTCCTGGTCGATGTCAGCGCCAGCATGCGCCGCAACGGGCTCTGGGACGCCGCCCGCGAGCGGGCCGCCGAAGTACTCCGATCGATTGGGCCCGGCGATGAGGCATCCCTGTACCTTTACAGCCGCAAGGCGGCGCCCCTCGTGAGCTTCGAGCAGTGGAGGGCGGCACCCGCGGGCCAACGCGCGGCGCTGGCGATCGGCCGGCTGGCGGCGAGCGCTCCCGGATGGGAGGATGATCGCCTGGGCGACGCCCTCATCACCGCCTCCGAAGCGCTCGCCGACACCGATGCCGAGAAGAAGGCTCCCGGGCCGCGCCAGATCTTCCTGATCAGCGATTTGAAGGCCGGCAGCAGCCTCGAGTCGCTGCAGTCCTACGATTGGCCGAAGAATCTGGAGCTTCGGGTGGAGCCCCTGAAGGCCCGCTATCCCACCAATGCCGGATTGCAGCTCGTCGCGGAATCGCCCGATGCCGATCGCCTTGCCTCCCCCGCCGTTCACGTGCGGGTGAGCAACGCCGCAAATTCTGCCCGTGAACAGTTTCAAGTCGGCTGGGGCCGGGCGCCGACCGGCGATTTTATCGGCCCTGCCATCGACCTCTACGTGCCCCCGGGGCAGAGCCGGGTCGTGCCTGTGCCGCTTTTGCCGAACGCCCCCGACATGCGCCAGGTCGTGCTGCGCGGGGACGATGAGAACTTCGACAACACCGCTTACGTGGTCCCGCCGGCGAGGCGTCAGCTGAGCGTCCTTTATTTTGGCTCTGAGTCAGCCGGCGACAGCCACGGCCCCCTTTTCTTCCTTCAGCGGGCCCTGCCGGATGACCCCCGCCTGTCGGTTAAGACCGACGTACGCGCCCCTTCCGCCGCCGTCCCGCCGGCCGGCCTGCGGGAGGCCAAAATGTACTTTGTCACCGATTCCCTCGTCCCGGAGACCGCCCTCGGGCTGCGCGCGCAGATGCTCGCGGGCAAGACGGTCGTCTTCGCTCCAAGGAGCGCCCTTGCCGCCGGGACACTCGGCCTGCTGTTGGCCGTCGATGGGCTGGCCCTTGAGGACGTGCAGCCGCGCGACTACGCGATGTTCGGCGACATCGACTTCCGGCACCCCGTCTTTGCGCCCTTCGCCGACCCGCACTTCAGCGACTTCACAAAGATCCATGTCTGGAAATACCGGCGGTGGAACGCAGGAGCCGTTCCGGCCGCCCGCATTCTTGCCAGGTTCGACGGCGGCGACCCGGCGTTTGTCGAGGTTCCGCTCGGCAGCGGCAGGCTGCTCGTCCTGCTGACAGGGTGGAATCCCGATGATAGCCAGCTGGCCGTCTCCTCCAAGTTTGTCCCCCTGGTCTGCTCCCTGCTCGACTTCGCCGGCGGCCTCTCCGGGCAGACGACCCAGTATCAGGTCGGCGACCCGATTCCGCTCGGCCCGGCGGAGGGCGCGTCAGAGGGGACGACCATAACGCAGCCAGACGGCACGACCGTGTCCCTGGCTCCGGGTGCGGCGAGTTTCGGCGGCGCCCTCCAGCCGGGGATCTACGTGGTGAGCGCCGGCTCCCGTTCGTTTCGGGTCGCGGTGAACGTGGCGGCCTCCGAGAGCCGGACCGAACCGCTTGCACCCGACGAGCTGGAGCGCTACGGAGCGCCGGGGCCCAGAAATCCGCCCGATTCGGCCCGATCGGAGCTGCGCCAGGCCGCTCTGCGGGCAGAGGAGGCGGAAGGACGCCAGAAGTTGTGGCGCTGGCTCCTCAGCGCGACACTCGCCGTCCTGTTGGTTGAATCTGCGCTGGCCGGTTGGACAGCGCGGCGAAGCGGGGATACGCTCCCCCGAGGAGGCACGACGACGTGACGGAAGACACCCTTATTTCCAGGCTGCAGCCCGCCGCGCGCCGCCACCGCCGGCTGGCCATCAGCTGGCAGCTCGCCGCCTGCTGGTCGGTGGCGGCCGCCGCGGGGTTTGCATTCATACTCGTGCAATGGTGGATCGGCTGGGCCTCCTTCTTTACCCTTCCTGCGCTGGGGTCGCTGGCGATCGCGGCCGGCCTTGCCCTGGTCCTGCGCCATGCCTCGATTTCGACCGATTACCGGGCGGTCGCACAGAAGATCGAACAAAGGCATCCCGAACTGAACGGGCTGCTGCTGACCGCCGTGCAGCAGCGCCCGCAGGAGGGCGCTCCGCCGGGCTACCTGCAGCGCCGCCTTCTCGAGCAGGCAATGGCGCACAGCCGGGAGAGCGACTGGCGCGATATCGTGCCGTTGTCGCGCCTGCGCCTGGCCCAGGCGGCCCATGTCGCGGCCCTGGGGCTGTTCGTCTTTGCGCTCCTGGGCCTGCGAAGCGCGGGGCACGGGGGAACCGCGGGCGCGCCGAGGTGGGGAGTCGCGGTGACGCCCGGCGACACCAGCATCGAACGGGGCGAGAGCCTGGTCGTCCTGGCACGATTCGGGGGCTCGCTCCCCTCCGCCGTCACAATGGCCTACCGGACCTCCGGCGAAGCGCCGCGCCAGATCGCGCTCGTCAAGAGCCTGGCCGACCCGGTCTTCGGCGCGAGCATCCCCGAGGTCGACCACGATCTGTCCTATCACCTGGAGTACTCCGGGACGAGCACCCGCGAATTCAAGGTCTCGGTGTTCGAGCGCCCCCGCCTGGAAAGGGCCGATGCGACGCTGACCTACCCCTCGTACACGCACCTGGCTCCCAAGCGCATCGAGAACACGCGCCGCGTGAGCGCGGTCGAGGGCTCCCGCCTGGACCTGGCGCTCCAGCTGAACAAGGCTGTCGCCTCCGCGGCCCTGGTGGCCAACGATGCCAAGAAGACGGTGATTCCCCTGCAGATCTCCGACGGCAAGGCGGTCGCCTCGCTGCCCAATTTTCCGCTGGTCGCGAGCCAGACCTATGATCTGAGGCTCGTCGACCGCGATGGCCGGAGCAATCCCCTGTCCACCCCGTTTGTTTTCGACGTCCTGCCGGATCGGCCGCCGGAGCTCCATGTCAAGGCGCCCTCCGGCGACATCCGTCCGTCGGCCATCGAGGAGATCGATTTCTCCGGAACCGTGCTGGGCGATTTTGGCGTGTCGGCCTACGGGCTCGCCTACACTCTTGCAGGCGGCGGCACGAGATTCGTCGAACTCGGCCGCTCGGTTCCCGCCATGCAGAACCAGTCCTTCGGAACCACCCTCAGCCTGGAGAAACTCGGCGTGCAGCCCGACCAGCTGATCTCCTGGTTTCTCTGGGCCGACGATGCCGGCCCCGACGGCAAGCCGAGGCGGACGACGAGCGACCTGTTCTTTGCGGAAATCCGCCCCTTCGATGAGATCTTTCGCGAGAACAAGGGCATGCAGTCCCCCGACAGCCAGCAGGGCGGGCCCCAGGACCAGGGCGGCAGCCAGCGTCTGGGCGAACTGCAAAAGCAGATCATCACCGCGACCTGGAAATTGCAGCGCGATCCCTCCGAGCCGAAATACGCGGACGACGCAAAGGTCGTCCGCGATTCGGAGGTCCAGGCCCTGACCCAGGCGGCCTCGGGGCTCGAAAATGCGGCGGACCTGCGCGCCAAGGCCATGTGGACCGCCGTCGCCGACAACATGAAGAAGGCGGTCGCGCATCTGCAGGAGGCGGGCAAGGCTCCGTCGGCCCTGGACCCCGCGCTCGTCTCCGAGCAGGCCGCCTATCAGTCGCTCCTGAGGCTGCAGTCCAGGGAGACGGATGTCGCGAGGGGGCGCGGGGGCGGCCGCGGCAGGGGCGGCGCGAGCCAGCGCCAGCTCGATCAACTCGACCTCACCCAGGAGCAGAACCGCTATGAGACCCAACGGGAGGCGGCGCCCGCCGAGACGCCCGGGCGGCGCGAGCAGCTCCAGGTGATGAACCGCCTGCAGGAACTGGCCCGCCGCCAGCAGGACGTGAACGAGCGGCTGAAGGAAATGCAGACGGCTCTGCAGGAAGCCAAGACCGACCAGCAGCGCGAGGAGGTCCGCCAGCAGCTCAAACGCCTGCAGGAGGAGCAGCAGCAGGTCCTGGCCGACGTGGATGAACTTCAGCAGCGCATGGACCGCCAGGAGAACCAGTCCGGGATGAGCGACGAGCGGCGCCAGCTGGAGCAGACCCGGGACGACATCCAGCGCGCCGCGGAGGCGGCCGGCCAGGGCGCCGTCGCACAGGCCCTGGCATCCGGCACCCGGGCCCAGAGGCAGCTCCAGGATATGCGGGACGAACTGCACAAACAGAACTCGAGCCAGTTCTCCGACGATCTGCGCGACATGCGCGCGGAGGCGCGGCAGCTCGCCGACCAGGAGGAGGATGTCGCCAGGAAGCTCGATCCCCTCGCCGATGCCGGCCAGCCCAAGCGCCTGAGCGATGCGGCGGCGGCAAACGGCCCCGCCTCCGAGATCGACGCGCAAAAGAAGAGAATGGAGGATCTGGTCAACCGCGCCAAGCAGGTGTCGCAGCAGGCGGAAAGCGCCGAGCCGCTGCTCGCCGAAAAGCTTTACGACAGCCTTCGCAAACTCTCCCAGGGCGACGCCGGCACCGCAAAGGAGTTTCAGCAGAAACTCCTGGGCGACGGACTCCTCACGAACGACCTCAACGACAAGCTGACCGACTCGGCCGCCCCCGAGGGAACCAGGTCGCTCGATCTAACCTCCGCCCTCCTGAAGGAGGGCTACCTGCCCCAGGCCCGCGAGGCCGAGCAGCGCGCGCGCGCGGGAATCGGCGAATTGAAAAACGGAATCGAGCAAGCCGCCGAAAGCGTGATCGGCGACGACACGGAAGCCATGCGCATGGCCCGCTCGGAGCTGGACGCCGTCACCGATGAGCTCAAGCGCGAGCAGGCGCCGGACGGCCAGGCGCAGGCCTCCGGGCAAAACGGAAGGGCCTCGGGAAACCAGGCCCGGCGCCTGGCCGGCGACAATCGAAACGCACAAGGAGACAGCGGCGACCCCCTGGACTTCGCCAACCTGATCGGCGGGGGATCGAACCGCCCTGCGGCCGCCCCGGGGGCGCCGATCACGGGCAGTGGCTACGGGCAGTGGTCGGATCGCCTGCGCGATGTCGAGGAAATCGTCGATTCGCCCAATCTGCGCAACGCCGTCGCCGCCGCCCGCGAGAGCGCCCGATTGCTGCGTCAGGACTACACCCGAAACCTCAAGAAACCCGACTGGGCGGTCATACAATTGCAGATCGTCAAGCCCCTGATGGAGGTCCGCGACCAGATCGGCGACGAACTGGCCCGGCGGCAGTCGAAGGATTCCCTGGTGCCCCTCGACCGGGATCCGGTGCCGAACCGCTACGCCGATTCGGTGCGGAAATACTACGAGGAACTGGGGAAGGACAAATGAAGGCGCTGTCGGCGGCTTCCCGATGAAACCACTGGCGGTGCTGACATTCTCCGGATGGGACTGGCTCTTGCCGGCATGCGGCTTCCTTGTCCTGAGCGCGTTCATTCTCGTGTGGAGCTACCGCGCCGCCCCGCACGGCGGGCTGCGCTGGGCCTGCCTCGGCCTGAAGGCGGCGGCGCTGGTTGCCCTTGCCCTGTGCCTTCTAGAGCCGCTCTGGTTCGGCGAGCACGTGCGGCCGGGCGCGAACCTGTTCGCCGTCATGGCCGACAACAGCCAGAGCATGCAGATCAAGGATCGGGGGGCGGAGCAGACGCGCGGCGAAGGACTGGCGAAACTCCTCGACTCCTCCCGCGCGGCATGGATCGGCGCCCTGGGCGACACATTCGATGTGCGCCGATATGTCTTCGACACCCGCCTCCAGGCGACGGCGGATTTTCACGAGCTTGCCTTCGACGGGCGTTCCACGGTCCTCGCCGGCTCGCTTCGCACGCTCGGCGACCGGTTCCAGGGCCGCCCCCTGGCGGGTGTCGTCCTGCTGACCGATGGCAACGGGACCGACATCGGGAATTTGCCTCCCGACCTGTCCGGGCTCCCGCCGATCTATCCCGTAGTCATTGGCAGCCAGGATCCCGTCAAGGACATCGCGCTGCAGCAGGTGAGCGCGACGCAGTCGGCCTTCGAGGACGCGCCGGTGTCGGTCCAGGCCGATGTCACCGCGGCCGGTTACCGCGGCCAGCCGATCGTCGCCAGTCTGACCGACGAGGCGGGCCGCACGGTGCAGGAGCAGACGCTCACCGGAAAGGGCGACGGCGAAGGCATGGCCTTCCGCTTTCAGCTCAAGCCGGAGCGAAGCGGCCTGCAGTTCTACCAGGTGAAGGTGGCGGCCCAGCAGGTTTCCCGGCCCGGCGCCGGCTCCGACGAGGCCACACTGGCCAACAATTCCCGCGTGATCGTCGTCAACCGCGGCGGGGGGCCTTACCGAATCCTTTACGTGTCGGGGCATCCCGGCTGGGAGTACAAATTCATCAACCGGGCGGTGCAGGAGGACAAGCAGATCGAGCTGGTCGGCCTGATCCGGATCGCCCGCAGCGAGCCCAAGTTCGAATACCGCGGCCGGGTGGGCGAGACGAGCAATCCCCTCTATCGCGGATTCAGCAACCAGGCTCCCGAGGAGGTCCAGCGATACGACCAGCCGGTCCTGATCCGCCTGAACACCCGCGACGCCCTGGAACTGCGCAGCGGCTTCCCGAGCGTGCCCGAGGATCTTTACCGATTCGACGCGGTGATCCTCGACGACATCGAGGCGGCCTTCTTTTCCCCGGTGCAGGCGCTCTTGCTGCAGAAGTTCGTGTCCGAGCGGGGGGGCGGCTTTTTGATGCTCGGAGGCATGCAGTCGTTCCGCGAGGGCAGCTACCAGCGCACCCCGATCGGCGAAATGCTCCCGGTCTACCTCGACGGCCCATCGGGATCCCCTCCCCCTCCGCCCGGCGGCCTGCGCCTTCAACTGACGCGGGAGGGGCTGCTGCAGCCGTGGGCCCGGATCCGCGACAACGAGGCGGACGAGCGCGCCCGGCGCGAAGCCATGCCCGGATTCGAGGTGGTCAATTGGGTCCGGGGGGCCAAGCCCGGGGCGAGCGTCATCGCCACCGCGCGCGACCTCCGGGGCGCGGAGACCCCGGCGCTCGCCGTCCAGCGCTTTGGCCGCGGGCGCACGGCCGCTCTCATGATCGGCGATTTCTGGCGCTGGGGATTGATCGACGACGCAACGCATGGCGACATGGACAAGTCCTGGCGCCAGATGATTCGCTGGCTCGTCTCCGACGTGCCCAACCGCGTCGATCTCGCCGTGGCACCGCAGGCGGGCGACCCGAACAACGCCGTGCGCTTCCAGGTGCGAGCCCGCGACGCGAAATTTCAGCCGATGGCCGACGCCTCCGTTTCAATCGAGGTCCAGCCGGTCCTTTCCGACGGCGCAACGGGGGCCCTGGCCAAGCCGATCCGCCTCATGGCCGAGCCCGCCCTGAGCGAGGCCGGATTGTATGAGGCCACGTTTGTCCCGCGGCTGACCGGCGGCTACCGCGCCACGGCGATCGCGGCCAACTCCGTCGGCGCCGAGGTGGGCCGGGCCGAGGCCGGCTGGAGCGTCGATCTGGCCGCCGAGGAATTCCGATCGTTGGCGCCAAACACGGCCTTCCTGGAAAGCATCGCCCGCAAGACCGGCGGCCGAGTCGTGGCGGCCGCAGACCTCGATTCGTTCGTCCGGCGGCTGCCCAACATGAAAGCCCCGGTCATGGAAGCCCGGTCCTTTCCCTTGTGGCACACCCCGGAGATGTTCGGGTTTGCCCTGATTTGCCTCCTGGCGGAGTGGGGACTGCGCCGCCGGAAAGGAATGCCGTGAAAGCCTGGTTCGCTTGTTTGACGCTTCTCGCCGCCTCAGGACGGGCGGAGCAGCCCTCCGCATCCGCTTCCGACCGCACGACCGTGATTGTCGTCGTCGGCATCGCGGGCGCCGAGGAGTACGCCGCCATCTTCTCGGACGAAGCCCAACGCTGGGAGAGAATCTCATCCAAAGCGGGCGCCAAATTCCTGGCGATCGGACGCAATGCCGAAGGACCGGCCCCCGATCACGACCTGCTCCGGCAGGCCCTGGAGGCGGAACCGAAAGGCGGCTTCGGAAAGCTCTGGCTCGTCCTCATCGGCCACGGCACCTTCGACGGAAGGGAGGCCAAGTTCAACCTGCGGGGGCCCGATGTCTCCGCGACCGAACTTGCGCTTTGGCTCAAGCCGTTCCACCGGCCGCTCGCCATCGTGGACACCTCCTCGTCAAGCGCGCCGTTCATGGGCAAACTGTCGGGACCCGACCGCGTGATCATCACCGCCACCCGCAGCGGCGAGGAGCAGAATTACGCGCGCTTCGGGCAGTATTTCATCGAGGCGCTCGCCGATCCTCAGAGCGACCTCGACAAGGACGGCCAGGTCTCGCTGCTCGAGGCCTTCCTCAGCGCCTCGGCCCGCGTGGCCGAGTTCTACAAGACCGAAGGGCGCCTCGCCACGGAGCATCCCCTGATCGACGACAACGGGGACGGCCTGGGCACCCCGCCGGACTGGTTCAAGGGCGTGCGCGCAGTCAAGAAGGCCCGGGATGGCGCATCGGTGGATGGCCCGCTGGCGCATCAGTTCGTCCTGGTCCCGAGTGCCGAGGAACAGAAGCTTCCGGAGGCCGTGCGGGCGCAGCGCGACAAGCTGGAACTGGCGGTCGCCCGGCTTCGCGACCAGAAGGCAACTCTCGCGCAGGAGGACTACTACGCCCGGCTCGAGGCCCTCCTGCTTCAGCTGGCCAAACTCTATCCGCAGCCGCCCGGCGGCACCTAATGGGTCATCGCGTACACCAGGATGTTGATGAACATCGGGTACGCCATCCCCTCGGAGATCGCGTGGAAATAGGCCGGATCATCGCCCTCGTGCTCCCACCCGTCGCCGAAATGATTGTTGTGGCAGATGACCATCATGATCCGGCCCTTGTCATCGAACATGGCAAAATAATGCGGATTGTGCGTCATGGGGCCATAGTCCCGCCCCGGGTCATAGAATATGCCGAACCTTTCGAACACTCCCGCCGTCGGCATCTGGGGCTTGGTCTTGAAATCGTAGACGATGTGGAAAATGGGGTGATCGATCGCCAGCTCAACGGGCGCTCGGTCCGGGAAGACCCGCTTCAATTGGCCCGCGAAATTGTGCCAGGCCGCGTCCCCCCAGAAATTGTCCACCATCATGAATCCGCCGCTTAGCAGATAATTGCGCAGCACCGAAATCTCCTCACTTCGCAGGGCCATGCTTTCAACCCCTGAAAAGTAAACGAAAGGATGCTTCCCCAGTTCCTCCTTGGTGAAATCGACCGGGTTGAAGCCCGGGCGCACGTTCATCGACGTGATCTGGTGCACCCGGAAGGCCAGCATGACGTCCGCCCTCGGGGCGTCTTCAGCCCATCCCATGCGGCGGCTGAAGTAGCCGAAGCCCCCGCCCGATTCATGCTTCAGGCGGGCGAATGTGAAGACATCCTCCTGGAAGGCGGGATCCACCGTCCACTGGTAATCCCCGCTGTCCAGGTCATCCATGTACCCGCCGCGATATTGGGCCCGTCCCGCCAGGGGCAGGAACACCACCAGGAACGCGCAGGCATTCCAGCGCCGCAGCGAACGGGCGAACGATCCGGCTATCATGGCAACGCACAGAAGCCAGCCGGGGCGCGATTGCAAACACGGGCACTGGGTCGGATCATCGGAACGCGCTTGCGCTTTGGACCGGCGCGTTGAAGTTCCTCTGATCGATTTCGCCCTCCCGTGCGCATGAGACCCTGCTTTTCCGTCGTATTTCTCGCCGCAATCCTCCCCCTTTCAGAGGCGGGCGCGGCGGAGGCCGGCAAGACGCGGGTTTATTTCATCGGGGCGGACGAGATTGCCTGGAACTACGCTCCCGCAGGGGACCGCCTGGGCAATATGGGCGGCGGCGGGGATTCCGACGTCTGGCTCAAGCGTGGGCTTTCCGGCGAGCCGCCGGTCTTTCACAAGGCGGTTTACCGCGAATACACCGACGGCACGTTCAAGACCTTGAAGGAACGTCCTCCCGAATGGGCCCACCTCGGGCTGCTCGGCCCAGTCATTCGCGCTGAAGTCGGAGACCGAATAGAGGTCACGCTCAAGAACAACACCCTGGTTCCCGTGAGCCTGCATCCGCACGGAGTGCTCTACACCAAGGCCAACGAAGGGGCCGCCTACCCCGACGGCACCTCCGGAGCCGACCTCGCCGATGACGCCATCTCTCCCGGCCAGACCTATACCTACCGCTGGGACGTGCCCGAACGGGCCGGCCCCGGACCGGGGGATCCCAGCTCGGTCGTCTGGCTCTACCACTCGCACGTCAACTCCATGCGCGAAACGGCCGCGGGACTCGTCGGTGTCATCGTTGTCACCCGCCGGGGCTCCGCCCGCCCGGACGGCTCCCCGAACGACGTCGACCGTGAGTTCGTCACGTTATTCAACATCTTTGATGAAACGGTCAGCCACTTCTCGGTCGTGAACACCAAGCTCTTTGCGCCGGGCACGGCGGCGGCCGCCCTGGGCGACAAGGACGAGAACAAGTCGGCGATGCCCATGATGCCCGGGATGTCGATGTTCTCCGGCACGACCGACGCCAACCGGTTCTTTGCCATCAATGGCTACATCTTTGGCAACGTACCCCAACTGCGGATGAAGGTCGGAGAACGCGTCCGCTGGTATCTGGTCGCCCTGGGGGGCGAGAGCGACCTCCACACACCCCACTGGCACGGCAATGTCGTGACTATGGCGGGCCGCCGCACCGACGTCGTCGAACTGCTGCCCGCCAGCATGAGGGTGGCCGACATGGTTCCCGACAATCCCGGCATCTGGCTCTTCCACTGCCACGTCGAAGACCACATGATGGCCGGCATGTCGGCCCTCTACGAAGTCGTCAGATGACCGCTTCCAGATAAGCGATCGGCAGGACGCTCAACCCTTCTTTTGGGCCTGGCCGGTTTTGACTGCGACGCGCTGCACCGCCTCGGCCACACGATTGACCACCTCGCGGTTGAAAACGCTCGGCACAATGTATTCCGGACTCAATTCGCCCGGCGCAATGCAGCCCGCGATGGCGCGTGCCGCCGCCTGCTTCATGTCCTCGGTGATCTGGCGGGCGCGCACATTCAGGGCACCTCGAAACAGGCCGGGGAACGCCAGGACATTGTTGATCTGGTTGGGATAGTCGCTTCGGCCCGTTGCCACAATGAAGGCGACGCGGGCGGCCACTTCGGGCATGATTTCCGGAGTCGGGTTCGCCAGGGCAAAGACAATCGCCTTGCGCGCCATCCGTTTCAGCTGCCTTGCCTTCACCACGTCCGGCCCTGACACGCCGATAAAGACATTCGCGCCTGAAAGCGCCTCTGCCAGACCGCCGTGCAGCCTGCGCGGATTGGTGTTCTTTGCCAGCCAGGCCTTGCTCTCATTCAATTCCGGCAGGCGTTTCCCGCCGAGGATGCCCTGTCGGTCGCAAACCACGATATCCCGCGCGCCGCTGCGCCGAAGGATCCGGGTGACGGCCACTCCAGCCGCACCGGCGCCGGAAACGACAATTCTGAGCTGTTCCATCTTCTGCTTGGTGAGCCGCAGCGCGTTGATCAAAGCCGCCAGCACGACAATCGCCGTGCCATGCTGGTCGTCGTGCATGACCGGGATGTCCAGCTGCTCCTGGAGCCTGCGTTCGATGTCAAAGCAGCGCGGAGCCGAAATGTCCTCCAGGTTGATGCCGCCAAAACCCACCGACAAATGCTTCACCGCCGCCACAATCTCGTCAGGGTCCTTCGTGCGTAGGCAGATAGGATAGGCATCAATTCCTGCGAACTCCTTGAACAACATCGCCTTGCCTTCCATGACAGGCATGGCTGCTTCCGGGCCAATGTCTCCCAGCCCCAAAACCGCAGTCCCGTCGCTCACCACGGCCACGGAGTTGCCCTTGATGGTCAGCTGCCAGGCCTTGCTCGGATCGGCGGCTATTGCCTCGCAAACCCGCGCCACACCGGGCGTGTAGACCATCGAGAGGGTGTCGCGCGTGGTTACCGATACCTTGTTCTGGATGGCCAGCTTGCCGCCCAAGTGCAGCAGAAAGACCCGGTCGGATACATTGATAATCTTGACCTTGCCGAGTCGCCGGACCGCCGAGACGACCTCGTCCTGGTGCGAGCCGTCGCGCACGCGCACCGTGATGTCGCGGGTCATGACCTTGGCATCGGGCGTGACAATGTCCACCGCCCCGAGGTCGCCGCCAAGCCGGCCTATCGTGCTCACGATCTGCACGAACATGCCGATCCGATTCGGATAGCGAAGCCGGATTGTAAAACTGTAGCTGACAGAGGGAAGTGCCTGGCGGGCGTTCATAAGCAGATTCGGTTACTCTTCAAACACCACCGCGTCAAGGTACGGCAAGGGAGGTCATGGCATCCTCCAGCAGAACGTGCACCACTTGGCCGCCGAATTACCTGGCTGCACACGTTCGATTTCGCCTTCCGGCACTTGCACCCGTTGAATCTCTTTGGCAGGCAGGGGTGTCCGGCCGCCCCTTTCTTCCCCGACCCGTCTGCAATGGAGCTCCTCAAGCACCCGATCGACCTGATCCGCTCAGGATGGAAATCCTGCCGCGCCGTCCCCCTGTCGCCGGGTGACCCGGCCGGGCGTCGCGGGCCTGTGGCATCGCTGCTGTTGCTTCTTTTCTTTGGAAGCGGTTGCGCCGCGCTGATCTACGAAATCGTCTGGTTCCAACTGCTGGAGTTTGTGATCGGCTCGACGGCGATCTCGCTGGCGGTGCTTCTCGGCACGTTCATGGGCGGCATGTGCCTCGGCAGCGTGGCCCTGCCGCGGCTGGTGTCCCCGCGGCACCATCCGTTGCGCGTTTGCGCCCTGCTCGAGCTTGGGATTGGAGCGATGGGCGCCGCGGTGCTGGTGGGAATGCCGTATGTGGTCCGACTCTTCGGCAGCGATGGTGGGCCCGGTGCGGCGGGAATACTCGTGCGCGGTGCGATCTGCGCCCTCTGCCTGCTTCCGCCGACCGTGCTGATGGGTGCGACCCTGCCGGCGATCTCCCGCTGGCTCAAGACGACGCCCCGCGGGCTCTCCTGGCTGGGGTTCTTCTATGGCGGCAACACGGTTGGAGCGGTGTTCGGCTGCCTGCTGGCGGGATTCTATCTGCTGCGCGTGCACGACATGGCGGCGGCCACCCGGGTTGCGGCCGCCATCAACCTATCGGCCGCGCTGCTCGGCTTCGCCCTCGCGGCCCGGGCGCCGTTCGACGCGGCAGCGCAGGAGCCACCGGGGGAGCCGGCGAGCGGCGCCAAGGCGGTGCATTTCGCCATCGCCTTGTCGGGGATGAGCGCCCTGGGCGCCGAAGTCGTGTGGACGCGCCTGCTGTCGCTGGTGCTGGGCCCGACGGTTTACACCTTTTCCATCATCCTTGCCGTGTTCCTCCTCGGGCTTGCCATCGGCGGGAGCGTTGGCGGCCTTCTGTCGCGCGTTTTCGCGCGACCTCGCACCCTGTTCGCCGGCTGCCAGATGCTGCTCGCAATCGCCATCGCCTGGACTGCTCACGCCGCAGTCAGGAGCCTGCCCCACCCGTCGGTCTATGGATCCAGCCCCTGGCATCGCTTCCTGCCGGACTCCGTCCACTGCCTGCTTGCGATTCTTCCTGCGGCATTTCTATGGGGCGCGAGTTTTCCCCTGGCTGTGGCCGCCGCCGCCCGCCCCGGGCGCGACCCGGGACGGTTGGTCGGGGGCGTCTACGCCGCCAACACGCTCGGCGCGATCGCCGGCGCGATTGCATTCAGCCTGCTGGTCATCCCCTGGGCGGGAACCCAATGGGCCGAGCGGGGCCTCATCGGGCTGGCCGCCGCCGCCGCCCTGCTGCTCCTGCCGCCGCTGCGGCGGGTTTGGCTGGCCGCCTGGATTGGCGCCGCGGCTTTGGCCGCCTGCGCCCTGATCGCCACCGTGCCCCGCACACCCGGCCTGCTCGTTGCCTACGGCCGCACGGCTGTCCAGGACGGCGGCTCGACCCGCATCCTTTACATGGGCGAGGGCATGAACGCCTCGGTCGCCGTCAGCGAAATGACGGACAATGTGCGCCAGTTTCACGTCAGCGGCAAAGTCGAGGCGTCCACAACACCCCAGGACATGCGCCTTCAGCGCATGCTCTCTCAGCTGCCCGCCATGCTCCATCCCCGGCCCCGCTCCGTGCTGATCGTCGGCTGCGGGGCGGGCGTCACGGCCGGCGGCTTCGTGGTCCAGCCCGGCATCGAGCGCATCGTCATCTGCGAGATCGAGCCCCTGGTCCCGCGGGTCGTCGCCAAGTATTTTTCCGTCCAGAACCACGGCGTGGTCACCGATCCGCGCGTCGAAATCGTGTTCGACGACGCCCGCCACTACATCCTCACGACGAAGGAAAAGTTCGACATCATCACCTCCGACCCCATCCATCCATGGGTCAAGGGCTCCGCCTCGCTGTACACCCAGGAGTATTTCGAGATGTGCAGGAATTGCCTGAATCCCGGCGGCATGGTCACCCAGTGGGTCCCGCTTTACGAGAGCGACGAGGCGACGGTGCGCAGCGAAATCGCGACGTTTTTCCGCGTCTTCCCGGGCGGCACGATCTGGGCCAACGACGACGAAGGCAGCGGCTACGACACCGTCGTGCTCGGCCAGAGCGGGCCCGCGCATATCGACATGGACGGCGTGCAGGACCGCTGGTCGAGCCCGGCCTACAAGGCGGCCGCCGCCTCGCTCGCCGAGGTGGGTTTCTCCGTCCCGCAGGACCTGCTTGCGACCTATGCGGGCCGGGCCGCCGAACTGGCTCCCTGGCTGGCGGATGCCCAGATCAACCGCGACGCCAATCTTCGCCTGCAGTATCTCGCGGGACTCGGATTGAATTCGGCCCTCGAGGCGACCATTTACGCGCACATGCTCGGGTACCTTGAGTATCCGGAAGATCTGTTTTTTGGCTCGCAGGAGTCGCGGACGGCGATGCGGGAGGCGCTCGCGGACAAGAAAAACCCGGTGAACTAAACAAAGCCGCGGCG
>Ga0181529_10003902_pt1 | contig 16579 bp, 10 predicted proteins | sample PEATcosm2014_Bin_36_FD_119763 | JGI IMG/M metagenome (GOLD analysis project Ga0181529, IMG submission 119763) | Peatland microbial communities from MTU Mesocosm Facility, Houghton, MI, USA - PEATcosm2014_Bin10_30_metaG | ecosystem: Environmental > Terrestrial > Soil > Wetlands > Peat | place...
CCCACGTCTCAGACCCCAGGGGCCGATCCCGCTGCACGCTGATTCGTATCCCTGCTATTTGTTCATCGTTCAAACCGCGATTGACCCAGGCGACCCAATTCCGCGACCGTTCCAGCGGCCACGGACTCAATGGCAACTCACCCGCACCATGCGCTCGCCGCCAGAGTCCGCTCCACTGCCACTGTTCGGCTCGTTTCACCAATCCGGCGCGTAAGGGATTGGCCTCGACGTAGCGGCACAACGCCAGGAAGTAATCATCCTCTGCGACGGGAAAACTCTTGAACCGTCCTTGGTAGAGATGTCCGCCGCCGCGACTGTGGTAGTGCTCGTGATAGCGACGCACATGTGTTACGCCCACCCAGCCCATCCAACGTCCCAACGCATGGTCGGTTTTTGGTCGCACCACGAGGTGCCAATGGTTGGGCATCACACAGTAGGTCAACAGCTCCACCGGGTAACGCTCCAAGCCCTCCGCCAACACCTGCTCGAACGCCTCAAAGTCCCCTGCCTTATGAAAAATCCGCATCCGACCGTTTCCACGGTTCAGAACGTGGTACACCATCCCTGCTTCGGTGGATCGAGCGGTTCGTGGCATCAGGGCGTATTATGATCTTCTATCCGATCCGTCAATATCAGTGATGTCCCCTTTGTGTGCCCTTTGTGTGCCCAGTGATGTCCCCTTTGTGTGCCTCGAACGAAACCGGCTGTGCTGGCGTCTCAGCCCGGAGGAATGGAATGGAGTGGGAACACCACCCATATCTGCGGCAGGCTCAGTTCTGCGTCTATTGTCGATTCGGCTGCTTGATCCGGACAAGCACGTACTGTTGCGTGAGGTCCGCGCCATCATGATCCAGCGCGGTGGCGTGGTCCCGCGTCAGGTGGTAAAGGCCCGTTTCGATCACCGGGTTCTTATGCGAGCCCATCTGCCACGCGACCCATAACACCTTTTCCGCCCCTTTGCTGCTGCAATAATTAGGGCGGGAGCGTTCTTGCCATGCGATGCGCCTCGATCACGGGCGCGCTCCGGTTGGTCCTTGCTGGCGGGGCCCGTCGAGCGGCCCCTCGAAAAACTGCCGCCTGTGCCTCGCGCCACTTGGCGCTGGAATGACTGGGGGGCCGATGGGCGCCGGCCGTGCTCCTGCCCGGCTCTGCCGAAGCGGTGGCGATCCCTGGGCGGTGCGTGCGTACTCCGGGATCCGCCCCGATTTGCTACCTGAGCGACCGGTAAAGGACTCCAAGCAGGCCACCAAGAGCCCTCCCCCTCCTGGAACGATTGATTAGACCATTCTCCCCGGTTATGTTCAGTACTGTCGGACGAAATCAAATGTCCGAGAGGTAACATGCAGGGATCTTGGCAGCAGCCGATCGGGCTTTACGTACACGTGCCCTTTTGCGTAAGCAAGTGCGCGTATTGCGACTTTGCATCGTACGCGGGGCGCGAGGCGGATATCCCGCGCTATGTGGATGCCGCTGTCCGGGAGATAACACGGCGCGGCGCAGAAACGGGGCATCCGAAAGCGGATACGATCTTCCTGGGCGGAGGCACCCCCTCGCTTCTGGACGAGTTCCAGGTAACACGCATCCTGGATGCGCTGTTTGATGCATTCCCAATGGAAGCGGGTGCCGAGATCACCTGCGAATGCAACCCTGGAACACTCACGACGCCCTTTGCCGAGGCGCTCGGCAAAGCGGGTGTTAACCGGCTGTCCATGGGCGCGCAGGCAAGGCAGTCGCGTCTTTTGCGGCTGATCGGCAGGAGCCATGATTGGGAGAAAGTGATCGCTTGCGTCGAAATTGCGCGCAAAGCGGGATTTGCCAATATCAACCTGGACCTGATGCTCGGCCTGCCTTCGCAAACCGCCGCGGATGTACGGGAAACGCTGGAGGCCGCGTTTGCGCTCTCCCCCACGCATCTCTCCTGTTACGGTTTGATGGTTGAGGAAGGAACGCCGATCTGCCACGATATCACCGTGGGAAAGCTGGCTCTTCCGGATGAGGAAATTGAGCGCGATATGTACGAGCTTGCGCGGCTGATGCTCGCCGAGCATGGCTTTCATCAATATGAAATCAGCAATTTTGCCCGCGAAGGGTACGCCTGCCGGCATAATGTCGGCTGCTGGACGCGCGTGCCGTACCTTGGCTTCGGCTGCGCGGCGCACAGCTTTTTCGAGCAGTGCCGTATTATGAACCCGGCACAGCTTGATGCGTACTTGGCAGGTGAAGAACCGGAGACGGAGCAAATATCCAAAGAAAAAGCCCGGTTTGAGAGCATGATGCTGGGCCTGCGCATGACGCGCGGCGTAAAAAATGAGGATTTTACGCGCATGCACGGGATGAGTATCCGCGAGGCGTTCGGTGAAAAACTCGATAAACCGATCGGCGGCGGGCTGCTTGAATGGCACGAAGGTGCTTTAAGGCTTACGCGCCTCGGCATGGATCTGGAAAACAGCGTGCTTGTTGACCTCATGTGACACGAAAGGAAAAGCCGTGAGAAGCGTTAGGGCATACAGTGCGCGGCTTGATGTGAATTCCTAAATGATCGCGGACAATGGGACGTGTGGGAGAACCACCCGTATATTTCAGGCTCAGTCATGAGCCTCTTGTCGATGCGGCTGCTTGATCCGGACAAGCACGCATTGTTGCGTCTGGTCCGAGCCATCATGGACCAGCGAGGAGGAACGGTCCTGTGTGAGGCGGTAAGGGCCCGTTTCGATCACCGGGTTCTTATGGCAGCCCGTCCGTCACGCGGTCCACGATGTCTTTTCCGCCCCTTCGCTGCTGCAATAATTAGGGCGGGATCGCTGTTTCCATGCGATGCGTCTCGATCACGGGCGCGCTCCGCACGGTCCTTGCTGGCGGGGCCCGTCGAACCGCCTCTCGAAAAGCTGCCACACACGCCTCGCGCCGATTGGCCATGGAATGGCTATTGGAGCGATGGACGCCGGCCGCGCTGCTGCCCGGCTTCACCGCGGCGGTGGCGGCCAGCGGTTTGTCAAACGCCACGGCCATGGAGCTGTCGCCCGACGGCAAACTGTTCGTCACCGAGCAGGCGGGCACCATGGAGGTCTGGCAGGGGGGCACGCAGCTACAGGCCAACTTCTTCCGCGATACGCCCATCACCACCGACGCCACTGGCGAGCGCGGCCTGCTGGGCGTCGCCTTCGATCCGAACTATGCCACGGATCGCTTCGTGTATGTGTGTATTACACGACCCTGGGCGGCGACCACCATAACCGCGTCAGCCGCTTTACGGCCGACGCCGCCGGCGACCTAGCCTTGGCGGGAAGCGAAACGGTGCTGTTGGAACTCGATCCGCACACGGCCACCAACCACAACGGCGGGGCGATCCACTTTGGCCCGGACGGCAAGTTGTACATCGGCGTGGGGGACGACGCCAACCAGGACAATCCGACTTCGACCCCCAACGCCCAGCGTCTCGACACGCTGCACGGCAAGATGCTACGGATCAACCCCGACGGTTCGATTCCCAGCGACAATCCCTTTGTAAGCCAAACCACGGGCAAGTACCAGGCGATTTGGGCGATGGGACTGCGCAACCCATTTACGTTCGCCTTTCAGCCGGGGACCGGGCGGATGTTTATCGACGACGCGGGCGAGTCGACGTGGGAGGAGATCGAAATGGGCGCAGCCGGCGCCAATTACGGCTGGTCGGCCACCGAGGGCTTTTTCGACCAACGCAGCTTCCCTGGCTTCACCGAGCCATTTTACACTTACAACCACAGCGCCAGTGTCACCACGCCGTCGGGGATTGCCATCACCGGCGGCGCCTTCTACAACCCAAGTGTCCAGCAGTTCGGCGCCGACTATGTGGGCGATTACTTTTTCTCCGATCTGGGCAGCGGCTGGATCTACCGCATCGACCCGACCACCAAAACCGTCTCGCAGTTCGCCACCGGCGTGGGCGGCTCGGTGAATCTGCTGGTGGATGCGGGCGGGAACCTCTACTGCCTCGAACGCAACAACGGCGACGTGCTCGAGATTTCTCACGTCCCGAGCCACGGCGCCAGCACGATCGGCCTGTACGACGCGACGAACTCGGTGTTCTACCTTAAGAACGGCAACACGACCGGGTTCGCCGACACCACGTTCGCCTACGGCGCGCCGCCGACCGGCTGGCTTCCCATCGCCGGCGACTGGGATGGCAATGGCACCGACACGGTCGGCCTGTACGATCCAGCACATGGCGGTGGGAAGCCCATTGCCGGCGACTGGAACGCCGATGGTACGACTTCGATTGGGCTCTACAACGCGGCCTCCGTGCTCTATCTGCGGAACACCAACACCACGGGTTTTGCCGACCTGGTTTTTGCTTATGGCCCGGCCGGTGCCGGCTGGCTGCCGCTGGTCGGCAATTGGAATGGTCCCGGTCAAGCCTTGCTGGCGGCGGGGAACCCCGTGGCGGCTTCCCCGAACGTGTCGGCCTCGATCCCGACCGATCTGCGGCCGATTGTCGCGGAAGCCATTGCCCGCTGGTCGAGCGCCGGCTTGGACGCTACGGCCCTCGCAAAGTTGACGCAGGTCTCGTTCGTCATGAGTGATCTGTCGGGCTTGTATTTGGGCGACGTCCAAGCGAACCGGGTTTACCTCGATACCAGCGCGGCCGGTTACGGTTGGTCGGTCCATTCCACGCCGGTCCTACCAGGATATCATCGCCGCAACCCTCACTTTCTCTTGATGGCGCCGGCCTTGTCGACCATTGGACCGCGAAACGACGTGTCGACTGGAAGGTCGCGGGGCATGTTGTTAACATGGCAGAAGCATTGCCGCTCGCGGCGTCGCCGAGCGGAGTCCCAATGGCAAAGATGGGGTTCGAAATGAGCTTCCCGACGGCACGAGTCAATCCGGCCTGGGCGCCGCTCTTCGCAATGAGCTTATGGATGGCGGGCGCTGACGCGGCCGAACCGGCGCCACACGTCTTGCAGGGCTACGGGCGGGTGAGCCTCGGGGGTGCCGAAACGGGCGATAGCCCGGCCGTTTTCCGTTGCGAGGACGATGCGGCGGCGGATCGGCTGTTGAGCAAGTTGCTGGCCGATTTTTCCTGGGACCGTCTGACCGGTCCCCGGCAGCAGACGCTGGCCGACGGCGCCAGCGCCTTGCAGGTCGCGCCGCATGGTTTCCTGCTGTTCGCCCGGCAGGGGCGGACGGTTTATGCTCTCAGCGGCGAGTCAACCGGGGACATCGAGCGTCAACGGACCCGACGGAAGCTCGATCGGGAGCGCGCACGGTTCAAGGCCGAGCGACGCCATCCGATGGCGCTGGATTTCTTCGATCTGCGCGCGGTGAGCATGTACTATCTGCCGCTGAACGTGCTCGATCTCGCCAAGGGACTGCACCGTTACGATGCCGGGCCGCTGAGGCAAACGAGCGCCTTCTGGCACAGCTCGGGCTATGGGCACAGTTTCTTCGGTCCCTACTTCGGCGTGGATGAGTTGGCCGACGGGGCCGAGCATTTTTTCCCCCATCAGTGGATGATCCGCCAGGCGGTGGCTGACGACGCGATCGTGATGAGCCACCTGGGCCAGTTCGCCGCGCCGTGGTGGATGCGAAACCGTTTTGCCCGCGACATCGTCCAATGGGACCCCTGTGCCATCAGCGGTTGGGACGCGCTGGGGGCCATGGGCGGCACGCACCTGAGCCAGCACGCTGCGGACGAGGCTTTTGCCTATGGGCAACGGTTCAGCCGGCAGGCGCTCGATGCGATCAAGACCACGGCGGGCGACCATCTGGGCTGTTTTCGCGAGGTGGCCGGCGGCCATCCGGGCGATGAATTGGCTTTGCACCACGCCAGCACCGAGCTGATGGACTACGACGCGGCGGGGCAGAAGGCCTTCCGCCGTTGGCTGCAGGATGCCCGCGGGCTCGATCTGGCGTCGTTGGGACGCCGTTGGTTTGGCGCCCCGGGCCGCTACCGATCGTGGGACGAGGTAATGCTGCCTTCGCACTTCGAGTTCTTCGGCGGCTTTGGCGACGACAGCTTGAACCTGCTCGCCGGATGGTCGTGGCGGCCGGATGACCCGCGGGCGGAAGGCGAAGGTTGGCCTCGGCCCGACTACCGCGAGGACGATTCATGGACGCGCACCGATCTGGCCCCGTCGATGCAGCAGCTTTTCTTGTTCGGCTCGAAGAGCGACGCGCGGTTGCGGCAAGGGAAGAGCAGCGTGGCCTGGTTTCGCAAGACGTTCGATCCCTCGGCGTGGTTGGCCCAACGGCCCGGCGAAATCTACCTCGTCGCGCAGGTGGGCGACACGCAGCGTGAGCCGGTCGAGGTGTTTTTCAACGGCAAGTACCTGGGACCGATCCGTCCTCGGAAGGTGCGCACCGGGCCCGTGGCCCTTCGCGCGACCGGCCTGGTGCGCCCCGGCCAGAACGTGCTGTGCCTGAAGGTGCAGAACGGCATCATTCGCGGGCCGGTGTTCCTCACTCGGCACGAGCCGCGGCGTTATCCGTATCTCGGCCCGCAGCAAAACGCGCGGTGGGTCGATCTGCGCGACTGGACGGCCGAGAAGCTCATCTTGGGATGGAAGCGCGGCACACGTGCCGCGCGTCAGGCCGAGCCGAACGTGCCGCTTTTGTTCTGCCCGGGCAGCAGCCTTGCGCTGTCGGACCAGTTTCTGGGCTTGAAGCGGGAATTGGGAATCGGGGCGCTCCATTTCACCGGCGGCGGCTCGTCGTACATGCCTTGGTGGCCGGGAATCGGCTATGTCTGGGGCGCGTACGCGACCTCGGAGGAAGGCGGCACGATCACCGATCCCCATGCGCTGGACAACGAGCTGGCCTGGATGCTCTTGAACGGGCAGGGGCATCACAACTTCTACTATTCGGCAATCGACTACATGCGGGTGGAGGAGCAGTCCGGCTGGTTCTCCCGCCATCGCCGGCTTCTGAAATTGATCGGCAAATCGAGCTGGAGCCGGCCCGCGGTGGCCGTGTTCCGTTCGGCCCGCAATGAACTTTACTTTCCCGAGAACGAGTCGCGAGAAGGAAGCGACTTGGGCCGCGGCGCGCTCCAGGCCGCCCATTACGCCAACGTGTACGTCACCGAAGCGGAGATTCGCGCGGGCCTGGTTCGCGATTACCCGGTCGTCATCGACGCCGGCAACACGGTGATCGACGAGGCCACGCTTCTGGCACTGGCCGACTATGTCCGTGGCGGCGGAACGCTGGTGACCGTCGAGAACACGGGCCGGCACTCGCTGTTGCAGCCGGATACCTGGCCCATAGCGCGTCTAACGGGCATGCGAGTCCTGGGCACGCGGGAGCACATGCGTCTGGCGGTTCCGGCCGATTCGCGGCAGTTGCCGCGCCTGGCGGGGGCAACATTCCAGGGGGACGGCCTGGCGCTGGCTCCGGCCAAGGTTGGCAACGGTGATGCCCCGCCCGAAATCCTCGCCCGCTGGAGCGATGGCACCGCGGTCGCCGCGATGCGACGCCTGGGACGAGGCCGCGTGGTGGTGCTCGGGTCGTCGTTCTGGCGGAGCGCCAGCGACCAAACGGCCGACGGCCGGCGCCTCGCGCAAAGCTTGCAAACCACGCTGCTCACCGATCTCCTGACCGGCCTGGGCGTCCATCGCCAGGTCGACGCCAACTGCGAGGACGTTTGGGTGCGGCGGCTGGTCACTAAAAATGGCCTGCAACAATGGGTCGTGGCCTTCAACGCCGGGCGCGGCCCAGTTCTGGACCTGACGGTTCGCATGCCGTTGGCCCAGCGCCCGCCGCGGGTCGTCGATGTCGTGTCAGGCCAGGCGGTCGAGTTCACTTGGAACCGCGGCGAAGTTTGCATGGCGGGACTAGCGCTGCCGCAGCGCGCGGTGCGAGTGCTGGCCGTCGAGAATCCCCGTCCCCTGGCGGCCGTCGCCCACTGGTTCGCGGAGAAATGCCGCTACGAGGGGCGGGCCCCCGAAATCAAGCTTGCGAAAGAACCGCCCGCGCCTCCGGCCACTGCGGTTGTGTTTAACGATTTCCGCTTTCGCCCGGCCGACGCTGGTGCGCGGCAGGAACTCGGCTGGCTCGACGAGTCGACCGATCGTCGGCCGTGGAAACCGCAGGGATATGGTTTTTGGGATGAGCAGGGCCAGCCGGCCCACGGCGTGGGGCTCTATCGCCAGACGTTCCGCGTGCCCGAGGCCTGGCGCGGACGGCGGGTCTTGTTGGCCTGCATGTCGTACGACTATCCGGTCTTCCTCGAAAAGGCCGAGTTTTACGTCAATGGCCGCGCGGCGGGGCAGTACAACGGCCATGCCTGGGCCAATTTCGACGTCCTCGATATCACGCCGCATCTCGTGCCTGGCGAAAATCGCCTGGCCGTGCGGGTCGACGCCGAGCAGGTCCGCGGCGGCTACCTGGGGCAGATGGTCGCCTATCCCCTGGAGAATCTGCAAGACATGCGCGACTTGCGCCAAGGATGGAGGCTTTACGACGATAACCAGCATTATCGATCGGTCTCGCTGCCGCTCCGGGCCGCGGGCCGGCACCTGGAAACCGACGTCGCCCTGCCGGCCAATTGGCGAGGCAAAGACGTCTACCTGGAATTCGAGGTTGCCGATCGCTGGGTCGGCATCCTCGTGGTCAACGGCCGCGTGATTTCCTACAACCAGTCGCTGCATCCGTATCCGAACATCATGCAAGTGAACCTCTATCCGTGGGCGAAGCCGGGGCAGACCAACCGCGTCGAGCTTTGGCCGCGTACGCCGGAAGAGACGCCCTCGCTGCGGATGGTCGTCGATCGCGTGCGGATCGGCACGGTCGGGCCTTCGGGCGCGTCGGGGGTGCCGCGGTTGGCTTGTCCAACCGTGCTCGCCCCACAACTGAACAAGCCAGCAGTGGCACTCAACCCGGCAAACGTGGAGTATCGGACTACGAGAGCCGGCAGTGCGGCGGAGACACCCCTGCCGCCAAGAAACCTCGGCCCGCTGGTCCTCAATGGCGGCTTCGAGCGTTGGTCGCCGTTGTCGCCCGAGCGGCAACGCGAGGCGCTGGTGAAAAATGTCGTCCTCACGGTCGATCACCTCGCCCCGCAGGGCTGGAGTCCCGGCCGAGAACTCGACAAACGTCAAAGCCTGACGGGAAAGATTCTGCCCGACGCCAGCGTCAAACACGGGGGGCACTATTCAGCCCGCTTGGAAAACGGCGATTCGCGCGACATCACCGTGTTGCAGTACTCCACCGAGCAGACCGACGCGCGCGGCCAGCCGACGATTCTTCCCAATCGCCGCTACGTGGTTCGCTGGTGGGTCAAAGGCGAGCGGGTCGAGAATGCCGACGCCGGTCCGATCCTCATGATGAACGTGGTCAGCACCAAAGCGGGCCAAACGTACCACACGTTCGCCGGCGAAACATCGCCGCTGCCGCGGGGGACTTTCGACTGGCAGCAGCGCCAATTGACGTTCATCACCGATGCCCATGCGCGGTCGGCCACATTCAGCTTCCAGTTGCGCTGGGCGACCGGCATCGTCTGGTACGACGATGTCGAGATCGAAGACCTCGGACCGGTCGTGCCCGTCGATACGTTTTAACGTAACCGGGTGCAATCCCACTTCAGGCCTAACTTGATGGTCGGGCCGAATCGCCAGCTCTTCGCATGCGATAAACAGGCTTAGTGCTATGTGTCAGAGAAACATTGCCCGCCACGCGACTTTGCCGTAACAATCCCCCCCGATCTTGCGCATCGGCCTGTTAGGCTGGTCGGCCCGCAGGGGGGCTCACTTCGGCGGCGGGGGAAGCGACAAACGCTGTGCGGTCGCGGGCGTAAGAGTGGCGGAGTATTGGCGAAGGAGGGACCACGTGTTTTGGAACTCGGGATGCTGGTTGAGGGACTGGTAACGCGCATCGGCGGCGACGGCGGTGAAGCGGTCGAGCGAACGGCGAAGGGCCTCGGCGGAGGGCGGGCGGTCGCCGGAAAAGACTTCGGCGGGCAGGGCGAGGTAGGTTCGCCAAGGGGCGTCGATGATCGCCACGAGCTTCTGCCACGAACCGGCAAGCTCACGGCGGACGGTTTGGACATCGCCAGGAGCGGACGCCGCGACCGGGCCCGCCGGGCACGCACCGGTGGCGGTCGTATATTTGCCGATTTGTTCCAGCAGGTGGCAGGCGGAAGGAGGCACGGGGAGCGGCTGACCAGGTTGATTAACGTCTCCGCCGACGGACTGGTAATAGACGTTGGTCGCCGCCTGATCGACGCTCAGCATCGCGCCGTCCAGTGCCACGCCGGCAAACAGTCCGCGGCTGCGCGAATAGGAATACATCTCGGCCTTGAGGGTGGCGTTGGTAGCCGCCTCGGCCTCACGTCCCACCGGGCCGGCGGCGGCGGAAGCGTGGACGCCAATGGTGAAATCGCCCCGCATCAGAGTTTGAACGCTGGTCTTGGTGCAAAAGACCAACACCAAGTCAGTGCCCTGCACGCCGATCTGCCAGCCGACGCTGGCGCCGGTGATCTGCACGAACATGGGCGGCTTCCACTTGCCTGCCTCGTCGCGGGTCACGATCACGCCCCGGCCGTGACGAACGCCGACGATGAACCCGCCCTTGAGCATTCCCGGAATGATGGCGATTCCCTCGGCATTGGACAGCAGGCTGACGGGGATGCTCCGGACCGGGATGGACATGAGTTGGTCGAGCACCTCGGTGGCAGAGTCCACCACCACGGTCTCGCGACTTGGCACTGCCAGGAGCATGGTTTGCCCGGCCACCGACCTGACTAAACAGAGCGGAGAAACCAGGGCCAAGAGAACGACGAGGTGCAGCCGAGTCTTCATGGCAGGTCCCTCCAAACGTGATGATGCCGTGTCGCCAAGTCGCCGCCGCAGGGTACAGGAACGGAGCCAGGGAGTCAATCGCATACGGGCAATAAGTGCGGCAAGTCTTCTTGGCAAAGGGGACTGGCTCCGTTTGCCGCGGAGCGGCCCGAAGGGTGCCTTGCACAAACGGTGCCTGTCCCCTTTGCCGCCACGGACCTCCCTTCGCGGAGGGGGATATGGCTACGAAGGTCGCCAAACGGAACAGTCGGACGGATCGGAGAGGCAGGCTTGCTGTTACCCTACGCCGAGGGCCCGACCCGCAAGATACGCGACACCACCCGGGCAAATGCTATACTTTTCCGTAGGCTCGGCACATTGATCCCTGCGCGATGGCCCAAAAGACAACTGCCGAGGAGGCAGATTCCCATCCTCCGGCTCTCTGAAATAGGTCTCCCATGATTACGGCATTGTTCGTGGTTGGAATTGTGTTGTTCGTCCTGTGGGTTCTGCTGTGGCTCACTGTCAGGTATATCCCCAATGATCGCATCGGCATTGTCGAAACCCTCTGGTCGGCCAAAGGCTCGTTGACCGAAGGCGCGGTCATTGCCCTCAGCGGTGAAGCAGGCTACCAGGCCGACATTCTCCGCGGCGGCATTCATTTCGGTCTTTGGCGGTGGCAGTACAAGATCCACCGATTTCCTCTGGTCACGATCAAGCAGGGAAAGATCGGTTACGTCTTCTCTCGCGGCGGCGATCAACTCCTGCCTTCCCAAACCTTGGCCAGGGTCATCGACTGCAACAACTTCCAGGACGCCAGGAAGTTTCTCACCAACAACGGGCAAAAAGGCCGTCAGCGCGGCATTCTGCGTGAAGGCGTCTACGCGATCAACATCGCGCTGTTCAACGTGATTACCGAGGATCGCGTGTTCACGCTGGAGTGGGCCAAGAGTCTGGAAGAGTGGCAACACCAACTCAAGGAATTGCAAGGGTTCAGCCCGCTGATCATCAGCGGCCAAACCGACCAAATCGGAATCGTGACCGTACACGAAGGTCCAACGTTGCCGCCGGGCGAACTGATTGCTCCGGCCGTGGGCACCGACAAGGATCAGCCCAACTTCCACAACAACTACCAGGACATCGAGGCCTTTTTGGCCGGTGGCGGCCGCCGCGGCGTCCAATATACGCCGTTGATCGACGGCACCTATTTCCTCAACCGCTGGTTCTGCACGGTGGAATTGATTTCCAAGCAAGTGGTTCCCATCGGCCAGGTGGGGGTGGTCGTCAGCTTCTACGGCAAGAAGGGCGCCGACACGTCGGGCAAGGCATTTCGCCACGGCGAGCGCGTTCACGAAGGCGAGAAAGGCGTGTGGGAAACGGCCCTGGGCCCCGGCAAATACGCCTTCAACACGGCCTCGGGGCAAGTCGTGCTGGTGCCCACCACCAATTTCGTCCTGCACTGGATCACGGGGCGAACCGAACAACACCACTACGACGACACGCTGAAATCGATCGAGCTGATCACGTGCGACGCCTACGAACCGATGCTGCCCTTGAGCGTGGTCGTGCATATCGACTACGAAAAGGCCCCGTCGGTGATTCAGCGCTTCGGGGACGTGAAACAGTTGATCACCCAGACGCTCGATCCGTTGCTGTCGGCCTATTTCCGCGACGTGGCTCACAAGAAGAGCATGTTGCAGTTGATCCACGATCGCGACGAGATCCAACAGCAGGCGCGGGACGAACTGCGGAAGAAGTTCCTGCAATTCGACATCGAGTGCGTCGACGTTCTCATCGGCCGGCCCGAGAGCAAGGAGGGCGACAATAAAATCGAGACCCTGCTGGAACAGTTGCGTCAACGGCAGTTCGCCATCGAGCAAGTCGAAACGTTCCAAAGACGGCAGGACGCCGCCGTGCGGGAAAAGGCCCTGAACGAGGCCACGGCCCAAGCGCAATTGCAGGCCGAGTTGACGAAATCTCAGGTGCAAATCAAGATTTCGGAGAACACCGGCGACGCCGAATTGGCCAAGGCCCGCAAGCAAGCCGAAACCACGGTGGTGCAAGCCGAGGCGGCGGCCAAACAGGCGAAGTTGCAGGGGGAAGGCGAGGCGGCGCGTCTGCTCGTGGTGGCCGAGGCTCAAGCCAAGCAGTCCGCGCTCGTCGGCGAAGGCGAGGGCAAGAAAGCCGCGCTGATCGGCGAGGGCGAAGGCAAGCGCGTGCTTGCCGTCGGCAATGCGGAAGCGGCCGTGCTGCAACTGAAAATCGAGTCCTATCGCGATCCGAGGCTGTATGCCATCGCCATTGTCGCCGATCATCTGCGGCAAAGTCAGCAACCGCTGGTCCCCTCACAATTAATCAACTTTGGCGGCGAGACGGGCGGCCAGAGTCCCAACATGCTGAGTGCGCTGTTGAGCATCCTGACGGCGGAAAAACTGGGTGTCGAGGTGAAACCCAGCAAGCCGGACTAGCGCACGCCCCACTGACGCTATGGGGGGCCGGCTCAGTTTTGCGCCTCTTGCTGATTCGGCTGCTTGATCCGCACGAGCACGTATTGTTGCGTCCGGTCCGCGCCATAATGGACCAGCGCGGTGGAGTGGTCCTGCGTCAGGTTGTAAAGGCCCGTTTCGATCACCAGGTTTTTGTTGGCGCCCACCTGCCACGCGGCCCGTTGCTCCTTCCGGTTGATCGACCCGCTTACCGGCGCCATGGTATCGGTCACTTGGTCGTAGTAGTTTCCCTTGATGGCGCCGGCCTTGTCGACCGCCAACTGGAAAACCATTGCGGGCGTGCTTTGACCTTGGGCCATCAGGCCGAATACGCCCAGCGGCAGCCATTGGACGTCCGCACTCGGTTGCTTCGCGCTAGGGGAGTCGGCGATATCGACGGCCTCCTGGTAGTATTGTTGGGCGGTCCCTACCGGCTGAGAGCCGTAGTAGACGGAATCGTTCTGATAGGTGACGTTGTCGCCATAGTCGTAATAGGCGGGCGTTGCGTTCCAGGCGAGCCAGGTGCCGACCGCCGGCCACGTGGCTGCGCTCCAGGCGGCGGTCCCCCAAGCTGCCGCGGTGTAGCCGGCGGGACGCCAAGCCCAGGCGTGCGATCCGCACCAAGTGGGCGTAAACACGCCGGAGCCGTGCCACCAACGCTGGGCGGCCAGCCCTTGCGCGTGGGCATAGGTGGGCGAGAAGTCGTGCGTGCCATAGCCGGCATATCCCCGCCCGGCCACGGCGCCTTCCGATCCGGCCGCAAACCCACGGCCGGCCGAAACTGTATGGGTGTAGACGTTGCCTCTCGGACCTTCGATGGCGGTGCCGCTTACGGCGCGCCCGCCGGCAGCCACGCCGCCCGGCCCGACTGCGGCCCCTTGCACGCCGGCCGCGCCGTGTGCCACGGTGGTGCCCATCGGTCCTTCGACGGCCCGGCCGGTAGCTCCTCCGCGCCAAGCGGCGGCGCCCTGCGATCCGGCCACCACTCCGCCACCCGCCGCGTGCATTCCCGCATCGGTGGGCATTCCGAGAAAACTGTTCAGTTGGCCGCGGTTGAGCGAGCCGCCCCAGCCACCCTCGTGGAAGGCTCCATAGCCGCCTGCTCGATCCGCGGAATCGAAGCTCGATGCGCGATAGCCGCCCTCTCCGAAGCTAGTAGAACGGTCTCGGTCGAAGCCTCCATAGCCTCCAGTTCCAGAGCCGCCAAAACGGTCTCCGCCAAAGCTGTCTCCGTGAAAACCGCCAGCATCGAATACACCGGCATGAAATCCGCCCGCGTCGAACCCGCCGCCATGAAAACCGCCAAAGCCCCCACCGCCGAACCCGCCGCCGTGAAATCCGCCGAATCCGCCAAAGCCTCGACCGAACGCATCTCCCTGTATGGTCGCCATGCCAAGGATCACGGCGACGCTGAGTCGAATAAATCGTTTCATGTTGGCAGCCCCTTACTTTTGTTTTTTCTCTGGCAGACGGTCCAACACCACCTCGCGCAAGTCCGGCAATGTCGTGTTGCCAATCTTGCGTTGCACCGACCGCCAGCCAAAGACGTTGTCCTCTTTGGGAACGCGGACGAGGAAGTCTTGGGATGAAGTCGGGGTGCCGTCGGCGAGCACGCCCCTGGACTCGATGCGCCAGCCTTCCGCGGCAGGCGTCCAAAGGCTCGTGCCGTGCCCACCCAACGAATCGAAAGACCATGACCGTACCCGGTCCGCTTGCGGATCCCAGCCGATGATCTGCACCCCGGACGAGGTGGTCAATCCGTTCTGCCGGACCGAGTATTCGCGTTGCAGGAAACTCCTGTTGGCGATCCAGCGGATGCACGTATGGACCGTGGCGCCTTCGGACTTGGTCTCCCAGTTTCCCACCAGCCACTGGAGTTGCTGCAATCGCCCGTAGTTGGAGGAGATCTCGGAATTGGACTCTCGGACGCTCGCCATCAGCCACTTGCCGTCGTGCAACACATGGACCGCCGTGTAGCGACTGGCGGCCGGCGAAGCGCCGTTCTTGTCTACCGCCCGGGCAAGGCCGTCCTCGACGGCCACGCTAGGGGCCGGAAACTCGATAGACTGGATCATGATTTCCATCTTCGCCCCGGGGTGCTCCTTGAACAAGGTTGCGTACTGATCCTCAATGGCTTGGCGGCCTTTGAGAACCTGCCCACGGTCGTCGGCCAGACTGCCGTTTTCGGTCCACAGGGCGGCAAGTGCCTTCGCATCGGCGCGGTCAAATGCCTTGCTGAAGGCGTCGGCGGTGCCGCGAATCGCCGTCTCGTCCGACGCGTTAGCGGTGTTTTTTTCGGCGGCCTGCGCGGATAAGGCAAAGACCAAGACCGCCGGCACCGCAACGAGTGGCAGGCGTATCGTGACAGGTCTGGAAAAAGCATTGGACATGGTTTCATTCTCCTGACGTGCCCTTCGGCATAGGTAGCTCGTTCAACTCGTTGTCCGCACTCGGCGACGGCGTCTGTCGACTCGCTAGAAAGAAAGCGAGCGCCCCGCTCCACGGCGCGCTTGCCCCGGCCAACCCATCATTGGCCTTCGTGTTCCTTCAGCATCTCTTGGATTTGCTTCTTCACGGCCTCCAGGTTGAAGGAGGCCGGCGCTTGCATGGGCGGGAACTCAATCGCTGTCTGCGCAAGTTCCGCGACCCTCTTCTGCACGAGAACGAACCGCCAGAACTCCCGGGCATAAAAATCGTTCATGTAGCCCCCGCCAAGGTCGTTTATGCTTTGGCCACCGGTTGACGGCGTCCGCTCGAACGGGTCCTGGCGGATGTTTACGATCGTGGGCATGTCGGTCACGACCTTTGGTCCGGGCCAGCCTTGCGGCTGCTGGTAGAACTGGAATTTGAAATCATCCAAGCGCAGGGCGCCCAGTTTGGGACCGCCGAAGTACCATACCTCGTGGCGTTTGGAAGGCCCGCGGCCCAGCAGCAGGTCCATCTGGTTGTAGCCGTCGAGATGGTTCTTGTAGGTCCGGTCGCCGAGCTTCACGCCCTGGAGCAACTGGTTGGTGATGTCCGGGTTGCCGGCGGCCGCCAGAAAGGTCGGGAACCAGTCCAGGCCGGACATGAGGCCGTTCTGCACCGTATCCGCCGGGACATGGCCGGGCCAGCGGAGGATGCACGGCACGCGGAAACCGCCTTCCATGACCGTCCCCTTACACTGCGAGAACGGCGTCGTGCCTCCGTCGGGCCACGTGAAGGTTTCCGTGCCATTGTCGGTGGTGAATACGACGATCGTGTTGTCCTCCTCGCCCAGGTCCTAGATCTTCTGCAACACCAAGCCGACGTCGTCGTCGAGTTGGGCCATGCCCGCTTCCTGTTCGGACCAGCCGTTCACAG
>Ga0181529_10003908_pt1 | contig 16563 bp, 18 predicted proteins | sample PEATcosm2014_Bin_36_FD_119763 | JGI IMG/M metagenome (GOLD analysis project Ga0181529, IMG submission 119763) | Peatland microbial communities from MTU Mesocosm Facility, Houghton, MI, USA - PEATcosm2014_Bin10_30_metaG | ecosystem: Environmental > Terrestrial > Soil > Wetlands > Peat | place...
ACCCGCCGATGCCGACGACCGAACCGATCGTGCCCTGCGGCATGGTATCCGACACGATGGTGTAGACATTGGCCGAATAGCCCTGATGGGCCGAGGCCGCGATGCCGATCAGCAGGACCGCCACCCAGACACTGGTGACCTGGGACGCCATGAAGACCGGCAGGACACAAAGGCCGCAGACCAGGAAAGCGATCTTGCGGGCCCGCAGGGTTTTGACCCCGCGCTTGATGAGGTGCGACGACAGCCAGCCCCCGCCGACGCTGCCGACATCCGCCATGCAGTAGATGATGACGAGCGGCAGCATGGCCTCGACAAGATTGATGCCGAATTTCTTGGAGAGGAAGCCCGGAACCCAGTTGAGATAGAACCACCACACCGGCGCGCTGAGACAGGTGCCGGCGATATTGGCCCAGGTTCCCCGATAACCCAGCAGCTTGTGCCACGCGATATGCACCTGCGGAACCACCGGATCGCTGCGGATATAGGCCAGTTCGGCCGCCGACAGTTTCGGATGCTCTTCCGGCTTCTTGTAGATCAGGAGCCAGGCAACCACCCAGATGAAGCCGATGGCGCCGGTCACCAGGAAGGCGACCCGCCAACTCGAGACCAGCAGGATGAGGGGCACGATGATCGGCGCGGCGACCGCGCCGACATTGCTCCCCGCGTTGAAAATGCCGGTGGCCAGGGCGCGTTCCTTGACCGGGAACCACTCCGAGATGGTCTTGATGCAGGCCGGGAAGTTGCCGCCTTCGGATACTCCCAGGCCGGCGCGGACAAACTTGAAGCCCAGCACGCTGCTCATCGCCGCGTGCAGGCAGGCGAACAGGCTCCACAGGGCGGCGGAGCCGGCGAAGCCGATCCTGACCCCGATCTTGTCCATCAGGCGGCCGACGCCGACGTATCCAAAGGCATAAAACAGTGAGAAGCTGGCAACGATGTCGCCAAAATCGGTCTCTGTCCAGTGCAGATCTCCCATCAGCGTCGGCTTCAGAAGACCAATAACTTGCCGATCCAGATAATTTATGGTGGTGGCAAAAAACAACAGCGCACAGATTGTCCACCGGTAGTGGCCTATTTTGGCTCCGACGGCCGAAAGGACCTTGACAGCGGATACAGGGACCACGCCGATATCACCATTTGGCACTGAAATGTCCTCCTTCACGCGGGTCAGCGGTCCGTACAAAGACCTGCCAATCTTGAGCATAGCCCGCGCGGGATCGCCGTCGGCAGACTCGGAAAGTACTTACCCCGCCCGCGCCGTCTTGCGACCGGGCCACGTCGGCTCGCATGATGGCGCCTTTCGTCCCAAGGACCTTCCCGCATGTCCCTCGCCAACGACCCCGCCGCCACCATCCGCGACCTGACCACCGCGATCGAAGCGGGGTTGATTGCCATCCGCCGCGACATTCACGCCCATCCCGAACTTGCCTTCGAGGAGGTGCGCACCGCCGGCGTGGTTGCCCGCGAGTTGACCAGGCTCGGTATCCCGCACCGCACCGGCATCGCCAAAACCGGCGTGGTCGGCCTGATCGAGGGTGGCCGGCCCGGCCCCGTGCTCGCCATCCGCGGCGACATGGACGCGCTGCCGATCACGGAAAAAACCGGCCTGCCCTGGGCCAGCCACATCGACGGGCTGATGCACGCCTGCGGCCACGACCTCCACACCACCACCCTGCTCGGCGTTGCCGAGGTGCTGAGCCGGCTGGCCCCGCAGTTGGCCGGCACGGTCAAGCTGGTATTCCAACCCGCCGAGGAGACGATCGGCGGCATGCGGGCGATGCTGGACGCGGGCCTGCTGGACAACCCGAAGGTCGATTTCGCACTCGGTTTCCATAACAGCCCCGACATCCCGGTCGGCCGCTTCGCCTACACGCCCGGCCCGGCGATGGCGGCGGCCGACAGCTTCGAGGTGATCGTGCACGGCGTTTCCGGCCATGGCGCGCATCCCCACACCGCGATCGATCCGGTGGTTGCGGCGGCGCACATCATCACCCAGTTGCAGACCGTGGTGTCGCGCGAGGTGGACCCGATGCTGCCGGTCGTGGTGACGGTGGGCGCGATTCATGGCGGCGAGGCGGTCAACATCATCCCGGACAGCGTGACCTTCCGCGGCACCGTGCGCAGCCTGCATGCGCCGGTGCGCGACATCGCCGAGGCCGCCATCCGCCGGCTGTGCGAGGGTGCCCAGGCCACGCTACGGGTGCGGTGCGAGGTGACGTACCGTCGCGGTGTGCCGGCGCTGGTGAATGACGCCCGCGTGCTGGAACCCGCCGTCGCCGCCGTGCGCCGCCAGTTGGGCGAGGTGATTGAGGCGATCGGCCCGGTGATGGGGGCGGAGGACCTTGCCGTGCTGTTCGAGCGCGTGCCGGGGTTCCAGCTGCGCATCGGTTCCGGCGCGCCAGGGCGGGCCGACAAGCTGCACAACTCTGGCTACGCGCCGGACGAGGCCTGCATCGGCTTCGGCGTTCAGGCACTGGCGCGGGCGGCGCTCGAAATCCTGGCCTGAAGCGGCGGCGCGGTCTGGCCAAGCACCCAGCCCTCCCAGCGCCGCACCCAGGGGTCGTCGGGCACGAAGGCGGGGCGGTGACCCGCCAGCACGTTGAGCGCGCAGAGCACCCCGAGGGTGCAGTCGAAGCGGTCCTCCCCGGCCGCGTCCGCGCCGAACCCGTCCGCCACCGCCGCCGCCATGGCGGCATCGGGCAGGGCGCCGAGCCGCGCCATGGCGGCACGCAACCCGCCGGCCAGCGCCAGCCGGTCCGCCCGCCGCCGCTTGCTGCCGGCGAGCTTCAGGCCAAGGTGGCGCAACGCCTCGGCCGGATATGTCTCGGCCATAACTATTCTGCCGCATAACAACAGCTCGGACAGCGCGCCCTCGAACGGCCACAGCCCCACGGTGTCGCCTTCCAGCAGGGCGGGCAGCAGCATGTCGTGCCAGGCCGCCAGGGCCGCTTTCCCGGATTGGTTGGCGCCGAGGGTCCAGAACGGCGGCGCGCCGGCCGGGCGCTCGGCGGTGGCGCGATCGACCGCGCGGTGCAGCGCCGCCGCATCCCGCAGACCGAGCGCCGCGGCGTGTGCCGCGCGGGTCATGCCGGCGCGCCCGCGCAGCGGATAGAACGGCCGCCAGGGGCCGACTTCCTCCAGCGCCGCGCAGACCCGGAAGAAGGACGGCCGGCCGGCGAGGCCGCGCAGGAAATTCGGGAATGTGGCCGTGATGCCGTGCGCCTCGGCATAGGCGCGCGGCAGGCCGAGCGGGGCATCGATGCCGAATAGTACTGCCCCATACGGATCGCGCAGGCCGGCGAGCAAAGCGGCCGGGTCGCCCACCGGCACCGGGGCGGCGAGGCGCCAAGCGCCGCCCGCGCGCCGCGCCACCGCCATCCACCGTTTGCGGGCGTCCACGCTCCAATCGGCGTGCGCCACCATCGTGACGCTTGCGAATACCGCCGTGGTGATTACGGTCATACGGAGGGGCGGAGGGCCGGAATGTGATGAATGACGACTATATGCCGGTGCAGAAGGCGCTGCACTGGGTGGTGGTCCTGCTGGTGGCCGTGCAAGCCGGGCTCGGGCTGTGGGTGGCCTTCGCCGCTCCGGCCGACGAGGCGCTGGCGGGGAGGCTCTACAACGCGCACGACGGCACCGGGGCGGTGCTGCTGGTGCTGATGCTGCTGCGCCTGGCGGTGCGGCTGGTCTGCCACGTGCCCAGGCTGCCGCGCGGCACGCCGCACTGGGTGGCGACGCTGGCCCACCTGAACCACCGGGCGCTCTACCTGGTGCTGATCGTGCAGCCCCTGCTGGGCTGGCTGAACAACGGCGCCAACGGCTATCCGTGGTCGTTCTACGGGTTCTTCGACATCCCCGCGCCGATCGCCCAGAACCAGGCGGAGGCGGCCTGGTTCTCGAGTCTGCATCTGTATGGCGCGGTGGCGCTGGCCGTTCTGGTGGCGCTGCACCTGGGGGGCGTGGCCTACCACACGGTGATCCGCCGCGACGGGCTGCTGCGGCGGATGACCTGAGCTACAGCGGCTTGTGGCCGATGTCGATCAGGCGGCTGAGGAGGCCGGGCTTCTTCGGCGGGTCGGGCGGCTTGGCGGCCTGCTCGCGGGCAAGGGTTTCCTCGCGCTTCTCGCGTTCCCGCATGCTCAGCCATTTGTCCAGGCTGACGCCCGCCTTGGCGGCCCGCTTCTGCTCGTAGGCACGCTGGCCCTCGGTCAACTGCTTCGTCATCACAACCCTCCGGTGCCCGTTTCTCGCAGGAGAGCGCCGGCGCTTCAAGCCTCGAGGCAAGCCGCAGCTCAGCGGCGGCGGAATACCGGGGGCCGCTTTTCCTTGAACGCGGCGCGTCCCTCGGCCGCGTCTTCAGTGGCAAAGCAGATCGTCTGCAGGTCACGCTCGTAGCGGATCGCCTGCTCGACGGGCATGGTGAAGGCGGCACTGAGGTTGAGCTTGGCCGTCTCGGCCGCGATTGGCGCGCGGGAAGCGATGACGTTCGCCAGGGCGCGCGCCCGGCCGAGCAGGGCGCCGGGCTCGACGACCTCGCTGACCAGGCCCCATGCCAGGGCCTTCGCCGCGTCGATCGGATCGCCGGTCATGATCATCAGGGCGGCATTGGAGGTGCCGATGGAATGGGCCAGGTAGGTCGCCATGCCGCCGCCGCCGATCCAGCCGAGCTTGATCTCCGGCGCGGCGAACATCGCGTTGCTGGCGGCGATGCGGATGTCGCAGCTCATCGCCGTTTCCAGGCCGCCGCCGAGGGCGTAGCCGTTCACCGCGGCGATGGAGGGTTTCAACAGCCGGCGGATCGCGTCGCAGTAGTCCGGCCGGTTGCGGAAGTTCCACGGCGTGTCGTAGCCGTCCAACTCGCGGATGTCCGATCCGGCGCAGAACGCGCGCGTTCCGGCTCCGGTGACGATGACCACGCGGATGGCATCGTCGTCATTGCACCGCTGCACGTGCGCGATGATGGCCGCGGACATCTCCGGAGTGACGGCGTTCAGTTTCTGCGGGCGGTTCAACGTCAGGGTGGCGACGGGGCCATCGACGCTGAAGGTCACGTCGTCGGTGTCGGTCTGTGTCATGATGTGTCCTCAGAGTTCTGCGGCCGGGGTGCGGCTGTGGGCGTAGAGGTCCTGCAAATCGGCGATGGTGGCCGCCGGCGGCGCCCGGCTTTCCAGCGCCGCGCGCAGCGCCGCCGAGGCCTGGGCCTGGAAGGCGATGTAGCCCGGGTAGCGCGGCCGGACCCAGGCGGCCTCGATGCTGCGCGCCGTGTTGCGATAGAAGTTGCCCCAGCGCCGGTTCACGCCTGCGTCGGTCCAGGCTTCGCGGCGGCTGGGCTGGCCATTGTGCTCGACGATGAAGCCGCGTTGGGTGTCGGCCGACAGCAGCCAGCGCAGATGGTCGAGCAGCGCGGGGTTCGGCGTGCACCGCCGGCTGATCGCCAGCCCGGTGCCCCCGAGCGTGGTGCCGGGCGAGCCGGCCGGCGTCGCGGACGGGGCGTCCCAAAAGACGATGGGATGGGACACCGGAGCCTTCGGCACGGCATAGGGGACGTAGCCGAAGACGAGCGGGCAGAGCGCGACCGTATCGTCCAACGCCATCAGGTCGAGCAGTCCGATCGGGTTGAGCGGCTTGGCCGCCTCGGGCATGCGCCGGTAGAGAACCGACAGGATTTCCAGCGCGTCCGTCGCGGTCGCCACCGACAGCAGGCGCTCGGGATCGCGCGAGCCCGGCGCCTCCCCGAGCGCGGCCGCGATCGAGAACAGGCTGAGCACGGCATGGGGTCCGGCGACCGAAAGCGCAACCGTCCCGCCGGCGGATGCCGCGAGCACCGCGTCCCAGGTTGCCGGCGGCGGACCCCCGAAGCGGTCCGGGCGCATGGCCATCACCTGCGCGGCGGCATCCAAGGGCAAGGCCCAGTGCCGGCCAGCGTAACGGTAGGAGGTCAGGCAGGAGCCGACCGTCGCCGCCCGCCACGCGGCGATCTCCCTGGCCGCGAACAGGTCCTCCAGGGGCCGCAGGCAGCCCGCCGTCACGGCCTCGCCGATGTGCGGATGGTCGAGCACGACGATGTCGTAACGCGCGCAGAGGTCCTCGATCGGATGCGATTCAAACCCCTCGAGCGGCTGGCGGTCCCACTCGAGAAGCGTGCCGGCGGCGGCGGCGAGCGCATTGTAGCCGCGCGGATGGTCCCAGGTCAGGCCGCGGAACGGCAGCATGGGCTCAGACCTTCGTCTCCCCCACGACGCCACGCGCGAGCAGGTCGTCGATGCGGGCGTCATCGTATCCGAGCCCGGTCAGAACCTCGCGGGTGTTCTCGCCGGCCAGCGGCGCGCCGCGCTCCACCGACGGTGGTGTCTTGGAGAATCCGTAGGGAAAGCCTGGCGTTTTGACGTGGCCTTCGGTCGGATGGTCGTATTCGACGAAGGTGCCGTTGTGGCGGATCTGCGGGTCGGCCAACAGTTCCTTGTAGCCGTAGACGGGGCCTGCCCAGATGCCATTCGCTTCGAACAGCGCGAGCCACTCGGCGCTGGTCCGGACCAGCAGGCGCTCCCGCGTGCGGGCGAAGATGGCGTCCCGCTGCGTCCACGAGTCCACTTCGTCTTCCATGCCGGCGAACGATGGTTCGCCGATCAGTTCGCCGAATTTCCGGAGCGGCGGGAAGGTGACGATGATGTAGCCGTCCTTGGTGGCAAAGGCACCGTAGGGCGAACGGATGTAGACATGGGCATGCGGTTCGGCGGAACGGGTCTGCGGCTTGCCGGCCACCGTGAAGACCGACAACTCCTGCATCTGCAAGGCGACGATGGCGTCGAGCATGTTGACCGTGACCATCTGCCCTTCGCCGGTCCGCTCGCGATGCAGCAGGGCCGCGAGAATACCCTCGAAAGCCGTCGAGGCGGCGATGGCATCGACCACGAATTGGCCCGCCGCGGTCGGTGGCTCGTCGGCGCGGCCGTTGGACAGCATGGCGCCGGACAGGCCTTGCAGGATCAGGTCCTGGCCGGGCCGATTGACGTAGGGGCCATCCTCGCCATAGCCGGAGATCGACAGATAGACCAGACGCGGATTGATCTTCGACAGGCTTTCGTAGTCTACACCGAGACGTTTGGCGACGCCGGGCCGGTAGTTCTGCAGGAAGACGTCGGCCGACCGGGTCAACTCCAGCAGGATCGCCTTGCCTTCGGCCGACTTCAGGTCGATCGCGAGCGAGCGTTTGTTGCGGTTGAGCGAGAGGAAGGAAACGTTAATCCGGTTGCCCTGGGCGCCACCGGCCGAGACGTGGCGCTGCCATTCCCCGGTGACCGGTTCGACCTTGATGACGTCGGCGCCGAGATCGCCCAGGCGCTGGGCGGCGAAGGGGCCGGACATCGCGATGGAGCAGTCGAGCACGCGATATCCGGCGAGGATTTTCTTCGTAGCGAGAGGCATTGTTCTCATTTCCAGTAATATTCTAGACGGTGCCTTCGGAGTCCCCGATCGGCGCCAGGTAGACCGCGAGCGTTGTCACCAGGCCATAGAGGACCACCAGCAAGGCCACCGGCCACGGCGCGTGCGCCCAGGCCAGCAGCGCGGTGGCAACCAGCGGCAGGGGACCGGCGATGACGGCGCCGGTGATCTCACGCGCAACCGCGATGCCGGTGTAGCGGATCTGCACCGGGAACAATTGAATATAGAAACCGGGCTGAGAGCCGAACACGGCACGCTCGCCCAGGTGACCGACGACCACGGCCGCCCAGATGATCAAGGGATTGCCGGTGTCGAGCAGCGAGAAGAACGGAAAGGCGAACAGCACGCAGAACAGCGCGCCGCCCATCATCACCGCCTTGGCGCCGATACGATCGGACAAGGCGCCGAAAATCAACGCCGCCACCGATCCGAAGACGCCGGACAGGACGCCCCCGATCAGGGCCGTCGACGTCGGCAGGTGCAACTTCTGCGTCACGTAGGCGAAGGCGAAAATCTGGAACACGTAGGACAGGTTCGGCACGAAATTGATGCCCATGCCGGCGAGCAGCTTGCCGGGATGGTTGCGGATCAGGTCACGGACCGGGGTTCGCGTTACCCGCTTGGTGGCCTGCGCCTTCACGAAGTCCGCGGTTTCGGAGACTTTGGCGCGGATGAACATGCCGGGGATCAGCACGATGAGACTGAGCAGGAAGGGGATGCGCCAGCCCCAGGCCAGGAACTGATCGTTGGGCATCAGGGTGAACAGCAGCAGCACGCCGGTGGCGAGCACGAAGGAGAAGTCGACGGCGGCGGCCGGGAAGGCGGCGAACAACCCCCGCCGCCCGCTGGAGGACTCGCCGGAAACCAACACCGCGCCACCATATTCGGCGCCGGCGCCGAAGCCCTGCAAAACGCGGATGACGAGCAGCAGAATCGGCGCCCAGATGCCGATCTGGTTGTAGCTCGGCAACAGCCCGATGGCGGCCGTGGCGAGACCCATCAGCAGCAGCGTCATCAGCAGGACGGGTTTGCGCCCGATCCGGTCGCCCAGGTAGCCGAAGAAGATGCCGCCGACCGGTCGCACGGCATAGCCGATAGCGAAGGTCGCGAAAGAGGCCAGCGTGCCGGCGAGCGGATCGAACTGCGGAAAGAACAGCTTGCTGAAAATCAGCGCGGACGCCGCACCATAGAGAATGAAGTCATACCACTCGATGACGGTGCCGGCGGTGGCGGCGATGACCGCACGCCATACGATCGAGGGCGCCGGTCGCAGGCTCTCTTGGACCATTTTCATCTCCTTGGCCAACTGCGGAGGGGCCCCGCGTCGGCGTTCGCTTGCAGGAGTGGAATATGTCAGCGCTAACATTTCCGTCAATCGGTAATTTGTGATTTCCATCGAATTTGGGTGTATCCTGGCCGGAAGCCGGGAGAATGATAGCAAAACGGGAGAGTCTCCCGCCGGAGAATGGTAGTCAGGCGATTGAAATGTTAGCGTTAGCATCACTCGGCCAGGCCCGGACCGTTGCCCCCGATACCGCCTCGTCCGGTTCCGGGCGGTTGCGGCCCAGCGACGCCTGTGCAGTGATTTGCCAATGGACATGACACCGCCCCCGCCCAAGAGGAGCCGTCTGGAGGACGTCGCGCGCCAGGCCGGCGTGTCGGCACAGACGGTCTCGCGGGTGCTGCGCCAACCCGCGCTCGTGGCCGAGGCCACCCGGCTGCGCGTGCAGAGCGCGATCGATCGGCTCGGCTATCTGCCGGACCTGGTTGCGCGCAATCTGGCGACCAGCACGACCCGGATGATCGTGGCCATCATCCCGTCGCTGGCTTCCTCCCCGTTCGCCGATACGATGCAGGCCCTGTCGGCCACGCTGGCCACGAACGGCTACCAGTTGCTGATCGGCGACAGCAATTATTCGCCGGAGCATGAGGACGAACTGGTACGGGCCATGCTGGGACGTCGGCCAGACGCCATCGTGTTGACCGGGACCAGCCGCAGCAAGAAGACCAGGGCCTTGCTGGCACACGCCGGCCTGCCGGTGGTGGAGACCTGGAACCTGACCGCGAATCCGATCGATCTCTGTGTCGGATTCTCCAACCACGCCGCGGGATTCGACGTCGCGCGGTACATTTTCAAACGCGGCTACCGCCGGGTTGCTTTCATTGGACGCCTGCGCAACGACCCACGTTCCGAGGACCGGCTGCGTGGCTTCAGGGAGGGATTGCGCGGCCACGGCATGAGCCCGGTCCGGGTGATCGAGGTCGGCGACCCGGCGACACCGGACGTCGGTGCTGCCGGCATCGATGAACTGCTGCGGCGCTACCCCGATGCCGACGCCGTGTTCTTCGGCTCCGACAGGTTGGCGATCGGCGGGCTGCTGGCCTGCGTCCGCCGCGGCATCGGGGTACCGGACCGCCTGGCCATCGTCGGTTTCGGCGATTTCGAGGTGTCGTCGCTGACGGTGCCATCGCTCACCACCATCGCCGTGCCGACGCGGGAAATCGGCAGCGTCGCGGGCGAACTTCTGCTGGCGCGTCTGGCCGGCCGGGAGATCCCCGAGCGGATCGTCGATCTCGGATACCGGTTCGTCCAGCGCGAAAGTGCCTAGGAATGGGTTGCAAGTTTTCTATTCCCCGCGGCGGCGCATCAATGCGCGGGCGAGTGCGCCGAGGGTGGCGTTGATGGCTACCCCGCTGGCCGACAGCAAAGCCAGGGCGGCGAACATGCGCGGCACCTGGAGCCGGTAGCCGGCCTCCAGGATGCGGTAGGCCAGGCCCGAGGCTACCCCGCCGGAACCGGCGACGATCTCGGCGCTGACCGTGCCGACCAGGGCGAGCCCGCCGGAGATGCGCAGGCCGGCGAGGAAATAGGGCAGGGCGGCGGGCAGGCGCAGCAGGCGCAGCGTGTCCCAGCGTCCGGCGCCGTTCAGGGCGAACAGGTCGAGCAGGTCGGCCGGCGCGGCGGCCAGCCCGGCGGCGGTGGCCGAGAACACCGGGAAGAAGGCGATGATGGTGGCGCAGACTACCACCGAGGCGAAGGGGTCGCCCACCCAGACCACCACCAGCGGCGCGATGGCGACGATCGGGGTGACCTGCAGCACCACCGTCCAGGGCTGGAAGGCGGCACGGGCGAGCGGGCTGGCCTGCATGAGCAGCGCGAGCATCACCCCGGCCACGGCGGAGACGGCCAGGGCGGCGAAGGTGACGCCGAGGGTGGAGGCGAGCGAGGCGAGGAATAGCGGTGGATCGGCGAGGAAGGCGCCGACGATGGCGACGGGTCCCGGCACCAGGTATTCCGGCACTCCGGAAAGGCGTACCGCGCTCTCCCAGAGCACCAGGAACAACGCGGCGAAGAGCCAGGGGGCGAGGCGGGTCATGCGACGGGAGCGGTCCCCAGCGCGGCCTGCATGGCGTGGGTCACCTCGGCGACCAGGGTGGTGTAGGCCGGGGCCAGGCGGGTCTCGGGTCCCGGTGCGACGTGCGAAACGATCTCGGTGGCGATGTGCCCGGGCCGGGGGGTCATCAGTACGATGCGGCGGGCGAGGAAGCACGCCTCGTAGGTCGAGTGGGTGACGAACACCACCGTGCAACCGAGTTGGCGCCACAAGGCCAGCAGATCGTCCTGCAAGCGGAACCGGGTGAACTCGTCGAGCGCCGCGAAGGGTTCGTCCATCAGCAGCAGGCGGGGCCGGGTGACCAGGGCACGGGCGATCGAGACCCGCATGCGCATGCCGCCCGACAACTCGCGCGGACGGGCGTGGGCGAACTGCTCCAGCCCGACGCGCGCCAGCACCGCGCGAATCTCGGGCTCGGCCGCGCGCCGGCTCTGGCCACGCAGGCGGAGCGGCAGGAAAACGTTCTCGGCGGCGTCCGCCCAGGGCAGCAGGGTCGCGTCCTGGAACACGTAGCCGATCTCGCCCGGCGCCGGCGCGGCGCCGTTATCCCAGGCCAGGCGGCCCGCATCCGGCGCGTCGAGTCCCGCGAGGAGGCGCAACAGAGTCGATTTGCCGCAGCCGGAGGGGCCGAGCAGAGCCAGGAAATCGCCGCGCTCGAGACGCAGCGAGATATCGCGCAGCGCCTCGGTGCCGTTGGGAAAGCGGCGGGCGAGTTGGTGGAGCGTCAGCACGTCAGGGCTTCAGTCCGACCTTGTGATTCACGAATTGCAGCGTGTAGGCGCGCCGGTAGTCCATTTCCTTGGGGTAAAGCCCCTGGCCGGACATCGTCGAGAAGAAATCCGACCAGCGGGCGTCGGTCATGGCGCCGATGCCCGTCCTTGCCGCGTCGCCGGAGGTCAGGATGCCGTTCTTTTGAAGGGCGCCCCGGCCGTACGCCAGCAACGCGTCGGTCATCTCCGGATTGGCCTTTTTCATCAGCGCATTGGCCGGCGCCGGATCGCCGGTGAGATAGGCGGCCCAACCCTCGATGGAGGCGTCGACGAAGCGCTGCACGGTATCCGGCGCCTGCGCGATCATCTTGTCCGACACGGCGAGAAGCTGGGCGTAGCCGGAAAAACCGCCGTCGGCGACGAGCAGGACCACCGGATCGAATCCCGCGGCCTGTTTGATGGAAAACGGCTCGGAGCCCAGGAAGCCCTGCTGGATGGCCCGCTGGTCCGCCAGGAAGGGTTGCAGATTGAAGTTGTAGGGGCGGATCTGGGCGTCGGAATAGCCGAATTTGGCGCGCAGGAAATTCCACCAACCCGCACGGGTATCGGCGCTGATCATGATCGGCTTGCCGCGCAGCGCGGCGAGGCTGTCGTTGCCCTGGCCGGGATGGGCGATGAGGACGGACGGGTCCTTCTGATACATCGCCGCCACCACGCGGAAGGGGATCTTCTCCTTCACGAAGTTGAGCGCGATGAAGCTGTTCGAGGCGATGCTGACGTCCAGCCGGCCGGCCAGCAGGAGCTGCGTCTGGTTCACGCTGGGGCCGCCCTGGCGGATGGTGACGTCGAGCCCGTGCGCCCGGTAGATGCCGGTGGCCAGCGCCTGGTAGTAGCCGCCATACTCGGCCTCGGCGAGCCAGTCGGTGCCGAAGGTCAGCTTGTCCTCAGCCCGCGCCGCGCCGGCACCCAGGCCGATCGCCAGGAGAATGGCCACCAACGTCCGCATCGCGTGCCCCCTCGTGCTGTCCGGATCGATGTTGTGCCATCGCAGGGGCTTGCCAACCAGACCGTGCCGGGGCTGACTGGCCGCCATGAGTGCGATTTCCTTCCGTTTCGGGCTGGCCGGACGGCGCGCCATCGTCACCGGGCATCGTGGCGGCATCGGCGGCGCCGTGGCCGGGCTGTTCGCCGCCGAGGGGGCGGAGGTGATCGGCCTCGATCTGCCGGATTTCGACCTGGCCGACGTCGCCACGGTGGAGGCGCGGGCGCGGGCGCTGATCGGCGAGCGCGGGGTCGACGTGCTGGTGAATTGCGCCGGCGTCACCGTGCTGGGCAGCGTGCTGGAGACCAGCCTGGCCGAGACCGAGCGCGTGTTCCGGGTGAATTTCCTCGCCCCCTACGCGCTGATCCGCGCCGTGCTGCCCGGCATGATCGCGCGCCGGCGGGGCGCGGTGGTGAACGTCGCGTCCGACCAGGCGCTGATCGGCAAGAAAGCGAGTGCGGCCTATGGCGCCAGCAAGGCGGCGCTGGCACAGCTGACGCGCAGCGCCGCGCTGGACTGGGCGGGGCACAACATCCGCTTCAACTGCATCGCACCGGGCAGCACCGACACCGCCATGCTCGGCGAGGTCATCCGCGAGCTGTCCGCGCGGTCCCCGGGGGCACCGGATTCCGCGGATGCCTACATGGCGGCGGTGCCGTTGGGACGGTTCGCCGCGCCGGCTGAGATCGCCGCGGTGATCGCCTTTCTGGCCTCCGACGCCGCCAGCTTCGTCACCGGCGTGGTGATGCCGGTGGACGGCGGGACCACGGCGGCATGAGGATGGCGCTGCCCTGATGGAAGAACCGCGGCTGAAGGCCGGGATCTGGGTGAGCATGGCGGTGCGCATGGGCAACGCAAGCGGGCGCTACGGCGCGGTGCTGCGGCGCGGCGACCCGGACGCCGGCGGCGTGATCGTGGTGCTGCGCGGGCGCGAGGGCTTGTGCGTTCTGACGCAGATGCGCACGAACGAGGGGGCGCTCGCCTGGATGCGCGCCACCGGCGCGGCGCCCGTGGACCAGGAGAAGGCTGACGCCTACGTGGCGCGGCAGGTGAAGTACGACTCCGATCTGTGGGTGCTGGAGTTCGAGAGCCCGGACCTGCTGCCACCGTTCGAGGGGACGATCGTCTGAGGGGTCGGGCGATGCCGCCTGTTGCCAACGCGCCACAGCGCGACCAAACTCCGATGGCTCGCGTAACCACAGGCTGGTGCGCAGGCGTGTGATTCCGCGGTTACCGGCGCATAGGCCCACAGGCAATCGGAACAGGTTGATTCCATGAAGCGCGTTCTTCTCGCCGCCACTCTTCTTGCCCTACCGCTGGTGGCACGGGCACAGCCCATCCAGGGCCTCTACGTCGGCGCCGGCGGGGGGGCGAACTGGCTGCTGGACAATGAGGTGCGGGTGCATACCGGCCCCCTGGCGGGGCCGAAGCTGGATAGCAACAGCAACGCCGGTCCGGTGGCGCTCGGCAGCGTCGGCTGGGCGTTCGGCAACGGCGTGCGGGTCGAGGCTGAGGGAAGCTGGCGCCGGAACGGCGGCCTGGCGAAGGACCTCACCGAACAGAAATACGGCGCCATGGCGAACGTGCTGTTCGACATGGATATCGGCTCGCCCTGGGTGTTCCCCTATCTTGGCGCCGGTGCCGGCGCGCAGTGGGTGCACCTGACCGGCAACGGCGTCTCGGTCACCGACCCCGCCTTCGCCTACCAGGCCATCGCCGGCCTGTCCTTCCCGATCCCCTGGGTCGTCGGACTGTCCGCTACCGCGGAGTACCGCTACCTCGGCGTGACGGGGAAACAGAAATTGCCGTCGATGGGGACCCTGGAGTCCTATGCCAGCGGCAACAACAACCAGGCGGCGCTGCTCGGCCTGCGCTACGCCTTTCACGTGACGCCGCCGGCGATGCCGGCATCCCCCGCGCCGGCACCCGCCGCGGCCCCCGCCCCGGCGCCGGCACGCAGTTACCTGGTGTTCTTCGACTGGGACAGCGCGGCACTGACCGGGCGGGCACGGCAGATCATCGCCGAGGCAGCACAGAACAGCACGCACGTGCAGGTGACGCGCATCGACGTGGCGGGCTACGCCGACAAGACCGGCACGGCACCATACAATCTCGCTCTGTCGCGCCGGCGCGCCGAGACGGTGGCGGCGGAACTGGTGGCGCGAGGCGTGGCTAAACAGGCGATCGACATCCAGGCCTTCGGCGACACCAAGCCGTTGGTGCCCACCGCCGCCGGCGTGCGGGAACCGCAGAACCGGCGGGTGGAGATCGTGCTGCACTGATCCCGGCGGCAACGGCGCTCACGCGAACGTTCCTTTGGTCGCACGTTTTTCCCCCGGGTCCGGGCGTATGGTCCCTTCGTACGGCGCGGCACATCCGCGCCGCGGCGATGGCCGAGGGAGAACGACGATGCGCATAATCCTGTCGATGCTGGCTGCCATGTTGGCTACAAGCGTGCTGGCGGGCTGCGTAAGCCTCAGCAGCAGCAATCCGGAGCCGCCGGCGCAAACCACCGTGGTGGTGCCGCGCTAGCAGCCACGGCGGATCAGCGCGGCGCGGCCTCGGCCGCGCGGGCACGCGTCATGATCTCGCCGGCCGTCACGACCCCGTCGGCCGATACCGCCGCGCCGCCTTCCGCCAGCACCTCGGCGGTCCAGGTGTTGCAGGTGTGGGATAGCGAATAGGCGATGCTCGCGGCATAGAACAGGCTGCCCGGATAGGGGCCGTCGCCGAGCGCCACCAGCGCGCCGGTGGGGTCGTGCGTGAAGCTGTTCGACACATAGGCGACCGCGCGTCGCGCGCCGTCCTCGCTCAGCATGAGCCGGACCACGTTCGCGCTCCCGAACGCCGCCTCGGGCGCGGTGGAAAGGCCGGTTACCAGCAGCGCGCCGGGGCCGGGCAGGGCGGCGAGCAACATGTCGCCGAAGCCCGGGTGGGGATCGGCGAGATAGTGGCGATCGCCGAAGCCGAACACCAGCGTACGGGCGCCGGGGAAGCGGTCGCGCAACACGGCGAGCGGACCGGTCAGGTCCTCGGCGCGCAGCCCGATTTCGGTGTGCCATTCGCGGTCGATGACGGCGACCGGGACGGGGCGGGGCAGGCTCAGCGGGTCCGGCCGCGCCGGGACGGCACTGCACGCGGCAAGCAGCAGGAGGGAACCGAACAGCAGCGCCGGGCGCTGGACCCGCCTCATCCGTGCGACAGGATCTGCCCGAGGAAGGTGCGGGTGCGTTCGTTGCGCGGGTTCGCGAAGAAGGTCTCGGGCGGCGCTTCCTCGACGATCTCGCCTTCGTCCATGAAAATGACGCGGTGCGCCACGCTGCGGGCGAACCCCATTTCGTGGGTCACGCACAGCATGGTCATGCCGTCCCGGGCCAGGCCGATCATGGTCTCCAGCACTTCCTTGACCATCTCGGGATCGAGCGCGGAGGTGGGTTCGTCGAACAGCATGACTTTGGGATTCATGCAGAGAGCGCGCGCGATGGCGACGCGCTGCTGCTGGCCGCCGGAAAGCTGGCCGGGATATTTGGCGGCCTGCTCGGGGATGCGCACGCGGGTGAGGTACTGCTTCGCCAGCGCCTCGGCCTCGGCCTTGCTGGTGCCGCGCACTTTCATCGGCGCCAGCATGCAGTTCTGCAGCACGGTGAGGTGCGGGAACAGGTTGAACGACTGGAACACCATGCCGATCTCGCGCCTGACCTGATCCAACGCGCGTGTGTGTGGGCCGACCTCGGTGCCGTCGAACACGATGCGGCCGGTCTGGTGGTGTTCCAACTGGTTGATGCAGCGGATCAGGGTGGACTTGCCGGAGCCCGAGGGGCCGCAGACGACGATCCGTTCGCCGCGGTGAACCTGCAGGTTGATGTTCTTGAGCGCCTGGAAGCTGCCGAAGCTCTTGCAGACCCCTTCCAGGGTGATGATGAGGTCGCCGGTTGGCGCGCCGGGGCTTGCGGACATGGGCAGGTTCCTG
>Ga0181529_10003909_pt1 | contig 16559 bp, 18 predicted proteins | sample PEATcosm2014_Bin_36_FD_119763 | JGI IMG/M metagenome (GOLD analysis project Ga0181529, IMG submission 119763) | Peatland microbial communities from MTU Mesocosm Facility, Houghton, MI, USA - PEATcosm2014_Bin10_30_metaG | ecosystem: Environmental > Terrestrial > Soil > Wetlands > Peat | place...
CCTTGAAGTCAACCCTCGATTCCCCGCACGTGCGCGGCTCGCGCCGGGCTAGTATCATAAGCGTGTGGTCGTAACTGATCCCAGTTCACTGCCCACTGTCCACTGACAAAGGAAGCTGCCGCGCGTGAAACCCGATATGAAAATCTCACTGGCTGGATTGGAACTGGTCAATCCGGTCATCGCCGCCAGCGGCACCTTTGGCTACGGCATTGAGTTTGAAGAGATTGTCTCGCTGGAGCGGATCGGCGGATTTGTCACCAAAGGCATCTCGAAGGAGCCGATGGCCGGCCATGCCGCGCCGCGCATTGTGCAAACGGCGGCGGGGATGTTGAATGCCATCGGGCTGCAAAACGTCGGCGTCGAGGAGTACATTGCCCACAAGCTGCCGCCGCTCCGCCGCTATCCCGCCTGCAAGGTCATCGTCAACGTCTACGGTTACACGGTGGGCGAATACATCGCGGTGATTGAGCGGCTCAATCAGGCTCAGGGCATCGCGGCCTATGAGCTGAATGTCTCCTGCCCAAACGTCCAGGCTGGCGGCATGGCCTTCGGCTCCGACGCCGGCGAACTGGAGTATCTGGTTGCCAGCGCCCGCGCCGCCAGTACTCGCCCGCTGATCGTCAAACTCTCGCCCAACGTGACCTCCATCGCCCACATGGCCAGGATCGCAGCCGGCGCCGGGGCTGACGCGCTCAGCCTCACCAATACTTTTCTGGCGATCTCCATCGACGCAGAGACGCGCCGCCCGCGCCTCGCGAACATTACTGGCGGCCTTTCAGGCCCGGCCATCAAGCCCATCGCTCTGCGCATGGTCTACGAGGTGGCCCGCGCCGTCACTATTCCCATCCTCGGCATGGGCGGCATCGTCACTCCAGAGGATGCGGTCGAGTTCCTGCTGGCCGGGGCAACCGCCGTTGAGGTGGGAACGGCCAGCTTCGCTGATCCGCTGGCCGTCGAGCGGCTGGCGCGTGGGCTTGAGTCCTGGTGCCGCAGCCACGGAGTGGAGCGCGTGGCCAGCCTGACCGGGGCGCTGGAGATTCCGCGCGAGTGAGCATGATGTAAACTGATAGAAGCGAGTCAGGTTGCCTGTTTTTTAGGGCCAGCCGATGGCCGCGACGTTGAAGCCGCGCGTTTTTTGGCGCGTGTGTGCAGAGACACCCCAAGAAGGAGAACTACCCTACCGATGGCCAAGATTGCAAAAACAGGTGACCGCAAGAAGGCAATGGACACATCGAAGTCCACAGACTGTCCCAAGTGCAGCAAGCCGACGCGCATCGTCAAGCGCGTCAAGGACCGCGAGCGCGGCGTCCCAGGCGGCGTCTACATCTCGTGCTCAGCCTGCGATTTTTACGAGAAGCTCTGAACCAGGGTTGAGGTTTGGTGTGGGAAAAGCTCGGCTGCGGCCGGGCTTTTTTCTGTGCTAAAAGTAAATATTTTAGGGATATGGTGCGGAAGAGGGGACTTGAACCCCTATGCCTTTTGGGCGCCAGCACCTCAAGCTGGTGCGTCTGCCAATTTCGCCACCTCCGCACACCGGGTGAACTCCACAAGTATAACAAATTCGCGTTTGCGGCGGAATCGTCGAAGCGTGAGAAGTCTAGGCAATCGCATTTGAATCACTGAAGGGTACGGCTTCAGCCCGTACGTTTCTCTGCCCGCTCAAGAATCCAAATGCGATTGCCCTGGACATCCGGCGAACCTCTGGCCGCACCGCAGGCGCCCGAGAATAGTTTGCATATAATTGCTCTTCCTCGGCGCACAATCAATCCATGTTCATTCGCCGCCAATCCGTGCTCTCTATTCCCTCATTCCTCTTCCCTGTTTCCTGTTTCCAGCTTTACCCCCACCCCCCCTACCACTATAAAGGCCATTTTCCAACCTTTTGTTGCTTCTAACTCGCATTTATTCATTGATTTGCATTGTTAATCTGTTAACCAATCAGTAACTGCAAATCGTCGTTTTTGGCCTCTTTTTGGCCCCAAAACGCGTCTTTTTTGATCGAAAAAGCTCGTTTTTAGTCGATTTCCGAGGGCGTTTTCTGTCAATTATGCCCTCATTCCGGCCTTTTTCGCAGTCAGGTTGACCTTCAACGATTCAACTGCGATTGCCCTGCGAGAGAAGTTCACTTTCCCTCTGGCCTCGGCAGCGCAAAATGCCAGCTTCATTCGTTGCCGTTCACTCCCAGCCGCGCCATCCAACGAGCGAGGGCTTTTTGGTCGTCTGATCCGGCCTCGTGAGCGGCGTGGATCTTGCTCCGCTCGGCCGCGCTGCGATTCTGGCTGAGCTTGAATTTGCCTTCGATGCGCTGGATGGGGATGCGAAAGCCCACAATCCCGGCCAGCATCGAGTGGCGGAAATCGCTGGGCATCGCGCGCCATTTTTCCGCGAAGGCGGGCTCATGGACGGCGATCAGGCCTTTGAGCAGGGCGTCCTTGGCGGTTTCCTCCTCCACCAGCTCCAGGGTTCCATAGGCGTGGACGGCGATGTAGTTCCAGGTGGGTACCGAAAGAGGATCGGCGTAAAGGGCGGGTGAAACATAGCTGTGCGGGCCGGCAAAGACGGCCAGCGTTTCTCGCCCGGCGAGGGCCATCCAATGACGATTGGCGCGGGCAAAATGGCCTTCGAGCAGGCAGTGGGAGCCTTCGTCCTTCACCACCAGCGGCAGATGCGTGGCGGCCAGCGGTGCAGCGCTCTCAGATGCCGGCGGCGGGCCGATGAGAATGGCGAACGACCAGGTCCGCATGGCCTCGAGGAGAAGCGCGCGATCGGAGATTTGATTGAATAAGGGTGTGTACATGGAGACTCCTACGGAAAATGCCCACAGGTTCCTTTTCGACTGTCATAGCCTCCAGTTTCACTCTTCAGGAGGCCGGCGCGAAGATGAACAACAGCTCTGGCGACGGTACCGAATCTTGCAGACACCCTGATTCTACAGGGTTTTGAAGAAGCGGGGATTATTGGCTATGAGAAATTGCATTGCTTTGAAGCCGATAGTTCTGCTGCCCAGAGGTTCTTCGCGCGGAGAGTCTGAGGATGACCAGGGGGATGGATCGGGTTCTTGCAGTGGAATCTTTTTGACGCGTCTCACGCTCTCTGTTATCTTGATGAAGGACGTTTTAACGCACAACACTCCTCAGTAGCTCAATGGCAGAGCATTCGGCTGTTAACCGAAGGGTTGTAGGTTCGAGTCCTACCTGAGGAGCCAAAGAATCAATAACTTAGCTTCCATCGCGCTCTGTTTGCGCTCCAATTCCCTCAAAAGCCAGTTTCGCAACCTTCGCTCCGGCGGTGGTCATTTCGTCTGTCACCACGTCGCCGTAAATGTTGAAGGTAGTGCGAATGTCCGAGTGGCGCATCATTTTCTGCTGCACGGCTACCGGGGTTCCGACGGCATCCAGCCACGAGCGATACGTGTGCCGGAAGGCGTGAGTCCCAAGGTGGCCGATCTTGGCAACCTCGGCAGCCCGGACCAGTTCCCGCCAGACGCCCGTGTAGGAATACGGGAGTCTGCCGATTTTGATGGGGCTGGCGAAAATCCAGTCTTCAGCGCAGGAAAAATCCGAACGCTGCTTCCAGGTTTTCAGCTGCTCCAGCAATTCACCCGTGAGCGGAAAGCTCCGAGCCGAGCCTTCGGTCTTCACATCGCCCACAACCTGCTCGACTATGCCGCGCCGGATGTGAATCTGCTCCCCTAGCCAGTCCACGTCCGCCCACTTGAGCCCGAGCGCCTCGCTGATGCGAAGGCCGAGGCATACGGAAAGCAACGCGAGCGTAGCGAAGGGTTCATGCAGTTCAGCCAGTAGAGCGTGAAACTGTTCCACCGTCAGACTGCGGGCCTTGCGCGTCTTGTGCATTGCGCCCTTGTTCTGGACAAGGGAAATAGGATTGCGGCTGATGTCTAGGAGTCCTGCCCACATCGCAAATTCCACAATTCCATGCATCAGTGAGCGCACGTGTGTTTTGGACTTCGGCGATAGGGGCAGCTCCCGGAGCCACAGTTCAACGGGTCGGGGCTGCAAGGCACCGATACTCTTGTCTCCCCACTCCGGCAGTATGTGATTGTGAAGGAAAGATCGATACACCCGCGCCGTGGAATGGCGGGATGGCATCCGTTCTACTTCATATCGTTCAATCACGCTACGCACCGTGTCCCCGATCTGTGACCTGGTCGGCTGAATCTCAAGGCGCTCAACCTCTCTCCACGCGGCTGCCTTGGTTGGGAATTCTTGCTTGGTCCCGATTCGCCTTGAGCGGCGAACCGGGCCATCATACCAAAGGAAATTCCAGGTCTTGCGCCGTTTGTCATAACGCACAGACCCGTTCTTGTGTCGCTGTGTTCTCATGCTTCCTCCCTTAAGCGGCCACAGCGGATGACGGGAACAGCATAGCATCCAGTTCGGACTTCAGAAATCGCCAGACGCAGCGCTTCGTGCCGGAAAGTTTATGTGCAGGAACCTTTCTTTCACGAGTCCACTGGAGCAATGTGCGTCGCTTGACCTTCAGGTATTCAGCCGCTTCGTTTGCAGTTAACCAATTGCTTTGGGGCGCTTGGGGCATAACCAACACATTCGAAACTTGCGTGTTCATAACTCAGTCCAGATCCTCAGCCAGCGTTGTGATGCACTTCAAGTCCAGCGTCAGTGGATCCCGGTCCGCAGCGGACAACATGGTGCGGACCTCCCTGCGGGTGAGCGGCTTACGGCAGCGGCGTGGGACACCACGCCGGTAACAACAAGTTGAGTATTTCTTCATCGGTTCATTCCTCATGGGCGCCGGTTGCGCCAATTAAAAAGTTGTTGGAAGGGGAGTCGGACCCGCGGCTCCCCAGATGTCTGCGTTGTATGGTGATCGTGATAAGACAAAGACGTGCTCATTCGTTATCAGCGGGCAAAGCCCAGCAGGGCGCAATGAATCCGGCTCTTGTCCCGACGTGATGTCTACCCGGCTTTGACCTGGGCCTCACGCTGGTCCAGCCACTCTTCCATTGCACTTACGCCCGAACTTTCGTTGTACCTGGCGCCGTAGATTCCCACAGTGGTCTCCACCCGCTTATGCCAAAGCATCTTCGCTAGTGTCAGGTAATCCTTGGGGTGCGTTTTTAGCCACTTGAATGCAACCGCATCACGGAATAAATGAGGCGTTGTGCGTACGCCGCAAGTCTGCAAGGTCCATCGGCCGATAATCTTCTCGACAAAGTCCGCACGCATGGGTCTGCCGATGCGATTGACAAAGAGATGGTTGGAGCACTTTTCAGCAAGCAGCAACGGCCGATGCTCAACCAGGTATTCTTCGAGAGGGGCGATTAGCTGCCTCGGCAGTAGCGTGTGGATCGCAATACCGGTCTTGGTTTCCTTTGGCGAGAAACGGATTTGCCAAAACTCGGCATGTGGGTTCTGCTCCTCTTCCTCGATAACCCAGGTTGGGATATCCAGGTCGCTGAATGCTGGAATCGCGGCTTTGAAAAGGTTAGGATTAGCGCCGCCGACACGGCACTCTCGAACGTTCCGCTGGCGCCATGGCAAAACTAAAAGCCAACGGAAGATCAGTTCCTCCATCGCCAGTCGTGCTGCTCGCTTGGGATCTTTCTTCTTCCTCTTGTTGTAGGTCTCCCTGGCAGAACGAATCTTGTCGGGAATTGTTTCGAGTACGTCATAATCGACGTACTTTTCTGCCTTCCGCCGCTTTCGTTCGGAGTCGTCCTCCAGAGATACGCTATCGATAAGCGTCTTTAGCCAGCTGAAGTCCTGGGAGGCGTATGCAGGATGATGACTCATAACCGCGTCCAGCATCCCAAGCCGGGACTGAATGGTGTGTCCTTTTTTGCCCCGCTCGTTAATGGACCATTCAACGAATTTCTGCACAAGCTTCTTCTGAACGAGATCGGACATAGAAGTGGGCTGGATGCCGCAGACATTGATGACAAAGCCAGCGAGCTGGCAGATGGTCAGGCGGAGGTTGTTTGCCGAAACCGCCCGGATCTTTCCCCACTTAGGACGGTCAACAGCATACTCCGCCTGCTTCCACTTCAACAGCACTTCGGCCTCTTGTCTGAGTCCGGGATCAAGCTGGTCCAAGGGAACCCCGTACTTCGTCTGGTGGAGCACAGTGGGAGGGTTGAGCGTCGTCCAGCCTGTATCTTGCAGCAGGCGCCAGAAAGCATTCCGCTTGGCTGCGACCGTGGTGAACAACATTCCGCCCGTGGTCATCTCCTTGCACCAGAGTTCAACATCTTCGATGGTCACGTCACCAGGCGTTTTCGCGACCCGTGAGAAGTACCTGACGATATCCATGACTTTCTTTTCTGATGCGACCGTGAGCAATGGCCTCCACCGCTCGGGGGCATTCGCATCGGGTTTCCAGCCAAGGCGGCGTGCCGTCTTCAACAAGACCCGAAGCTGGTACACAAACGAGCGGATGGAATTCTCGGTGTACGGGCGGCTCGCCAGAAACGCGCGGAATCCTTTCCGGCGAGCGTCAAGAGTATCAATAGGGATCTGATCACCAGGCAGATTAAGATAGGTGCCGAGCAGACCGCAGGTGGTCTTCAGCATTGAAATCGCGCGAGGTAGTTTTCCTTGCGATCTCGCCAGTAAGTCGCCGGTGGTTTTTACCGGAACTTGAGTGCGCTGATCGGAAGGAGTGCGAAGATCTGCTGCAATTTCTGTGCCAATCTGAAGAATCGTGTTCATAATATGTGCCTTTCGCGTGGAAGAAAATACAGGTTTCTGCCCCAAAAACTGCTTAGAAAATCAGCAGTATTCGGAAGCAAAGCGACGATCACAGCAGCTTCTGCATAGAAGCGCAGGAGACGGTGATAAAACGCAACAAGAAGAAGTAACTGGCAGGTTTCTGCCACGCAAACCAGACGCGGAATTCCAATCCCTGCCGCCTGGCACTTAATGTCTTCTGAGCTATTGACCATGCCGGGCTCCTCCCTTCCTGCTGGCGGCGAGGAAGTTTTCCAAGTCCACTGGAAGGAACCTGGCCCTTCCAGGAAGATCTCGCGCTGAAAGCTGGCCGGACGCAACCCGGCTCTGGATTGCGCGGACCGAGACGCTGAAGATTCTTGCGACATCGCGGATGGTGAAGGTTGCCTGGAGTTGGAGATTCTTGACCTCAAGAATCTCCTGGAGGAGCGGGTACTTGGTTGCTAAATAACTACTCATATGGCTGTGCCATGCCTTTCAACTCGGGTCGGGTATGAAGGCTCCCTCGCCGGCAGTTTTGATCCTGCAGCAGGGTGGGCAATTTGCCAAAGCTCCGTCGGAAAACTATGTTCCCGGCTTGCGCTGAACGCACCCTCTGCTGACTGTCACGATCCTGCAACGGGGGGGGCATTTTGCCAAAGCTATGTGCAGAACACAGAGAAAACAGGCCCAAAGACGGGGCTAGGCTGCATTCAGTCCTTGACATAGCGCCAGGAGTGCGAGCTGAGGGTGTGCCGCTGCCATGCACATATATATGTCCCACACGGCGCTGCGCCACGAATACCGCGTCATTGAATATCTATTCCATATGGAATGCATATTATGCAGGCACAACCGACTTCTCATTTACATTCCATATGGAATAGATGTCACCGACAAACATTAAGGATCGCATTGTATATTCTATTTGGAATATAAGAGCGTCAAAATCAACAAGCAATGATGTACATTCCGACTGGAATATAGCTCGCTAGGCATTCCTATGCTCTAGACTTATTCCGACAGGAATAGACATGGAATCCATGGCGACTAAAAAACAGAACGGCACCGAAGTGTTTATGAGGATGTGGGCGGCTTGGGAGACTGTCGTTCCTCTGGAGCTGGTTCGCCAGAACCCGAAGCTGGTTATCGGCACTTTAGAACTGAGTGGTCGCCCTGAAGGAATATTCCAAATGGAATTGAAACGGAAACTTGGTGTGAATCAACCGCGCCTTAGCAAGATGACCTCGAAGCTGCGCAAGGCGGGATTGGTGAAGGTGAGCATACCCGCAGGCGATCGTCGCAAGGCCTTGGTGAGAACCTCTGAAGTCGGCAAGGCGCTACTGGCAGACTTCAACAGCAAGCTGGGGGGCTTGGGCGTCGCACGTTCATCTTCGCCTCATCCCAGGAGGCTCGGCAAGAGCATCCGAGACGCCGCTGGCCAAACCACATTCTTCAGAGAAATCCCTAGTGGTGATTCGAATTAGACGATTCGGAGGTGGGGTAAAACCTTATACCTATACTTGGCATCTGCCGCCTCCTCTTCTTCTGACTCGACAGTGAGCTCGAAGCCAGTTTGTACTCTGACGGGACGCGGTGCGTGGCGAAGCGGCTTGGGATTCCGGACTGCTTGTAGCTGGCGTGAACGGCGCCGCGGTGAATTTTTCAACTGTGGGTTGTTTTCTTCCATTGTCTCTCCAAATGGAAAAGGCAGCCCGATAGCTGCCGATTGAATTGGCTGATTGAGCGGCTGGACGGGACTAAAGCTCAACCCGAACAAGGCCGTGTGCAGCTATGGTGTGCGTCAGCGCAAGCTGCAGTGTGACATTTTCAAGTTCATTCTGGTACAGTGAACAACATCATGGAACCAAAGATTTTGCGTTTGCCGAAGCTGCCACAGCTACTCGGGCGCAAGTTATACAAGGCTGGCCAGACGCGGGGCGCTGATGACGATGTCGAGTACCAAAACCGTGTTTTGAGGAATAGCACAGTCTTGATTCCATTCGGCATCTGGGATATGTGCCGTCAAGCTCCGGATGGCGAGAACTACGAAAACGGATATATCGTCTTAATCTCTCCCACAACCTACTTCGCGATGGATAATCCAGAGCAACAACTTGCAACATTGGGACTGGAGATCGGAACGAACACGTTGCTTTTTTATCAAACAAGGGAGCAATGGGATCTGCACAACCCATACGCACTGAATCTCGCCGTAGCAACACGTCGACTCCCCCCATTAGGGGGCAGCTACATCGCACGTGTGCCAGCCAACACAGGGGAAGGCGGGGGGAAAATTAATAGGGGATTTACAACGACAAAGGATAAGGGAGCAGGAATCCGGGTCTTTGAATACGCGAATTCCACGACGATCAAGGAAGTCTCCGTCCAGCTCGAGGCATTGATTTGGATGTGCATGGATGCGGAAGCTGTCATGATCAAGTATGGAATGGCCGAGAAGGACGCGGCAACCCGAAAGGCTGCCATCTTGAAACTAGCCGAACAAAAAGACCTGCTCGATTTAGAGCGATTGTTCAAGTTGCGAGTATTGGACGGAAGTGGGAATACAGTTTGTCCCCTCTGTCTTAAGCCGCTTTCGACGGAAGGATTTCTCACTCGCATGAAGCAAGCCGAAGGACGGGATGTCCCTGACATCACGGTAACGGAACTCAATCTATTTCATATTCAAGAACTCAGGGTGGGGCAATCTAATCATCGGCCATACAATCTGGGGTGGGGCCATCACCATTGCAACGTCGTCGTCAAGGATTCCGGGATAGCCAAGACATTGGCTTGGATGGAGTCCGTTCTAGAGCGCAATCGGACTGCCGCTCTAGTCAACGGTGGCAGGGAATAGGCCTATTTGTTGTGTAACTTGGATCGATCCACGGTGTACGCGCTCGTCCTTATCTATCAAAATCATCTCAGCGTTGCTTGCACTGCAAGCCTGGATTCTACGTGTCGCGGCTTCAGCCCATTTCGGTTCGATTTCCATCACTATCGCTCGTCGACCTAGCTTGATCGCGGCTTGGGCAGTACTGCCAGAACCCCCAAATGAGTCTAGAACGATGTCCCCAGGGAAAGTTGATGCGGAGATCGCATGTTCCAGCATTGAGGCCGGTTTTTCGGCTGGGTGTTTACCTTTGTAAGGTCGGACCGATGGAAACGTCCAAACGTCAGTGAACTCTATGGAGCCATCAATAATGAAAGGACGAACTGCGTCCTCATAGTCCGGCATAGATTTGACCTTTCCCGTCGCAAGGAAAACGCCAACCATCTTCTTGTATTGTTCCCGACTGGGAATATTGCGCCCAGTTTCCCAATTTGAAACAGCACCTCCGTGGTTCACCTTGCCAAAAGCACCGGTCAGCTCCGCAACCTCATTCGACGAGAGGCCGGCGCACTTTCGAGTTTTCCGCAGGAAGTTGGCGAAAATGGATCGATGAAGGTTCCCTTCAACAGCTGGTTCAGCAAAAATTATTCGTTCCGATTGTGGATACCATTGACGGAGGGCCTCCTTCCTCATCTTCCCCTTCCAACCGTCATAACCTGGGTCGTTTGGCTTTGTCCAAGTGATTGTCGAAAGTACATTGAATTCTGCCGCAAACATAACCGCAAGTCGGGCTGACATCGCTGAGGAGCAGAAACAATACAGAGATCCGTTGGGGCGTAATACCCGCCGCCACTCCGATGCGTACTGCTTCATCCATTTCAGATATTGAGCGTCCGCTTCGAAATCTGTATCCCCATAGATGTTCTCCTTCTTCGTGGAATGATAGGGGGGATCAGTGAGTACGAGCGATACCGATTCAGCAGGAAGTCGACGGAGCAATTCCAGAGAATCTCCTTGTGCCACAAGCGCCTCAGTCGACCTGAATCGAAGGTCGCCTTTGAGGGCTGTTTCCACTCGCGCAAAGTCTTCAGTTCTTGTATTCATGTTCTTTACCTCAAGTCTATCGGAAAGGACTTCCTCCGAGCCTCGTCGCACCATTTTGGTTGGGATAGCCACGGATTCTCAGGGCTATTCCTGTTGTTAAAATGGATATTTGGGAAGTAGTGATCTGTTTGCACATTCAGTTGCACACTTGGGTGCCGAACTGCCTTCTGGCACCCTAATAACATGGTCTATTGGCGGGCTAAATTGCTGATTCCAAATAGGACGAGGTAGGGGAAACCGGTTTTCAAGACCGTTGGTTCCCCGTTTTGCCCAGACTCGCCCAATCCGTGCGCTCTATATGCGCTCCGATTGTTGGGTTAATACTGCTTTCCGTGGTCTAAGATGTCATCCGCTGACCTGCATGTTGTTGAAAATACGTTAGATTGATAATTCGAGTCCTACCTGAGGAGCCAAAAAGCCAATAAAATAAATAAGATGCGAGGCAGCCCAATTGGCTGCCATTTTTGTTTTCATCGAAGGGCTGTTCCGATGGCGGTTTCTCATTTTTTTGTGGATTTACTGGGAATCGCACCCATGAATCGGTTTGATTGACAGCCGTAGGAACGCCAAAGCACACTCAGATCAGTGCGTAAATCAAACAAGTTTTGGAGAAGGCGATGAATCGGCGCGATTTCTTCAGAGGCTCGATGCTAGCTAGTCTGGCGGCAAAAATGCCTGGTTTGGCGGCATTGAACGCCGCAAAAGTTGCCGGAGCAGCCAAGGCTCCAGAGGCCGCGGCAGGCGAACCGGCGAACAAGGCGGAGATCTTCCGGCTGCTGGGTTTTGCCACCATGACGGGTGAAGATCCCCTGAAGATGTGGGCGCGGTTGAAGAATACGCGGGAGTGGCTGGCCGGTCCGCTGGCTCCGGATGGGTGGGCCGGCCAGGCGTTTATTGCCGATCACGCGGACATCTTCGGTTTCAGGTTTCTGTCTTTGCCAACGGCGTGGTTGAAGCCGCAGAGCGGCAGCCTCGTGCAATACTGTGCCGAAAACTTCAGCGACTGGATGCGTCCCTGGGCGCCCAGCGGATGGGAGACCTGGTGGGCGGACGTGGGACCGAATGCGCCGGACAGAAGCTATTCGCGGCTGGTGTGGCAGATGCCCGATGGGGGGCCACGCGTGACCTATGAGTGGGCGCGCACGGCCGCTAACCAAGTGGTCTGCCGCATCTCCAACTCATTTCCATCGGCGATGGCCATCGAAGCCTATATTCCATGGGATTCGGAGGCGCCGAAGTTTAACCTGATTTACTCCGATGCGCCGGAAAAGCGCTACCTGCGTGGCCGCTCGTGGGTTCCGGGAACGCGCAACGGCATGCGCTGGGTGATGGCATGGAGCACGCCGCCGGAGGATACCACGTTTGGTCCATCCGTCTCAATGATTGGTCCATCCTCCCAACTTAGCGCAAAGCCCAAACCCGTAGACTCCAAGTGCCGATGGCACGGATATTTCAAAGAGATCGAGACGCTCTATCTCTGCGCGGAGCAAGGGCAATCGTATGCGCCCCTTGAGGCTTCGACCGCGCAGTGGATGAAGCCGGGCAAGATCGACGCATTGCTCGAATCCAACCGCCAACGCTATCTTGACCGCAGGCCGATTGGCGAAGGCTGGCTGGCAGATTCGCCTTCGGTCATCAATGATCCGCTGCAATGGAGCGAGGTTTACACGCCGCAGCGGAAGCGCGCCTACCTTACCGTCAGTCGCAGATGGTCGGGAGGGGATAACAACTCGGCGACGGACTTTCTTTGGGACAGCTTCCTGACCGCTGTGCTGGTCTGCCAGGAGGACGAACAAAAGAGCTTCGACCTGATTCGCGATATCACTTCATGGCAGAATGATCAAGGCATGTTTTGCCAGTTCGGCCAGTTTTATACGCATCAGATTCATACGGGCTTTCCTGTTGCATGGGGCCATACACAATATCCTCTCGGCGCCCTGGCGGTGGCAAAGATCTATCTGCGCAGGCCCAACAAGGAGTTTCTGGCTGAGATTTATCCGCGGCTGCTCAAGGCGCACAACTGGTGGTTTGCAGATCGCGGCGATGGGCAGCCTTGGCGCGACGGCAACCGGGACGGCCTGCTCGAATTGGGATCCAACTATCCCGAGGAGATTCCCGTCGAAGACCGGCAGCAGGTTGCCTGCTGCGAGTCCGCAGATGACGACCCGCAGTGGTTCGGCGTGACTCGCTACAACGAGAAGACCAACACGCTGGAGCAAGACACGGTCGAGCGCAACTGCCTTTACGCGATGGACGCATGGATTCTGGCCTGGATAGCTCAGGAACTGGGCCACGGCGCAGAGGCTGCCAGACTCAGGGCTGAACACGCCACGATGGCGGACCGTATCAACCGCCTGCTGTGGGACCCGGCCAAAAAATGTTACTTCAATCGCCGCTGGGAGCCCAAGGATGGCTCAATCTTCTTTCCTCAGATAGGACCGGATATCTTCTTTTCCCTACTGGGAAAGATTCCAGATGCAGGCCGGTCAGAGGCGCTAAAGAATCTCTTCTGGAACCCTAACAAGTTCGCCGGTGAATGGCTTATGCCCACCATCAGCCGCGATGACCCGAATTACCATGTACAGCACTACTGGAAGGGGAAGGCCTGGCCTCCTTACAACTGGCTGACCTATCAGGGCATGAAGATCTACGAGTGGGACAAGGAAGCCCGCGCTCTGGCCGAGTCCAGCGCGAAGATGTACCAGAATGAGTGGCGTACGAAACGCCAGATCCATGAGAATTATTATTCCACCACCGGCGTTGGCTCCGGCGATCCGCACTATACATGGGGCGCCCTGTTGGCGCTGATCACGGTCGAAGAATTGATCGACGCCAATCCCTGGCACGGTCTCCGCATCGGCAACCTGAATCCCGTGGAAGCAGGCGCCATTCGCAGATATTATGTAGCAGGCTCCCTTTACGATGTGGAGATTTCTTCGTCACACCTTCTGGTGCACCGGGACGGACGGCAGCTTTTTGAGGCAGACGCTCCTATTGAGCTGCGCCACATTGAATTTCACCAGGATTCGGTTTCATTCGAGCTGCGGACGGCGCGTTCAGTAAGCCTGCGTATCGGTACCGCGTCGAAGCGGGTTTTTCCTGAAGGTACGCATCGCGTCAGCCGTGCGGCCTTCACCGGGCTCCAGAGTTGATAAATGAAGACGGCCCGTTTGCGGGTTTGTTAGGGAGCAGAGATAGGAACCTGGTTTGGGAAGCTCCATTTCATGATCCTACATTCAGAACGCGGGCTTTACCGGCTTTTTCTCGCGCGGGTCGAGGTTGGCGTCGGCGGCGTGCTGGTCGCTCTGGCGATCCATCCACTCGTCGAGGCGACTGCGCTTGAAGCGCCAGCGGTTGCCCAGCTTGAAAGCGGGCACGAAGCCCTCGGAGGCGTATTTATAGAGGGTGTCAGAAGAGATGCCGAGATACTCCGAGGCCTGGCGAATGTCCATGACCTCGCGTACTTCAGGGACCAGCAGGTTGGAGCGGAGAACATTGCTGCGCATGATTGGCTCCTGAAGGACACGGATGCCCCAAGTGAAATTCCGGTATTTCTGCCGGTACTCTTGTATATAGCGCGGATTCGCCTGGGATTTCAAGGGATTTCAGACAGTTGGATGAAATTATCCGAGGTTTAACCTCCTGTTTTGGCGGCGCTCGCAGAGGAGTTATGCTGGAAGGCGCAGCCGGTTGGGGCACGGTTTCAGCTAGCCCCAAGAACTAGCGCTGTTATGACGGATGGTGCGCGGACGCGCTTCTTATCAACGGGTCAAGAGCTTGGGTCCGCAGCGGCGAATACAAAGTGAAGAAGCTCCTTCTCGAAGTTTTTACAGCTTCACTGTAATTGGGGGTAGATGGTAAAGACCGGGTACGGGCCGGGCACATCCCTGACAGATTGGCTTCCGTTTGACATTTTCGGATTCCAAACCGGATCCAAAGGCCGATCTGATTTGAGAGCAAACGAATGCCGAAAATGACTTGCAATAGAGATTGGCGAGCTTGCCCTGATCTCCGAGGCTCGCACACTGCGTTCGCCGCGCCGTTCCGGTAGACTGAAAGGGAAATGAGTACGATGGGCAAGATTCAAATCGCAGCGCTGTCTCTTGCGTTGGCCGCCGTGTGGACGCTGGCTGGTTGTGGCACGCCCGGAGCGCCGCAGCCGCCCTCGCTCAACCTGCCGGAGCGCGTGACCGATCTAGCCGCCAGCCGCGCCGGCAATCAGGTGGCTGTCACTTGGACCATGCCCAAAAGGAACACAGACAAGCTGTTGCTCGCGGGCAATGTTGCGGTCCGCGTCTGCCGCGGCGCCTGCGATGCGGCCAGCGTAAACATCGAGGCGGCTGCTGGGGCGAATGCCGCGTACACCGATACTCTGCCTGCCGATCTGGCCGCTGGAGCGCCGCGCCCGCTCAGTTATTTTGTTGAACTGAGAAATCGCAACGGCCGCTCGGCCGGCCTGTCGAACGCCGCCATGGTACTGGCGGGGGTTGCGCCTGCGCCGGTGGATGGTCTGAGCGCCGAGGTGCGCAAAGACGGCATGGCTCTGCGCTGGACGCCTCTCGCACAGGATTCTTCCGCAATTCGTCTGCATCGCAAGCTGCTCAACCCGCCTGCCGCCAAGCCGCACGAGGGGCTTTTGGCAAAGCCGCCTGAGCCGATTGAGCAGAGCCTGATTGTGGAGGCTGGCTCTCAAGGAGGCCGAGCGCTCGACAAGAAGATCCGCTTTGGCCAGAGTTACGAATACCGAGCACAGCGTGTTGCCCGCGTTACGGTGGATGGCAAGACGCTGGAACTGGCCGGCCCGCTTTCCGCTCCGCTGCGCGTCGAAGCTCGGGATATTTTTCCGCCCGAGACGCCCACTGCTCTGGCCGCCGTGGCAACAACAGTTGAAAATGGCAGCGCGCCGGCCATCGATCTGAGCTGGCAACCGGTCGGCGACGCTGACCTGGCCGGTTACATCGTTTATCGCCGCGAGGCTGAGGCTGCGTGGCGGCACATCTCGCCCGCTGAGCCACTCATCGCGCCGGCCTTCCGCGATGCCGAGGTGCAGCCGGGCCACAGTTACCGCTATGCTGTCGCAGCCATCTCCCAGAGTGGACACGAAAGCGCCCGTTCCGCCGAAGCCGAAGAGACTGTACCCAATCCTTAGCCGCCGGCGTTCCCAGTTCTTTCAGCGACCTGCAACAATGTGCCAAACAGTGCCCCTGTTCCTGTTATTCTTACCGTGTGGACCACTCTCGCCGCATCGGCCAACTGCGCCGCCGATTGACCAAAACCGGGCTTCATGGCCTGCTGGTCACGCACCTGCCCGACCTGCGCTACCTCTCTGGATTTACCGGTTCGAGCGCCGCGCTGGCCGTCACTCGCCGCAGCGCGCGCCTTTTTACCGACGGCCGCTACACGACGCAGGCCGCAGAAGAGGTTTCAGCCGCCGAGGTCGAGATCGTCTCCAGTTCTCCGGCCGTGAACGCTGTTCAATGGCTTGCGGCGCAACCCGGCGTCGAGTTTGCAGGATTTGATCCGACTAAAACCACGGTCGCCAATTTGGCCCGCTACAGAGCCGAACTGCCGGTGCGTCTGCGCCGGAGCTTTCTCTCCGCACTGGCCGCGCCGCTGGTTGAGCCTTTGCGCCTGATCAAAGACGAGGACGAATTGGCCGTGATGGCGGAGGCGGCGCTTACCGGTTGCAAGCTCTTCGACCACATTCTCGGTTTCCTGCGCCCCGGACTGGCGGAGTTTGAAGTGGCTGCCGAGTTGGAGCATCAGGCTCGCCTGCTGGGCGCCGAGGGGATGTCTTTTGAAACCATCGTCGCCGCGGGTGAGCGCTCGGCGCTGCCGCATGGCCGCGCGACCTATGCCCGTTTGCCGCGCCGAGGCTTCATAACGATGGATTTCGGAGTGATCCTCAAGGGATACTGCTCGGATATGACGCGCAC
>Ga0181529_10003910_pt1 | contig 16554 bp, 14 predicted proteins | sample PEATcosm2014_Bin_36_FD_119763 | JGI IMG/M metagenome (GOLD analysis project Ga0181529, IMG submission 119763) | Peatland microbial communities from MTU Mesocosm Facility, Houghton, MI, USA - PEATcosm2014_Bin10_30_metaG | ecosystem: Environmental > Terrestrial > Soil > Wetlands > Peat | place...
ACGCCGTCGAGTTGAGGATGACGCTCGTGAAGACGGTGAGGTTGGGCATCACGGCGAGACGCCCATCCCCGGTCCGGAGCGCCGTCGTCCGTAGCGCGATGGTCTGCACCACCCCCTCGCAGTCCCCGATGGCGACGTGGTCGCCGATCCGGAAGGGCTTCTCCAGGAGGATGAAGATCCCGGCCAGGATGTTGCGGAGCAGGTCCTGGAAGGCGAGCCCGATGGCCAGGCTGAAGATGCCGCCGAAGGTCAGCACCCAGAGCACGTCCACGCCGCCCGCCACCAGCCCGCCGGCGATCGCGAACACCCAGGTGAAGATGGTCAGGACGTTGCGGGTGAGGGCGTGGACCTGGGCATCGGCCTGGCGCCGCACCGCGGCGACCACCGTCCGGCGCAGCACCTGCCCGGCGATCAGGATCAGCAGGCCGACGGTGATCCCGTCGAGCACTTCCTGGACCAGCGGTCCCAGGGCGTTGCCGCCACCGACGCGTGTCTGGACCTGCTGGCAGACCCACTGCAGCGGGTTGATCAGACAGTGAGTGCCGGGGGGCGTCGCCGTCGCCGCTGTCACCGCCGTCAGGAGGAGATGCATCAGCCCGGCATCCTACGCGGGCAGTGCCGGGCGGAGGGCCCCCGGGGTCGAGGGGTCTCCCGCTCGTGGCCGGGACCACTCGGTCGGTGAGACCGGCACGGCGTGCCCGACCTCGGTCGTCGTACGGTTGCGGGGATGCCGGGATTGGTCGCCGCCGCCGCGCTGATCGTCGTGATCCTCGCCGTCTGGGCGGGGTTGCTGGTCGGCCATCATCTCCTCACCTGGCTTCTCATCGGGCTGATCTCGGGGGCCCTGGCGGGGCGCCTGGTGCGCGGCAGCGGGCTCGGCTGCCTGATGGACATCATCGTGGGCCTGGCCGGGGCGGTGATCGGGGGATTGATCGTCCATCAGGCCGACCCCGCGCTGCTCTCCGGTGCCGGCCTCCTCGGTCTCGTCGAGGACGTCGTCGTCGCCTTCGTCGGAGCCGTCATCCTGCTCTGCGCCGTGCTCCTCGTCTCCCCGCGGAAACACCGCCGCGTTGGGGCCGGACGCAAGCACCTCAGCGGCCGGTGATCGGAGCCCAGCCCGGCCCGGCCCCCGCCCCGGGCCCGGGAAACCTCAGGCAGCGGGTCGTGCTGGTCCGCCATGGCGAGACGGAGTGGAGCCGGATCGGCCGCCACACCGGGCGCACGGACATTGCCCTCGATCGAGCGGGTGAGGCCCAGGCCCGCCTGCTCGGCCCCCGCCTCGCGGAGTGGACGTTTTCGGCGGTGCTCTACAGCCCCCTCCAGCGGGCGCGGCGCACCTGCGAGCTGGCCGGCCTGATGGCCGGGGCGCTCCCCGACCCCGACATGCAGGAGTGGGCGTACGGGGCCTACGAGGGCCGCACCGCCGACGAGATCCGCGCCGACCGGCCGGGCTGGGTGATCTGGAAGGACGGGGTGGTCGGCGGGGAGACGCTCGCCGACGTGGGGCGCCGGGCCGACTCTGTGATCGAACGGGTCCGCGGGGTCGCGGGGGACGTCGCCCTCTTCGCCCACGGGCACTTCCTGCGCATCCTGACGGCGCGCTGGTGCGATCTCCCCGCCCTCACCGCGGAGTCCCTGGCGCTCTCCCCGGCGGGGGTCTCCGTCCTCGGCTACGAGCGCGAGGATCCCGCCATCTGGCTCTGGAACGACGTCTCCCACCTCACTGGCGGGCAGCCCTGAAGCTCCTCTCACAGTCGATGTCGAGGGTGGCCAGCAGCTCGCCCACGAAATAGACGGGCCCCACCGCGAGCACCCGCGGGCCGAGGTTGTCGAGGTCCACCGTTTCGAGGCGCATCACCGCACCGCCGCCGGGGCCACCGGTCGAACGCCCGCCCGGAACCCGGACCACCGCCTGGCCTTGGAGAGCGGCGAGGAGCGGGTCTGCGTCCCGGTGGTGGGGGACGAAGGTGAGCACCGCGGTGGGTGGCCCGACCGTCGCAGTGGCGTGGGCGATCGCCGTGGTGATGGCCGCCGGGTTGGTGGCGCAGTCGATGATCCAATCCTGGTCACCCTGCCGGTGGTGGCTCAGCCGGCCGGGAAGGCTCACGCTCCGCAGCGCTTCCTCCAGCGCTGTGGGCTCCGGTTCGTTCCGTCCGGCCAGCTGGAGCAGGCGCAGGGCGGCGACCACTCCGAGGCGGGCATTGAGGCCGCCGAACCCGGGTGCCAGCTCCGGTCCGGGCCGGCCGGCGCCGGCCACCACCTGGTGAACCCGGCAGCCGTAACGCCGTGCGGCGAGTCGCACCGCCAACCCGGCTCCGGGGTCCGCCTGGGCGGCCGCCACGACGTCGCGGGTCGCCGCGCTGATGACCCCCGCCTTCTCGGCGGCAATCTCGGCCACGGTGTCACCGAGGACCCCGATGTGCTCGGAGAGGATGGGGGTCACCACCACCACCCCGGGCGCCACCAATGAGACCTCGTCGGAGGCCCCGCCCATCCCCGCCTCGAGCACCACCGCGTCGCAGCCGCGGTCGGCGAAGTGGCGGAGGGCGCTCAGGGTGAAGAGGCCGCTCGGTGAGATGTAGCCGTCGTCGGGGAGGAGGTCCGACACCCGGGCGAGGGTCGCGGCCACCTCGCCGACCAGGGCCTCGTAGTCGTGACGGGAGACGGCCAGCCCGTCAACACGTATCCGCTCCCGGTTGCTGCGCAGCCCCGGGCTGGTCAGGGTGCCCACCCGCAGTCCCGCGCCCGCGAGGGCCGCCGACGCGAAGGTGGCCGCGGTGCCCTTCCCCTTGGAGCCGACCACCGTGACCACGCGTTCGGGATGCGCACACCAGCCGTCGAGGTGGACCCCCAGGTGAGGGGCGAGCGCCCGAGCCCGGCGCAGGCTGCGTCTCCGCCCGCCCCCCCGCTGCGCGAGCCGCTCGGTGAAGAAGGCCTGGTCCGCCTCGATTCGCTCCCGTCGCATCTCCGCTCGACCGTACACGGAACCGCGGCCGGCACCGGTCACCCGGCTGGCCGAGAGGCGGTGCCTCGACGCGGCGAGTTGCGATCGGCCACCTCACACGCCTTCCGGGTATCATCCGCCGGGGTGCGGCCGGCCTGGGGGGAGCGGTGTCCGGCCTCAGCTGGTGGGGGTCCCGCAGGTGGCCCTCGCGTCGCGACCGGCGCGGACCGTGCCGGCGTCGGTGCCCGTGATGGAGGTCAAGCCACCATGAGCCTGGGTCGCTCCCCCGGGGGATCCCGGCGACGCCGCGCGTCCGGCTTCCGCCGCATCCCGCGGGTGCGCAGCATCCTGCTAGTCCTGCTCGGGTTCACTCTCTCGGGGGTGGTCGGCGCGCTCAGCTTCTTCTGGCCGACCATCACCACCGCGCTCGGCGCCACCGGCCACGGCATCCAGGTGTCCGCCCCCACCCCGAGCGCCGTTCCCGGAAGCTCCGGTGCCACGCCGACCACCGTCCCGACGTCCGGCTCGCCCTTCACCGTACTGCTGATGGGCTCCGACAACGACGGCAAGTTCACCACCTCCTCGGGTGCGCCGTACTTCTGCTGCGCCCAGTCCCTGATCCTGGTGCGGGTGGACCCCGCAGCGGGCGCGGTCACCATGCTCTCCATCCCGCGCGATCTCTGGGTCCCGATCTACTCGGCGAGTGGGGAGCGGAGGAGCGATGGCAAGGTCTCGGAGGCCTTCGGCGATGCCGGCGACGGCAGCAGCGGGGCCAACGCGGAGATCGCCACCATCGAGCAGGACTTCCAGGTCACCATCGACCACTACGTCTGGATCGGTCTGCAGGGATTGATCAACCTCATCGACGAGGTGGGGGGCATCGACATCGTGGCGAGCCACCCCGTGATGGATGACAACTACCCATACGACGTGGCGGGCAGCACCAATCCGTACGCGGCGGACCGGGTGGCGGTGCTCCCCGGCGCGCAGCACCTGGACGGCGTGGAGGCACTCCAATACGTGCGCTCCCGGCACGATGACCTCTCCTCCGACCTCGGTCGGAATGTGCGCCAGCAGCAGGTGCTCGTCGCGCTTCGCCAGAAGCTCTCCCAGCTCAGTCTCGGCGACATCAACAACCTCGCCTCCGCGCTGAGCGGCGAGGTGCTCACCGATGTACCCCTCACCCAATTCTCCCTGCTGCTCGGGATCAGCAAGGATGTCGGCTCCGGGAGCATCCAGCACGTCTACCTGACCCAGTACAGCCCCGGGACCGTGAATGGCCAGGACGTCCTGGAGCCCGACATGAGCGCCATCCTGGCGGTGATCCACCAGTACTTCCCGGCGTCATGAGCCGCTCTCGCAGGTTGCTCACCTGGACCTTGATCCTCGTGCTGATGGCGGCATTCGGTGCCGGCGTCAACCGTTACCTGGCGAGCGGCGGCACCACCGCCTTCGCCCCTGCAACCAAGAAGCCGGCCCAGACCAACGTGAGGCTCGCGCTCCCGGGAACGGTCTACTTCGCCGACGACGGGGGGCTCTTTGCCCTGACCGGGACCCACATCACGCAGCTGCAGGCCGAGGGCGGGGGCTGGACCCAGCCCGTGCTCATCCCGGGCGGGGCGGGGCTGCTCGCGGTCAAGGTGACCGCCAACTACTACTCCGACCTCTACGAGCTCAACCTGAGCGGCAGGGTCGAATCCCAGCTCAGCCATGACTCGGGGAAGGTCACCGCCACCGAGCTGGGTGCCGACGACTGGCTCTACTACCCGGCCGTGGGTCCGGGCAACACCCTCTACTTCAGCTATGACTGGCCCAAGGGAAATGTCGGCGATCCGGCGCAGTGCTGCTATCAGGTGGACTTCTCGATCTGGGAGACGACACTCGGCGCCGCCATCACGCGCGCCAATGTCCAGCACGCCGCCGGCATCACCCAACAGAGCTGGGCCAACTACTACACCGGCGGTGACGTCAGTCCGGTGCCGCTCGTCGGCGGCGGTCTGCTCTACGTCGACTACGAGGAGGCGTATGGCGACACCGGCCAGCTGAGCACGCCCCTGGCCGGCGCGGTGGAGAGCACGGTGGTCAGCCAGATCCGGCTGGACCCCAAGCCCCTGTACAACGTCGCGGGGTCCGACGGAACGGCGCTGACCCAGCCGCAGGACGACTGCGCCCAGCCCGCCCTCAACCCCGATGAGACCGAGATCGCCATGATCTGCACCCCCGTCGCGAACGGGTTGCCGAGCAGCACCGAGTCGGACCTGGTGGTGGCGAGCTTCGCCGCCGCCACCGGCACCCTGGGGCCCCTGGACCGCATCATCACCGGCACCATGGCGGCGTCGCCCACGTGGTCGGCGGACGGCACCGACCTGATCTACCTCGCCCCCGAGGCGGGGGACGGCTACTTCGAGCTCTGGTACGTCAAGGACGCCGCCACGTCGCTGGCGCCGCACGCGAAGCAGGTCACCACCGACCTCGACCTCGACGGCTCCGCGGCGGTGTGGACCCCGTGACGCCGGCTCCTGCGTCGGGCCGGCGGAGAGGCCCGGCATGCTCTCCGAGGTGCCTCTCGATCCCTCCGCCAGGAGAGGCCCGACCCCCGGGGGGACGGGCCTCAGCGAAGGAGAAGACGCCAGCCGGAGTCAAGATGTAGTGGGTCTCACCGGCGGCTGACACCACATGTTGATGATTCGTTAACGGGGTGTCAAGCCTCGTTGGGGTGCCGGCCACGCCCTCGGGAGGGCCCCTATCCGGACAGCCCTCCGGGCCGCGGCCGCCCCCCGCGCGGCCCGGCAACCGCGCGCAGCAGGGTTCGCAGCCACGGTGGGGGGACGGTTGCGGCTCCGGTCCCCCGCCGCGCCCCGGAACCCGCCGGTCGGTGGGCGGCCGTGGTCGCGGGGCGGGGCGAGACGGCCACCGGCTCCGCCGAGGCCTGCGCCGCCGCACGCGGCACCACCACCCCGTGCAGCTCCACGGTCGCGTGCGTGGAGACCATCGCGGCGAGCTCGGTCCCGCCCATCGTCTCCACCTCCAGAAGCCGCGCCGCCAGGGCGTCGAGCAGCTCGCTGCGGGCCGCCAGGATCGCCCGGGCCCGGCCCAGCGCCTCGTCGAGGAGCCGGTCGACCGCGTCGTCGACCCGGCGGCCCAATTCATCCGAATGGGGGTGGGCCAGCCCCAGCTCGCCGGCCTCGACCACGCGGACGCCGAGCTCTGACATCCCCAGCTCGGTGACCATCTGGCGGGCCAGCCGGGTCGCCTTGAGGAGGTCGTCCGCGCCCCCGGTCGTGATGTCCTCCTGACCGAGGATGAGCTCCTCCGCGACCCGTCCCCCCAGCAGGCCGGCGAGGCGGTTGCGCAGCTGCGACTTGGAGCCGAGCGCCCGGTCGCCCTCGGGCACGGTGAGGGTCCAGCCCAGTGATCGTCCCCGGCCGACGATGCTGACCCTGCGGACCGGGTCGGTCCCGGGCAGGGAGGTGAGGACGAGGGCGTGTCCCATCTCGTGGTACGCGATGGTGCGCCGCTCGTCCAGGCTGAGCAGACGGCCCCGCCGCTCGGGCCCGGAGAGCACCCGGTCGACGGCCGCCTCCAGCTGCGCCATGCCGATCACCGGCAGCTGCTCGCGGGCTGAGAGGAGCGCCGCCTCGTTGATCAGGTTGGCCAGGTCGGCCCCGGTGAAGCCCGGCGTCCGCCGGGCCAGCAGCGAGAGGTCGGCGTCCGCCGCGAGCGGCTTGCAGCGGGCGTGGACGTTGAGGATCGCCTCGCGACCGGTGACGTCCGGCGGGTCGACCGTCACCTGGCGGTCGAATCTCCCGGGCCGGAGCAGCGCCTCGTCGAGAACGTCGGCGCGGTTGGTGGCGCCGATGACGACGATCCGCGCCCCCTGGTCAAAGCCGTCCAGCTCGACCAGCAGCTGGTTGAGTGTCTGCTCGCGCTCCTCGTGGCCGAGGTTGACCCCGGCGCCGCCCCGGCGCCGGCCCACGGCGTCGATCTCATCCACGAAGACGATGCACGGGGCGGACTTCCTCGCCTTCTTGAAGAGGTCGCGCACCCGCGCCGCGCCGACCCCCACGAACATCTCCACGAACTCCGACCCGGAGACGGAGAGGAAGGCGCAGTCCGCCTCGCCCGCCACCGCCCGGGCCAGCAGGGTCTTGCCGGTGCCGGGCGGCCCGACGAGGAGCACTCCCTTGGGTACCCGCGCGCCCAGGTCGCGGTAGCGGTCCGGGTCCCGGAGGAAGGCGACCAGCTCTCCCATCTCCAGCTTGGCGTCGTCGCATCCCGCGACATCGGCGAAGGTGCAGAGGGGCTGGTCACTCCCGACCTCCTTGGTCCGGGAGCGCAGCAGCCCGACCGGCCCACCCGCGCCCTGGCGCCAGTAGAGGATGACGATGACCATCACGATGATGAGCGTCGGCACCAGCACGAGGAGCAGGGTGGTGAGGGGCACCCCGCCCTCGGTCGTGTAATTGCGGAAGCCGTCCTTCTCGAAGACGCTGCCCACCACCAGACCCTGGTCCGCGTTTGACGTCAGATGCTCGCCGCCGGCGGCATCCCACCAGGTCACCTGGTCCGGGGAGACGATCGCCTCGTGGGCCGGGGCGAGTGAGATCCGTTGCTGGGGCGGGCCGGCCCCGGTCTCGGCGTTGAAGACCGCCTGCGACAGGGTTCCGAGGCCGGCCTGGGGCGGTGACGGCGGCTGGTCCCGGACCTGCACGTAGACGAACACCACCAGGGCCAGGAAGGCTGCCCAGAGCGCGAGCAAGACCACCTGCCTGCGGCTGGACATCAGGACCGGTCCGCCGGCGGAGTCCAGCTGGACATCGTCGTGAGCGCTCCCACTTCCCTCGCAACTGCCATGCCACCGCAGGGGCGACAGGACGAGGAGCGGGGACCGCGGTCACCGCTCCCGAGCGGGGGAGCCCCTGGTACCGTCAGCCGAGTATAGGCGGGCGTCCCACAACGCGCCAGTCGCGGCGAATTGCATGCGATGTGGCGCGGCCACTTTTGCTCCCCTGTGGGGAATCCGGGGGTCTGATGTCACATTGCCGGTGCAATATCGCGCCCCAGCAGTCGGGCCATCCCCGGCGTCCACACCGTCCTGTGATCTCGCGTGATCGCGAGCCCTTCGTATCCATCGATCTCCATGACCCAGGGCAGCCCCTGCTCACCCATCACGAAAGCCGCGGTGGCGAAGGCATCGGCGTAGGTGAGGCTGGGGCCGACCACGGTCATGCTGAGCAGCCCTTCCGGAGCCCGTCCGGTGCGCGGGTCGAGGATGTGCTCGCCGCGCTCGTAGGCGCCGCTGGTGGCGACCGCGAGATCACCCGTCTCGAGCACGGCGGCCACCCGATCGGCGAGCTCGGGATGGCGGATGCCAACTCTCCATCGCTCGCCGGGGGCGGCCTCCCCCCGGGTCACGATGTCCCCCCCCGCCCCGATGAAGAAGCTGCGTGCACCGGCTGCGCGAAGCAGCTCCGCGGCGCGCTGCACCGACCAGCCCTTGACCAGGCCCGAGGGATCGAGCCGGCCCCCGCGGCGGATGTCGAAGCAGCCCCCGCTCCGGCGCTCGACCTCGGCGCAGAGCCCGAGCACCTCCCGGACGTCTGGCGAGCACTCGCTCTCCAGGAGCTCGCCGCGTCCCAGGCGGCTGACCTCGCTGCCGTCGCGGTAGGTGCTGAAGGTGGCGTCAACCTGGTGGAGCCAGGCGATGGCAGCCTCGATCGCAGCCCCGAGGGCCGGCTGCTGCATCGGCTGAGGGTCGCGGACGTCGACGGTGACCATCGTCCCCATCACCGGCTCCACCACCACCGTCCGCTGCGGTGCCGTGCCGGCATCAGGCACGGGCAGCGTCCAGCGCCGACTGCACCGACTGGGCATAGCCCTGACTGGTGAAGGTGGCGCCCCCGATGATGTTGATCTGTGCGCTCTGGGCCTGGAGGACCTCCTGCTCGAGCAGGGGAAGTGCCTGGGAGTTGATGAACACGGACTGCTGATGGCCATTGGGGTACTGGATGGTCTTGACGCTCGTGATCTTGCCGCCGGAGATCACCACCTGGACCTGCACGTTCCCGTACGGGTTCGCGTAGCTCTGTCCGGTGAACGACCCCGACTTGAGCCCGCTCGCCGGTTTGGGCGTCGCGGTCGCCGTCGGGGTCGGGGAGGCACCGCCCGAGGGCGGTGCGCCGGAGGGTGTGGCGGTGGGTGAGGACGTCGAGGTTGACGACGATGTGGATGACGGGCTCAGGGTGGCGATCGCCGCCGCGGGTGGAGTGCGGAAGCTGAAGAGCAGGACGACCCCGATGGCGGTGACGGCCAGGGTGACGGCGGCACGGATGGGCATGACAGTGGGCACTCAGGTGAGGAACGCGAAGCGTTCGCAGTGGACTTGGGCCGCGGGGACGCGGAGCGCGCGCAGGCTGGTGATGACGGCGTCGACCATCTCCCGCGGCCCGCAGACGAAGACGTCCCGATCCCGGAGGTCGGGGACGGAGGCGGTCAGGAAGCGCGGAGCGAACGGCTGCGGGTGCACGTCCTTTCCCCGCCGTCCGACGATGTAGTGGATGACGCCCCCGCGAGCCGCGACCAGCTGGTCCAGCTCCTCCTTGAAGATGACGTCATTCCAGGAGGACGCCCGGTAGAGGAGGGCGATCGAGTTCTTGCGCTGCGGCATCTCCTCGATGAGGGCGCGCAGCGGGGTGATGCCGATCCCCCCGGCGATGAGCAGCGCTCGCGGCCGCTTGCGCCGGATGGAGGTGAAGATCCCGTGCGGCCCCTCCAGCATCACCGGGGTACCGGGGCGCAGCCCCTTCAGCGAGCGTGTGAAGTCCCCGACCTGCTTGACGGTGATGCGGAGGTATCTTCCGTTGGGCGCGGCCGAGAGCGAGAAGGGGTGGACCCGCCACCACAGCTCGTGGGTCAGGAAGCGGAACTTGAAGAACTGGCCGGCGCGCATCGGGAGCTCGTCGAGGGCGCGTCCGGTGATGTAGATGGAGAGGACGTTCGGGGACTCGTTCACCAGGTGGTGGACCCGCAGCCGGTGACGCCGGGCCATCCGCAGGGGGACCACCACCCGGAACGCGACGACCAGGAGGGCCGCGGCCACATAGAGCGCCACCCAGTATCCGACTGCCCACGGGTCACCCGCGAAATCGGTGCCCGCCGTCAGCTGATGAGCGAAGCCCAGCGCGATCGCCAGGTAGACGTAGAGGTGGATGAAGTGCCAGGTCTGGTGGGAGACGCGCCGCCGTGCGGTTCGCACCGAGGTCACCGCGACCAGCACGAAGAGAGCCATCGCGACGTAGGCCATCAGCATGTACGGGTAGGTGGTGAGGAAGACCCAGGTCTGGGTGGCGAAGGAGCGCCCGTCGGCCATCGCGTAGCCGGCCGTGGTGAGAAGGACGTGGCCGCAGATGAGGCAGACGGTGGCGAATCCGAGCCAGCGGTGCCAGCCGCTGATCCTATCGATCCCGAAGAGGTCGTCCAGCCACGGGCTGCGCGACATCAGCACCACCTGGACCAGCGCGCAGTAGGTGCCCAGCAGGGCGGCGAGCTGCCCCGCCCCGGTGAGCACCGCCGCCGGGTGGGTCAGGTTGGGGAACTGCCCGTGGCGGATCCACATCCCCACGATGAGGAGGGCGTTGGCGGCGAAGATCAGCAGCACGTCGCTCGGGCGCAGCCCCCAGCGGCGCGGGACGCGCTGGGCCCGCCGGGTTGCCGCGGTCGTGGGAGTGCCCAGGTCAGGACGCACGGCTACGGCCGTGTCGGGCAGTGTGGGCATGTGGTGGAGTTTTAGGGATCCGGCCTTGCGGAACCCTGACGTCCCGGGCACGCACCCTGGCAGGTTTCAGCCGACCTCGAGCAGCACCTTCCCCACCGCTCCGCTCTGGACCGCCTCCTGGGCCGCCGCGCATTCCTCGAGGGGGAAGCGGTGCACCGGCAGCTCGGTGAGCGCCCCCGCCTCCAGCGCGGCGCTGACGGCGGCGACCCCGCGCAGGAGGTCTGCGATGGGCACGCCGTAGAGGAGCACGAAGCGGAGGACGATGTTGGCGCCCATGCAGGCACGGATCGGCAGCTCGGGATCGGCCGAGTCGGCCGCGTACACCGAGACCACCGTGCCCGGGCCCGAGAGGCCGAGGTCGAGGCCGAGATTGGCCGCCAGGTTGACCTCCACCACCCGGTCCACCCGCTCGGTGAAGGCACGGATCCTTTCCAGGACGTCCGGTTCCCGGTAGTTGACCACCAGATCGGCTCCAGCGGCCCGGGCCAGCTCCCCCTTGGCGGCGCCGCTGACCGTCGTGACCACCCGTGCGCCCGCGTGGCGGGCCAGCTGGATGGCGAAGTGGCCGACCGCACCGGCGCCGCCCGCCACCAGGACCATGCGCCCGGCCACGTCGCCGTCGGCGAAGAGGCAGCGGTGGGCGGTCACCGCGGGCACCCCGAGGCTGGCTCCGAGCTCCAACGACGACCCCGGGGGCAGCGCCACCGCCTGGTGGTCGGAGACCACCGTCCACTCGGCGGCGGTGCCCCACCGGCTGCCGGCGGCGGCCATCCAGATCCAGACGCGCTGCCCCACCCGACCCTCGTCGACCCCCGGTCCCACGGCATCGATCACCCCCGACCCGTCGTGGTGCGGGATCTGGAACTCATCGACGAGCCTGGCGGTGGCCCCGCTCCGCGACTTCCAGTCGGTGGGATTGACCCCCGAGAAGCTGACCCTCACGCGCACCTCGCCGGGCCCCGGCTCAGGGCGGGGGAGGTCGACGACCCGCAGCACCTCGGCGGCCGCGCCCAGCCGGTCGTACATCACAGCCTTCATCTGCCACGCCTCCAGCAAGCTCTCAGCTCCGACCGGCAGGCCCGAGACCTCAGGCTGTGCCGGCGGCTCTAGGGCAGTGCGAACCCCACGCGTCTCAGCATGATCGCATTGCGGTCCAGCCGGGTCCCCTCGAACACCGACCCGAACCCAGCCATCGGATGGTTGGCGGCGAGCTCGCGATGGAGGGCGGCCATCTCAATGGTGGTCTGCGCATGCTCCGGCTCGGCCGGGCCGTCGTGGTCGATCATCGTGCTGGCGATACCCAGCACTCCGTCGCCGGCGTCGAAGAGCTCGACCAACCGAGCCTGGCAGGGCCAGTCCACCAGTGACCCGGTGGTGACCTCCCAGAGACCGTGCCCCTGGTCGCCCGGTGCGGGGCGGGCGTGGATGGCGTTCATGTGGGTGTGCCCGTTGAGCCAGAGCACCACGTTGTCGAAGCGGAGGAGGGTCGGGAGCAGCCGGCCACCGGCTCCGGGGATGGTGCCGTCCGCGTGTGACCGGGTGCTCACGGGGCCGTACGACCCGTGGTGCGAGACGACCACCACCAGGCGGTCCTCCGCCTCCGTCCGCACCGGCCGGCCGTCGGCGGTGCGATAGGAGGCGTGAACCTCGGCGAGGCGGTCCTCGAGCCAGCCGAGCTGTGAGTCGTCCATGCAGAGATCGGCCGACCCGCCCGGGCAGGCGGTGTCCAGCACGATGAACCGGATCGCGCCCGAGTCGTGGACATGGTAGGCGGTGTGATCACGGCGGTTCCGCTCGTCGAACCCGTGGTCCCGTCGTGCCGCCCCGTCGGCGTGGGCCGAGACGTACTCCCCGATGCTGCAGGGCCGCCGCTCTGCGTCCGGAGTGACCTCGACCGCGGCACCGGCCAGGAAGTCCTCCGGCCGGAGGACGAAGGTGTCGTGAGCCTGGTCACGATCGAATCCCTCGGGCAGGGCGACCGGCTTGCGCCGCCCGACCACCGCACCCCGGAGGGCCGGCGTCATCAGCCCGACGCCCTGGCAGAGGCTGTCGTGGTTGCCGTGACAGCCGAGCCAGGGGACGCGAAGTCCGGGCGCCTCGAAGGGCAGGAGAGCACGTTGGAGCAGTCCCGGGAGGACGGGGTAGCCATGCTCGCGGACAAAGAGGTCGGGCGCACCCGGCCTCCCGTCCGGCACCCAGAAGATGTCGTCGGGCCAGTCCGGGGACTGCACGCCCTCGTAGTCGGGTGCGCCCGAGTTGGGATTGACCAGACCGCCGTCGAGCAGGCGGAGCAGCGTGAGCACCTCGTTGCGCTGGCCGTTGTCGATGGCGTCCCCTCCGGTCAGGACCAGCTCGGGCGTCGCCCCCGTGAGAGGTCCGGCGAGGCCGCCGTTCAGCGTCCGGACGAGGGCGTCGAGCGCATGGGCTGTGAGGGCCTCCTGGGGGCGCTGCGTGGGGATCAGCCCCGCGAACCGGGGGTCCCGGAACTCGCGGTTGAAGAACTCGAAGCGAGCCGGTGACTGGACGTCGCCCACGTGCAGGTCGGTCACATGGGCGACACAGGCGATCGCTCTCTGCCCCCCTGCCGCGAACGCGGGGAGGTCGCCCGCAGGCGGCGGGTCGGGCTCCCCCAGCAGCTCGGTGCGGATCACGTGCTCCTCCCCCGGGCGAGCCGCGACCGCCCGGTACGGGGAGAGTGTGCCGGTGCCCAGGGTGTCGCCGGGGCCGAGGGTCTGTCGGTGGGTGAGCGGCATTGAGCTACCGCCGACCCCGAGCGCCTTCGCGGGTGATCAGGACCGGGTCCAGGCGGAGCGCGATCCGAACCCGCGATCCGCCCGGGTGGGCCGCGGCCTCGGCGGTGGGGACCTGGACCAGCACGGTGGTGTCGCCCAGGTCGATCGTCAGCCGGCTCACCGCGCCCAGGAATGAGACGGCGATGACCGTCCCCGAGAGCGGTCCGTTGGAGCCGTCGAGAGCCGGCGCCAGTGACACCGCCTCCGGCCGCACCAGGGCCACCGCGGGTCCGTCCGGCGTGTCGGTGGCGATCAGGGGGAGGCGGATCCCGCGGACGTCGACGGCCCCTCCGGTCACCACCCCGGCGAGCCGGTTGGTGAGGCCGACGAACTCGGCGACGAAGGGCGTCGCCGGCTGGGAGTAGATGCTGGTGGGCGGGCCCAGCTGCTCCAGCCGGCCGGCGCGCATGACCCCCACCCGGTCGGCGATGGCGAGAGCCTCCTCCTGGTCGTGGGTGACGAAGAGGGTGGTGATGCCGACCTCGCGCTGCACGCGACGAATCTCGTCCCGCAGCTGGCTGCGAACCCGGGCGTCCAATGCGGAGAGGGGTTCGTCGAGGAGCAGGACCGACGGGCGGATGGCGAGCGCACGCGCCAGCGCAACCCGCTGCTGCTGGCCACCGGACAGCTGGTGCGCGTAGCGATCCGCCTGGGTGCTCAGCCCGACCAGCTCGAGCATCTCCCCGGCGCGCCGGCGTCGCTCGGCGACGCCGACCTTGCGCATGCGCAGTCCGAAGGCGACGTTCTCCCGGGCCGTCATGTGCGGGAAGAGCGAGTACGCCTGGAACACCATGCCGCTGTCGCGCCGGCTGGTTGGCAGATGGGTGACATCCCGGCCGTCGATCACAACCCGGCCACCGTCGGCGTCCTCGAGGCCGGCGACCAGGCGCAGGGCGGTCGTCTTGCCGCATCCCGAGGGTCCCAGGAGGGCGACGAGCTCGCCGGCGTGGATGGTGATGTCGAGGCCGTCCAGGGCGGTGGTCGACCCGTAGACGCGGCGCAGCTCCTCGAGGCGCACCTCGGCGGCTGTCCGCGAGCCATCCCACGATGCACCGATCGGTCGGGTGTCGAGCGCACCCATCTCAGGCCCTCGCCGCGCCGCCGTGGCGGCGTGAGAGGGCTCGGCCGAGGAACGAGAGGAGGAGCAGGAAGAAGAAGACGAAGACGAGCGACACGACGGCCAGGGCGATCGACACGCTGGCGTTGCCCGTGCCCAGGATGGAGATGGCCACCTGCAGGTTCTCGAAGTTGAGCAGGTTGGCGACGGTGAACTCCCCGAGCACCACTGCAACGCAGAGCAGGCAGGCGTTGGAGACGGCGCTCGACATGTTGGGCACCACGATCCGCCACATCACCGTGGCCCAGCTCGCGCCCAGGCTCCGGGCCGCCTCCGAGAGGGTGCGGATGTCGACGGCGGAGAGACCCGCGTCGAGGGCGCGGTAGCAGTAGGGGAGGACGAGGATCAGATAGGCGAATGCCAGCATGAGGATCGAATCGCTGACGTTGATCTCGATCCAGTTGTAGATGGGTGCGAAACCGACCACCAGCACGATCGCCGGGATGGTCAGTGGGGTGAGGCACACCAGCTCGACGGGTCGCACCATCTGCGGCACGCGCAGGCGGATCCAGATCATGGTGGGGAGGAGCAGGGCCAGCATTCCCAAGGAGGTGATCACGGCCAGCTCGAGTGACGCCGTGATGGCGTCGACCAGCTCCGGATCGGAGCCGATGCTGGTGAACGCGGTGAGAGTGCGTGGGCTGGTGATGCCGACCCCTCGGGTGGCGAACTCCACCATGGCCGCGATGGGTAGGAGGAAGAAGAGGCCGAGCACGACGTAGACCACGGTCTTGAACGCGGCCAGGCGGCGACGACGGCGGCGGTTCACGATGGGCGACCCCGCAGCGCCGTCATCGCGGCAGCCAGCGCGCCGACCGGCGCTGCAGCCGGGCGTAGAGCACGGTGATGATGGCCACGATCACCACCATGCCCAGGGCGAGCGCGGCGGCGAAGTTGGCCTGGTCGAGACCCACCTCGCTGCTGAGTGCCCGGCTGATCTGCAGCGGCACGATGACCCCGCCGATGTCGAGCAACGCGGCCGCGGTCGCATACGCGGAGAAGGCGTTGGCGAAGAGGAGCAGCCAGGCGCCCAGGAACGCGGGCATCAGCAGCGGTCCGGCCACGTGCCGCCAGTAGTGCCAGGTGCCCCCACCCAGGGTCTCGGTCGCCTCGCGCCATTGGGGGCGGATGCCGTCGAGGGCGGGCATGAAGACGATCACCATCAACGGAATCTCGAAGTAGGTGTAGATCAGGGTCAGCCCGGTGAGGGAGAAGAGCCAGACCCCGTTCGGGTAGAACCGTATGCCGTGCTGCTGCAGCCAGATGACGATGAAGCCCTCGGTGCCGATGGTGGCGATGAACGCGAAGGCCAGGGTGACGCCGCCGAACTGGGAGAGCACCCCGCAGAACGCGGTGACCAGGCGGCGGAGGATGCCGTCAGGCGAGCCGGTCGCGACCGCATAGGCAAGGACGGACCCGACCACCGCCCCGACGCTCGCGCTCACCGCCGACAGGACCAGGCTGTTGAGGAAGGCGCTGACGACGTATGGCTGGCTCAGCTGAGCCAGGTTGGCAAGGGTCGGGCCGTGAGGGCCGCTGAAGGCTCCGACCGCGACCAGCACCGTGGGCAGGAACAGGAACAGCCCGGTGTAGAGGAGAAACGGTGCCGCGCCGAGCCAGGCGCTGGATATGCGGAGGCGCCCCCCCAGGGGGCGCCTCACATACGCTGCTTCCGAGACGGCGGCTGCGGTCAACTGCCGACGGCCGAAGACCAGTTGCTGGCGAGGTAGGAGGCTGCGGCGGACGCCTGGCTCTGATCCAGGGTCACGGGCGAACCGCTCACCGCGGGGAGCGCCGCCGCGTAGGTCTGGTTGAGGCTGCCGTTGGCCTGCATCGCGGTCATCTCGACGGGGCGCGCGCCCCCCTGCAGCCAGAGGTTCTGGCCGGTGGCGGAGTACAGGTACTCCTCCCACAGCCTGGCCGCGGC
>Ga0181529_10003912_pt1 | contig 16550 bp, 14 predicted proteins | sample PEATcosm2014_Bin_36_FD_119763 | JGI IMG/M metagenome (GOLD analysis project Ga0181529, IMG submission 119763) | Peatland microbial communities from MTU Mesocosm Facility, Houghton, MI, USA - PEATcosm2014_Bin10_30_metaG | ecosystem: Environmental > Terrestrial > Soil > Wetlands > Peat | place...
GCGACGATGCGCCCTCCGAGGGCGGAAGCCGCCGCCGTCGCGACGAGCGCGAGGGCGGCGATCGTGTTTCTTTTCATTCCATTCCTCCATGGGATTGCCGTTTCGGGCCCGCGCGGCGGGCCGGTGCCTGGACCATAGAGGAAATCGATGAGGCTTCCGTGAGCCCGGCATTAGGAAATGGTTAAGAATACCCCTGCCGCGCTTCGGGCTCCGGCCTAGGCCTGGAGCATCCCCGCGATGTCCGCCACCGCGGCGACGTCGCGCTCTTCCATCCAGCTCCCGATGCCTTCGAGGACCGACAGGGCGCAGCGAGGATCGACGAAGGTACCCGTGCCCACCTGTATCGCGCGGGCGCCCGCGAGGAGGTATTGCAAGGCGTCCTCGGCCCTCATGATGCCGCCGATGCCGATGACCGGAATGCCGACCGCGCGGGCCGCCTTGTAGCAGCAGGCGACGCCGATCGGACGAATGGCCGGGCCCGAGAGACCGCCGGTACCCAGCGCGATGGCGCTGACGCGCCGCCGCGTATCGATGACCATCCCTACCAGAGTGTTGATGCAGGAGACCGCGTCGGCGCCTCCCGCCTCGGCCGCCTTGGCGATTCCGGCAATGTCCGCGACGTTGGGCGTCAGCTTCACGACGAGGGGGCGATCGGTCGAATCCCTAAGGGCGCGAGTCAGGCGCTCGACTTGGACGGGATCGGTGCCGAAGGCGAGACCGCCGTGCCTCACGTTGGGGCAGGACACGTTGATCTCGTATCCGTCGACGCCGCTCTTCCCTCCCGGCGTCCAGGCCCCGACGGCCGCCTCGATGCGCGAGACGACCTCGACGTATTCCTCCTCGGATGAGCCCGCGACATTGACGAACACCGCGCAGCGCCTTGAGCGCAGGCCGGGGAGCTTGTCCTTCAGGAACGCGTCGAGGCCGGGATTGGCGAGGCCGATGGAATTGAGCATGCCCGAAGGGGTCTCGACGATGCGCGGAACCGGGTTGCCCTGCCTGGGCTCCAGGGTGACCGCCTTCGTATACAGCGCCCCGACCGAATCCGTATCGACGAGCTCTTCGTACTCCGATCCGTAGCCGAAGGTGCCCGAGGCGAGGCCGACCGGATTGGAGAGCTCGAGGCCTCCTATGCGCACGCGAAGGTCGGGTTTCACCGCCCCGCCTTCCAGTCGACGTCGCCCGCCTCGAAGACGGGGCCATCCGCGCAGGCGCGCAGGTAACCTAGGCCGTCGGCGCGGGGAAGGGCGCAGCCCATGCAGGCGCCGACTCCGCAGGCCATCCATTGCTCGGCGGAAAGGCTCGCCGGCCAACCGAGCTCCGCGGAGAGGCCGGCGAGGGCGGCGAGCATGGGCGCCGGTCCGCAGCCGTAGACTCTGACGGGGCCGTCCTCCGTCGCCTTTCGGGCGTTGCGCGATAGCCAATCGACGGGACTGCCCTTGAATCCCGAGCTGCCGTCGTCGGTGCAGACGACGGTTCCCTCGGGGAGGTCGATCGAGGGCAATAAGGACGAGCTCCTGAAGCCGAGGACGAGGCGGCGAGCCTTCGCGGCATCGCCGCCCGAAAGAATATCGTCCATGAAGAGAAGGGGACCGAGTCCTATGCCGCCTCCCGCGAGCAGGGCCGTCTCGCCCTCGGCCGGCTCGGGGAAAGCCTTCCCGAGAGGGCCGATCACGTCGATGCGCGATCCGGTCGCGAGCTCCGAGAGGAGGCGCGTCGCTCCGCCGCGGATTTGGTAGATCGCCGAGGCCCGCGCCTTGCCGTCCGAGGCCCGCGCTCCGTCGTCCAGTTGGGCGCGCCTGAACGAAGAGAAGGCGAGGGGCCTGCGCAATAGTGGATCGCTGAAGGTCGAGACGCGCACCATGAAGAACTGACCCGCTCGGGGCTCGCCAGCCGCGGGATCCCAATCGATGACGAGTTCCCGCCAAGCCTCGGCGACCGGACGGTTCTCGAGTATCTCGGCCTCGAATTGCCTCACGCCGACATGATAGGCGGAGGGCGGCGCCCAATGTCAACCGGCGCCGTGGTCCGAAGCGCGGAGAAAATCCTCGGCAAGCACCGCGGCGATCGCCGCTCCGTGAGTGTTGAGATGTATTCCGTCGACCAATATATGGAAGCGGTTGGCGGCCGAGATCTCGTCGAGGCTCTTGCCCAGGTAGCGCTGCATGCGTCCCGCGCGAAGCTGGGCGGAGCGGAAGGAACGGAACCCGAGGGGAGGATTGGCCGGTACCGGAAGGCTTTCGATATACGAGCAGATGCGCTCGCGCAGGGGCAGGTACTCGACGCCCTCTTCTTTCCCGATGCCCTGAATGAGGCGCGAATATTCCTCGGTCCTGAGATAGGCGTAATGTCCCGGTTCCTCGCCTATGGGAGGGATCGAGAAGAGGGCGATCCTGGCCTTCGTCTCGCGCTTGAGGGTCCGCACGATTCGCACGAGATTCTCGCGGAAGAAATAGTCGCTCGGCCTTTCGGGCAGCCGCTTGGCCGCCATATAGCCGATGGCGGCCTGGAAGCCGAAGGTCGCGTTGACGTCGTTCGTGCCGATGAGAATCGTCACCGCGTCCGGCTGGAGGGCGACGATATCGCCCATCCGCTCGGCGAGATTGTAGGCGAGCTCGGCGTTCACGCCCGCGTTCGCGAACTCCCAGTCGGGCATCCGCGCGGCGAGCATGGCGACGTAGTCGACGCTCACCGATCCTCGCGTTATCGAATCGCCGGCGCAGACGGCGAGGGGCCGCCTCGGCGCATCGCGCTCCCCGCTCTCCGCGGAAGCCTTCGCCGCCTGCCGTCTCCGGGCAAGAACGATCTTGGGATTGTCGGGCGCGAGGTCGTTCCCCGAGCGCGAGAAGAAAAACAGAGTGACGACGAAGAAGAGCAGGATGCCGAGGGCGATCAGATCGATGAGGCTGAAGGTGATCATTCTCCGTCTTGTTCGTCGAGCCTGGCGAGAGCCTTCTCGACTTCGAGGAGGCGCTCCCGAAGGTTTCGAATCGTCCGCTCCAGCCTCGCCTTCTCCTTCGCGAGGCGCTCGGCAGTCTCCTCGGAGGGCTTGGAAGCGGCGAAGCGGGATTTGACGGCCGCCGGGCTCGCGCCGCCGCGGAGAGCTTCGAGAGCCATGGCCCTCGTCTCGGGATCCCGCATGCCCGCAGCCATCCGCATCCCGTCCCAGCCGACTTCGGGGTCCAGATCGTAGGCCGCGGCCTTGACCGCGGAGCCGGCCGTGGATCGCGGGATGCCGAGGGCCCTGTCGACATAGTCCTCGAAGCGCGCCTTGTATTTCCTGCATAGAGCCTGGGCCTCGATCATTAGCCGGCCGAACTCGAGCATGACGCGGCCGTTCTCCGTTATGCAGGCGCCGCGTATCCTCCGCGTGAGCTCCAGGAACTCGGGCTCGGCCTCGAAGAGATTGCGGTAATGGCCCTTGGCCTCGGCCACGACCAGGAGATCGTGGAAGATGCCCCAGAACTCGTTCGTGTGCGCGCGCCCGGATGAGAGTCCGCCTTTGCGCTCGCAATGAATATGGTGCGCGTACTCGTGGATCGCCGTGTAGACGAGCTGGTCGTCGGAGGAGAAGTTGCGATTGTGGATGATTATCTCTCGGCTCTGCGGCTTGTAGAGCCCATTTACGAGGGAGCTCTCCTTGCCCGAGAATATCAGGGAAAAGTCGGTCTTCGGATCCGCCAGGTCGAGGAGGATCCGCTTCACGCCGTCTTGATTCATTCCTGTGCCATCCTATGGCTTTCCGCGCCTATCGGCAAGTGACCCTTCAAAAGGGAGGCTTCAATCGGCCTATGCGGGCGAAGGCGTTATCCCTCCATGAGAAATGCATTCACGTCCGCCGCGACCCTCCTCGGCCTCGCCTGCGCGATCCTGTCCCCCGGCTCCGAAGCCCATCCGCAAGGCGCCCGCGGAGCCCGCGTCTCTACCTACTCCTCGCTCGGCGTAGACGATCTTTCGATGCGCCTCTCCTTCGCGGGACCGGTCGGTTACGCGGGCCTGGGTCTCGAGGCGAAGGACGAGGATCTGGGCTTCGTTGGGGCCGTCGACCTCGGCTCGCCGGAAGACGGCGGAGCGCGGCTGATCGCGGGCCCGGGCTCGACCTCGGGGCTTCTCCGGATTCTCGTCGACCCGACTTCGCCGACTGCCCTCTCGCGGGGCGAGCTCGTCGAGATCGATAGGTCCCTCGAATCCCGAAGTTCAGTTTTGAGCCTGGGCGCGGGTCCGCTCTCTTTCTTCGCCCTGGCCAGGGGACGAGGGATCGAGAGACGGCTCGAGACGGCATCTGCCGGAATAGCCTGCGAACTCGGCGGTCCCGGAGGCGGCCTCGCACTGATCACGGCCGCCTCCCGCAACGGCTTGGTCCCGGCGAGCTCCGGTTGGCGACCCGATCCCCTCTCCGCCCCGGCTTCGAACCCCGTCGATCCCTTGCTGCCCTGCTACGGAGCCGCCCTCGTCGCCGATAGGCATGGCCCGTCGAACGCCGCTCTCTTCGCCCTTGCCGCCTCCTATGGCCGTTTAGCGGGTCCGGGCCTCGCCATGAGGCTCGAGTCTCGTGAAATCGTCGGTCTCTGCGACCTTCGCCTCGTCGGGGCTGTCGTTGCGCCGGGTTTCCTGGATCTGGCGGGCCCTCGCCAGGAGCGTCTGCTGGACGTCCAGGCGACGGCCCGCTTCGCGATGCGCCGCGCCTCGTCCCTTCTGGCCGAAATCGCGACGGAGGCCAAAGGCGGGAGCCTTTTCTACGCGCCATCGTGGGGAAGACGGGGAAGCCTCCGCCTCATCCTCCCGGTCGATCGAGGGGCCGTCTTCGAAACCAAGGTCGACGCGGAAGAAAAGCCGGAGGGCTGGGGCTCGGAAAGTTGGGAATTCGACCTGGCGAAGGCGGTCGAAGGCGATTCCATGACCAGTTCGGTAAGGTTGGACAGCCGATTGAGCTGGGATTCCTCCTTTGCAGGCCTCGGCCTCGGGATCGAGACCGAGCTGGCAGGTGGGGGCGGCCTGCCTTGCCTCGGCCTCCACCTCGACCTCGCCATGCTCGAAGGAGGCGAACGCGAATCGCCGGCGCTCGCGACCGGCGGCCTCAGCCTCGAGCTGCCTTGTGGCGCGGGAGCCTCCGTCAAGATCGACCTGTCCCTGACGGATAAGGGAACTATCCTCGCTCCGGCGGCGGAGGAAGCCCCCGCCGACACTCCCCTCCTGCGCCTCCGCTACCGCAGTTCATTCTCGCTTCCTTCGCCTTCCGAGAGGAGGTAGCCCAAGTCCAAAAGCTCGGACCGGCCGAAGTCGAGCTCTAATACGTGACGAGCCGCGTCGTATAGCCCGGCGCCATCCGAGCGGAGGGCGCTGGACGCGACGAGAGCGTCGGCGATGGCCGAATCGCTCGTCGCCACGATGGAGAGGGGTGGCGCCTTCTTCAAAGGGGCGTCCGCGCTCCTCTCGAGCCTGACCTCCGCCTCCGCGCCTCGGGACGCGAAAAGATCGCGGAACATCCTCGCGTGGCCCGCGCTGCCCGGGACGGGAGAGTCGAGAAAGATTCCGACGCTCGGGGGACCCAGGGCGACGATATGTCCGGCGATGGCGTCGACGGCGCGCTCGAAGAGGGCCAGGTCCGCGATGCGGCCGTACGAGCCGCCCGCGTCCCGGAGAAGACCGTCGTTCGCGACGAAAACGGGTCTCCCCGTCAAGTAATGCATCACCGTCAGCGCTTGATTATAGCCGTCGACCAGGAAGGCGCGTCCTTTCGCCTCGCTTCGGACGATGGCGGCCCTCGATGCCGCGGCCGCGGTCGGGGCCACTCCCCGGAAAAGGATCATCCGCTCGTCCTTCGTCATCATCCGCCTGTCGCCCACGAGCTTGAGGGATGCCTTTGGCGGATAGCCCCGGTCGAGGAGCCAACGGTAGTCCCGGGCAGCGAGGGCTAAGATAGGCCAAGCCATGCGCATGGCTTTTGCAATGTGGCTCAGGCTATGATCGGAAAGCCTTGCCTCGCGCCGAGCTTGTCGATGCGCGCGAGCTCGGCCTCGATCATGACATCGCTGTATTCCTTCTTGGAGAGGATATAGAGCTCTTCGAAACGGAGAGCCTCGGCAAGCGCCTCCGCCTTTCCCATGATGGCGTCTTTCGGCATGACGACCTTCCGCGTCTCGATGAAGTCGACGTTCCTCAAGACTCCGGGGGCGCCGCGGAACCCGTCGATCGTCCTTTCGCCGATGCTCCCGCCGACGGTAAAGGACAATCCGTAGCCCCTCGTCCGCCAGCCTACGTCCTCGACGAGGCCTGATATGAAATCGCAATCCGGAGTCACCGAGTCATCCATGTAGGACGAGCTCAAATCCGTCCTTCCCAGGGTGACGCCGTCGATGAAGCCCGCCGCGAGGCCGAGGATGGCGTCCAGCTGCCCGATGGAGCTCCTGGTTTCTATGTTGATGGCGAGCTCGATCCTATAGTCCTTGTACACGCTCCGATACGCGTCCATGAATTTCTTGAGCCCGAAGGGACTCTCCACCATGGGGGCGATGAGACCGTCCACGCCGAGCTCCAGCGAATCCTTGATGTCCCGTATCGCCTCTACTCCGCCTATCTTCAATATCAAGGGGACGCCTGCCTTGGCGCTCAAGCGGCGCAGCCGCGCGAGATCGCCGTAGCTCGAGCCCTCGGCCTCGAATTCGGCCTTTATCGCCTTCAATCGGAAGCTTTCCTTGAGATAGGAGAGCTGGTCGTACAATGCGCTTTCGATGCCGAACATATTCCCTCCAGCCGAATCCGATTATTCAATTCTCGATACTTTGATATGCTTCGATGAGGGAAAACCTCATGGGCATCCCGCCGCGAATCGGAGGATGGATGACGCTCAGGCAGTTTCTCGGGATCGTTGAGATGAGGACCAAGGTCATATCCGTGTCGACGCTGGCCTGCGCGACGCTCTACGCGTTGCGCGAAACGAAGCGATTCGATCCCGTCGTCCTCGCTCTCACGCTGACCTCCGTCCTCCTCGTGGACATGGGCACGACGGCTTTCAACAGCTTCTTCGACTATTGGAGGGGAGACGACCGGGACACCCGCCTTCGGGAGCCCGACAAGGTCCTCGCCACCGAGGACGTCCCCGCCTTGGCCGCCTTCATCGTCGCGGCCGCGTGCTATTTCGCCGCCGCCTGCCTCGGGATCGTCCTGGCCTTTCGCTCCGGCGCCTGGCTGATCGCCGCGGGGACCCTCTGCCTCGCGGTCGGTTTTCTCTATAACGCCGGGCCGCGCCCCATTTCGCGAACGCCGTTGGGCGAGTTCGTCTCCGGGGCCTTCCTCGGGACGGCGCTTTTCCTGATCGCCTTCCGAGTCCAGGCCGGCGGCTGGGGGACCAGGGCCCTCCTCGCGTCCGTCCCGAGCGCCCTCATGATCGCGTCCATCCTTTCGGTCAACAACGCCTGCGACATCGAAGGCGACCGCGTCGCGGGCAGGAAGACTCTCGCCATCCGCCTCGGCTCACGGCGTGCCGCCCTCCTCCCGCCCGCGCTCGGGGCGGTGGCCTTCGCCATTACGATCGGCCTGGCCATCCTCGGACTGCTGCCGACGGCGGCGGCGGCCACGGGCTCGGCGGCAGCCATGGCAGCCTCGCCGATGTACGCCAGGATGTTGAAAGGCGGGTTCTCCCATGATACGAAAGGAGCGAGCATGAGACGCATCCTCGGAGCATTCTCGATCTGGAGTCTCGGCTATCTCGCCGGATTCGCGATATGCTGAATCCCCCGGATCCCCGAGGAGGCTCGGGGCTCGATCAGGGGGGAAAGCATAGCATTTCCAAGAGGATATCGATACTATTAGGCCTTAAGAGGCTCGGTATCCGACGCTCGAGAATACTCGTTCCGAAAAGGGAAGATCGTGGATTTCGATAAGAAGAGAAGCGCGCTCATCGTCGTGGATCTGCAGAACGATTTCTGCGAGGGCGGAGCCTTGGCGGTCAAGGACGGGGACCAGGTCGTGGCTCCCGTCAACGCGATGGCTCCCCTGTTCGATTCGGTCGTCCTCACCCAAGACTGGCATCCGCGGGGCCATGTCTCCTTCGCCTCCTCCTGGCCCGGGCGTGGGCTCTACGACAATATCGAGGCAGAGGGCATACCCCAGGTCCTCTGGCCGGATCATTGCGTGCAGGGAAGCCCCGGCGCGGCCTTCCATCCCGGCCTCGAATCCGATAGAGCGTCCATCATACTCAGGAAGGGCATGCGCCCGAGGCTTGATTCGTATTCGGCCTTTTTCGAGAACGACCGCAGGACGCCGACGGGCCTCGAGGGATGGCTCCGGAGCCTGGCCGCCTCCGAGATCTACGTCGCCGGCCTCGCCACCGATTTCTGCATCCTGTACACGGTCCTCGACGCGCTTCGCCTCGGCTACAAGGCGTTCGTCGTCGAGGACGCCGTCCGAGGAGTGGACATGCCTCCCGGAGGGGCCGCCCGCGCGATCAACTCGATGCGCCGCGAGGGAGCAGTCTTAATCGAATCGGGGTCCCTGGCATGAGCGACCCCGCCTGCCTCGAGGAAGGCTCGGTGGCGAGCGCCCTGTTCACCGATTTCTACGAGCTTACGATGGCCCAGGGCTATTGGAAGCTCGGGCGCGAGGGCCGAGCGGTCTTCGACGTCTTCTTCCGGCATCATCCCTTCGGCGGAGGCTATTCCATCTTCGCCGGGCTCGAGCCCCTTCTGCGCGATCTCGAGTCGCTCCGTTTCTCGAGCGAGGATCTTTCCTATCTCGAATCCCTGAGGATGTTCGAGAGGGGCTTTCTCGACTACCTCTCGGCTTTCCGATTCCGAGGGGACGTATGGGCGGTAAACGAAGGCGAGATCATCTTCCCCCAGGCTCCCCTCGCGCGCATCGAGGCCGACCTGATCGAGGCACAGGTCATCGAGGGCCTCGTGCTCAACAGGCTCAACTTCGGCTGCCTCGTCGCCACGAAGACCGCCCGAATCTGGCGCGCCTCGGGCTACGGCCACCTCATGGAATTCGGCCTGCGAAGGGCGCAGGGACCCGACGGGGCCATAACGGCATCTCGCTCTTCGTTCATCGGGGGCGCCGACGGTACGTCGAACACCCTAGCCGGCAAGCTCTTCGGAATTCCCGTCATGGGCACGATGGCCCATTCTTGGATCATGTCCTTTACCGACGAGCGAGAGGCATTCGAAGCCTACGCGGAAATCTACCCCGACTCCACCGCCTTCCTCATCGACACCTACAATACTCTCGAGAGCGGTGTAAAGAACGCCATCGCGGCTGGCAAGGCCCTCGCCGCCAAGGGCAAGCGCTTCGGCGTGCGCCTCGACTCCGGCGACATCGACTACCTCTCGCGGGAGGTACGCAGGGAACTCGACGCCTCGGGCTTGAAAGGCGCTTACATCGTAGTCTCCAACGAGCTCGACGAGGATATCATCGAGCACCTCGTCGCCGCCGGAGCGCCGGTCGACTCCTGGGGCGTCGGCACGAAGCTCGTCACGGGCGGCGGCGAGTCCTCCTTCCCCGGCGTCTACAAGCTCGCCGCCGTGGAGCGCGGGGGCAAGCTCGAGCCTACGATGAAATTCTCCGACAACCCCGACAAATCGACCAACCCCGGCGTAAAGCAGCTCTGGCGGCTTTACGGCGACGATGGCCTCGCCCTGGCCGATCTCATGACCCTGGGCGACGAGGAGCCTATGATAGGCTCGGAGCTCTTCCTCCATCACCCCTCGGCGGACTGGCGCCGCTTGCGCCTGCGTCCCGCGGAGGCCCGCGCCCTCCTATCCCGTTTCATGAGAGGCGGCAAGGTCTGCGCCGAGCTGCCCGCGCTGACCGATATCCGCTCCGGGCTCAGGAGCCGCTTCGAGCGCTTCGACCCGACCTACCTCAGGCTCCTCAACCCCCACGTGTATAAGGTCTCGATATCCTCGGCCCTGCGCGATCTCAAGCTGGGCTTCATCGGGAAGTACATGAAGGACGGGAAGTAGCGTGCCGGGCCATGGCGATGGATGCCCCCGCGCTTTTTTCGGTAAATCCGGGAATAAGGAAACGGACTCCGACGCTCATGGGCAATTACCTGGATTTAATTAACCGGAGATGACATGCGATACAGGCTTATCAAAAAGAGAAGGGAAAAAAGTCGCAAAGCCGGTAATATGGCTCTCTATCTCATATCGGCAGTCGCCTTGATCGTTTGCCTGGCGCCTATCGGCTTATTCCAGTTTCACGGGATGCTGAGCGCTTTCAGGTTCCTGGATAGAATAGGCTATTGGGCGCAATTCGCGGTGCTCTATTTCGGCTTCACGTCGCCGCCCCTGCTATTCCTGCTCGTAATATTGAAGACCGTCGAGCTACGAGCCGAGCGGAACGCCCATGAAGACCAAAAAAAAGGATATCTCGAGCAAAAAGGCATTGAAGAGCTGGAGAGAAGCAGTGCGATAAAGGCAAATGAAATACTCGTCGATGAGCTGAGAAGGAATGAGCTTTCTAAAGTTTTTTTCAATTTGCTGAATTCAAAACCGATTCTCTTGGAAAAGATATCGTACAACGGCGAAGATAAAAAATATTCAGGCAAGTTCGCTATCGAGGTTCACAAAAAAGATTTCATGCAACTAATCGAAGCCTACAGGCAAAACAGGGAAATCATCGACGACAAGATCAAGAGATACGAAAAAGGCTTCGTCAGCAAGAAAATCATGATCGGACTGATCGAAAAGAATCTGAATCCCGTCGAATCCCTCGAATCGCACATGAAGAACATATATCCCTACATAAAATACCTCCTTATAATATATAAAACGATAAAGACTTCCACCGCGTCCTTCGATCTCGCCGACTACATCGCGCTATACTTCTCGCAGATCGGCGAATCCGAGCTATACGTGATCGGTTATTACGGATCCAGGCTATTCCACGAATTGGGAATCGATCCTTATGCCTTTTTCATAGAGGCGGAATTGGGTACTCAATTGGTATCCGCAATCGTCATGAACGGATCGGATTTGACCAAGGCCCTCGAATGGAGATCCATGATAATCGAAATATTGTCCTCCGTGCGGAACAGCCTGGCCAATGAATAGAATCGATCCGGACTTCCTCTCTGAATTTTAACCGAGCCAAAATGGAAACATGACATTCGCTCCCGATAATGCGCTCCATCAATACCCGGGAGGGATAATGGAAACGGCGTTCAATTCGAGAAATTGCCGCGGCATCGCCGCGGCGGTCCTTGCGTCCTTATTGGCGTTCGCCGGGGCCTTCCCCGCCGCTTTCGCCGATACGACGAAGGCCGGCGGATATGCCTTCTTCGACCTCAATATCGCGCCGGGGAAGAGCGGCGCCGACCTCGGCTTCGCCTGGCTCTCCACGAGCGCGGGGAAGGCGGCGGTCCAGATAGCGAAAGCGGCCTACAGGACCGGAAGCGCCTTTCCGGCGGCGCAAGCCAAGACCTTCACCGGCACCCAGGGCCAGGTAAGCGCCACGCTCTTCAACGGCGACGATGCGAGCGCGGCGACCGGCCAATTCGCGAACAAGGTCACCGTGACCGGCCTCGCCGATTCCACGTCCTACGTCTATCGCGTCGGCGACGGCAGGGAATGGAGCGACACCTTTGCCTTCGCCACGCAGGATGAGAAGAGCTTCGGCTTCTTTATCGTAGGTGATCCGCAGCTGGGGGCTAAGTCGACCGGCCCCAAGACGCTGGATTCCGATACGGCAGGTTGGGCGGACACGGTCGCCAAGGCTACGGGAAAATACCCGACGGCGAGCTTCCTCGTTTCCCTGGGGGACCAGGTGAACGATTACAACAAGCGCGAGACCCAGGACGCCGAGTACCTGGCGTACTTCAGCCCTGCGCAGCTCAGGGCCCTGCCCGCGGCGGTCATCGAGGGCAATCACGATTTCCAGATGGGCGAGTACTACGGCTACCATTATAACCAGCCCGACCTCTCTACCGCGTACGGCACGTCCTACGGCAACGACGGCGACTATTGGTTCGCCTACGGGAATGCCCTCTTCCTGATGCTCAACAGCAACACCGAGAGCGTCGCGACTCACGACCTCTTCATGAGGAAGGCGATCGCGAAAAACCCGGACGCAAAGTGGCGCATCGTCGCGTTCCATCATTCGATCTACAGCGAGGCCGAGCATTTCACCGATCCCGACGTCGTCGATCGGAGGAACAACTATGCCCCGATCATGGATCGCTACAAGATCGACGTCGTCCTGCAGGGCCACGACCACGAGTATACCAGGACCTTCCAGATGCTCGGCGGCAAGCCGCAGGTCGATCAGGCAGCGAGCGCGGACGGCGCCGTCGCCGATCCGACCGGCACCCTCTACGTAACCTTCAATTCAGGCTCGGGCAGCAAGTTCTACGACTGGAAGGATCAGGCGCCGGAAGTCTTCAGCGCGGCACGGTGGCAGGGCAAGGTCCCTTCCTTCGGCTACGTCGAGTTGAAAGGCGGCAGCCTCAAGCTGAGCGTCTACAGGACCGACGATATGTCGGTCGTCGACAGCTACTCGATCGAAAAGACCAAATAGCCCGGCTATGGGCTCCCTCCGAAGGCTCCGCTCCTTCGCCGAGGGGGCCCTTGCGCGGCGGCCGCGGCCGAACCCCATGCGACGGACCTGGAACGGCCGAGCCCCCCTGCGTTGGGTCGCGATCGCCGCCTTGCTCGGCGCCTACGTCGCGGGAGCCCTGCTGTTCGGCGGGCGCACTTCATTCCATAGACTGTACCGGTCTTCCGGCGGGGCCCACGTGGGATACGCGAAGGCGCTCGTCCTCCTCGTCAAGGCGGAAAGGATCGATCGGGACGACCAGACGGGCCTGCTCACCGGATACCAGGATATCTCGGTACGGATACTCGACGGAGAAAAGAGGGGAGTCGAGGCCGCGGTCCGCAACTTCCTCAACTATACGACGAATATCAGGCTCAAGGCCGGGGACGCGATAATCGTCCACGTGGACGTGGCCGACGCCGAGGATTACGCGGTCTCGGTCTACAGCCTGGACAGAGGCCCGCCCCTCCTCATCCTGGCCTTGCTGTTCGCCGCGGCCCTTTGCGGCATCGGCGGGAAGCCCGGCGTTCGGTCGATCCTCGGAATCGCCTTTACCGCCGGGAGCATGGTCCTCTACTTCGTGCCGATGCTATACCGGGGATATTCCCCCATCCTGTCCGCCCTCCTGGTCGCCTTCGCGACGCTCGGCGTCTCCCTCGTCCTTCTCGGAGGACTCGGTACGAAGACCCTCTCGGCGATAATCGGCTCCGTCGCCGGCGTAGGCGCCGCGGCTCTCCTCGCGGCGATCTTCCAGGCCGCCACCGGCATTTCCGGCTATTCGACCGCGGAGGCCGATTCCCTCCTCGCGATAGGCGGGCACGGCGGCATGAAGGTGGGCGGCCTCCTCTTCGCGTCGATACTCATAGCGTCGCTCGGAGCGATCATGGACGTGGCGATCTCGGTCGCCTCCTCCGTGTGCGAAGTCCGGGCGGCGAACCCCTCGATGACGCGCGGTCGACTCTTCCGTTCCGGGATGAACGTCGGCCGCGACATGATGGGAACGATGGCGAACACGCTGATCCTCGCCTTCGCCGGCGCCTCGCTCAACACCGTCATCCTGATATATTCGCTCGAGCATTCCTACTATCAGATATTGAATTCCAACGCCATCGCGATCGAGCTCGTCCAGGCGCTGACGGGAAGCCTCTCGGTCGTACTTACGGTACCGGCCGTCGCCTTCGCCGCCGCCGCCCTCGCGGCCCGGCCGCTTGACAGGAACCTTTAAGAAAGTAGACTTTATCGATGGACCGAACCCGCTTTCGAGCGCGCCTTTCCGCCATTGCGTCGGCCCGCGCGGGAGGCATGGCCCTCGTCGTCATCGCGTTGGCGGGCTGCGCCGCGCGAACGCTTTCGATAGGCTTCATCGGGGACATCACCGGCAAGGAATCGGAGCTCGGAGTATCCGGAAGGAACGGCGCCCAGCTCAGGATCGAGGAGGCCAACTCCCGCGGCGAGCTCCGCGGCAGGCTCGTAAGACTGGTTACCGAGAACGACAATAACAAGCCCGAATCCTTCCGCTCCGCCGTCGATTCCCTCGTCGCGCTCGGGATTCCCGCCGCGATAGGCCCGTATACCAGCTCGATGGCGGAGCTCGCCTCGACCGACGGCAGGATCTTCTTCCTTTCGCCCACGGCAAGCGCGGAAAGCCTATCCGGTCGGGACGACATGCTTTTTCGACTCGTGACCCCCAGCTCCGTCGGCGCGAGGGCCTTGGGCGAAAAGGCCGCCTCGCGGCTTCGCGCGAAGACGGCCTCGATACTTTACGACTCGGACAACGATGCCTACGCAAAGGGCTTTATCTCGTCCTTCATCGCCTCCTTCGAGGCCGCGGGGGGGCAGGTACTTTCATCCACGAGTTTCTCCTCTTCGGCCAAGGACCTCCGATTCGCTCCCATCCTCATCGGGATACTGGCCAAGCGACCGTCCGCCCTCCTGACCATAGCGACCGGTTCCGATACCGCTCTCGTAATCCGGCGGGCGAAGCAGCTTTCGCCGGGTATCCTGCCCCTCGCGTCGGGATGGGCGGCTACCACCGATTTCCTCAAGTTCGGCGGCGCGGCCATGGACGGCACCTTGTTCGAGCAGCAATTCGACCCGGCCGACACCTCGCCGGCATACAGGGATTTCGTGACCGCGTACAAGGCGCGCTTCGGCTCCTATCCGAGCTTCAGCTCCATGTACTCCTATGAGGCGGCGGGGGTGCTCCTGCATGCGATGAAGGGCAAGGATTCGCCTTCGGCGATCAAGAGGAGGATCCTGGCAGATCCCCGCGTCCATGGCCTCCAGTCGGACTACGCCTTCGACCCATACGGCGATGTGCTTCGCGAGGATAGCGTCTTTATCGTCAAAGGCGACGGCTACCAAGCCCTAAAATGAGTCCCGGATCCCCGAAAGAAGCCGAGGCGGGGCGAGAAGCCGGAAGGACCAGAAGGCTCGGCATCCGCGCCTACCTCATCCTTCTCGTTACGCTCGCCATCGTGGCCCCGCTCGCGACCTATGCCGTCTTGGGGGGACTTTTCATAAATTCGTTCTTCGAGAGGGAATTCACGACGCGCGGCGAAACCGTCGTTCAGGGCGTCGCCGAAAGCTCTCTGGCCTTCCTTCGCTCGTCCGTCGTCGTCGTCAAGGGCATCGCCGAAGACGAGAGATTCTTCGGGAATGGAGATCCCCGTAAATTGCGGGAACACCTGGACCTGGAACTCAAGCTTCATCCCGAGTTCGAATCCCTCGCGTGCATCGACGCGCGCGGCATCCAGGTCGCGTCCTCCCCGCCGGATCCCAACAACGACGGCCTGGACTTGTCGGACCGCGAATACGCGCGGCCTGCCATCGGTGTCCCCTTGATATCGGAATCCTATATTTCCTCGTCGAGCGGACGACCGGTAGTCTCGATCGCGATGCGCCTCGGGGAAAACGACCTCGACATCGTCGGCTCCCTGGACCTTTCGCAGCTTTCCGGCCTCGTCGCCCACGCCGTGGGGTCGGACTGGACGCTCAGGATAGTCGATGCGAGCGGAACGGTCATCGCCGATCGCGATATGCGGAGCGTTCAAGAGCGGACGAATATCCGGAACCTGCTCGGGCAGGGCGCCGATACCGGGGCGCTGCGCGTTCCCCTGGAGGAAGGCAGCGTCCTCGGATCCTTTTCGCGCAGGCTGGGAGACTACGGTTGGACCGTGATAGCCTCCTACGACCCGGAGGCCTTTTTCGCCACGATCAACCGGATTCGAAGCTCGGCCCTGGCCTTCGCGATCCTAGCGTTCGCGATCCTCGGCGCCATCGCCCTCTTCATGGCCAGGAGGATCCTCGACGACCTCAGCCTGATGCGCTCGGGCGTGCGGGCCATCCGCGATCGACGCTACGGGGAATTCAGCCTCGAGCCCAGCTTCATGGAATTCCGCGAGCTCATCGCCGACGCGCGATCGATGGAGTCGGCAGTCGAGGAGCGCGAGGCCCAGCTGACGGACATGGTGCGCCAGCGGGATATCCTCCTGCGCGAAGTGCACCATCGCGTAAAGAACAACATGCAGATCGTATCGAGCCTCCTCTCCCTTCAGAAGGACGCGATGCTCGAGCCCGAGGCCGCGATCGCCTTGACCGAATCCTCTTCGCGGATACATGCCTTGGCCCTGGTCCACGAGTTCCTTTATCACGGCGGCGACTTCTCGAGAATCAATCTCGGGGACTATTTCCGCGAGCTCTGCTCCGGCCTGATTTCCGCCTACGGCGCTCGGGGCGTGGAATTGCTCTACGCGGGAGACAACATCGAGCTCGAATTCGACCGCGCGATACCGATGGGGCTGGTCCTGAACGAAATCATCACGAATTCCCTCAAATACGCGTTCGGGGAAGGAGCGGGGGGGAAAATCTCGCTTACCATCAATTCGGGGGAGAGGGAGATAATCGTATCCGTGGCGGACGACGGCCCGGGCTTCCTGCCCGACGAGGTCAAGCGTTCCCTGGGCTTCCAACTCATCGATTCGCTTATCGCGCAACTCGGAGGCAGCCTGACGCGGGAC
>Ga0181529_10003916_pt1 | contig 16539 bp, 18 predicted proteins | sample PEATcosm2014_Bin_36_FD_119763 | JGI IMG/M metagenome (GOLD analysis project Ga0181529, IMG submission 119763) | Peatland microbial communities from MTU Mesocosm Facility, Houghton, MI, USA - PEATcosm2014_Bin10_30_metaG | ecosystem: Environmental > Terrestrial > Soil > Wetlands > Peat | place...
AACTTCGCAACTTGACGCGGGGCTTTGAGCCGCCAGAGTGGGCATGTGTAACGCATATCGCTCTCTTCGCCGGCATTCGTGAATTCGAGTCCGATCTGAAGCAGCATGTGCATCTCGAAAACGGCGTTCTCTTCCCGCGCGCCATCCAGATGGAAGCCGAACTGAATAGGAAAGGATAGTCATGAACACGACCGGCCAATTCGAAATACCGCTTGTACCGAGCGCAACAATCGCGAAGCAGGAAAGGCAAAAGAGTCTGATGCTCCGCGCCTGGATTCTGAGCGGTCTATTCTTCATGGCGCTCCCCGGAACACTGCTGGGTTTCTCGAACCTGATGGCGATCAGCACCAACCATGGACTTGGAAGTTTGCCGGCCGCGTGGATGGAAGGTCACGGCCACGCGCAGATGTTCGGCTGGATCGGCAGCTTCATCCTGGGCATCGGATTTTACTCTCAGCCCGCGCGCGGCCGCTCAGCAATTCGGGTCTCGATGAGTTGCTTCGTGCTGTGGACACTCGGCGTTGCCATGCGCTGGTCAGGCAATATCTACGGCTGGCACTGGAGGATTCTGTTGCCGGTCTCGGCAGGCTTGGAACTAGCTGGAGTGTTGCTCTTTCTCTCGGCCGCCTCTCATCACAAGCTGCCTGAACAGGCTGACAAGAAGAAACAGGGCATGGAGCTTTGGATGGTCTCTGTGTTGATAGGAACCGCGGGGCTCGCGTTGGCGGTGATTTTCAATTTCGTCGAGTGTCTGCGACTGGGGATTCAAGGCGGCCTGCGTTCCTTTCCCCACGCGCTTGATCAGAAGTATCTTGTGCTGCTCGGGTGGGGATTTGTCGTGCCAGTGGTCTGGGGATTCTCGGCGCGATGGCTGCCAGCATTTCTTGCAATTGCGAAGCCCGCTGTTGGCTTGTTTCGGGCAGCTCTATGCCTGGACATTGCGGGAGTGGCATTTGGGGTGGCCGGCTTTGCCAGGCCGGCAACGATTCTGTTCGCATTGAGCGCTGCCATAATTTGCCTTGCACTGCGTCTTACAGAACAGCCCCACGGTCACGCCAAAACTCAGGGTATCCATCCAAGCTTCCCCACTTTCATCCGGTTGGCCTATGCATGGCTGATCGTGGCAGGATCAATGAGTGTCTGGGCTGCTTTTGCAGACGTACACGGCGGTATCTGGGGCGCGTCGCGTCACGCGTTGACTGTGGGCTTTGCGGCGACGATGGTGTTTACTATTGGGCCTCGCATACTGCCGCACTTTGCCGGAATCTACGGCATCTTCAGTAAGCGCCTGATGTTCTTGAGCCTTTTTCTGCTCCAGACTGGTTGCATCGTGCGGGTGACTTCAGAGCCTCTCGCATATGAAGGTCTCCTTCCATTCGCGTGGAAAGTGCTGCCTGTGTCCGGAATGCTGGAGCTGAGCGGCGTGCTGCTTTTCGCGACAAACCTGGCGCTCACTTTTCTGCTGGGCCGTTCCGCATTTGCGGCGAAGGGCCTGCGCGAGCCTATTGTGGCATCCTGAAAGGCTCACGTTTGGGGGCCGTGATTCGAGACTCCTGCTACTTTAGTCTCCGGCCTCGGATTCTTCTGCTGGATGCATCCAACCATAGGTTGCGCCGAGCCAAGAGCGCCTGGGACCGGATTCCGAGACATGAGGAATCAAAGCCCATAAGCCTATGAGCGCCAGACCAACCAGGTTTGGGAAGAGCAAAGGGGCCATCGGCGGGGCGCCGTTCACGAGCTTGTCGAAGATGTTGTGGCCTGGTTCGACAAGGTTTGCGCGCATGTGGAACCAGAATCCGAGTACCCCGACAAATGCTTGCCCCAACATGACCACCAGGCAAAGATCGAGGAAGCGGCGCGTTACTGTCAGGATCAGCGGGATGATAAGGAAGCCCGTTGCGAATGCCGATGAGATAACTGGAATCCATTCCGTGCGCGCAAAGAATCCGTTCGAGGCGTGATCGGTGAGTGACAAAACAAAGTTCCCGAAGAAGCCGCCCAATGCCAGCAGGATGACCCAGCGCGCCCACTCCAAACTGCGCGCAGCGACCATGCGGTTCATCAGCAGCAGGAATCCAAGGCCCGAATAAGCGAGCGGCGCAGCGAAAGGAGCTGCGTAGGTGAGGCTCTTCAGCGTTCTGTCGAGAAAGAACCGGCTCTCCAGGTGATAGAGCACGCCTCCGAGACCGACCAGGACGGAAAGCCATCCAACCGCATAGCCCACATCGCGCCATGGCGCTTCCAGGTTCCACATCCAGCGCAAGGCGATCACGCAGGCCAATACGACCGGCGCTCCAATCGAGAAATACAGCGGTATATACTCCGCCGCCTTCTGAAAATGATTCACCGAATGCGCGATAAAAATATCTGCCGCAAGGATAGCCAGATTGACGGTCACGAACAGTTCCACCCAGAGTTGTGGATCGTGAGCCCAGCGCAGTCGTGGGTCGGCAATGATTCTCTGAATCGGCGAGAGCAGCCTACTTATGCGCATGTTCTCTCCGCAGCTCGTCGGCATCATGCTGTATTTCAACCGTCTTTGAGAGAAGTTCGTAGTTGCCGTGCCACTGCACAAAGTCAGCTCCGCCCATGAAGGCGCCGTGCTTCGACGTACGGCCATCGTAGTGCCAGAGGTTGAAATAGGTGAAGTCGATGGTGTGCGTAAATGGCGGTCCGGAGAGCGAACCATCCTTGTGAAGACCATCCATGATGTCCTTGGCGGCGAGAACCTTTGCGTTGGTGCTTTCGATGACCTGCTGGCCTTGGTCGTAAACGCGGTCGACGAGGGCCTGCGTATGGCACTGCGTGCAGACCTGCTTCATGTTGATCTGGGCCTGCAGGTAATTCGGGCGATGGGTGGTAATTGCATCGGCCAGGTACCAGCCGAGCCGGTCAGATGGATTGTGCGTAACTTTGAGGCCGTTGATGCCGCTCATGTGGCAGGTGGCGCAAGTCGGCACGAACATATCCCGCGTTGTGAGCGTGCGTGGGTCTGCATCAAGCTTCAGTAGATTCCGCTGAGCCGCGAACATGACGCCGTGCTTTGATTCGTTATAAATCTCGATCTGTGAGTGATCGGGCCCCATGTGACATTGGCCGCACGTACTGGGCAACCGCGCAAGCTCTACGGAACTCGTGTGCCGAGAGTGGCATTGCGTACAAGTCCCAATCGTTCCGTCGTCATTGGGCTTGCCGACTGCGTGGCACTGTTCGCAACCAGAAGTGGCCGCAGGATGTCCTTCCGGAAGAACGAGGGGGTTCGGTGGGCGCTTCGTGCCTCCCGGTTGGAATTGTTCGCTGAAGGAAACCTGCTCCGGGGTCAGGCCTTTCTCCCCGTGGACGGCGGCCCAACTCGGAGCGGCGTGGCGGCTGCGCAAGAACTCCTGATAGATCCCTTCGTGGCAGGAGCGGCAATTACCGGCAGTTAGGTGAGCACTGATGACGAATCCGTGGTGATCGACCTTTTGCTGATTGGGACCGGGTTGGTGGCAGTCGAGGCAATTGACGCCCTTCTTCGCGTGGGCAGACATCTCGTATTCATGGACGACCGAGTACTGAAGCCGTGCATGGCACTCAGCGCACTTTCCAGACGCCCGTACAAAGTCGGCCGTAGGCTGAGCCGTTTCAACCTTCGGACGCTGCCGATTGATAAGGAAAGCTGACACAATGAGCGCAAATGCGATGGTCACAGCGAGAAATACGGAACGAAACGACATGAAATCGAACCCCCGGGAGACTGTGCGTATGTGAGCTGCCCTGGAGGCCTTCCTCCGCACGCAGGACGGGCAGTGCCAACTTTATCAGGCTGACCGGACAATCCACATCAAACCGATGCGAACCGGAAAGCACCTGTCCGAAGAATAAGTGAAAATCCGTCTCTTTCCTGTGACTAAAGTCCCTGCAACTGAAAAGACGCAACGCTACGGTGGTTCTAGCGCGGCACTATTTGCGCGATTCATCGAGGAGAAATTATGTCCTACAAGCGGTATTGGGTGGCACTGGCCATCGTCATCATTGGATCTTTCGCCGTTCTCGGGGGAGTCGGTAGAAAGATGATCAGCGAAGCTCCGCCCCTTCCAGATGTGTATTCGGCAAACGGGCAGCTTCTCTTCACCGGGAGCACCATCACCGACGGACAGGGTGTCTGGCAGTCCATCGGCGGCCAGGAGATTGGTACTGTCTGGGGCCACGGCGCTTATGTTGCCCCTGACTGGAGCGCGGATTGGCTGCACCGGGAATCAGAAATTCTGCTCAACACCTGGGCGCTCCGAGATGGTGCGGCCAGCTTCGATGCTCTGACTCTTGATCAGCAGGCTGTCCTGAAGGCTCGTCTGATTCGCGAGATGCGCACCAATACCTATGACGCTTCGCGCAATCGAGTTATCTTGAGCGCCGATCGCGCCGCGGCATTCGAGCAGCTTCGGGCTTACTATACCGATGTCTTTGCCACTGGCCGGTCTGAGTACGCGATCCCTAACGGCGCATTGACCAACGGTGCAAAGCAAAAGCAACTGGCCGCGTTCTTCTGGTGGACCGCTTGGGCTTGCGGCACGGATCGTCCAGGGTCTGACACGACTTACACCAATAACTGGCCCCACGAGCCCCTGATTGGAAATGTTCCGACCTCCGGAGCAGTCCTCTGGAGTGTCCTCAGCTTCGTTGGTTTGCTGGCTGGCATTGGTGGCCTTGTATGGTGGTACGCGTCGCAAGAGAAGGAACTCGTTCATGGTCCATATCCTGAAAAGGATCCATTTCTTGCGTTGAAGCCGACTCCATCGCAACGAGCCACACTCAAATATTTCTACGTCGTGGTGATTCTCTGGGGCGTCCAGATTCTCATGGGCATCCTAACGGCTCACTACGGTGTCGAGGGACAGTCCTTCTTTGGATTCCCGCTCGCCAAGTATCTGCCTTACGCTGTCACGCGCACATGGCACCTGCAAATCGCAATCTTCTGGATCGCTACGTCGTGGTTGGCTACTGGCCTCTATGTTGGGCCAGCCGTCAGCGGGCATGAGCCGAAGTACCAGCGCCTGGGCGTGAATGTACTCTTCGGCGCACTGATTCTCGTGGTGGGCGGATCGCTTGCCGGCGAGTGGCTCGGAATCCAGCAGCGCCTTGGCAACATGTGGTTCTGGTTTGGCAGCCAGGGTTATGAATATGTCGATCTGGGAAGATTCTGGCAGATTCTGTTGTTCATCGGCCTCGTTCTATGGCTGGTTCTGATGGTTGCTGCGCTCAAACCGGCGCTGGTTCGCAAGAGCGAAGACCGGTCACTTCTCATCCTGTTCCTCATCTCCAGCATAGCCATTCCGCTGTTCTATTCGGCAGGCCTGATGTACGGTCAGCGGAGCCATCTGGTGACGGCCGAATACTGGCGTTGGTGGGTGGTTCACCTCTGGGTTGAAGGCTTCTTCGAAGTATTCGCGACGGTTGTGATCGGGTTCCTGTTCACCCGGCTCAGATTGATTGAGATCCGCACCGCAACCAAGGCGGCGCTCTTCTCGACAACCATCTTTCTGTCCGGCGGAATCATCGGCACCTTCCATCACCTTTACTTCGCGGGTGCAACTCCCGCGGTGATTGGCCTCGGTGCGATTTTCAGTGCTTTCGAAGTTGTGCCGCTGACTCTGATTGGCTATGAAGCATGGGAGAACATTCGTCTTGCGCAACCAACCAAGAAATCAGAGTGGATTGCGAACTACAAGTGGCCCATTTACTTCTTCGTTGCCGTTGCCTTCTGGAACCTTGTCGGGGCAGGCCTTTTCGGCTTCCTTATCAATCCACCAATCTCCCTCTACTACGTGCAGGGACTCAACCTCACTCCCGTCCATGGCCACACGGCTCTGTTCGGCGTATATGGAATGCTTGGTCTGGGTCTCACTCTGTTCTGCCTGCGCGCGCTCAAGCCAGGACGGAAATGGAAGCAGGGACCGCTCATGCTTTCGTTCTGGTCGCTCAACCTTGGGCTGATCTTCATGGTCATTCTGAGTATGCTGCCAGTGGGACTGCTTCAGGCCTGGGCCTCCATCGAGCGCGGCACCTGGTATGCGCGGTCTGCCGAGTTCATGCAGTCCGGCACCATGCAAACGCTGCGCTGGATGCGCGTTCCGGGAGATATCCTGTTCTCGATTGGAGCCGTTCTGTTCGCATGGTTCGTACTCGGACTCCTTACCGGACACTCGTACAGCGATCCCGCACCTCTCAATGAGACAGTCCTCAAGGAGGACGAGCGTGTAGCCGTACTCGCGGGCCGTTGATCGAATAGCAACGAGGCTTGCGGCGCTTTCGCCAGGTTCTCTTCCGCTTGCGCCGCCGGCTCTTCACCACAATCAGTTTGGACACAAAGGAGTGTTGCCATGGACTACATATTTCTCGCCAATCTTCAGCAGGAATTCGCGCTGCCGGAAAAGGGTATATTGAGCCGCGTGCTGCAAAAGGACGAATTCGTCAATGTCACGCTGTTTGGCTTTTCGGCTGGTGAGGAACTTGGCGGCCACTCAGCTCCAACGCCGGCGGTCCTCTATTTTCTCGAAGGCGAGGCCGAGGTCAAATTGGGAGAGGACACCGTCCAGGCACAGGCAGGGTCGTTTGTGTATATGCCTCCCATGTTGCACCACGGCATTTCCGCGAAATCTCCGCTCCGCATGCTACTCGTTCAAATGAAAACTCCGCCAGACAGAGCTTGACTCACATCGCCATTCAAATGCGGAGTGCAATGATGGAGCGAGGGGTCGTGAGACAAATCTCACCGCCCCACCTTCTAGCTGGGGTCGCAATCGATGAGGCGTTTGATCCGCCAGTAGTTCGCACAGCTATTTTCGCCTGAGCTCAACAGGAAAGGAACGGTTGCGTTCTGACTCCCGCTCGACTGCTCGCTTTCTCCCCATCAGGAGTTCCTGTGCGCCGATCGTTCCGCAGACTCTACCGGTCTCCCTATCAATAACCTGCATACTTGTGACCCCGGTGGTGGCCATCTCTTCCGCGACTGCCCGGCAGGTCTCATCGGAGTACGCCAGTACTTCGGGCAAGGCCTGGAGTCCGTCTTCCTCCTGCATTGCATTCACCGAATACTCCGTCATGACGTCCGCCACGCTGACCATTTCAAGCGGGTCGACGCCATACTCGCGCGACAGATGGTACCCGCGGCGGCTGAGCTTTTCCGTCAGAATCGATCTCGGCATCACCAACGAGGTCACAAGATACGATGCGATGCAGGCAAGGGCGAGCGGCAAGAGGGCCGGAAGGGCGTGCGTTAGTTCGAGCGAGAAGAGTATTGCGGTCAGCGGAACACCCAATGCTCCGGAGAGCATTGCGCCCATCCCCATCAAGGCCCACAGCGCTTGTGTCTCAATAGGCAGATGTGCCAGCCTGGCGACAGACTCGCCCACAGCCGCTCCGATCATCAACAGTGGGGCCAAGACGCCGCCGGAAGTTCCCGAGCTGAGCGAGAATGCCCACATCAGCGACTTTGCCAGCAATATGCCGACCAGTAATCCAATCGGAGCATTTCCGCGGAGAAGTTCCGCGATGTTGTCGTAACCGACGCCGAGGCCACGAGGGAAGAAGACCCCGCCCAGTCCGATGCCGATGCCGCCGATCGCGGGCCACCACATCCAGTGCACGTGTAAGCGACCGCAAATGTGCTCAAAGGCGTCTTCGAATCCATACATGAGCCGGCTTAGCCCAGCCGATGCAAAGCCAACCAGAATCCCCAGAGGGCCAGCCACCAAAAGTGTCTGTCCCATGGGGATGGCGGAGTGCAGCTCGACCGGGAAGATCGGTCCAGCCCCGAGCCAAACGATCCGTAGCGCTCCGGCAATCAAACTCGCCACAGCGACGGGAACGAGAGAGCGTGGCCGCCACTCGAAGAGAAGTAGCTCGACAGCCAACAGGATCGCCGCAATGGGTGCCGCGAAGGTTGCTGACATCCCGGCCGCCGCGCCCGCTACCAGGAGTGTTGTCCGCTCCGCATCCGTCAGATTGAGCCGCTGAGCCACGAGCGAACCGAAGGCTCCGCCCGTCATGATGATCGGTCCCTCGGCACCGAAAGGTCCACCGGAGCCAATCGCAATCGCCGCGGAGATGGGCTTGAGCAACGCCACTTTTGGGTCTACTCGTGCTCCCCGCAGCAGGATTGCCTCAATCGCTTCGGGGATTCCGTGTCCGCGAATCTTGTCCGAACCGTAGTGCGCCATGAGCCCAACCAGGAGTCCACCGACTACGGGAATCACCGGCATGACCCATGGCGAAAGGGGAGACCCTGCCGGCCCTACCATCGCAACGCTGAGCCGATGGTAGTAGAAGGCATTCGTTGCGAGCGCAATAGCGCGCAACAGAAGCACCGCCAAACCAGCAGCACCAGCGCCAATCGCCAGCGCCACCCCAGTCAACAGCCACACTCGCCGATCCACCGTAAAATCGCGTAAAGCCGAAGGCCGAGATTTCATCGAGCCTCCACGCTTGCGGCAATCCGCTCATGCATGCGGATTGCCTCCAGAGCCTGAAGCAGCAGTGGCGCCAGTTCATTCAGTTCCCGCGCATGATCCCCCGACAAACGGCCCAAAATCTGATTGCCCTTCTGCGTGACTTTCAGGATCGCGCGCCGCTTGTCATCTGGATCTGCCGCACGCGTCAGAAGGCCCTCTCGCTCCGACCGGTTGACGAGTTCAACCGTGCTATTGTGCTTCAACCCGAGTCGCTCGGCGGCATACCCAATGGTCACGGTAGTCGCTTCCGGTGCACCCGCCACCTGCAAGAGAAGTTGGTGTTGCTGCGGTTGCAATCCGGCTTCCAAGGCTGCAGACTCGCTGAAATGCAGAAACCGCCTCATTTCAAAGCGAAACTCAGCCAACGTTCGAATGAGCGAGTCAGGGCCGACGACAGGAGATTGATAGTTCATATATATATCGTGTCACGATATATATATCTGCGCAACCTCCACGGGATCTCAATCGAAAATCGGCCGGAACGGGTTAGTTCACAATCCCATTTGCTCGGACAGGGCAATAGACCTTTACATCATGATAATCACGAGTATCATGATAATCATGGAAGGTTCCGCCATGTCTGATTCCTTTACATCCTCTGCAGCCCTCCTTGAGCCGTCGGGCATCCACACCCTCGAGGTCCGTCACGCGATGGACAAGCTCATTGAAGCGGCCTCCCCGGAACGAAGCCATGCGAATGCAGCTTATGGTGTCCTCATCTACCATGCCGCAAAGAAAGGGCCGGTTCCCAACATCTTCAGCGCAACCGGAAGGTTCGTTCGAGCCTATCTCAAGGGATGGACTGCTCTCTCGAAGATGGAAGTCGATATCGTTGGAATCGGAGAGGGAAGGAAGGACCGCATCGATGTTTTCGAACAAAATAATGTTCGCTACTTCGTAAAGGTCTTCGCTGGCAAGGCCGCCGTGAACGCCCTCAAGAAGGAAGCGAAACCATCGCTTGGCGTCTATATCAATACAGCGCACCTCGACACCCTTTTGTTGGATGACCTCAGACTGCCTCACCTTCCAGAGCGCTTCCGAAATATGCCACTCGTGATGCAGGTAGAAGAGACAGAACAAAAGAACAGTGAAGTGCTGCTCGGCTGGGAAAACTTCGTCAAGGCCACCTCGGAAGAGATCGCCGCTCAAGAAACAGTCGATCGCGACACCGTGGAATGGCGAAGCCAGTTCATGAAGAATCATCTGAGTTGGACCGCTAAGGAAGTCGCGGATCAAAGCACCAGCACAGCCAAGAATCGTGGCGCACTTGCTTCCCGCTGGGCCCAAGAGAGAAAGATATTCGCCGTGAAATATGAGGGGCAGTTCTGGTATCCCCGATTTCAATTTCAGGACGGAGAACCGCTGCCCACGGTCGGCCAGGTGATTCAGGCATATCCCATCCACGCGAATGGATGGGACTTCGCGTACTTCTTCGCCACTCCCAACGCGAATATCGGAGGGCGGAAGCCTTTGGAACTGCTCAAAACCGATCCTGAGCGCGTTCTCTCGCTCGCTCGCGCCGCCGCCGATCCTGCCGATGCCTATTAAATGCCCGCCCGCTCCAGTTGCGGCCAATCCGGCACTCGTCGTCCAGACCTCGATCTTGAAGGCGGGCACCGCGCTGACACGGTTTCATAGCAAGGCTCGCGGGGGGAATGTCTATAACCCGAACACGAGCAAACGAATCGATATCGAAGAAGATGGCGCCCGATTCAATCCGTTCCCCGGAGCCCCGGCGACCAATGTGCCGACGCTTTACGCTGCCGACAATCTTGGCGCTGCGGCGCTCGAAAGCATTTTTCACGGGGTAAAGCACATCCCGTCTCCGACCTTTCCCCGGATAGGGCTGAAAGAATCGTGCTACAGCGAGCTTGCGGTCAATGACGACTTGGTTGTCGTCGAACTGGTGAACCCCCACTCTCACTACTGGTATCGGGGGTAAACCTGAGGAGTCGGAACCGTCATAATGCCACCATTTTCTTAAGTTTGCGCAAAATCGATCAAATGACCATCTGCACGCGCGAAGTGGGAGTGGAAGATGGATGCTTGATTGCGCGCGGCAAATTCAGCGGAAAAAAACCCGGCATTTGCGCGGCAAAACGCGTTGTAAGCCCCTGTAGCGTGCTTCACCCGCCAACGACACAGATCGTCGGCATGGGCAATTCGACCCGGATTCGTTGGAGGGCCTGCGTTCGTCTGGCAGGCAGAGCCCGGTTACTTTTGATCTATGTCTCGATCAAAGGGCCAAACCTGATGTAGGCCATAAGCAAGGCGTATCACCCAGGCGTTGCGCGCGGCCGGGTTCAACGGACTTTCGCCGGCGTCGACCCGCCAGCCGATCGTCCGCCAAGTCCTGCGCGGGATTCGCCGGACGAGGGGCGTCAAACCGGGCCCCAATCAGAAGCAGCCTTTGCTGACCAGCCAGATCCGGCAGCTTGTTGAAACCTGTGGCGATGACCTGCAGGGACTGAGGGACCGTTCCCTGATTCTTACTTCTTTTTCCGCGGGCGGATTGAGGCGCGTGAGCGCCGCGGCGGTGACGGTCGAGTCGTTGGAGTTTTGCGATGCCGGCATGATTCATCATCAGGGCCGCAGCAAGACTGACCAGGAGGGTATCGGCAGGATCATCGGAATTCCGTTCGGATCGAATCCCGCGACCTGCCCGGTCACAGCCATGCGTTGCTGGCTGGAGGCTTCTCAAATCACTTCGGGCCCGGTATTCCGGGCTGTGCGTCTGCGGAAACGTCGGCAGGTAGTCGATGACTGCGCGCTGAATCCGGCGTCAGTCAACTACATCGTCAAGCGTGCCGCGCGCCGCGCGGGACTCGATGACGGTCTCTTTGGGGCGCATAGTCTCCGCTCTGGATTTTGTACCCAGGCATCGCTCCAGGTCAGCGACCGGCTGATTGCCCGGCAGTCCGGCCACAAGGGTACAAAGTCGCTCGACCGCTATGTAAGGCTGGCTGGGGTGTTCCGCGAAAATGCGGCGGCGAGTCTGGATTTGTAGAGCGCTGCGTGATCCTGCACACGGGTACTTACGAGGAATTCCTATTCTCGCAAGTTCTTTCGTCATCCCCCTCATCCACTTTTCCCTTGACGCCCATCGCGTTCTCCCCCTTGAAATTCTCTTCTGTCTTGGCGCACCCGACCCCCAGTCGGGTGTGCGCCTCCCCCTCTGCTCACAACAACGAAAGGAGCCATTCCTTATGCTTCACGACTTTGTGTTTCTCGAATCGCAGACTCCCAACCCAACCTGCCGCCACCTGGATCGCTGCAGTCTTTCGCTTTACCTCGACGGCTGCGCTTCGTGCGAACTCTCGAATAGCGGCGATCAATGTTCGGAGCCGGTCAGCCTGGCCACAGCCGAACATTGGCCGACCGCTCCCCAGGCCAATCGCCGCGGCCGCGCTCCTCGCGCATCTAGCTGGAATGGTTAGGCGCCCGTGCGTGAGGCGATTCTCAATTGCCAATAACAATCTTCCAGGTGCAGGTTTGAGTCAATCCCTGCACCTGCACCCTGCGCAGACTGAACAAGGTTGGTTCGATCACTGAGCCCCCGAAGATGCTGTCCGCGCGACCACGTCCCAACCGCGGCACTCGGTCACCATGCCAGCCCGCGTTCACAATCTGGCGGCGTTTTGCCGGATCATGCTTCCTCGCTGGAGGTACATGGAAGGAGACATATATATGGATGGATGTCGTTCGTGCGGTGGCACGCTCGATGACTGCAACGAGTCTCAAGTTGTTTGCCCGTGGTGCGGAGAGGCGGACTGCTGGCTGAGGCTGGATCACCTAATCGACATGAACCTAGATGATTTCGATCTTGATTCAGAGCAGGGCCCAGCCGTGGACTCGTAGGCCGAAGATACAAGCTGACAACTTCGGCTGGGCCTCGCCCGTGGGCCGGCCGTGCGTGCCAACGGAGCGGCGGGGCCATCATCTGGTTGGTGTCCAGATGCTCCAAGTTGATTCGCCGCCGTGTAATTCCGCGGGAAGCCTGCTGGTTCGCGCCAGAGCATCTCCATCAAGACCGGTCCGCATACCAAAGGATCGAAGTTCGTCCGGTGTACGGATCGAGTGCCGCCCGCGTCCGCCGCACACCATCAATCCCAATTCACCAAAACGCGGGTTGAGCCCGCGCTTCAGTGCTCCCAATACTGAGGTCGTAATTCCGGATGAATGCCAATCCATTCCCATGACCGCACCGAAGGCCTGGAACCAGAACGGATCGCTTAGGCGAGTGAGAAACTCGCTCGCACCGTATTCGAGGAGAATGTGCTCGGAGATAGCTGTGCCGAGCTCGGTCATGCGGTTAGCTAGTCACGGAGGTACGTGGCCGCCATGGAGCGGAAGATCGGCAGTCCCTGAGCGCTTCACGTAGTTGCCCTCCCCGAATACTTCTCTATTTTCGCCCTATCTTCGCTTATAATCAACCCATGACCGGCGAGCTGTTAGCGACTCAACCCGCGGCACTTCGCAAAATCGTCCATGTGGATATGGACGCGTTCTATGCGTCTGTCGAGCAGCAGGATGACCCAGCACTGCGCGGCAAGCCCGTGGTTGTTGCCTGGAAAGGGAAGCGGTCCGTTGTTTGCGCGGCTTCGTATGAGGCGCGGAAGTTCGGCGTACGCTCGGCGATGCCGGCCGTGACCGCAGAGTGACTTTGCCCGCTAGCCGTCTTCGTGATCTGCGCGGCCGCGCAGTCCCGCCTGACTTTACTCGCTATAAGGCTGTGTCCCGCGCGATCCGGGAAATCTTCAGCCGTCATACGGATATCATCGAACCTCTCTCGCTCGACGAAGCTTACCTCGACGTTACAGAAAACAAGACCGGCCTGCCAACCGCAACGAAAGTCGCCATGGCGATCCGCCGGCAGATTCGTGAAGAGCTTTCTCTCTCTGCATCGGCTGGTGTCGCTCCGAACAAGTTCCTGGCCAAGATAGCTTCCGACTGGCGTAAGCCCGACGGACTCTTCGTCATTCAACCGAAAGACATCGACACATTTCTGCCACCGCTGCCCGTCGGTCGCATTCCAGGAGTTGGCAAAGTGACCGAAGCGCACCTTAAGCAAATTGGAATTGAGACGGTCGGGGATTTGCGGGCGTTTGAACTGGGTACGCTCGAAGTTCAGTTTGGACGCTATGGCGCTCGTCTCCACGAACTCGCACGCGGCATTGACCAGAGTCCGGTAACGCCGGACAGGCCGACGAAGTCGATCTCGGCCGAGGACACCTTCGAGCAGGACATTCCGTTATCCCAGACCGAAGATCTCATTCGGCGCCTTGCCGAGAAGGTCTGGTTAGCATCCCGCCGGGAGTCGCGCATCGCACGAACCGTAGTGCTGAAACTGAAGACGAAAGAGTTCAACATACATACGCGCAGCTACACGCCTCCGGCGCCTCCAACATCCTGCGAGGAGTTGGCGTCGATTGCACTTTCCCTGCGTGAGCGTATCGATCTCGGGCCCGGGAGGCTCTTTCGATTGGTAGGAGTTGGGTTGGGGAACTTCAGAGAATCTCGCGAAGCGAACCAAAGCTTTCCTCCTCAAGAAACGGTTCGTCAGTCCACTTGAAAATTACATTGCAGCCCTACACGTTCAATCGATCCAGCTTTTCCTGAAAATAGGTCTTCCAACTATCGGGCAATCCTTCTGCTGCAATCGCGCGTCGAGCTCGACGAGCATCTTCGGGGCCAAATTCCTTCGCCACGTACAAATGGCTGATCTCGGAAATGGAGACAGAATCTGGCTCATGGTTAAGCAAGATCGAGTCGTTCCACGCACCAACTTCGCCTTCCCGCGTTACGGCTAGACAGAATCGCTTGTAAATGATTCTCAATGAGCGCCTGTTGGCAACAGTTGACGTTTCAGCGAGATTTACACTACGCTCGCTGGTTGCATTGGGCGAACGGTCCTGGTGCCGAGAAAAACCAGCGGGAACGCGATCCCATAAATCAGGACCACTGAGAGCCAAATAGCGCCAGGCCACTACTTCTGAACAACAAAATAGAAGGTCGAGAAGGCAACGGTAGCCACAATGGATGCCAGGCTTACAGCCGATGCCAGTACGCCCTGGAATTGGCCTTGACAGGCTGCCTCAACCTGTCGGGTCGAGAAAGTGCCTGAAGTGCCGGAGTGCCGATACCTGTGAGCGTGAAGATGGGCATGATGGCGAAAACGATCCAACCCTTGGTAGCGAAGGCCAGGACGACAAGAGCGACCGCTGAGCAGGCGACTCCGACGAGAATCGCCCAACGTTCGCCAAGCAGTTTGGTCGCAGGCCCCGGCAAAAATATCTGTGCCACTGTTTGACAGACCCCGAACGTACCCAGCGAAAGGCCGATCCACTGGCCATTCCAGTGAAATACGTCGAAGCCCCACAGTGCCCAGCAAGTGCCATAAGCCTCTCCGGCCCCGCTAAAGATGAAAAACAAGAAGACAATCGGCAAGACCCGTTTCATCGAGAAGACCCAGCCGAGCGGCCGAAGTGGGTTGAGCGCCGCGAGATCAATCTTCGTCTTTTGCGTCGGCGCGTGCGACTCTGGAAGGATGAATAACGCAACCAGGAAATTGCATGCGTTCAGCACAGCCGCGGCAGAGAAAGGGAGGCGCAGTCAGTAGTCGCCCAGCAGTCCGCCGAGAACCGGACCAATGATAAAGCCAATGCCAAACATCGCGTTGAACAGGCCGAAGCGGCGGGCGCGCGTACGCACCTTAAATCGAATCATGAATTCACGGGAGTCTACTGTGGGGGATTTTGGGGGGACCCTGAATGCAAATAGAGGGTAATGCAGGGTAAACGGGGCTCACCAAATTGCGCTCTAAATCGTGCAATTAGAGTACGCTAGGGCAAAGCGGTATATGGGGTGGTAATGGCCAGGATAGGCCTTCTAAGCCGGAGTTGTGGGTTCGATCCCCGCCTCGCCTACCAGTCACGGATCAATCCCGGGACCGGAAGCCTGGCGCAGTACCGGCATAGGGTCGCTGATCCGGTATCAGTCGGCCAAGCCGTTGGAATGCGAGATTTGCTATTTCGCGCGTTGGCTGGTGTGCGGGGAGTGTGCCGCACGCAACAAGTGCTCGCCGCGCTTGTCGCATCTTCGTACGGTTCGCATCTTGTTACGGTTATTGATGTGATTTGGGTTTCGGCGACCGGACCGGCAATGCGGAAGTAACGCCACCCAGAAGAGGGGAGTCTATCGCAGGCCATGATCATTGGTCCTTCTGTGAGAAAGAGTAGAGTCCCAATGATTCTTCCGTTGTGAATCCACCACAGTGACAGCCCGAAGATGCCTCGTTGATAAAAGGCTGCCATGCGATGCTCAACCAACTTAGCAGCGTTCTCCCAGACTGTTTTCGCTATATCGCTGTAGTCCCAGCTCCAATGACCAAGGTAACGGCTGATTTCGTCCCGAAGAGGCAGCCCAGTAATCGGATCAGTTCATCGATCAGATCGCCCGGACGCGGCTCGCCTGGAGGGCACTCGAGGTGAATCTCTTGCTTGCTCGGAACGTCCGATTGGGTCTTGAAGCAAACCAGATTTCGAGGATCGCAGGTCCATGACCTCGATGTATACCGCGTCAGCCTGTGAGGTAAGTTTGTCGATCAGATTGTTGGAGAGGTTTGTAAGCCGCCGGATGTAGACCGCATCCTTTTGTGGATCAACCTTCACGAATGGGGAGCCCCTCGTGAAACGCCAGTTTCATTAGTCATAAACTCCTCGATTAGCGCACTCAGCCTTGTGGCCAATATATGTTTTTGCTTCGACTTCCATCCTGGTGTCGCGTTCCCATAGAAGTAAAACATGGCACTCCTCGTCCGCTGAGATGATGCCCCTCGACTCTTCATCAGGTTTGCGGTGGACGTACGAGTGATAGCGGCGACAAACAGAGACCTCGATGCGGCAATAGCCGATGGCGCGTTCCGTCAGGATCTTTTCTACCGCCTTAATGTCTTTCCGATTCGAGTGCCGCCTTTGCGCGAGCGTATTGGGGATATCTCTTTGTTGGTCGGATACCTGATCGATCGTTACGCGCAAAGGGCGGGAAAGAA
>Ga0181529_10003917_pt1 | contig 16537 bp, 17 predicted proteins | sample PEATcosm2014_Bin_36_FD_119763 | JGI IMG/M metagenome (GOLD analysis project Ga0181529, IMG submission 119763) | Peatland microbial communities from MTU Mesocosm Facility, Houghton, MI, USA - PEATcosm2014_Bin10_30_metaG | ecosystem: Environmental > Terrestrial > Soil > Wetlands > Peat | place...
AATGCTCTCGATCGACTTCACAATCTTGCGTACGTCGACATTCTTGTCCAGGCAGGTCTTCTCCGCGGCTTCCAGCGATTCAATGCCGGAAGCGGCAAGATAGGAGTCGATCTGCGCAATCCGTCTTTCGTATCCTTCAAACAATGCCATGATCTTCTCCTTATTCCTTGCGCGGGTTGATGGTTTTGACGGCGTCGGCAAAGCGGCCATAGGTGCCGGTGGCCTTGGTCAGCGCGGTCTGTGCATCGACACCTTTCGATATGGAGTCCATCATGGGTCCCAGGCGGACGAACTTGTAGCCGATGATCTCGTTGTCCTCGTCGAGCGCGATTTCGGTCACATAGCCCTCGGCCAGTTCAAGGTAGCGTGCGCCCTTTTCGCTGGTGCCGTACATGGTTGCGGTCACGCTGCGCAGACCCTTGCCCAAATCCTCCAGGCCGGCGCCGATGGGCAGCCCGTCCTCTGAAAAGGCTGTCTGGGTGCGGCCGTAGACGATCTGCAGGAACAGCTCGCGCATGGCGACGTTGATGGCATCGCAAACCAGATCGGTGTTCAGCGCTTCGAGAATGGTCTTGCCGGGCAGAATTTCGGCGGCCATGGCGGCAGAATGCGTCATGCCGGTGCAGCCGATGGTCTCCACCAGCGCTTCTTCGATGATGCCCTTCTTAACGTTGAGCGTCAGCTTGCAGGCCCCTTGTTGGGGAGCGCACCAACCCACGCCGTGGGTCAGGCCGGAGACGTCGGTTACTTCTTTGACCTTGGTCCAACGGCCTTCTTGTGGAATAGGCGCCGGGCCATGATTGGGCCCCTTGGCAACTACGCACATCTGTTCGATTTCGTGTGTATGCATCTGGAGTTGCACCCCTTTGTGTGGTTGGGTTATGAACAATCGTTTCATCGAGTTCCGTGGCGATTTGAGGCGCCGGGAACTCCCTTGGATGAGCTTTTCGGGAGGAGGAAGTAACCCGCCGCGCCAACAAACTTGCTGTCATTTGCCGCCCGGCTTCGCCATGCAAATGGCTTTCTCCAGAGGCCGCCCAGATTCCTGCCCTTGGCCACAATCCGGCCATGACACATCGCGAAATGAGAGCGATACGACAGATTGCTCCGATTATAGGGTCGCGGCCGCCGATTCATTGTGACCGCCGTCGCAGGAGGTTGGTGGCGGGCTCGCGAGAGGGCCGAGTGAGCCGGAACCCGGCCAATCCGCCGAAAACTCCCGATCCGCGCAATCGCTGTCCTAACCGTGCAGGGGAACCACGCGGATTTCTTCCCGGGACTCCTCGCATTGCGCTAGAATTCCTGCTACTTCCAAGGAGACAATCCTGCCTCCTTGCGCGAGGTGCGGCTCCCTGATTCATGACTCGTTAAAGCAGAGCGATACCGGCGCAGCGGACAGGTGGCTGACGGCTGCCTCAGGGCTGGGAGGATCTTCGCCCCTTTCTGAACTCTTGGCGGCGCGCCGGCGGAAATACCTGCAATCCGCGGCTTGGCTCGTGGTCTCGCTGGTCGCCTGCGTGATGCTGGCCAGGAGCGGAATCGTCCAATACGATTCCTCCGGGCCCGGCATCCTCGATCCTGGCTACCAGAAGGAAGTCAAGACGAGCAACGGAAAGGTCGAGAGCGCAAGCTACCGGGTGACTTATAAATTCGATGTCCGCGGCAAACAATACAGCGGCACGGGCAGCCTGGACGCGGAACCCACCGGCGCCGATGTGATCGTCTACTTCATGGCCGGCGATCCACGCCTGAATGCTCTGACCGAGAACCGCGCCCTCGTTCCCAATCTTGTCGCCTCCGGAATTTCGTTTCTCATCGCGGTCGTGGCCTACGTGCTGCTTCCCAAGAGCTTCCATCTGGGCGCGGGACTGGCTCCGCCCGCCGATTCCAGGGCCGCCGGCGACTCAGGGTTTGAATTCATCCGGATGAAGCGGGGAAAGTACGATGCCTGGGGTTATGTCCATGTTGCGTTCTTCGTGCAGGTGGCGCTGATTGCGGCGTGGGCTGCCTTCGGAATCGCGGTGGCGACCCACGCCGGGGATGCGAGTTCCACGCTTCTGGGAACTGCCGTACTTGTGGGGATCGCGTCGACGCTGTGGATCTACGACGACCGCTGGAATTGCATCGAGGCGTTCTCCAGCAGGTTCTGCTCGGGCATGGCGAATCTCTCGCTTTTCTATGTCCCGGTGATCGCATTCTTCTATGCAAATTTCCGCGGCTTCAGGAAACTACAAGGGCGTTAGCAGCTTATGGTGAAGGTCGAAAATGCCGAAAAGCCGTCCCTCGGGGGCTAAAGCCCATCCTTTATTTTCACCGTCTTGCGGCACGACTCAAGTCGTGCCCTTTCAAAACTGGGCTTTCAGTACAGGCTGTTAGGGGCTGCTGGGCAGCGTCAGCCTGCCGGTGCTGCTTGTGCTGAGGGAACTACCCGCCAGGCGCCAGTGCCCAAGTTCACAGTTCATTCGACAAATACACTGTCATCCTGAGAGCTTGTGACTTTTTTGATTTTCTGCAAAAACATGCGCTGAAAAAAACGGCTTACACGCAGAAAAGCCACCCAAATTCAAAAAAGTCACAAACTCTGAGCGAAGTTTGGCGCGTGACCGGGGTCCCCGGCGACAGGTCGTCGTCGCTGGGGTGGTTGAGCGCCAGACGCAGTCGAAGGATGTGCGGTTCGGAATGCGAATTCCTGGCATGAATCTCTGGCTCGGACACCGGATCGTAGCCCTACGCCTCAGTCGCCCGCTTCCTTCAAATAGATCTCGACGTAATCCAGGTAGTTCTTGGCGTATTCCAGGATGAGGGCGCGGTCCTTCTCGCCCAGTTCGCGGCGCAGCCTGGCCGGGACTCCGGCCCACAGCGTGCGTGGCGGGACGACCGTGTTCTCCGGGACAACGGCCCCGGCGGCGATAATCGAGCCGCTGCCGATGCGGGCGTTGTTCAGCACCCGCGCGCCCAGGCCAATGACCACCTCGTCCTCGACGACACAGCCGTGCACGGTGGCATTGTGGCCGATGGTCACCCAGTCGCCGACAATGACCGGGTAGCGATTGCGCTGGCCGTGCAGCACGGCGCAATCCTGGACGTTGGAGTTGGCGCCCACGCGGATGGAGTGGACATCGCCGCGCAGGACGGCATTCATCCATACCGAGGAGTGCTCGCCCAGCGTCACGTCTCCGATCACCTGCGCGGAAACATCGACATAGCAACTGGAATGGATTTGTGGCCGGTGGCCCTGATAGCTGCGGATCATGGTTCGAATGCCTCCTTATGGACAAGGCTGGTTGAGGGTTGCGGTCTCCCACCCTGGCGACAGAAGGAGGTCGCAAGGATGGGCCACGGGGCTTTGTTGGCGCATCCGCTTCAGGTTCGCTCTTGGCGAACTCGCAGGGGCGACTACGGCGCTGCTGAAAAGCGGGGAAGCCGCGGGCCGGGATTTCCCACCCATTTCGCCAGATGCTTCCTCAAATGCAGCGGAAAGGATGGGCCATCGGAAGCCCGTTGGCTGCTCTACAAAAGTCTATTGCACGGCGCCAAAGCGCAGGGCAACGCGGGCTGCCAGCCCGGCGCCGGTTGCGCGGCCCTGAACGGAAAGCCGTTCCAGATTGGGACTTTCGCCCCCTCCGCAGTCAATTTGGCCGAGAATTTTACTCCTCCCACCGGGAATTCCAGCAAATAATGGAGTTGCGCTTGACCCGCCCAAAGGTTCCGGTATCATGAAAGAAGCCCTTTGGCAGGTTTGGAGGTGGGACTCTTTGGCAGAGGTTCGCGTACAAGAAGGCGAGCCGCTCGAAAATGCGCTACGCCGGTTTAAACGGAAGGTTCAGCAGGAAGACATCATCAAGGAAGTCAAGCGTCACTCCTACTATCTGAAACCAGGCGAGAAAAAGCGTGTAAAGGCGGCTTTGGCGCGCAAGCGCAATCGCAAAAAGGCTCGTAAAGAGCAGGACTAGTCCCAAAACGATCGCGACAAGCGCCGTCCAGCAGCTCCCAGTTCATGAGAGGGGAGCTGTTAGCAAGCCCTCAGATGAATGTGGGCGGCCTGTCGCGATCTTCCATTTTAGTTACTGAGTAGTAATATAGCGCCGCGGATACGAAGCGTGGTAGTGTTGTGCCAGTCTGCTGGTTCGCCGGTCAGACAAGTTAATGCCGCACGGTGATGGCGGCCCGGGCCCTTGTTGTGGATTCACGAGCGAAGACAGGGAAGCGGGAGCGGCAAGCCGTTGATTTCATGGCCGATTTCATCGTTATTCCCTTCTTTGGGAAGCCGGCCATGGAATTTGTCGACAGGACATTGAAGTGCATCGATTGCAACGCCGAGTTCGTCTTTACGGCGGGCGAACAGTTGTTCTTTTACGACAAACAGTTCAAGAACGACCCCAAGCACTGCAAGCAGTGCAAGGCGAAGCGCGCCAAAGGGTCGCCCAGAGTCCGCCCCGAGACCCGGACTACCTGTTCGGAGTGCGGTGCGGAAACGACGGTTCCCTTCAAGCCCACCCAGGGCAGACCGGTACTCTGCCGTTCCTGCTTCCAGAAACTGCCGGGAAAACCCGATCAGGCCCCTGCTTCCGAGCCGCCGGAGCAAAAAGCATTGTCCGGACTTACCCCAGTGCAGAGCTGAGCAGCAGGTCTCCCTTGAATCCCGAGGGGAACCCGGCGGCGCGGACCAGTGTCGCCAGTTGTGCCCAATGGCGCTGGCTATGGAAAAGAGTGTGGGCGAGCACTTTGCGCCGGGAAACAACGCGCGCCTGTGGGGGCAGCCAGTCGTAGTCCAGCTTCATCGTCTCTTCCCAATTCAGGCCGGGGTTGTCCAGCAGTGTGCGGAAGATTTCGACGGCTTTGGCATGCATTCCGAACACCTCGTGCAGCGGACCGTCCGGCATCTCTTCATTTGGCGTCACGGGCAGCCCGGCGATGCGCTGCCCCCAGCGCAGCTCGACGCCCCAAATATGCCGTACGAATTGCCGGACATTCGCGGATCCGCCGATGCCGCAGGGCAGTTCCAGCAGCTCCGGGTTGGCTTCAAGATGAGCTCTCCAAAACTCCGCGGACTCCTGGTTCCACTTGAGCAACTCTTCCAAAGTGATGGCAGGTGTCATGGTCTTCTCCTCAGGGCGCGATGGCCAATATCGCGCCGGAAGTACATCCCGTCAAAGTGAATCTCTTCCAACGCCTGGTAGGCGCGGCCCAAGGCTTCTTGGAGTGAGCCGGCGACTGCAGTCACCCCCAGCACGCGGCCTCCCGCGGTGAGTACTTGGCCCTCCACGCACGACGATCCTGAGTGGAAGACCTGGACCCCTGGAACCTTGGCTGCATGCTCCAGGCCAGTGATGGGAAATCCCGTCTTGTAGCTGCCGGGGTAGCCGGCGGAACTGGCCACCACGCAGGCTGAAGCGCCGGGAGCCCAGCGCAGTTCGATGTCGGCCAGCCGGCCGTCGATGCAGGCTTCCAGCGCTTCCACCAGATCGCTCTCCAGCCGCAGCAGGATGGCCTGGGTTTCCGGATCGCCGAAACGGGTGTTGAATTCCAGCACCTGGGGGCCGCGCGCGGTCATCATCAGTCCCACGTAGAGAACGCCCGAGAACGGGGTGTCCTCTTCGGCCATGCCGCGGATCGTGGGCTCGGCGATATGACGCAGAATCCACTCCTTCATGCCCGGCTCCAACATCTCATCTGTCGAGTAGACGCCCATGCCGCCTGTATTGGGCCCGGTGTCGCCCTCGCCGATGCGCTTGTGATCCTGGGCGGGCGCCAGCGCCGCCAGGTGCTTGCCGTCGCTGAGGCACAGGAAGCTGATCTCGTCGCCTTCCAGAAATTCCTCGACAATGACCTGCTGCTCGGTTGCGCCCAGCAGTTCCCCGCTGAACAGGCCCTTGGCCGCCTCGACGGCGGTTTGCCGCGACGAGCAGATGATGACGCCTTTGCCGGCGTGCAGTCCGTCGGCCTTGACGACGATGGGCGCGTGGAAGAATTCGACGGCCTTTTCCAGTTCGGCCGCGGTGGTGCAGACCGCGTAGTTGGCGGTGGGAATCTTGTGCCGTTGCAAAAACCGCTTGGCGAAGCTCTTGCTGGTCTCCAGCATGGCGGCGGCGCGGGTGGGCCCGAAGACTCTCAAGCCGCGCTCCTGCAAGGCGTCCACAATGCCAAGCGAGAGCGGCACCTCCGGCCCCACGATGGTCAGGCCGGGCTGCTCGGCCTCGGCCAGGCGGACCATGGCGCTTACGTCCTTCAGGTCCACCGCCACGCAGCGCGCAATCTGGGCCATGCCGCCGTTGCCCGGCGCGCACACCACTTCGGTTACCTTTTTGTTGCGCTTTACTGCCCAGGCCAGCGCGTGTTCGCGGCCGCCGGAACCCAAAATCAAGACCTTCATGGTTTGTTCCTGCTCTTTCCTGTGTTCCCAATCCTGAAAAGGTTATCCTCTGCAACCCGAGGGTGCCAAGTCAAACCCGCGTACCAAAATTGCTCCGCGTCATGGGTCCAGGTGCGCCCTGAGAATGAGAATGCCCACATAGCGATCCATCCAGGCGGCCTTTTCCGGCGCCAGCTTGCGAAACTCCTCGGTCGGCGCGGGCTCGTCGACGGCCTCGATGCGCAATCCAGCCATTGCAATGGAGTTCACGTAGTCCGAGAAGCGCGGCATAGCGTGTTCCAGAAAGACATCTTGCTTCCACGGCGAGGGATAGCGGTAAGCCGCGGTTTTCTGGTAAGCGGCGCCGTGCCCCCAGCCCTCAATCTCGTTGCGCAGAATGGCGAAGCGGAAGGGATGCGGCACGGAAACCACCAGGTCGCCGCTCGGCGCCAAGAGGCCGCGGACCGCCTTCGCCGCCAGTTCCAGGTTGGCTGCGTACATCAATGTCTGAAAGCAGAGGATCAAGTCGAAGCGCCGCGAAGCGACTGCCGGTATGGCCGAAAGATCCTCAAATCCGCCCCGCGCAAGGGTGAGGTTCGGGCAGTCTGCGTGCTGGGCCCAGTTCTGCGCGAATCCCTGGCTAGGATCGACGCCTACCACGGAGGCGGCCCCATGCTCGGCGAAGTAGCGGGCCTTGTCTCCGGTGCCGCAGCCTACATCCAACACATGCTTGCCGGTGAAGTCGCCGCACATTGTCAGTTGCGCCGGCCACTCGATCAGCCGGTCCGTCGAGACTCGCCGCGAAGTGGCGTAGGCCTGCGCAAGCGTATCCCAGGTCTGTGCGGACTGCGGTACGGGGTCTTTCTCTTGCATAAATCGAGTCTAGCGGCCAGAAGTTGGCGAGCCTGCGACTTTTTCGCTCCCCTATACTGATGCGTGGAGCGCCACAACCGGCGCGCCAGCCAGCGGAGAGTTGCGCCATGGTGGAAACCCGCATCAAGCCGCATTTGCAGCAGGTGGCCGAGCAGGCGCGCCGCGCCGAGCAGACGCGGGTCTATCGCCGCAATCAGGCGCTGGGGTTGGTGCTGGTGGCGGGGGCTATCCTGATTTGGTGGCTCCTTCATACCAACCCGAAGTGGATCTTCCCGCCCGGATGGTGGCGTCCGTAAGTGCTGCGCGCACGGCGAACCCCTTAGTGGTGTTGTTGCTGGGGCCGACCGGAAGCGGCAAGACGGCGCTCTCGCTCGAACTGGGCGAGCGCTTTGGCGGTGAGATCGTCAGTTGCGACTCGGTGGCCGTTTATCGCGGCATGGACCTAGGCACGGCCAAGCCCTCCCGCCAAGAACAGGCGCGCCTGCCGCATCACCTCATCGACGTGGCCGATCCCGACCAGCCCTTTACCGCCGGCGAATACAGCCGCCAGGCGCGGGCTGCTTTGCGCGAGATCGCCGCGCGCGACCGCCTGCCTATCGTCACCGGTGGGACCGGTCTCTACCTGCGGGCCTTGACCGAAGGCCTTTTCTCCGGCCCCGAGCGCCAGGATGAACTGCGCGCGCGCCTTCAAATCAGCCGCCGACGGCATGGAGACGCTTGGCTGCACCGATTACTTGGCCGCCTCGATCCCGCCTCCGCCGCGCGCATCCACGCCAACGACACGCCCAAGCTGATTCGCGCCATCGAGGTTTGTCTGGCTGGGCGCAAGCCGCTCTCCGAGGTGCTGGAAAACCAGGAAAAAGCGCGCGATCCGCTGACCGGCTTCCGCTTGCTGCGCATCGGGCTCAACCCGCCGCGCCAAACTCTCTACGAGCGGCTCAACCGCCGCGCGGAGGCAATGTTCGCGGCGGGTCTGATTGAAGAAACGCGTGGCCTGCTGGCCCGCTACGGCCCGGTCAAAGCGCTCGACTCCTTGGGCTATCGCCAGGCCATGGCCGTGCTGGCCGGAACCCTGTTTGAAGCAGCGGCCATCGAAGCCGCGAAGCAAGGACACCGCAACTATGCCAAGCGACAGTTGACCTGGTTTCGCCGCGAGCCGGAGGTCCGCTGGATCGAGGCATTCGGGGATGAGGCAGAGACGATCCGGGTGGCTGTCGAACTGGTTCAACAGGCTCTTGGAGAGTCCGGAAAAACAGGCGAGAATCCCTAAAAGCATCCCGCTGGGGCTGAAGCCCATCGTTTCTCTTAAGCGGTTTGCGGCACGACTATAGCATTTTCGGAATTGGTGTAGACCGAAAGCACGTACTCAAGTGGCTTTTTTCCAAAGAAAAAGCCACCTTGCACGCCCTTCAAAAAGTCTACGTGTATTCCGAAAATGCTCTAAAGTCGTGCCCTCTCAAACCAGGACTTGATCAGAGGCCCCCTAATTCGTAGGCGTACCCGCCACGAAGCCGTTGTTCCCCGCCGGTGCTCCGGGCGGCGGCGTCATATCCACGGTCCTGTAGCCTTCGGGAACCTCGAAGAACTCCGCCGCGGGTTCCACGCGCTGGATGGCGGAGACGGCCACCGTTTGCACTCCGGTGCGAGGATCGGTGCGCCGAACCAGCAGGTTGACGTGCAAATCTTCTGAATACCAGTACTCATCCACAACCTCTACGGGCTTGCCGGTTCCGCTTAATTTGGCGGGCACGGTAAACGTGCGCCGCGTCCCCTTGGCATCCAAGCCATTGAGGGTGGTTGTGCCCAAGTCTTCCACCTTCACTTGGGGGTTGGCGCGCGCGGGGGCGGGAGGGTTGGTGCGTTGGGGGGCCTCAGGCACCACCCGCTGGCGCGCGATGCGCGTCATTGGGTCGTAGAAGGTGACCACCCGGGTCTGCGGATCGAAGAGACGCACTTCGAGCAGCATAGGGCTGCCATGGAACCCCTCCGGCATCAAGCGGCGCCGCTCGTTGTGGATGCGCCCGCGGGAGTCCCGGCCAACCAGATTGATGGTGCGCTTGGTATCCACCGAGCCGTCGGGCATGGGCACGGCGTTCTCGACGGTGACGGTCGCGCTGAAGGGTGCGCCGGCAATCGGCGTCAGATAGACCCCGTCCACGTGGATGTAGGCGCCGCGATACGGGGGCGGCTGATCGATGTCTGCCTGTTGGGCTTGGAGAGGGGCAAAACTGGCCGTCAGCAAAGCGGCGGTCAGGAGGAACTTGATCGGCATGAATGCCTCCACGCTTGCGCCGCCAGAGTAACACAGACCGAGGCTCGGGTCGAAACACGGGTCTGGATAACTCCAGAGCAGGCGCGACGCGGCTAGAGCCGGAACACGCCTGCAGCTTTATCCCTGTTCCTTGCTCTGGAGATCAGCCTGGACCGAGAAGCGCCCGATCCAGGCGAAAACGAAGAGCGTCAGGCCGGCGATCCAACCGCCCAAACTGAACGACCCCGGTAAGTAGAGCGCGATCGCGACGCCGCCTCCCACAAGGGTCGCGCTCAGCGGAATGAACATGCGCATGCCATAGAGGAAGGTGAACGGGATATAGTGCGCTCCCAGCAGAACCATGAACGCCGGATAGAACAAGTTCAAATGCAGTGTCGTAACCGGCACAAGCAATAGCATGGTCAGCGGCAGCGTAAACGCGATCTGCATGGCAAGAAAGCCCAACGGATTCTTGCTGGGGAGCGAAGAAGGACCGCCCGACAGGCGCAGCATCAGTTGAGTCATGGGGAAGATGAAGAAACCGCAGATGACTAACTCCAGGATCGCTGCTTTTGGAGTAACCCAGGTTGCCAGTGCGGCTGAGACCAGCCAAAGCACAGAGGAGACAAGCTGCCCCCAAAAGCCTCCGACGAAAACAGTCCGCACCTCTTTTTGCGCGTCCTTCACCAGCATCTTCAAGCCTCCAGAGAGTGGATTCAACGTGTCCGGCAGCATCTTTGATGTCGAAACCGGGCTTCCTCCTCTTCGCCAGGCCACACGTCATGGGCGACGCTCAGGCCATTTAAACTAATCGAGATGAGGCGGCACAATAAGCATACGGCGCGCCCCGGATCGGAGTTCCCCTTGGCGGAGATAAAGGCAGAGACGATTTACGACGTGGCAATCATCGGCGGCGGCCCGGCCGGCTACACGGCGGCCATCCGCGCGGCGGAATACGGCCTCAAAGTGGCTCTGATCGAGAAGTCCGACCGGCTGGGCGGAACCTGCCTGCATGTGGGCTGCATCCCCACCAAGGCGCTGCTCTTCAACGCCGAGATTTGGGACCACCTCAAGCATGCCGCCGACTTCGGCATCGGCGGAATCGGCACGCCCACGCTCGACTGGTCCGCGGTGCTGGCGCGCAAAAACGCCATCGTCACGAAACACGCCAAAGGCCTCGACTTCCTGATGAAGAAGCACAAGATCGCCCGCATCGAGGGCTACGCGCGGCTGACCGGCCCGGCCGAGGGCGGCGTGCATCTTGTCGAGGTCTCCAATGCGGCGGGCGAAATCAGCCCGCTCCAGGCGAAGAACGTCATCCTGGCCACCGGCTCCGAGGCCAAGATGCTGCCCGGCCTGGAGCCCGGCGAGCGCATCCTCACCAACATCGAGATGCTCTCCATCGGCCAGATCCCCAAATCGCTGATCGTCATCGGCGCGGGCGCGGTGGGCATGGAGTTCGGCTCCATGTTCCGCACCTTTGGCGCCGAGGTGACCATCGTCGAGTTTCTGCCCCGCGTGGTGCCGGTCGAAGACGAAGAAGTCTCCAAGGAGCTGACTCGCCTGTTCAAGAAGCGCGGCATCGATGTGAATACCGGCGCGAAGGTAGAAAAAGTCGAGCAGACCGAAACCGGCGTTCGCGTCACCTTTACCGACGCCAACGGCAAGCAGCAAGTGAAGGAAGCCGAAAAGGTGCTGGTGGCCGTGGGCCGCGCGCCGCGCACCGCCGACATCGGCGTGGAAATGGTCATGGCCGAGCGGGAGCGCGGCTTCCTCAAGGTGAACGAGGCGCAGGAGACCGCCGAGCCGGGCGTCTTCGCCATCGGCGACATCGTGGCCGGCCTGCCGCAACTGGCCCACGTGGGCGCCATGAGCGGGATGATCGCCGCCGCCAAGATCGCTGGCCGCCCGTTCCGCCCCATCCGCCGCGACCGCATCCCCGGCTGCACCTACACCGAGCCGCAGATCGGGTCGGTCGGCCTGACCGAGACCCAAGCCAAGGAGAAGGGCTACGAGGTCAAAGTCGGGAAATTCCCCTTTGCGGGCAACTCCAAAGCCACCATCCTGGGCAACCACGATGGCTTTGTGAAGGTTGTCTCGGATGCCAAATACGGCGAGATTCTCGGCGTCCACATCCTCGGACCCGGAGCTACCGAGTTGGTCGCCGAGGCCGTCGCCGTGATGGAACTCGAAGGCACGGTCGAGGAGATGATGTTCACCATCCACGCGCATCCCACGCTGGCCGAGAGCCTGCTCGACGCCTATGGCGCGGTCGAGGGCATGGCGATCAATGCGTAAGAACGTCGAGAGTGTGCTTTTCTAAAGCAAAGATTCTGCGTTGTTTATGATTCAACCCTGTTTGCTTCGTCGGCTCTTCGTGTATCCTGCTGATTCTCCTCGGGGGACCTGCACTCGCGACTGGAGCGAAAGTGATAGACCAGGTAATCGCCACAACCTTCCATCGTTTTATGAATAACGGTCGAACCTCCCCTGCCATCTTTTCTTGTGAAGGGGCGGGTTCAAAGGGGGCAAACGAGTACGTTGTCAAGCTTCGAGGAGGCTTGGAACGACGAGAGCGAGGGCTGGTGTATGAGCTGTACGCGGCGATGCTCGGTGGATATTTCGGCATGTCCTGTCCGAGACCTGCAATTGTGCTCTTGGAGGAAGATTTAGCAAGGGTTATTCTTCAGGAACTGGTGGGCGACGAACGTAAGGCACAGATCGTCCGCGACAGCATCGGGTTAAACTTTGGAACTCAGTTTCTCGTCAACCTAATGGCGTGGCCGGTGGACAAGTCTATTCCGGGGGGCTTGCAAGATGCAGCGGTGAAGGTCTACGCATTTGACGCGCTGATTCAGAATCCGGACAGAACGTTCGCTATTCCTAATCTCGGAAGCCGGAACGACGAACTGTTCATTTTTGACCACGAGTTGGCGTTTTCTTTTCTTTTGGATATCTTTCCGAGCTGCACGCCATGGAGACTGGCAACGGAACATTACTTGGATCGGCACGTGTTCGCGAGGGTGCTCAGTCGGGTGCCATTTCCCGCGGATTTCCTTCAACGGTTGGGCGAACTCTCGCAGGAGGTAACCCACTACTTCTCAGAGCAAGTTCCAGCAAGTTGGCAATCCGACGAATTGCCAAAGATCGAATCACATCTGGTGCTCATGAGCGAGCACGCTGCAGAGTTCGCGGAAGAAGTAACAAGGAGGTTAGCATGAAGGCGGAATTCTATTTCAGCCTGCTTCGTTACGTCTACGACCCTTTGACCCAGGAATTCGTCAACATCGGGGTCGTTTTGTACTCTCCCTCTCATAGTTTTCTCCGCGCGACTTTTACTAGCCGTTACGGCAGAATCTCAAAGATGTTCGGCCACATTGACGGAGTGTCATTTCGCGCTACGACCAGCTACATAGAGAGAAGAGTCTCAGACATCAGCGATAGGCTGTCTCGCGGCCTTCTGTTCAGTGATTCCCAAGAAAGTCTTCAATCTATTCTCAACGAGGTGTTGCCTCCTGATGACACCGCCATTCGTTTCGTCTTCGGAGGAGTAGGAATCACGGAGGACCCGGCACTTACGCTCGAGGGCCTATTCGGTCGCTACGTGACACGGTATGAAAACCCATCTGAAAACGAACGCCGCGATGAGAAGGATGTTTGGAAGGTTTTTCAGGAGCCACTGAGGACAAAAGAGGTCTTTCCCCACTTCGTCCCTAAGGTAATAACTGCACCAAATTACGAGTACGAGTTCGAACGATCCTGGAAGAACGGGGTCTGGCATCTCTTCGAGCCCGTTTCATTTGATCTGGCGGATGCAAGTTCAATCTCGGAGAAGGCAAGCAGGTGGGTTGGGAGGGCGATGAGCTTGTCCGATAGCTCGGAGCCGTTCAAGTTGATCCTATTGCTTGGGGAGCCTGCTGACCCAAGGTTGGGAGATGCCTTTTCGAAGGCGAGGAACCTTTTGGCTGCAAAAATTCCGGGAAAGAGCCAACTTGTTAGGGAGCAGGACGCCGAGCAGTTCGCGGAAGAGATTGAGCAGGAATTCCAGAATCACATTCTCGAATAGCAAGAATAACCGAGTGCCCCAGGTCTCGATTTTGAGACCCGGGAGATCACGGATCTCGATCCGCCGTGCTCCTTGTTTGCCCTTGCGATTCAAAGCATGAGCTGCCAGTAGCCGACGTCGATCCAGCGGCCGAACTTGTAGCCGGTTTCCTTGAAGTGGGCCACCTGGCAGAATCCGAACTTCAGAAGCAGCGCGACGCTGGCCTCGTTCGGAAGCGAAACTCCACCCACGACGCAGTGAAACCGGCGGGCGCGCAATTCGGTCAGGAGAGCTTCGAGCAAAGCAGAGCCTCTTCCCCCTCCGACCGCAGTTGGATGCAGATAGACTCCCGCTTCCGTGGAATAGCGATAGGCCGCACGCTCTCTCCAACTGCGGCCATAGGCGTATCCCAGCAGCTTGCCGTCCTCTTCGCACACCAACCAGGGAAACGCCTGCGTCGCCTCCAGAATTCGCTGCCGCATCTCCTCGGGAGCTACGGGGATCTCTTCAAATGTGGCTGGCGATTCGAGGATGTAGTGGTTGTAGATCTCGCAAATCGCAGGTGCATCGTCGGGATGTACGTTTCGAAGCATCATGGCCTCCGGCGCCCGCAAGTGTTCCGGCCGCCGCCACATCGTCGGGACGAGAGATGGGCGGCTGATCGTGCCGTTCGCGTATTCGCGGTCCTACTCGAACGACGCGAGATATTCCTCAACGGAGATGGGCTGTGTCTCCATGCAGGCAGTATCCCTCGATGCTCGATTGCGCGCCAGCCCTCCGGCGCCTGCCCTTGCCATCTCTGCGGGCCTTCGAACTCAGGCCCTCACGGCGCGACCTCGATCTGAACCGTCTTCGTGCCCGGTGGGGCATTGGGCGGTTTGATCGCGGTGGGCGGAATCTGGATGGAGGTGGGCAGCAGCATATAGGCATCGCAGCCGCCGCCATAGGAACTGCAAATCAGCCGCACCTCGCGCAACAGGCGCGCCTTCGAGCCGCTGGGCAAGGCCACGGGAAACTTGTGCGCTTCAAGCGGGCCGGCCATGGTTGCGAATCCCTTGTCGCCGTTGAGCAGGAGGGCCTTTGCCGGTTTGCCCGCTTCATAGGCCAGGGCAAACAGTCCTTGCCCATCGAGCTTGCTGACCTTGGTAAAGCCGTGGATTTCGATCTCCTTGTCCAGTTCGGCCCTCAGGCTGCCGTTGTATTGGCCGTGGTTCAGCGCGGTGGCTGTCAGAGGATTCCCGGTCAGCTTCTTGTAGCTTTCCGGGATGCGGTCCTGAACCTTGTAGTCCGAGTACAGGAACCCGCCCAGCGAATTGCCGACGCTGCTGATGTTGGCCAGCTCGTAGAGGTGGGCGGCGGCGGCCTTGTCGCCCTTGGCTTCAAGCAGCCTCGCCAGTTGGTAGCCGCTCATCTTGTCCTGGCCAAGGCGCCAGGCAGCACGCAGGTAGGTCTCGGCCGTGGGCAGGTCTTTGGATTCGAGCGCCGCCCAGCCCAGGGTGCTCCACCCATAGGCCAGCAGTTGCGACCAGTAGAGCGAGTGCGCATCGTCGCCCGGCAGCGTGAGAGTCCTGGCTTCGATGTCGTCCACGGCTTTGCGCGCCAGGCCGGTTGCCTTGGCCAGGTCGGACGCACTGGGAGCGGCGGCCGATTCGAGAATAGCCGTGGCGTCGCGCAGCGGCTGCATGGCCGCCATCAGTTGGTCTTTCAATTCGACACTCATCACGCCCGCATACTGCCCTTGCAGGATGTGCGGTGCGACGGCGGTCTGTGCATCGATTCTTTTCTGGAAGTCCTGGGCATCGCGCGCGCTGACCAGCATGGCGGTCTGCACCTCATCCTGGTAAATGGCGCGCCGGAAATCCAGATACTTTTCCCACTGCGCCAGCGGAACCTTATTCTTCTTTACCTGCAAGCGGCGCTCTGCCGTGTAGACGCCGTTGTTGAAGCTGTAGGTCGAGTGGTATTCCGCCCAGTCTTCCTTCAGATCGGTATTCTTGGCCGGCAATAGCGTCCAGCCCTTGGGCAGTTGCACGGTGGTCTGGTAAAGGGATTCGCCTGGAGAGCCAAGTTCCGGCTCGTCGGCAGGCTTCTTCTCCTTGACCCCAGGCGCCAGTTCTCCTCCCATGGGCGGCATTGGAGGCGTAATGCGGTGGTCGTCCCACTCGCCGTATTTCTCCCGCGTGTAGTCGTAGGAGAAGCGGAAGGGCAGGCCGGTCTTCTCGACCTCGGAGGCCTCGGGATTCTTGACCTCTCCGCCAAAGCCGGTAGCCCTGGAGATGCGCTGCACCAGTTCCTTCCACTGCGACTGCGGAACCTCCCGGAAGGCCGCGCGGAAGATCGGCTCAACGTCCCCATGGTAGGTCTGGACGATATGCGCGGTGAAAGCCCCCTGGTCGGAGAGCGCGCCCTCGGCCTGGAAGCGCGCGAATCCCGCGAACGGCAGATCGGCCGGTGTGCGTTCCAGATAGGCCGGCTTGCCTGGGGGAATGGCCAGCGCCTGTTTGTCGCGCAGCGTGGCCGCCAGCACGCCGATCGGCACAACCTCCTCGGTGGAGTCCATCCACAGCAGCTTGCCGTCCAGCGGCACCAGCGTGATGACGTGGGAGAACTGGGACGGCGAGGGGGTGGCGGGGTCCAGTTCGTGGTTGCTGGAGATCAGGACCGGCCAAGCCTCGATGCCCACCGCCTTGAGCAGCGAAGCCAGCAGTGTGTGCTTGTCTTTGCAATCGCCGTACTCGTTGGAGAGCACATCGTCGGCCGGGTGCGGCTGGTAGCGGCCAATGCCGAACTCCAGGCCAACGTAGTGGATGTGCAGCGCCACATCGTTGAAGATGGCGTGGACCTTTTCCTCGTCGGTCGTCAGACCCTTGGTCAGCGCGGCGGCCTTGGCTTGAATCGCCGGGGTCACCGTCAAGGGATCGGTTTGGAGCGAGCGGTACCACGCGCCCACCTGCTCCCAACTGGTGAAGGTGGTTACCTGAACCGAGGGTTTCCAGTGCTTGAGTGACTTGGGTGG
>Ga0181529_10003918_pt1 | contig 16537 bp, 14 predicted proteins | sample PEATcosm2014_Bin_36_FD_119763 | JGI IMG/M metagenome (GOLD analysis project Ga0181529, IMG submission 119763) | Peatland microbial communities from MTU Mesocosm Facility, Houghton, MI, USA - PEATcosm2014_Bin10_30_metaG | ecosystem: Environmental > Terrestrial > Soil > Wetlands > Peat | place...
CTGCATGGCCAGCGGCGTGGCGGAGCGGACCAGCACGGCGGCCGCGCCCAGAGCGGCTGCGCGGGATGCGCCGCTCGAACGGAAATTGCGCGCCGATCCGTAGCCGTGGAAGGCGTAGTCGTAGACCACGATCTTGCCCTGCACTTTTTCGCGGCCCAGCTTTTCGAGAGTGTCGAAGTCGGGAACGGAGATGGCTTCGGCGGTGATGCCTCCGGGCGGCGTTCCGACGCTCATGCCGAGGCCCAGCATGTGGAGCGGCCTGTCGAGGGGGGTGAGGATGCGCCCCGATTCCGCGCCGCGCACCCAGTGCGGCACCTTGGCGGGGATCACGCGGACATTGGCGAGACCGGAGGCCTTCATCTGCGCGGCCGACCAGGCGATGGCCTTTTCGAGCGCTGGCGAGCCGCTCAGGCGATTGCCGATGCGATAGCAAAGATAGGTAAGGCGGTCGTAACCTTCTTTATCGGCGAGAGCGGCGTCGATGAGTTTGTCGGCGGTGGGCTTGTACTGCTCGGTCAGGTTCTGTGCCAGGCCGGGCCGGGCCGTCGAAAAAAGGGTGAGTGCGAAAAGTGGGAGTCGCCGAAGCATAAAGTACACTATCGCATGATCGGGCGGGGCCGCGGGATTGCACTACCGCACAAACGGAACGTAGGCGGACACCTGGCGCCGGTAAGCGGTGAACTGGTCGCCGAAACGCGAGGCCAGCAGGCGGTCCTCCGCGCGCACGCGGATTTCCGTGCCGGCGATGAACAGGGCGAGAGCCGCCAGTATCCACGGCCAGCGGGTCCAGAGCATCGCGGTAGCCAGCAGCATGAGCATCATCGACGCATAAATAGGATGGCGGACGACGGCGTAGGGGCCGGTGCGCACCAATTCGTGATCGGAGTACAGCCCGGCGTTGATGCGGAACTGGCGGCCCAGGTGCGCTACGGCGGTCCACATCACGAGCACGCCGAACGGGGCGGCGATGGCGGATACCACGAGCCGGGGCAGGGAAATGGCAGCCGGCTCGCGGCGCCAGACGGCCACAAAGTAGGCGGCCAGCTCGAATAGGAGGCCGATCAGCGTGGGACCGCGGACGGTGATCGAGGGACGCTTCTGGTTGTGGGGCGCGCGGAAGATGGGGATGCAGCACCAGACCAGCCAGCAGATCGTCAAAAAGAGGGACAGCCTGAACTGCACCCATTTATTGTACGCAGACAAGAGCGGGGCGGGTCAGGCTGGAGTTAGCAGCCGGATAGTAACGGAAGCCAGTCTGGCTTTTGGTGATAGAGCTAGTGCACCCTTTGGATATGAAACGCTGGCCAGTGGTGTTTGTATTCGCATGGGCCGTGATGGCGGCCATGGCCTCGGGTGCATCGGTCTCCGAATTGGCGCCTCCGGGAATCAAGGTGGCGGCGGGCATCGACGTGCGCGGCTTGCTCAACTCTTCCCTGGCAAAGGACCTGGCCGACGAGGTGCGCGGGACCGCCGCGATGCTGGCGTCGCAACCAAACCTGACGGGTTTCGACCCGTTGAAGGACGTGGACCGCGTCTTGATCCTGGTGACGAACACCGACGACAAGGCTCCGGCGCTGGTGATTGTGAGCGGGCGGTTCGACGTGGAGCGGCTGGCGCGCGGGGCCAAACGGTACCACGATGTCCCGGTCATCGAAGACGCCAAGGACCCGAATAGCGCCATTGGATTGATCGACGGCGAGACGGCGATCCTGGGTAATCCGGCACAGGTGCAAGCGGCCATCGACCGGCGCGGCACGGGTGCGCAACTGGACGCGGACCTGCTGTCGCGCATGGACGCGGCGTGGTCGCGCTACGATGTCTGGGGCATGGGCGACGGTCCTGGCGGGCCGGCGGCGACGGGTGAGGCTGCCGACGCGCTCCGCTCCATCGACCGGTTTTCGTTCGGCGTAGCGCTTCGCCGGGGGCTGGAACTCACCGCCGAGATCCACCCGCGCAGCTCCGAGGACGGCGCCAAGATCATGACCGCCCTGAGTATGATCGAGATGGCCATCAAAGCCAAGCAGCCCAAGGACAGCGCCACGAAGTTCGACCTGGATTCGGACCACGGCACGTTGCGGGTTGCGGTGACGGTGCCCGAAGAGGAACTGCGCAAGGGGATTGAGGCGCAGCGCACATCGATGGTGGCGGCGGTGTCGAAGCGGGCACAAAGCGCGCGGCCGGCAACTCCGTCTGCAACGGCGCCGACACCCGCACCAGAGGCTGCGCTACCGGTGCTCGAAGCCACGGCTCCCGCGGCGCCATGGTTGGTCCCGGTTGCACCGAAGCCCGCGGCCAGGTTCGAGACTCGCCGGCCCGACACTAAGGCGCAAATCATCACCGCGCCCAACGGGGACACGCTATTCGTGAAGTTGCCGGGCGCGAGATAGCTGCCGGCACGGCGCTACGGCGTCACCAGGATCTTACCGAACTGTTCTTTGCTCTCCAGGCGGCGGTGCGCTTCGCCGATTTCCGCCAGCGGATAGACGCGGTCGATCACCGGTTTCAGTTGCTTGCGGAAGACGAACTTGAGGACCTGGTGCAGTTCGCCCATGCTCCCCATGAACGACCCCAGCAAGCTCCACTGTTTGCTGAAGAGATATCGCAGGTCCAGTTGGGTGTCGTAGCCGGTGGTGGCGCCGCAGGTGACCACGCGCCCGCCGGCGGCCAGCGATTCCAGGCTCTTGGGCCAGGTGGCTACGCCGACGTGCTCGATGACCACGTCCACGCCGCGTTTCACGGTGATCTTGCGGACCACGGCGGAGATGTTTTCGCGGTAGTGGTCGATCACGAAATCGGCGCCCAGTTCGACGGCTTTGGCCATTTTGGCGTCGCCGCCGGCGGTGGCAATCACGCGGCATTGGAGCAGTTTGGCGATCTGGATGGCGGCCGAACCGACGCCGCTGGACGCCGCCAGCACCAGCACGTCCTCGCCCGGCTGCAGGCGCGCGCGGGCCATGAGCATGTGCCAGGCGGTGAGGAAAACCAGGGGGACGGCGGCGGCCTCTTCGAAAGCCAGGTCGTCGGGGATGCGGATGGCGCTGTACTCGGGGGCGGCGAGCAGTTCGGTGTTGCCGCCGTCGCGGGCGTAGCCGAAGAGCGTGTAGCGGCGGCACAGGTTGTCGTTGCCCGAGAAGCACTGTTCGCACTGGCGGCAGCTCAATCCGGGAGACAGCAGCACGCGCCATCCCGGTTGGACGCGTTCGCAGAGCGAGCCCACCTGGACCACTTCGCCCGCGATGTCGCTGCCCAGAACGTGCGGCATGGCGAACTTCATCCCTGGGATGCCGGCGCGCACGAACAGGTCGAGATGGTTCAAGGCGCAGGCGCGCACGCGGACGAGGACTTCGTTGGCCTGGATGGCGGGCTCCGGGACTTCTTCGTAGACCAGCGCTTCCGGGCCGCCGTGCTGGTGAATGCGGGCGAGGTGCATACTTGAGGATAGACAGGAAACTGTTGGCAGTAAACAGTGGCCGGTTGTCAGCTTGGAGGTGCGGAGCTTCGTCCACAGTCGCCGAATTGGCAAACCGATGTTCTGCGCCACGGGCTGCAAAATGTGAGTCAAGATGGATCGAGTACCACCACAGCCCGTCGAGGATCCGCCCAATTCGATCGGGCCTACCTCGTTTTCTTTCGACCGCCTGCTAAGCCACATCGATCCTGGAACGGCGGAGGAAGCGGAAGCCTTGGTGCAATTTGTTTATGAGCAGCGCCATCTTGACCTCTCTTCCGACCGCAACGGCCAGACTTGTCGTTGACACGGACGTAGCCAGCCTGGTTTTCAAGTGGCACCCGGAACTCGCACTCCGCTATGCTGCAATCATCCGCGGTTTGCACTTGGTGGTTTCATTCCGGGCCGCGGTGCGGAACGAGAGCGTACGCAAGGGACGTCAAGTGGGTTCGGCCGATGCATGGATCGCGGCCACCGCCCTGGTTCTGTCGGCGCCGCTCGTGACCAACAATGCCAAGGACTACCGCCACTTGGACAATCTCCAGCTTGTTTCCGCCGTGTAGCCTTACGCACGAGTGCGTGCGCCACATCGGGGCGGAAGGCCAAGGCCCTAAACACCGGCCTATAAACTGTAAACTGTAAAGAGTGGTCAAATTTTGTGTGCTGGCGAGCGGGAGTTCGGGAAATGCGGCGCTGCTGACTACCGGCAAGACACGCATTCTGGTGGACGCCGGGCTGAGCATGAAGGAGTTGGGACGGCGGCTGGAGTCGATTGGCGAAACCCTCGCGGACATCGACGCCATCCTGATCACCCATGAACATTCCGATCACGTCGCCGGGCTGCCGGTGCTGGCGCGCAATCGCAACCTGCGCGCAGTGATTTACCTTTCACACCTGACCGAGCCCTCTATCGACTGGGGCGAGACGCGGCCCTCGCGGCTGGAGGAGTTTCAGGCGGGAGCGGCTTTCCAGGTGGGCGACGTCGCGGTGCAGAGTTTCGGAATTCCGCACGATGCGGTGGACCCGGTGGGTTTCGCCTTCGCGGCCGAGGGCGTGCGCATCGCCATCGCTACCGACCTGGGCTACGTTCCCGAATCCATCAAATTTCATTTGAAGCGGACCGACCTGCTGCTACTCGAAGCCAATCACGATCTGGATATGCTGAAGGTGGGACCCTACCCGTGGTCCGTCAAGCAGCGCGTGATGAGCCGCGTGGGACATTTGTCGAACAAGGCGATGGCCGATTTTCTGATCGAGGATTTGGATTCGTCCACGCACCAGCTTGTGCTGGGACACTTGAGCGAGCACAACAACCATCCGGCCATCGTACAAATGGTGGCCGCGCAGTCGCTCGAACAGCGCGGCTTGCGCACCATGCTCGAGATCGCTTCACAGCGGCACGCTTCGAAAGTTTTTCAATTCTGATGCAGGGACTAATATGATTGCCCGATACACGCGGCCCGCCATGGGCCAGATCTGGAGTGAGCGGAACAAGTTCCAGCAATGGCTGGAAGTGGAGTTGGCGGCCTCGGAGGCGCTGGCGGGGCTGGGAGTGGTGCCGCCGGAGGCCGCGGAGTTGCTGCGCGCGCACGCTTCCTTCGACGTGGCACGGATCGACGAGATCGAAAAAGAGGTGAAGCACGATGTCATCGCCTTCACCACGGCGGTGGCCGAGAGCATGGCCAAGGCGGGGCACGCCGAAGCGTCGCGCTGGCTGCATTACGGGCTGACGTCGAACGATGTGGTGGATACGGCGCAGGCGCTGCTGCTGGGGCAGGCGTCGTCGGTGCTGCTGGCCGGGTTGCAGGAACTGCGCGCGGTGTTGAAGCGGCGGGCGCTGGAATTCCGCCACACAGTGCAGATTGGCCGCACGCACGGAGTGCACGCCGAGCCCATCAGCTTCGGGTTGAAATTGGCCATCTGGTACGAGGAGGCGGGGCGCAACCTGAAGCGTGTGAGCGCGGCCGCCGAGGACCTGCGGATGGGGAAGATTTCCGGGGCGGTGGGCACCTTCGCGCACATCTCGCCGGAAGCCGAGGAACTCATCTGCGCGCGGCTGAATCTGAAGCCGGCGCCGGTGGCGTCGCAAGTGATCCAGCGCGACCTGCACGCGGCTTTCGTTTCGTCGCTGGCGCTGGTGGCGGCGCTGTGCGAGAAGATCGCGTTGGAGGTGCGGCACCTGCAGCGTACCGAGGTCCGCGAGGCGGAGGAGTATTTCGCGCGCGGCCAGAAGGGCAGCTCGGCCATGCCCCACAAGCGCAATCCGGTGACCTGCGAACAAATCTGCGGGTTGGCGCGGGTGGTGCGGGCGAACACCGTGGCGGCCTTCGAGGACATCGCGCTGTGGCACGAGCGGGACATCTCGCATTCGTCGGTGGAGCGCGTGATTCTGCCCGATTCCACCATCCTGGCGGACTACCTGGTGGACAAGACCACGCGGCTGGTGGACAAGCTGTTGGTGTATCCGGAGCGGATGAAGCGCAACCTGGCGCTGACGCGCGGCCTGGTGTTCTCCGGGCAGTTGCTGCTGGATCTGTCGGCCGCCGGGATGCTGCGCGAGAAGGCCTACAAGACGGTGCAGACGCACGCCATGCGCGCCTGGGACGAAGAAGGCGATTTCCGCGCGGCGATCGAGGCCGATCCGGAAATCCGCGCGGTGCTGGGGCCGGAGAAGATCGCCGAGGCATTCTCGCTGGACCGGCAATTGCGGAACGTGGACAAGATTTTCCAGCGTGTGTTCGGGGCGGTGGACGGAGCCGAATAGAGGCAGTTTTGTGCGCTCGGCACAAAGTAACGAAGAAACAAAGGGGTTACGAATTATTTTTGTGCCCGCGGCACAAAATCCGAGGCTGCGGCCCGCCGGAGAGCGGCGCAATAGGATGGTGGAAGGGGTTTAGGGAATGCGCACGGTCGGTCTCATTGTTTTCGCCGCGGTGGCGGCTTTCGGCCAGAAAGATCCCCACACGCTGCTGTTCCAGACCTTCGAAAAGGACGTCTCCGGGTGGACTGCCATGGGCGATGGCGCCCAGGTGCATACCACCAACGATGCCGCCCGCGTGCGCCCCGGACATACGTCGCTGGAGTTCACCTACGATCTCGCGCCCCAGCGGTTCTCGGGCGCCGTGCTGGGGGCGCCGGAGACGTTCGCGCGCATGCAGAGCCTGCGATTCTGGGCGCGGAGCGACCATCACACCGCCGTGGGAGTCCTGCTCACCGAAAAGAAACCGGGCGGGGGCAACTATGCGGCGTGGTTCTGGGCGCCGGCCAATACCTGGCAGGCGATTGAACTCACCCCCGCCGATTTCACCGCCACCGACGGACCGAACGACCCGGTGGACGCGGACGGGAAACTTGACCTCGACCAGGTAGAGGGCATCGCGGTGTTCGACCTGGCGCAGTACTTTTCGCAATGGCCGGCCGCGTCCAAAGTGTCCATGCGGGTGGCCGCGGCGGCCGGGCATCATAGCCTGTTGATCGAGAGCTTCGACATCTTGAGCAGTGCGCCCGAGCGCGCCGCCGCAGCGCCGGGGACGGTGCCCATCGACCTGCCGGGCCGCGACTTCCTGCAATGGATCTCGCCCGGCGAGATGGAGCTGAAGCTGGGGGGACCGGGCAGTCCGCTAGGTCCGCGGGCGCTGCAGGCATCGTACCAGCAGAGGGAAGGACAGATCGAGCTTCTGCTGCGGCGGGTGGCGAATCCACAACTGGCGCAGGCCAAACGGCTGGTTTTCGACGTGGCTTCGGAGCGCGAATGCACGCTCATGATCGCGCTCGAAATGACTCAGCCGGGCGGCGGGACGGGTCCGCGGTTCACGCTGCCGGTGTATCCGCCGGGAGGGCGGGAAGTCTTCCATGTGGACCTGAAACTGGAGGATTTCCAGGGCGACGGACACTTCGACCCGGCGCGCTGGCGGACGCTCGCGATTGTCGATGTGAGCGGCGGCGACGTGAAGAATACGTTGTGGATCGGCAATCTAGAGGCGGAGAGGTAGATGGCGCGGCGTGGCGCACCCGGACCTAGGTATTCGATAGATGCTTTATGTGGGGCGGGCTGACAACCCGCCGCAGGATGCCATCCTGCCCCACATAAGGCTTGGCTCATTACCGCCGGCTAAAGGCTGTAAGATAGACGTATGGAGTGTACTCCTTCCACCTCCCGGCCCGCGCTGTTCGGCTCCGACTAAATTCCTGCCGGCGCTCCAATCCCCACAACCGACTACAGGAGAGTTATATGTCTCGGACTTTGGAACATGCCCGCGTGGACCTTCCACATCTGGTGACGGCTTTGCCCGGACCGCGCGCGGCGGCGGTGATGGAACGCGATCGGCGAGTGGTATCGCCATCGTATGCCCGCGGGTATCCGCTGGTGGTGGAACGCGGCGAAGGCTCGATGGTCGAGGACGTCGATGGCAACCGGTTCCTCGATTTCAATGCTGGGATCGCGGTGTGCGCGACCGGCCATTGCCATCCACGCGTGGTGGAGGCTATCCAGAAACAGGCGGCCCGGCTGATCCACATGTCGGGGACCGATTTCTATTACGAAGAGATGGTGGCGCTGGCGGAAAAACTGGCGGCCCTGGCGCCGGGCGATGTGGAGCGGCGGGTCTCGTTCTGCAACTCGGGCGCGGAAGCCGTCGAAGGGGCCATCAAGCTGGCGCGCTGGGCCACCGGGCGGTCGAAGATCATCGCCTTCTATGGCAGTTTCCACGGACGCACCATGGGCGCGCTCTCGCTGACGTCGCGCAAGGCGGTGCAGCGGGCCGGTTTCGGGCCGTTGATTCCGGACATCGTCCACACTCCCTATCCCAATTGCTACCGCTGCCCGTTCGGCAAGCAGCCGGACGCCTGCGCGGTGGAGTGCGTGAAGTTCATCGAAGATACCATATTGAAGACCATCGCGCCGGCCGCGGAAGTTGCCGCCATCGCCGTGGAAGCGGTGCAGGGCGAGGGCGGATATGTGGTGCCGCCGCAGAAGTTCATGACCGAACTGGCGCGGGTGGCCAAACAGAATGGAATTCTTCTGATTTTCGACGAAGTTCAATCGGGAATGGGCCGCACCGGCAAAATGTGGGCGGCCGAGCATTTCGACGCCGTCCCGGACATCTTCGCCGTGGCCAAAGGGATCGCCAGCGGACTGCCGCTGGGCGCCACGGTGGCGCGCGCCGACCTGATGACGTGGCCGCCGGGCGCGCACGCCTCCACATTCGGGGGCAACCCGGTGGCGTGCCAGGCGGCGCTGGCGACCATCGCCCTGTTGGAAGAGGGGCTGGTGGAGAACGCCGCGCGCATGGGAAGCTACATGATGGAGCGGTTGCGCGAATGGCCGGCCCGCTTCCCGGTGGTGGGCGATGTGCGCGGGCTGGGGTTGATGATCGGCGTGGAACTGGTGCGCGACCAACAGACGCGTGAGAAGGCGGCGGGGCTGCGCGATAGAGTGACGTCGCTGGCGTTCGAGCGCGGATTGCTGGTGTTGGGCGCGGGCGATTCGACGTTGCGGCTGTGCCCGCCGCTGGTGATTACGCGCGAGCAGTGCGACTTCGCGATTCGGACACTGGAAGAATGCCTGACGAAGGCCATGGGAGAAGGATGAAGACACTCGACGTGGGCTGCGGGATTCGGAAGCAACCGGGGTCGATCGGACTCGACCGCAATCCCGCCAGCCGCGCCGACGTTCTGGCGGACCTCGACCGGTTCCCGTATCCTTTTGCCGACAGCTCGTTCGACCGCGTGACGGCGATTCACGTAATCGAGCACCTTTCCGACGTGATCCGCGCCATGGAGGAGTTTCACCGCCTGGTGCGCGCCGGCGGCACGGTGCGCATCGAAACGCCGCACTACACCGATTTCAGCTCATTTTGCGACCCCACCCACAAAAGTCATCTCACCAGCTTCAGTTTCCGCTACTTCGGAGAGAACCACGGCGGGTTCGGATATTACTCGAACGTCAAATTCCGTGAGATTTCCGTGCACGTGCGGCTACTGGCTCTGTGGAGGTGGCTGGGGTTCGAATTCCTGGTGAACCGCTTCCCGCGCTACCGCCGTTTTTGGGAATACTACCTGTGTTACGTGGTGCGCGGGAAGGTGATGAACTTCGAGTTCGAAGTCCTGAAATGAGCGATGATCGGAATCCTATATCGTGTGGCTGACGTCATCCGGCGGCGGTTTTATGCCAGCAATCATGGACGAGTGGGCGAAGACCTGGCCCATCGATTTCTGCGCCGGAAAGGTCTGACGGTGGTGGCGCGGAACTATCGCGCGCGCAGCGGGGCAGGGGAGATCGACCTGGTGGCCTGGCACGATGGGTCGCTGGTATTCGTGGAAGTGAAGACGCGGGCCAGCGAGGAATATGGACCACCGGAAGCGGCCGTGGGCGCCGAGAAGCGCATCGCCGTCCGGCGCACCGCGGGCGAATACATGCGGCGGAGTGGCGTGGAGTGGGATAGGACGCGGTTCGATATCGTATCGGTGGTGCTGGAGAAGCCGGTGCGGATCGAGTGGCTGCAGGACGCGTTTCGGTAGGCTGAAGCGGGAGACGGCATACCTGCCGAGGTCGGAGACCATGCGGCGGCGCTTGCTGGACGCTATGAAGCGCGCGGGCGGACTTTCGATCGAGGCGACGGTTGAGAAGCTTGGGATTGATGTGTGTGACCTGTCGCGGGATGACTGAGCTATGTGGGGCAGGTTGTCAACCTGCGGCGGGTAGGTAACCCGCCTTTAGATTCCCGCACAGGACCGCCCAGCGGGGCGAGCGGCGCTCGCCTGGACCGATTGACAATCGGTCCGCAGGTTACCAACCTGCCCCACATCGGAGTTTTTTCAACTCTGGGGTGCACACGGCCGCGATCTTTTCGAGGTGCGCTCGATGTTCCCTGCCGGCTGAGTCATCCTTTGTATTTCCGGGTAGTGTTACCACATCCTTCTCCGGCCTACCTGCACAAGTCATTTCATCCGCCCGCGCATTGGCTGCTTCGCCAAGGATTTCAGGGATTTAGGGCCTTTGTATCTGAAATTCCGTGAGACTTCTGTTAGTTTTCGGCAACTGATGCTAACGTGAACGAACTAGAACAGAGCGCGGGAGACTCCCTCCGGGGCCGTTCGCCGCACAACCGGGTTGGGCGGGTGGCGGAAGACATTGCCGTTCACTTTCTGCGGCGCCATGGATGTACCGTGTTGGAGCGCAACTACGGGGCGCGTTCCGGCGAGGGCGAAATCGACCTGGTGGCGTGCCACGGCGCCGCGCTGGTCTTTGTGAAAGTTAAGAAACGCACCACCGACGAGTACGGCGCTCCGCATTGTCCGGTGGACTCCGAGAAGGGGCCGGCGCTGGAGCGAGCCGCCAGCGAATATGCGAATCGCAGCGGGGCGGAGCGGATCCGGATGCGCTTCGACGCGGTATCGGTAGTGCTGGACAATCCGGTGCGCGTCGATTGGCAGCGCGGCGTGTTCCGGCCGGGGCCGGCGTTTCAGGAGATGTGCTCCGGGGGTGGCCCGGAACTGGCTCACGGGCGCGCCACCGGGGAGAAGAAGGCGAAAGTATCCGTCAAGAGCGCCACCATCGGGGCGATCGTGGACGTGGTTGCGTCAATCCTTCTCACGGCCCCGTTCGTGTTTCTGGCGATGATGCGGTTCCATCTGCATCCCGGACCGCAAGGAGCCATCGCCGCGGCGCTTCGCGGACACGCTCCACTGTGCGCCGCGCTGGCGCTGGCCGGGGGGCTCTGTTGCACTTTCGGCGGATACGTTACTGCCTGGATTGTCAACCACAATGAGCTCGCCAACGGAGTGCTGTCTGCGTATCTCGCGGTGGGCATCGCGGCCGCTTCCATCGCGGCCGGAAAACGTGGCGGGCCTCTTCCGGCGGCCCTGCTTTTGCTGGCAATTTCACCGGTCTGCGGGTGGTTGGGCGGCTACTTCCGGCGCGCGCAGAGGCGTTGCGGGAATTAGCCGGCGTGGCCGGTTCGGTTTATCGCTATAATCATTTGTTGCTCCATGCCGGAACTCCGTAAGGACCCAATTACCGGACGATGGGTGATCATTGCCACCGATCGCGCCAAACGCCCTAGCGATTTCATACACCAGCCGGTGCCTCCGGCCAAGCTATCGATCTGCCCCTTCGACACAGGCAATGAGAAAAAAACGCCTCCGGAAGTACTGGCCTACCGGAATTCGGGCGGCCGCGACCAGCCGGGTTGGCGCGTGCGCGTGGTCCCCAACAAGTTCCCGGTTCTGGGCATCGAAGGCGACCTCAACCGCGCCGGCGAAGGCATGTACGACAAGATGAACGGCATCGGCGCGCACGAAGTGATTATCGAAACGCCCGACCACGCCGCGACTCTGAGCGATATGCCGGAGCGTCAGATCGAGGAAGTGCTCTGGGCTTTCAAGGAGCGCGTCAACGACCTTAAGAAGGACCGGCGCTTTCGCTACATCCTGCTATTCAAGAATCACGGGGAAGCCGCCGGGGCTTCGCTCGAGCATCCGCATTGCCAGTTGATCGCGCTCCCAGTGATTCCCAAGCGCGTAAAAGAAGAGGTGGACGGCTCGCGCCTGTTCTACGAATTGAAGGAGCGCTGCATCTTCTGCGACATTGTCCGCCAGGAAGCCGCGGCGGGGGTACGCCTGGTGATGGAAACCGACCGGTTCACGGTGCTGAATCCGTACGCTCCGCGGTTCCCTTTCGAAACCTGGATTGTGCCCAAACACCATGAATCGCACTTCGAGGAGTCCGACGCCGCCACCCTGCAGAATCTGGCGTGGGTTCTGCGGAGCACCATGCGCAAGATCGACAAGGTGCTGGAGCAGCCGGCGTACAACTTCATCGTGCATAGCGCGCCGCTGCAGGATTCGCCCCTGGCCTATTACCACTGGCACCTGGAGATCATGCCCAAGCTGACCAAGGTGGCGGGATTCGAGTGGGGAACCGGATTCTATATCAACCCCACGCCGCCCGAAGAGTCGGCCAAATTCCTGCGGGATGCGGGTTTGGGGTAGGGCCAGCCGTCTTTTCCTGCTTCCCGGTAACCTCTGCCCCGGCTTTCGACGCCTTGCAGTAGTTCTCTGTCTTAGGAGAGTTCCGTCTATGCGTCGAAAGTCATTACTCGCCCTGTTTGCGACCGCTCTGTTCGCCGTAACGGCGATCGCCCAAACGCTGCCGCCCGGCGTTCAGAAGAAAGCCTCCCTGGGAGGCATCACCGAATACGACTTTCCCAACGGGTTGAAGGTCCTGCTGTATCCGGTGGCCTCCACGCCTTCGATCACTCTCAACCTGGTCTATGAGGTGGGGTCCCGTCACGAAGGGTATGGCGAGACCGGCATGGCCCACCTGCTGGAGCACATGAATTTTATCGAGACCACCAATGGCCGCCAGGTGAAGAAGGAATTGGTGGACCATGGCGCCAGTTGGAACGGCAGCACGAATTCCGACACCACGGACTTCTTCGAGACCTTCAACGCCAGCGACGAGAATCTCAAATGGGCGCTCAGCCTGGAGACCGACCGCATGGTGAATATCAAATTCACCAAGCAGATCCTCGACACCGAAATGACCGTGGTGCGCAATGAATTCGAACGCGGCGAGAACAATCCCGGGTCGATTCTGGAGGAGCGCGTGGCGGCCACGGCGTACCTGTGGCACAACTACGGCAAGAGCACCATCGGCTCTAAAGAAGATATCGAGCGCGTGCCGGTGGACCGGCTGGAGGCGTTCTATCACAAGTATTACCGGCCCGATAACGCGGTGGCGGTGATCGCCGGAAAGCTCGACGAGAGCAAGACCCTGCAGCTCGTGGCCGACACCCTGGGCAAGGTTCCGCAGCCCAAGACACCGGTGGAACAGACCTATACGGTGGAGCCGGCGCAGGATGGCGAGCGGTATGTGGAGCTGCGGCGGGTGGGGCAGAATCCCGAGCTGATTGTGGCGTATCATGCGGTGGCGGCGGCGCATCCGGATTCGGCGGCGCTGCAGGTGCTGGCGTCGGTGATGAACGGCAGCGGCGGTGGACGCGGAGGCCGCGGCGGGTTCGGCGGCGGTGGCGGCGCGAACGAAGGCCGACTGCGCAAGGCTCTGGTGGATACCAAGCTGGCGGAATCGGCCAGCATGAGCGCCCGCGCGGAACACGATCCGAGCCTGGTGGAATTGCGCGCCACGCTCACCAAGGATCAGTCCCTGGACGCCGCCAAGAAGGCGCTGTACGACGCCATCGACGACATCTCCGCGCATCCGCCGACGCGCGACGAAGTGGAGCGTCTGAAGACGCAGATGCTGCGCGGCCTGGAGACCCAGCTTGCCAACCCCGCGGGCCTGGCTACCGGCGGGTTGCACTCGGCGATCGGAGAGGGCGACTGGCGCCTGCTGTTCTTGAGCAACACGCGGTTGAAGGACGTGAGCCCGGAGGACGTGGTGCGCGTGGCGAAAGCCTATTTCAAACCGTCCAACCGGACCGTGGGCTACTACATTCCCGATGCGGCTCCGGACCGCACGGTGGTGCCCGCGGCGCCCGATCTGGAAGCCGTTCTCAAGGACTACAAGAGCTCCATCGTGGTGGTGCACGGCGAGGATTTCGACCCCTCGCCGGCCAACATCGAGAGCCGCGTGGCGCGCGCCAAGCTGTCCAACGGCATGAAGCTGGTGGCCTTGAATAAGAAGACCGAGAGCGACCGCGTCAGCAGCTCGATCGAACTGCGCTTCGGCGACGAGGCGACGCTCAAGGGCAAGCGCGTGTCCGCGCAATTCGCCGACAGCCTGCTCAATGCCGATACCAAGTCGCACACCCGGCAGCAGATTCAGGATGAGCTGCGGAAGCTCGACGCCACGGTGAGCGTGGGCGGCGGGGGCGGAGGCGGCGGACGCGGTGGACGGGGAGGACGCGGCGGTGGCGGTGGGGGAGGATCGATCTCCAGTGTGACGGCCAACATTTCGGCTCCGCGCGAGAATTTCGTGGCGGCGCTGCGGCTGGGGGTGGAGATGCTGAAGGAGCCGCTCTATAAGGATGAAGATTTCCAGCGGGCGCTGTCGCAGCGTCTGCGGACGGCGGAAGCTCCCCAGACGGAGCCCACGCAACTGGCGGCCGAGACCCTGCAGCGGCACTTGAGCCCCTGGGCGAAGGGCGATCTGCTCTATACCGGTCCGCGCGAGGAGCAGGCGGCGGAACTGAAGACCGCCAACCTGGACGACATCCGCAAGTTCCACGACCAGTTTTTCGGCGCCAACTACGGTGTGATGGCGGTGGTGGGGCCGATCGACCTGGCGGTGGTGCAGAAGGCCGCCGATGAGCTGCTGGGCAACTGGAATACGCCCATGGCGTACAAGCAGGTCATCGCGCACTACAAGCCCGGTCCGCCGCCCATCGACACCAAGATTGAAACGCCCGACAAGGCCAATGCCCAGTTCGAGGCGGGACTGCGCTTCCAGATGGCGGAGAGCGATCCCGACTACCCGGCCATGCAGTTGGCGGGATACATGTTCGGGGTACCGATCACCTCGCGCATTGCCGACCGCATCCGCAACCGGGAGGGCTTGAGTTACGGAGCCAATGCGCGCGTGGCCGTCCCCAGCGAGGGCGATGTGGCCATGCTGACCGGCACCGTCAGCCTGAACCCGGCATTCGGTCCCAAGGTGCAGGCCAGCTTTGTGGACGAGCTGAAGAAGACCGTCAAGGACGGGTTCACCGCGGCCGAAGTGGAGGCAGGCAAGAAGGCCTATCTGGATTCGCGGCGGGTGGCGCGCGGCGGCGACGCCCAGTTGCTGGCGGCGATCGCGTCGAACGAGGTGCTGGGCCGCACCATGCTGTGGGAGGCGCAGGTGGAAGCGAAAATCGCGGCGCTCACGGTGGACCAGGTGAATGCGGCGTTCCGGCGGCATATCGACCCGAGCAAGCTGTCGATCGTGAAAGCCGGCGATTTCAAGGCGGCGGGGGTGTTCCAGTAGGGCGCGGGTGAATGGCTCGTTGGACCGAATTGGTCCAGCGAGCCGGGCGCAGCCCTAGTGTTTGCAATGGAATAGGGGGCTCGATTGGACCATGTCGGTCCAACGCGGGCCGGACGGCGGCCGGAAGAGACGACCCGCAACGGAGTCGGCGGTGGGCAATTATTGAATGAGGTTCCGGGAGCCTCGACGCGCCGAATGCCACCGCCCGCCGACTACGAGTACGACGTCTTCTTCAGCTACAAGCGGCACAGCTTGACTCTCGATTGGACCAGAGGCGTCCATTGACGACTGCAATTCTGGTTAAGCCAGGAGCTCAACCACGAAGCGCGGCTGTTCGTGGATGAAGAGAGCATCGAGATTGGTGATTTCTGGCCTCAGAAATTGCGGGACGCACTGAAGGCATCCCGCAGTATGGCGTGCGTCTGGTCGCCTTCCTATTTCCAGTCGGGGTGGTGCCTCTCGGAGTGGGCAAGTTTTCGCGAACGGGAGACGCGGCTCGGTCCGGTAAGAGCCCGCAGGAGGCCATCGAGCGGCTGCGCATTCCGTATGTACCGTTCTGGAGTTTCGGAGAAGAACTACCGGTCATTGTCGAAGGCACGACCGATCCGTATAGCCTGGGACGGGCTTATGAGATTCTTTCCCGCTTTCTCGCGGCTGGCCTCGATTGGTCGGCGGCATTGGAGGGGCAGACGCTTGCGCCGCCGCCGAGGTCCGTACGTCGGGAACTCGATGTCGATTGGTTGGAAAAGCACCGGCGAGCGGCACTCGAAGGGCTAGTCGCTTGCGGAAAAAAGGGCTTCATGGAAGTGTGGCACCGCTGCCCCGACTCTCCAATTTCTAAGGAACTGTTGGATCTCAAGAACGCCGCTACGCAGGCGGTTGTGCGTGAATTGGACTGGCCGATCGGTCTGGTGTTGGACAGCCCTCCCTTTAGTCCGAGAGCCACTAGTGAGGGCATCTACTCGGTCCTCACCATCGACCATCACCCTGGGACGAACATTCCCGGAACTACGTTTGACTATTGGGCACTGAACAAGTGCGGCTGTCAGTGCCGGTTGAAAATTCCCCAGTTTTCGCCGATTGAAAATTCCCTACTTGCGCCGGTTCAAAAATCCCCAGGTGCAAGAAGATTGTAGGCATGCCCCGGCGCAGCAAGCAAGCGC
>Ga0181529_10003919_pt1 | contig 16534 bp, 12 predicted proteins | sample PEATcosm2014_Bin_36_FD_119763 | JGI IMG/M metagenome (GOLD analysis project Ga0181529, IMG submission 119763) | Peatland microbial communities from MTU Mesocosm Facility, Houghton, MI, USA - PEATcosm2014_Bin10_30_metaG | ecosystem: Environmental > Terrestrial > Soil > Wetlands > Peat | place...
CACCAGCGTCTCAATCAGCACCGCCGTCTGAATCGTCATGTGCAGCGAGCCGGTGATGCGCACGCCAGCCAGGGGCTTCGCCGCCGCGTACTTGTTGCGGATCGACACCAGTCCCGGCATCTCCTGCTCGGCGATGGTAATCTCCTTGCGGCCCCACTCGGCCAAAGACAGATCGGCGACCTTGTACGCCGCGTTGATTTCCAATGTTGTAGCTGCCATTTCGATTCTCCTTGGGAAATTCCGAGCGAACTGAACAGGTTCACTTTTTCACTCGTTCACTGTTTCACTCGTTCACTTTTTCATCACATCGTCACATCGTGATATATTGATATGTAACAGAGTCCGCCTATGACGTCAATCATAAAAATTCTTCGCGTCCTCGCCGACCCCAATCGCCTCCGCATCCTGCTCCTGCTGGCGGCCGAAGAGCTCTCCGTCGCCGAACTGCAAGAGATTCTATCCATGGGACAAAGCACCATCTCGACTCATCTGGCTCAACTGCGCCTGGCGGGGCTGGTCGAAGATCGGCGCACCGGCAAGAGCAGCCTCTACAAACTCACCGCCTCCCATGCCACTCTCGCCGGCATCCTAGCCGAAGCTCGTCAGCAAATTCCCGAATCGGAGGCCGACAGCCAGGCGATGCGCCATACAGTCCAGAAACGCCAGGACAAGATGCGCGCCTTTTTCGATTCGGTCGCCGGCCGCCTCGGCAAGGATTACGTTCCCGGACGCAGTTGGAAGGCCATGGCCGAAGCGCTGTTGCGCCTGATGCCGCCCATGGTTGTCGCCGATCTGGGCTGCGGAGAGGGGAGCTTCGCTCTCTTGCTCTCGCAGTCCGCCAAGCAGGTCATCGCCGTGGATTCCTCGGCCAGGATGATCGAAGTCAGCCGCGATCTTGCTCTGCGCCACGGCGTGCGGAACGCCGATTTCCGCCTCGGCGATATGGAGTCGCTGCCCATCGACGACCGCGCCGTCGATCTGGTCTTCTTCTCGCAATCACTGCACCACGCCCTGCACCCGCGGCGCGCGCTGCAAGAGGCCTTCCGCATTCTCTCGCCCGGTGGCCGTGTCGTCATCCTCGACCTCGTCAAGCACCGCTTCGAGGAGGCTCGCGAGATCTACGCCGACGAGTGGCTTGGTTTCAGCGAATCCGAATTGGAATCCATGCTTCAACAGGCCGGCTTCATGCAGTTGCAATCTTCGGTGGTCCACAAAGAGCCGGAGACGCCGCACTTCCAATCGCTGCTCGCCCTCGGGACCAAACCCCGCTAAGGAAATAAAATTGCGGCAGCCATCCTCCGCAAGCGCGTCGATTTTTACAGAGTCCTTATCTCCTCAATTTTCGATTTTGGTATACTGAGGTCAGACAGATTCCGGTTGTGCACGCCGGTTTACGCGCTCTCATCGTCTTCGCCCATTCTTTAATCTCACACCCCCAACCCGATCGAAAGATTGCGATAGGAGGAGTGTCGATGGAACATGAAACGGTACGAATCACCAAGGATTACCTGCTGATCAGCGATTTTGATCAGACATTGAGCTTCAACGATTCAGGAATTGTGCTCAGCGATCTGCTAGGTTTGATCGGTTTTGAAGAACGGATTGCAGGGCTCTCCCACATTCATATGGTGCAGCAGGGTGGTGAACTGGCCTACCTTTTGCTGCACGATCCGGAGTTCCGCCGCGTCCGCCGCGAGCACCTCATCGAGGTCGGCAAGCGCATCCGCTTGAAGAAAAACATCCGCCTGCTTCTGGATATGGTCGAGAACCTCGACGGCAGCCATTTCTCTTTTTACGTGGTTTCCGCCGCGCCCGAAGAGGTCATTCAATCCGCGCTCGAGGGCATTGTGCCCGCCGACCGCATCTTCGGCACGCGTTTTCGCTACGCCGCCAGCGGCGAAATTGAATCCATCGTCCGCGTCCCCGCCGGCTACGGCAAGGTCGTCGTCGTCGAAGAGTTGCGCAATCGGCTCGGCGTCGGTCACGACCGCATCGTCTATGTGGGCGACGGCAGCTCCGACGTGCACGTCATGCTCCACGTCAATCGCCTCTCAGGACTCACCATCGCCGTCTCCGAGAACCCTTACATCACCCCTATCGCCGAGCGCACCATCCTCAGCGAAGATGCGCTCAGCGTGCTGATTCCAATTCTCGAGGAGATCCACGGCTGGGATTCAATCCGTATCCGCGCTCTCTTTGAAGCCCATGGCCTCATGCTGCAAGAGTGGGACAAAGTGCGCACCGACTCGCTCATCATCAGCAGCGCCAAATCGCACGACGAAATGGCGGTGGTCGCATGAGGCTCGATTGGATTGGCTGGGTTGCCACCGCTGCCTTCGCCAGTTCGTACCTCTTCAAGCGGCCAAATGCGCTGCGCCGTGTGCAAGCGGCCGCGGCCATGCTCTGGATCATTTATGGCGCGATCATTCACGCATACCCCGTGGTCGTCGCCAATGTTGCCGTAGCCTCGATGGCTGTCTGCTCATCGGTTTTTGCCGGGCGCAAACAGCCCGCCCAATTGGACTGCAACGCTCTCAGCGCGCTGCCGGACAGAGGCAATCCCTGAAGGATTGCCGGGTGTGATTCGACAGGGAACAAACATACTCAGGCCAGAAGATCTGCAGCAGCGGCGAGCTCGAGCCCGCGGAAAAATCCTGTAGATAACTTTGGCTAACCTCCGACTTCGCGCCGGGGTCGGACTCGAATTCTGCAATCAGCCGGCTGACGGTGGATGAGTTGAATTCCGCTTGATGATAACTTCTGTCAAAGTCGTATTCTTCCGTCCATGCAATTGCCTCGCCGCTCGGATTGGAGGCCGTGAAAACCTGATAATCGCGTAGCGCCGCGCTGGACGGATCCACTTGCGCCACAGTGAAGGATGGATGATTGCCGTTGATCGGCGAGATCGACGGCGCCATCTTGACCGCAACCGCGTTTGTTTCTGCGCTACCGTTTCTGCCCGCACGCTCGGGTTGATCCGGCGCGGCTGGCTGCGCCTCGCCCTTCAGCAGCTTCATCTCATCCATGTGCGTGTGCGCAAAGACGGCTAGCTCCACCACATCGGCCGAGTCCGTCAGCGCGTCGGCGAGTTTCTCTGAAGATAAAAACATCTTTGGCTCTTGCCCGCCGCAAACATCCACCCTCTTGCTCACCGTAGCATGCAAATCGACTCCCGGCGGAATGTGGCCCATCACCCATACCTTCTGCCCGGCGGCGCGGGCTTCGGCTAACTGCTGACGCAGCCAGGTAACCTGCGCATCGGCGGCGCTTGCATCCGGCTTGCCGGAACAGGTCGCATAATTCTTTGACATGAAAATATCATCCAGCACCAGCAAACGCGCATTCCGGATCGCCGCGGGCAGCAAGACGCTGTAATAACCTCCCGCCGAAAAACTGGCCTCCGCCGCCTGGCGTTCTTTGGGCGCAAAGTTCTTGGTAACTTCTTTGCCTATCGCCGCCAAAAACTCGCCGCCCGCGTCAAGCCGGTAATCGCCGCAATCAGAGTCGTTGTTGCCCATCGCAATGTACACGGGCGTATTGGGAAACGATTGATATAACTCATCAATCACATAATCCAAAGTCTTTTCCACAAAGGCCCTGTATTCTTCCGGCGTGGAGTTAGGCGCAAGAGCTTTGAACTTGCAATCGAAGGCATGAGAGATTAAATCGCCGCTGACGGTCACGAAGCTTGCCCCGGCGGCGCGCGAGCGCATGGCCTTCAAACTGGAGTCATACAGCGCGTACGATGTATCCGCGCCGCGCGCATGGCAGCCCTGCTGCAAGGCGGCAAAGCGCTGCGCCTGATCCGCTGAGGGCGCGGCGGACAGAATCGCCTCCCAGCCGCTCACCGGCGCCGCTATAAGCTGCGGAAGCTTGGCCGGATCCCAGAATGGCTCGAAGTGTATGTCACTGAGCAACAGCGCTGAAGCAGCAGCCTGTGCCGGCGGCGCGGCTGGCTTGCCGCTCTGCGCAAAACACGCGCCGGTCATCAAAATCAGGCTGAGCAGAGCAATAGGCCGCGTGGCGATGATCCCTGCGAAGTGGGCAAAGTTGCGGTGCTTCATCCATGCTCCTCGACTGCCCCTCACTCTACCATGAGGCTGTGAATGCAGCATAACAAAAAGACGCGGCTGCGCTAGCGCTGGATGGGATTCTTGCCGTTCTTCAGCATCACGCTCCCGGATCGTCTACCATGGTTCCCATGCAGGTTCTTTCCGCCGACGAGATGCAATCTTGCGACCGCGCAACCACCGAGCGCTTCGGCGTGCCCTCGCTCGAGCTGATGCGGGCTGCGGCAGCCGCGGTGGCAGCCTTTGCGCGCCGCCACTTTCCCCGCGCGCAACGCATAACGGTCCTCTGCGGCCGGGGCAACAATGGCGGCGACGGAATGATGGCCGCGCAGTTGCTCGCCTCCGCCGGCCTTGAGGTCACCACGCTGCTGCTGGGCGCGCCGGAAGGCCTCACTGGCGACGCGGCCGCTGCGTGGCGCCAGCTGACCAGCCCGCCCCATGGGATCGTCCACATCCTCGAAAGCCCCGAAGATCTCTCGCTGCACACCGCCGCGCTCCATGCCGATCTGATTCTCGACGCCGTCGTTGGCACCGGCTTCAAGCCGCCGCTCAGGGGCATGGCCGCTGCCGCGCTCGAGTGGCTCAAGGCCAGCCCCGCGCCAATCCTTGCCGTCGATCTGCCCTCCGGCTGGCCTGCTGATTTGACCGCCCCCACCCCACCCACCCCCGTCTTCCCCGCCGACGCGGTCATCACCTTCACCGCGCCCAAGCCGGCTCACGTCTTCGGCCACCTGACCCGGCGCTCGAATCAGCCCGTCGTCGTCGCGCCCATCGGCTCGCCGCCCGAGGCCATTGTCTCCGCGCTGAGAGTCACTTGGGCCGGCGCCTCACTCGCTCTGGCGCAGGCGCCCCGCCCCGCCGCCGCCAACAAAGGCAACTTCGGACACGTGCTGATCGTAGGCGGTTCTGTCGGCAAGTCCGGCGCTCCGGCAATGGCGGCTCTAGCTGCGCTGCGCGCTGGTGCGGGTCTGGTCACGGCGGCAATCCCCGCGCCCGTCCTGCCGCTCGTTGCCTCGGTTGCGCCGGAGTTGATGACCTTCCCGCTCGCCGCCACAGCCGCCGGATCCATCGCGGCGGATGGTTGCGCGCCTGAGCTCTTGCAAGAGCTACTGGCGGCCAAGTCCGTGCTGGCCATCGGTCCCGGCCTGGGGCAGAGCGCGGAGACTGCCGAGTTCATCTTTAGCCTGCTCGCCGCCACCCGCCTGCCCGCCGTCCTCGACGCCGATGCCCTCAACATTCTCGCCGCAAGGCCCGGTTTGCTCCCCAGGCTGGCCGAGGGACGGACGTTGGTGCTGACGCCGCATCCGGGCGAGATGGCGCGCCTGGCGGGCATTTCCACTGCCGAGGTGCAGGCCAATCGGCTGGACGCGGCGCGCGGTTTTGCGCAGCGCCACGGAGTGACGCTCGTGCTCAAAGGCGCGCGCACGCTCATCGCCCACCCCGACGGCAGCGTTGCGGTGAACACCAGCGGCAATCCGGGCATGGCCAAGGGCGGCAGCGGCGATCTGCTCACCGGGTTGATCGCCGCCCTGCTCGCGCAGCATCCACGGGATGCGGCACAGGCGGTTGAGGCAGCGGTCTACCTGCACGGATTGGCCGCCGACTTGGCAGTCTCCGCCGCCGATGAGCACACCCTGCTGGCCACCGACAGCCTGCCGCATCTGGCTCGCGCATTTCAGTCACGGAAGATTCATTTTGGATCCGATGGCATCAGCGGTATGGTTTGGTTGCAGGGGTTGCCGATCAACCAATCCGCCTGCAAGGAGGCCCAATGACCAATACCGCCGCCGGCTTGACGCGCCTGTTTACCACCCGAAGCGCCGCAGAAACCATTGAGGCGGGCTGCGAGCTGGTCCGCCTGTTGACGCCGCCGCAACTGCTGCTGCTCACCGGCGACCTCGGCGCCGGCAAAACCACGCTCGTCAAAGGCATGGCGCAGGCGCTGGAGGCGGCCGATGCGGACGAAGTGACCAGCCCCACCTTCAACCTGCTGCACGAGTACCAAGGCACGCGCGAGGGCCGCGCCGTCCAGCTCTATCATCTGGATGTTTATCGGCTCGAGGGCGAGCGCCAGTTGGAGACGCTGGGACTCGATGAGCTGCTGACGCCCGATGCGCTGGTGCTGGTGGAATGGGGCGAAAAGTTCAAGAGTCTGTGCAAAAAAGCCACTGGAGAAATTGTGATCTCTTCGGCCGGCGGCGATCTGCGCACCATCCGGCTCACTCTGCATGCGCCGCGATAAACTGCCGGCATCGAATAATTCACCGGTTGAGAATCGGGGAATCCAAAATCCAAAGCCAATTTCAATTGGAGGCGATGGTCACACTAAACTCCTGCATCGTGCCGTTTCGCCGAACGCCGAGTGTGGCGGAGGAGCCGGGTTGGCGCGGCGAGATGTCGTTGACGAAGTCTTCGTTGTTGGACAAGTTGCGCCCGTCAATCGTCAGGATGGTGTCTCCCGCTCTGATCCCTGCCCGTTCCGCCGGGCCGCCTTTGGAGACCCAGCGCACCTGCACACCCTCTTTGGAGTTATCCTTGAAAGCAATGCCGATCACCGAACGGCGCACACAGAGCGCGCGAAATCCGGATTGACCATCGAAGCGGAAGTCGCGTGAATAGGCCGACCCGTTCGACACCTGCGTGGCGCTCCACTGCTGGCCGGTCAACTGCAGTGGGCCCTTCAAGTGCCCCGGACTCAGCGGATCGTCAATCTGTTTTAAATCGTCAATCTCCGGCAAGCGCCAATCGGAAAAGCCGCCCAGCCGCAGGCTCTTGCAGTAGCTCATCGCCTGATCCCAATTCACATTCTCTCCGTTGTCTGATTGGGTCCAGTTGAGTCCTGTGTCGCTGTCGCGCCAAATGCCGCCCTCCTGCACCGCGGACTGTGGCGCCGAGGCCGGCATCGACGGAGATGAATCCCCCGGCGCGGCGGGCAAAGCGCCAGCTTGATTGGCTACATTGGCGGGAGTTTGATTCTGGGCAATACTCACAGCCGCGGCCGGAAAAATAATCAAAATAAGCGCAGCGGATCGACGAACCATTCTTTGAAATTGCATTTAGAAATTATCCTTTCCGCTGGCGCAAACTTCGACGGCATGGCGCATGGCTTTGGCAACGCGATAAGCAGTCTCTTCGCTCGTGAAGAGGAAGACATTTTCGATGCCTCCGGGGCGGCTCGCGACCAGCGCAAAAACGTGGGGCGAAATCTGCGAGATCCATTCGGGGTGGCCCGCGCGAGTGTCCACCTGCAACTGATTTTTATCCTGCGCCACCACCTGGATGCTGCTCACCTGGCGCAGCGGCAGTGTGTAGTCCGCATCATCGGCAACCGCGCCGTTCACTTCGGCGCGCCAATGATAAGCGAGCCGGCAGCTTTGGGCGTCGGCCGTCAGGTTGCTGGTTTCAACGGCAAAATTATTTCTCCACACTGCGCCGTTCTGCGCGGTGTCAATCACATCGGCGCTATACGAAATCCTTCCCTCGACGGCGTTTTGCTGCAGGTAGCGCATGGTGAATTCGAGCGTGGGGCCGTTCTGCCTCGCCGCGGCCGAAGCATCCTGCGCGCAGGCCGCGGCGGGCAAAATAAGCGCCGGCGCCAAGGCCAAAATCATGAATCGGAAAGAACTTCTCACGGTCATTCTCCTGCAAAAGCGGGTAGAAAGCTAAAAGATTTCCACGATGAATCAATTACTGGCAATTGGCTTTGCATGCGTCGGCATTGTCGTTGCAGGTTTGCGCGTCGTTGTGGGCGGTATCCATTCCATCCGTTCCTGTGCTCACAGCGTCGTTATTGTTATTCATGGCGCCCAGCATGGCCGTTGCAAAGCTGAGAGCGTGCAATGTATGAGCGCCTCTGAGGCAGGATTTTTTGGTGGCATCGCATTGCTTGTTGCAGGCGGCGATGGCCTGATCATGCGCCTGCGCTTCGGCGGCGGCCTGTTGCTGGGCCTGCATCTCGGCCAGGCGAGCCTGTTCGGCGGCCTGCTGCTCAGCTAACTTCTGCGCCTGCTGGGCTGAGAACTGGCGATCGCGCTCCGCGGCCTCCTGCTGATCCCTATCGATCTCCGCGTGCTCTTCGGCGGTCAGTGCAAAGGGGTCGTTGCCTCCGCCGGCGCACAGTTCAATGGCACGCGTCATGGCCTTGGAAACACTGTTTGCGGCGCCTTCATCGGCAAAGTCGAAGTTAAGTTTCTTCCCGTCGTTAAACCGAACCACCAGCGCGGACTGCGCGGGAACAATGGAGGTTGCGACAAAGCCTGAGGATCCGCCTTCGGCGGCATACTCGGAATCAAGTTGACTCAGGGGTTCGACCGCAACGCTCTGCACGGAATTCAGAAAGAAATCAAAATCGCTGTCGTGATCGATTCTTCCCGCGCTGATCATCTTGTCATGAAAAGAGATCCGGCAGCGGGTGGAATCGGCGGCAAACTTCGATTGCAAATCCACAATGGTGTTGGTCGTGGTGCTTCCGTCGCTGGTGTTCTTCCAGGTCACAACGTAACGAAGCGGCCCAATCGCGTTCAGCTTGGACTCGATCAACTGCATGGACGGGTCCAGCGAGGAGCTGCTGTCGCCGGCCGTGGCGCCTTGCTGTGCAACTGCCTGCCCAAAAGCAAGCACAATGAAGGCGAATAGAGATGCGACGTTGAGCGGGGAATTAGTCATGCACGCTACCTTAAAGCAAAGATTATCGAATTGTCGAAGAGGATTCAAGGTTTTTTGGAATGAGCGGAGCTTCAAATGGGTTGCCAACTAAATATCCCCCGTCAAAGCCGGAGGCTTTCTGGTTTGCGGCCCCTGAAAAGGGGCCAGATTGAGATGTTTGAAAATGGGAGTACACAGCCCATGCCAGCTAGCCCGCGCCGTAGGCGCAGGGTTAATTAGCCCACCGTTTCAACGGTGGGAAAGGGCCAGCAAGGAGGCCGCCGGAGTCCCGTAGGGACGGCGCCTCTGCGACTGCAACCGCCAAAGCCGGAGGCTCTCCCTTTGATCAATAACTCCAGCCCGTTGATCAAATCAATCCATCCCAGAAGAACTCAAAATGCAAGTGGATAGCCTGCATAGACGCCTTCAAAGACGGAGTCCCAACTGGCGGCAAGCGCGTAGGCGCGGGCGGCTTGGCGCATCTGGGCGTGGCGGGCGGGGTCGGCGAGCAGAGCGGCGATGGCGGCGGTGAATCCATCGTCGCCAACGATGCGCCCGGTAAGATTGTCGCGCACGATCGTCGGTGGGCCGCCGTCGGGAGTGACAATCGCCGGAACCCCGCTCGCCAGCGCCTCCAGCACCACGTTGCCAAAGGTGTCCGTATGCGATGGAAAGACGAACAGATCCATGCGCGCAAAGGCCTGGGCAAGCGGCTCGCCTTTGAGCACTCCGGCAAATTCGGCGCGCGGCAAACGCTCGCGCAGCCATGCCTCCTGCTTGCCCTGTCCGATCATCAGAAAGCGGAAGTTTGTCTCGCCCTGCGCCTCCAGTTCCTGCTGAATCCGAACCAGCAGGGCAACGTTTTTTTCCACAGACATGCGCCCGACAAATCCGAGAATGGTTTGCCGGTCGTCTGGGTTGCGCTGCCGCTTGGCAGGATCGAAGAGCTCAGCGTTTACGCCGCGCGGCATCAGCCGGCAGCTTTGCCCAGTGTGCCGCTCAAGCAGCGCGCAGAGGTCAGGATTGGGCGCGTACAGAACGCTAGCCATGCGATAAAAGCGAGCGGTGGCGCGCATCGCGAGCTCTTCGATTTTCTGGCAAGCGGCGGCGGCGCGCGGCGGCGTCAGAAAACGCAGGAAGCGGGCGGCGCGGCGCGCGGCGTACTCGTGGATGTTGGTGTGCCAACTGGCGGCAATCGGCAATCCGTGACGGCGCGCGAGCCATGCGCCCAGCAGGCCGAGTTCGCTGGGGCCGGTAACGTGAACAACATCAGGCCGGAAGCGCTCAAAGACCGAGCGGATCATCGAGAGATGGCGCAGGTAAGCGGGATCGAAGCTGAGGTCTTTTTCAAGTGGGATGGAAAGCAATCCGCGGGGCAGTTCCAAACTTTGGACGGAACCCTCCTTGCAGAAGGATGGAGCGCGATTGCCGGCGCGCACACAAAGAAATGGCAGGCCGCGGCGGCGCGCAAACGCCTCGAACTGGCGGCTGGTGTGCGCCACGCCGTTCACTTCATGGAAGGAGTCGGGAAAGTATGCTACCCGGGGCTGGGTCGGTTTTGTCAGCGTTGTAAGTGGTTCTGCCGCGGCATCATTTTCCAGGACGGATTGTGCGAACATTCATTTCCTCGGTGGTCTTCAACCCGCCTGCTTCGCAAAGATTCTTACCATCCCCAGGTCCGAAGCTCCGGACCCGGGGCGCTTGCATTGTTTTGAAGATCCGGTCTACTCGCCAAGCGCAACCCGCAACTGGCGCGAGTCGCTCCAGGCCATGCGCAAACCGCCGGAGAGCGGAGCGTAGCCCATCATCTGCACCATGGCCAGCAGCCAGCTCATCGCCCGTGGCGGCCTGCCGCCAGGCCATAGCTCGCACAAGGGTCGGATCACGCCGCTCGCGTCGGGATGATAAACGCGCTCGTCCCACGTGCGTGAACCCAGTGGAAATTCGGGATAGTTGCGAATGGCGTCGATAGTGGATTGCAGCAGCCGATGCTTCCAGGGCTGAGCGTACTGCGGCATAAAGAGCATATCGCTCTTCCGCTCGCGCCGCACCTCATGCACAAACTCGGTGAAGCTGGTGGCGTTGGTCAAATTGATGTTGGCGTTGGGTTCCACGCCGTGACGGTCGCCGCCCGAGATGAGCAGCATATTCCACTGCTCGGCCAGTCGGCGGACGGCGCGGTTTTCATCCCAGTTGCGCAACCCGTTCAGCTCCAGCGCGTGCAGGTAGTTGCCGTTCTTGAGCAGGAATTGGTTCACCAGGAACTCGTGCCGCTCTCGACCGATCAGATACAAATCCCAAAGCGGATGGTTGAAGACCACCAGCACATTCGCTTCTTCATCCAATGCGCGCAGAATCTCGGTGAAGCGAGCGTCGCTGGGATGCGCGGTGTAATCGGCCAGCGTCTGCATCCATTCATGCGCGCGTGCACTGGGCAGGTTGTGCACGCCAAGGTGGAAGGACTGCTCGCCGTAAGGCGCGCTCCACTCCACCGACACCGGTATCTGGCGCGCGCTGGGCACGGTGCGCAGCAGCATCGGCGCATTGATCGTGTCGTGGTCGGTGATCGAAACCATCGAATCCAGGTTGAGCTTCTCCACCTGGCGGGATTCCAGATCAAAGGCCAGCTTGGGAGTCATCGGCGGCGTCCAGTAGCTCGCCGCGTAATTGATGGGCACGCCATGAATGTGCTCCGAGCGCTGTTCAAGGCGGGTAAGCAGTGGGCGAATCCATGGGTGCTGACTGCCCAGATTGGCCAGAAAATCTAAAGTTTCATGCGACTGGTTCGTGTGGCTATGCAACGAGACGCCGGTCCGAAAGCCTTCCGTAGCCTTCCGGTCGCGCCAGAGATAGGAGATGGTGGATAGGGGCATTTCCGCTCCTTGATGCAATTCGAGCCCGGATTCCGCAGCCGCTCGGGAATCTCTGTAGCGAGTGTGCAAGATCAAGATCAATGCCACGTTAACGCTGCACGAATTGTGGTTCAATTGGAGCGGAGAGGGTAACTATTAAGCTTCGTGCCTTCCGCCTATTGCGCGGAAACACTGCCGGCAGCGGGAGTCAGTTGGATGGTGGGCTCATCGCCAAAGCCGGCCTGGTCGGCAAACTTCTTGTACGCGCGCCATTCAGCCTGCGGCACTTTCTGAATCAGAACCACCAGCTCGCGCCGCGCATAAACCGTTCCGTTCTCGAAGCGGTAGCTCTCCTCCAGGGTCGCCCAACTGGATTGAACGCGCTTGGGCTGGGGCAGCGTGGCGAACCATCCGAGGGGCAATTTCATCGCCGCCGTCGAGATCTCGGTGCGCGGCGGTCCCAGGTCAATCGAGCGGGTGGGCGGCTCCTGATCGCTGACCCGTGGCAGATTGGTCGGCATCCACTGCGCAACCATGCGATAGTGCGCCCAGTCGCCGGCCTTTTCGCGCCTGTAGTCGTAGCTCAGGCGGAAGGGCTCCGCGGTCTCTTCCGGGCGCGAAATTTCAGCATGGCTGGTGACGCCTCCATAGCCGATCCCCAGTGAGATTTTCTGCGCAATCTCATCGTACTCGCCCGCCTCGGCCTGATGAAACGCGGTGCGCACCATGATCTCTGAATCGCCGCGCATGGTCATCACGATGTGCGAGTTCGAAACGCCGGCCGGGTTCAGTGTGCCAACCGCATCCATCGTGTCCACCGCGGCAAAAGGCAACTGCGAAGGAGTTCGTTCAATAACAGCCGGTCCCTCTTCCGGAATCACCAGCGCGTTTTTGTCGCGCAAACTGGCCGGCAATGCGCCGTAAGGAGCAACCTCGGCAGTGGCGTCAAGCCACACCGGTTTGCCATCGACAATCACCCGCGTGATGAGATGATTGAAGGATTCAGGCGAAGGCAAATCCGGGTTGAAGCGCACGCCCTCGCCCACCAACACCGCCTCCGGATGCAAGCCAACCGCGCTCATCATCGAGGCTAGCAGCGTGTGCTTGTCCTTGCAGTCGCCATATTGGTTTTCCAGCACATCCAGTGCCGCGTGGGGCTGCAAGCGGCCGATGCCGAATGCCACGCCGATGTAACGAATCTGCGAGGCGACATATTGGTAAAGAACGCGCAGCTTTTCATTCTGCGTGCTCTTGCCCGCGGTCAACTCATCCACCTTCGCTCTGACCTCGGGAGCCACGGGAAGAATGCGGCTGGCAATCAAACTGCGATACCAGCTTCCCAGCTCCTCCCAGCTTTTGAATGTGGTCCAAGCCACCGAAGGCAGCTTGCCATCCCTTTCGTCCAGCTCTTCGGCTTCGCTCCATAGATGCTTTTTGTCGCGCTCTTTTTCAGCCTCCGCCTCCGCACCCACGGTCGGCAAGTTGTTGGAGGTCTGCCAGTGGTAAATGCGCTCGCTTGCCGTGGTGCTTTCAGTGGGCTTCAGAGCCGGGCTCCAAACATGCACGTGCATATCTTTTGGCACGCGCAGCTCCATGGTCTGCGAACGGGTCACCGTGTCCGTGATAAAGTTCTCGCTGCCCCAGAACTGGCCGGGAACTTCGGGCTTGGTGATCACAAAGCGCGCCTGATACTCCAGCCGGTCACCGACGCGAAGATTGCGCACCGGCAACTGAAGCTCCTTCAGATCGCTGTAAAAGGGAGCGCTGGTGGTAACGGCGCTCGGCATCTCGATGGCCTGATCAACGGGCGTCTCGGTCACCGCGCCATCCGGAGTGCGCACGCGAACATAAACCAGTTCAAGGTGTCCGGAGCCGGAGGCAAACGGCAGCTTGAGCAGCCCCAGTTGCCGCACCGCCGCCTCCGAGTGAACCGTGGCCGCCATGGTGAATAGGCGCGTGCCGGTTCCATCGGCAGCCATGGTGTACACGTGGTCGTATTGTTCAATGACGATCGGCTCAATTGCCTCCACCACGGCGCCTTGAGCGTGAGTTTGCGCTGCCTCTGGAGCGGGAATCTGCGGCGCGGAGTCGAGTGCCGCGGTGAGCTGGCTCGTGTTCAGGGCTTCCTCGGGAATCAATTCGCTCTCTGCGCCATCGTCAAAATGAATGCGCGTCGCCGCTAGCGCATCCAGATCGGCGCGCGATTTGCACAGCAGAAAATACTCGATCACTCCGCCCGGAACCGGCGTTATCATCACTGCCATCTGTTTTTCCGGCTCCCACGGCTGAGCCTTGAAGGCCGCCGTGGAACGCATCAGGACCAAAGCATGAGAGCCAACCGTCAGAGCGCCGTAGCGAGTATTGCGCAGCGTATATTTCCGAGCCAGATCAAGCACGTCATTCGCCAGCAGAAGATTCAGATTCTTTGAATTTTGCAGCGGTCCCAGGCAAGCTCCGGTGCAGGATGTGAGAATCACTTGCCTGGATTGCCCTTCGGTTCTGGCCACCACCAGCGTCCTTCGCCGCTGCGCCTCGGGAACCTGCGTAGCGACCGGCTGACCGTTTGCATCCAGGCGATGCTTTGCCTCCCAATCCCGCGGGTCGAAGATCTGGAAGTCACTGGGAATTTCGTAGCTGAATCCCAGATCGCTCTTGTAATGATGCGAGGCTGTCTTGTCGAAGTTGACGAATGTGATGGCGGCCGATTGCGGCGCAAGTTTGGTGAACTCCGCATGGGCCGGAGTTGCTGCGTCAAAAACGCCCTCGGGAATCAGATCGGTTTCAATGTTGTTGTCCAGATGCAGCCGCGCGTGCTCAAAGCCTGCCTGCGCCCGCGCGTCTTTGGATTGCGCCGATAGATAGATCAACCCCTTGGGCAGCACCGCGGCCAGATACTCAATCGTCTGAACAGAGCTTGCATCCTTGCGTTCAACGGCTTTGGTCCGGAGCGCCCAAAAGCTCTGTCCCTGCACCGAAAAAGCCGCATAGTGCGTATCGCTGAGTTGATAGCGCCCATTCAAGCTGTTCATGGTGCGAGCGGTGAACGTGTCCAGGTCGGGCTTCTGCCCCATGCACTCCGTGGTAAGAACTCCGCCCAAAAAGATGGACTGCGGCTCGCCGCTGCGTGCAAAAAAAATCTTCTGCGTGCACTCGATCGAGCGCCGATAGGAATCATTGGCAAATTGCGGATTGAGCGCCAGCTTGGAAGCCGGCAGCATCGGGCCCAGATCAGTCGTGCTCCACTCGGCCGGATAGGCGAGAGTGAATCCCATCTCGCTTGAAAACTGATGCGACTGACCCAAGTCCGTTGAACGCCCGCCGCCTTGCTGCGCCGCAAGGATAAATGCGGCGCCAAAACTTGCGGCGCCAATCGAAAGAAGAAGTAGTTTGCTCGCAGTCGTCATCTGGCACTCAGTGTACTATGCGATGACGCCTGAAGCAGTCTCGCGCCTCCTGACTCAAGACAATCGCACTCGGAATTGCAGCCCTCGCTTTGAAAGGGCGTAGCTTCCCATGCTGCGGAAAAAATCAATTAGGGCAGGTCTTGTAACAAAGGCACAACTTCACAGGCTGCGGAAAAACTAAATAAAAAGTCCCGAAGCGTCAGGGCACGACTTCAGTCGTGCCGATAACGTCCATAGAATCAATGGGGCTTTAGCCCCTGAAAACACTCTCCTACGCACCACGGAGGGAGCAGGGACCTTCAGGTCCCTGAATGCCGAATCTTCAACACCTGGCCTTTAGGCCCGGACTTTTTACATATGCCGTTGAAATGCCTTTCGCTCCTGAGCGACTTCGTACCTCCGGAAAACTGATCTAGCAATGCAAGAAGCGTCAGGGTACGGCTTTCCAGGCTGCGGAAAAACTCAATTAGGGAAGGTTTTGTAATAAGGGCACGACTTCAGTCGTGCCGCAAGACACTGATAATAAAGAATGGGCTTTAGCCCCTGCGGGATTTTTTCTGGGTCTTCACCCAGATTCAGCCCTTTTTCCGCAGCCTCTTCAGTCGTGTCTCCATGAGCCTTCGGCCCACTCAAGTGGATGAAAACACATCTGCGGCATTCGCCCCGGAGGGGCGACATGAGAATAGCCCAGGGTGGAGCGCAGCGGAACCCTGGGTAGGATGCAGAGATACATGTACTAGCCCCGGAGGGGCGACCGAAATCCCCCAAAGATTCTAAAGGAGATAGGCTGCGTTTTCGACCGTGCCGCAAATAGCCCAAAATAAATGCGGGCTTTAGCCCCTGAGAAAAGGTTTTTTTGAAAATGAAACTTAATCAGAGGTTCCCTAAACCAACGGCGCGGACAACGCCACCTCGCCCGCGCCGTAGTTGCAGCCGTATGCGGACAACGCCACCTCGCCCGCGCCGTAGGCGCAGAGTTAATTAGCCCACCGTTTCAACGGGGTCCCCAAGAAATGATCTTTGTTTCTTGGGGAGGTAACGGTGGGAAAAGACCAGCAAGAAGGCCGCCGGAGTCCCGTAGGGACGGCGCCTCAAATCTGTGCTGAGGCCGTATGCGGACAACGCCAGCTAGCCCGCGCCGTAGGCGCAGCGGTAATTAGCCCACCGTTTCAACGGTGGGAAAGGGCCAGAAAGAAGACCGCCGGAGTCCCGTAGGGACGGCGCCTCAAATTTGTGTTGAGACCGTATTTCGAGGGAAAACACAAACCAAGAACGCCTCCCGTAAACGTCAAACTACTACTTCCGCCCCACCAGCCGGGGGATCTCCCTGTGAGGTTTACCCCTGACGGCCGAACCTCTACCCTCGGCTGCGCTTGACAACCCCGAAGCAAATATTTTCCCCAGGCACACAAAAAATAATAAAAAATCGCTTGACAAAATATCAGTGTTGTAGTCAACTACAACAGTAACGTTCCGGCCGACAAACCGTCCTAGCCGTCGAACCCTAAGAGAATGAACTTCTTAAGGAGAATGAAAGATGAAGTTTTTTCAAACCGCACTGTTC
>Ga0181529_10003920_pt1 | contig 16533 bp, 13 predicted proteins | sample PEATcosm2014_Bin_36_FD_119763 | JGI IMG/M metagenome (GOLD analysis project Ga0181529, IMG submission 119763) | Peatland microbial communities from MTU Mesocosm Facility, Houghton, MI, USA - PEATcosm2014_Bin10_30_metaG | ecosystem: Environmental > Terrestrial > Soil > Wetlands > Peat | place...
CCCTCAGTCCTTCGCCGAAGGCGCTGGCGAGTTCGTCGAGGGGATCAAGCCAGGGGTCGGCAGCCAGGCGGGATTCCAGGGCCGCCGCGACTTCGTCGTTCGGAAAGTTGGCGCGCTCCTCCAAGGCGAGGAAGATCTCCAGCTTATCGCGGAAATGCCAATAAATGGCCCCACGGGTGACCCCGGCGGCGCGGGCGATCTCTTCCAGGCTGGCGCGGGCGATGCCGCGCTTCAGGAACACCGTGATCGCCGCCTTGAGGACCGCCTCGCGCGTCTGTTCAGCCTCCGCCTTTGTCCGTCGCACCGCTCGCCTCCGTGTTTCGCGGCGAGACACATACGTGCATGAAGGTATAATGTCAAGTGCGATTTAGGGACACGTCGTCGATGCGAGGTGAACGCCGCGACTCCTCCGTCGCTGGCCAGGAATGGAACAGGTAGTACCTGCCGTGCACAAATCGAATACCAGCTTGCACACGCCTGCTTCCAGGCCTGCTGCACCGCCGCCGATGGGGTCCGAATTGAGGCTTGACATACATCCGTGGTGGTATAAGATGCGCCCCGATCCTGCACGGCAAGCCTTCCATCGGTGCCGGGGGACAAGCATGAGGCATCCCATGAAATCTGCCGCCGCACTTGCCTGGCTCGGCTTGGTTCTGCTCGGCGCCTGCCACGCCAAGCCGCCGCCACCCGACGACATCCGGCCCGTCCGGACCGTCGTCGCCACGGCCCGCCCGGAGGGCGAACCGGTCTCGCTCACCGGTCATATCCGCGCGCGCACGGAAGAGAGCGTGGCCTTCCGCATTGATGGCCGAATGATCGCGCGCAAGGTCGATGTGGGACAGCAGGTGCAGCCGGGCCAGGTGGTCGCCGAGCTCGATCCGCAGAACGAGGAGAACGCGGTGCAGGCGGCAGAAGCCAAGCTCGCCGCTGCGCGCGCCGTGCTGCTACAGACAAGCAACGACTACGCCCGCCAGCAGACTCTGGTGCACCAGGGATGGTCGACCCACGTCCAGTTCGATGCGGCGGAACAGGCGTTCCATAGTGCCCAAGCCAATGTCGACGCCGCTGCCGCGGTGTTGCACATCGCCAAGGATCAGCTCAGCTACACCCAACTCCGGGCCGACTCCACCGGCAGCGTCACCGCCACGGGTGCGGAAGCGGGCGAGGTCGTGCGGGCCGGCCAGATGATCGTGACGGTGGCGCACGCCGACGGGGCCGACGCCGTATTCGACGTGCCCGCCAGCCTTATGCGTCAGGTGTCCCGCGACGCTACCATCGCCATCGCGCTGAGCGACGATCCGAACGTGCGGACCACCGGGCTGGTGCGGGAGGTCGCACCTCAGGCCGATCCGGTAACCCAAAGCTTCCGGGTCAAGGTTGGACTGACCGAGTGGCCCAAAGCCATGCGCCTCGGCGCGACAGTAACCGGGCAGACGCGCCTGCTGGCAACCGGCGGTATAGAGCTGCCGGCGACGGCTCTGACCACGGCGGACAACCGGCCGGCCGTCTGGGTTGTCGATCCCGGAACGCAGCAGGTATCCCTTCGGCCGGTCGGACTGGGGCGCCAGGGCTCTTCCACGATCGTCGTGAAAGACGGGTTGAAGGGGGGCGAACTGGTGGTCACCGCCGGCGTGCACGCGCTGCACCCTGGCCAGAAGGTCCGCCTCGCCGGAGCGGCGTCATGAGCCGGTTCAACCTTTCTGCCTGGGCGCTCTCGCACCGGTCGATCGTCTACTATCTCATGGCGGCGGTCGCCGTTCTCGGCATCGCCTCCTACATGCGACTGGGCCGCAACGAGGATCCCACTTTCACTATCAAGACCATGGTGGTGCAGGCGCAATGGCCGGGCGCAACGCTGCACGACACGCTGCTCCAGGTCACGGAACGCCTGGAACGAAAACTGCAGGAAACGCCAAACCTGGACTACCTGAAGAGCTACACCACGCCGGGTCAGGCCACGGTCTTTGTCTATCTCAAGGGTTCGACCGGGCCGAAAGCGGTCTCCGACACCTGGTACCAGGTCCGCAAGAAGGTCCACGACATCGAGTTGACGCTCCCGCAGGGCGTCATAGGCCCGGTCTGCAACGACGAATTCGGCGACACCTACGGCATCGTCTATGGATTCACCGCGGACGGTTTCACCAGTCGCGAGCTGCGCGACTACGTGGAGGACATCCGTTCGCGGCTGCTGCAGGTGCCCGACGTGGCCAAGGTGGAACTCATCGGCGCACAACCCGAAACCATCTACATCGAGTTCTCGCCCGCGAAGCTGGCCGGCTACGGGCTCAGCCCTGCGGCGCTTGCGGCGGCGCTGCAGGCGCAGAACGCCGTCGCCCCCTCCGGCGTCATTACCACCGACCAGGAGGGCATCAAGCTGCGGGTCAGCGGCGCCTTCAAGTCCGAAAAGGACATCCTCGCCCTGAACTTCGCCGTCGGCGATCGGAACGTGCGGTTGTCGGACATCGCTGAGGTGAAGCGCGGGGACGCCAACCCGCCCTCGCCGATCTTTCGCATCAACGGCAAGCCCGGGTTGGGGTTGGCGATCTCCATGCGCGACGGGGGCGATGTGCTCGCGCTGGGCCGGAACATCCAGCAAACCATGCAGGAGCTGAAGGCCAACCTGCCGACTGGCATCGAGCCGGTCATGGTCGCCAATCAGCCGGACACGGTTCGCAATGCCATCAATGATTTCATGGAGGCGTTGTGGGAGTCCATCGCCATCGTTCTCGCGGTGAGCGTGGTCAGCCTCGGCCTGCGCGCGGGCACGATCGTCATCATCTCAATTCCGCTGGTGCTGGCGATCGTGTTCGCGGCGATGGGGATCCTGGGGATCGACCTTCAGCGCGTCTCGCTCGGCGCCCTCATCATCTCCCTCGGCCTGCTGGTGGACGATGCCATGATCGCCATCGAGAGCATGGTCATGCGTATGGAGCAGGGCGACGACAAGATTGCGGCCGCCAACTTCTCCTACAAGTCCACCGCCATGCCGCGACTTACCGGCACACTGGTCACCATTTGCGGCTTCGTGCCGGTCGGCTTCGCTCGCAGTGACGCCGGCGAGTACGTGTTTTCCCTGTTCGTGGTTGTGGCCCTGGCGCTGTTGGCCTCCTGGCTGGTCTCGGGCGTCTGTGCGCCGGTCGCCGCTCAGCTGCTGCTGCGCCAGCCGAAGAATCCGCATGGCGAGACGCTTGGCGCGCCGATGCGCCTGTTCCGGCGCTGCCTGCTGGCGGCGATGCGCGGCAAATGGATCACCATCCTGGTCACGGTCGGCCTGCTCGGGGCTGCGCTGTGGGGGACCCGCTTCGTCCCCGAGCAGTTCTTCCCGGCGTCCGACCGACCCGAACTCCTTGTGGAACTGAAGCTGCAGGACAATGCCTCGATCCTGGCTACCCGGGATGTATCGGCTGAGTTCGACAAGCTGCTCGCGGCTGATCCCGATGTCGTCCGCTTCTCGACCTATGTCGGGCAGGGCGCCATCCGCTTCTACCTGCCGATCGACGTTGCACTGCCAAACGACTCCTTCGCCCAGTCGGTGGTGGTGACCAAAGGGTTGGACGTGCGCGAGCAGGTGCGCGCACGCCTGGAGCGTGAGCTGGCAGCGCAATTCCCGAACGTGGTCGCACGCGTCTATCCGCTCGAGCTTGGGCCGCCCGTGGGCTGGCCGGTGAAGTATCGCGTGAGCGGGCCGGACCTGTCTCAGGTCCACGCCATCGCGATGCAGGTTGCCAAACTGGTGGGAGCCGCGCCGGGTGTGCGGAACGTGAACTTCGACTGGATCGAACCAGCGCGGGTCATGCGGATCCGCATCGACCAGGACCAGGCCAGGCAGCTTGGGCTCAGTTCGCAGGACGTGGCACAGGCGCTGAACGCCGTCGTGTCCGGCAGCACGGTCTCGCAGCTACGCGACAGCATCTACCTGATCGACGTCATCATTCGCGCCGAACAGGCCCAGCGGACCTCGCTCGAGTCGATCCGCTCGCTGCAGATTCCACTACGCAACGGACAGGTCGTGCCGCTGCGACAGATCGCCAAGTTCGAATACAACCAGGAATATCCGATTGTCTGGCGGCGGGATCGGGTGCCGACCCTTACCGTGCAGGCCGACGTGGTGCCGGGCGTGCAGCCGGCAACGGCGGTGCAATCCATGGAGCCCGGCATTGACAAGCTCGCGGCGACACTGCCGAGCGGCTACCGGATCGCGACGGGCGGGTCCGTGGAGGAAAGTGCCAAGGGCAAGACGTCTGTTCTGGCAGTGGTGCCGGTGATGATGCTGCTGGTGCTGACCATCCTGATGTTCCAGTTGCAGAGCTTTCAGCGCGTGCTGCTGGTGCTGAGCGTGGCGCCACTCGGGATCATTGGGGTGGTCGCGGCCTTGCTGCTGGCGCAGGCCCCACTCGGCTTCGTGGCGATACTTGGAGTGCTGGCGCTGACCGGCATGATCGCGCGAAATTCGGTCATCCTCATCGACCAGGTCGAAACGGAGATCAGGGACGGACGGCATCCCTGGGACGCCGTCGTGATCGCCGCGATCCACCGGACCCGGCCGATCCTGCTCACCGCCTCGGCGACGGTGCTCGCGATGATCCCGATTGCGCCGAGCGTCTTCTGGGGCTCCATGGCGTTCGCCATCATCGGCGGTCTCACCGGAGCGACTGTGCTGACGCTCATCTTCCTGCCCGCCCTGTATGTCGCCTGGTTCCGGATCGTGGAGCCCAGGGACGGGGGCACCTCAGTCCAAGCCGATGAGGGTGCGGCACATGCGTAAAGGATGGCCTTGCTTCCGCCGTACCCCGATCGGTCCGCGTCGGGCCACCGATGCCGTCATCCCGTCTGCAATCGTATCCTGCCGGTCTCCTTCGCCTCCTGCCGCGTGGCGCTCATCCGAGCGATGTGCGCTTCGGCGGCGGCGAGGAATTCATGGCTCGCTATACCCGATGGCAGCATAGACCTTCACATCCCGCCTCTTCACTGAGGAGAAGCAACCTTGATCGGCCCGGCAACTCTGTCGGCTCTCTCCGCCCTGGCGGGGGCCGTAATCGGCGCGTTGGGTGGCATCATCACGACGTGGCTAACGAATTTTGCGCAAGAGCGTGCGCGCAGGATGGAACACGCAACCTCCCATCGCGAAAACCTGTATGGGGAGTTTATCGAGGAGGCATCCAGGATTTTCAGCGACGCGCTCAGTCATAAGCTCGAGGATGCTTCGAAGCTCGTCAAGCTTTATGCCCTCTTGAGTAAGCTGCGCCTGTTTGCGCCTGCCGATGTGCTTCTTGCGGCAGACTCCGTTATGGAGAGGCTTATACAAACTTACGAGATGCCGGAAGCGGACGTCCGTATCCTGATAAGGGCGGACGCAGTACGCAGTTTCGACGTGCTGCGGACATTCAGTGAAGTCTGCAGGAAGGGCTTGGTGGTGTAGCCATGGAACCGATTTGCCAACGAGGCGATCACTCGCTGCCCGCGACCGGAGCTCGCCTGAGTCGGAACGGATGAGTCTGGACCATGCTTTGCTATGCTCTTGACCCGGGGTCGCTGGGTACTGACGCGCAACGGGCGCCGCCCGCCATCCCGATCAGCGAGGATTTCCCTACGCCATGAGTCGCGCCAGCGCACAACCGCCGGCATGGACTCTGCAACGGTCCGGATCGGCAGCCGCGGAGTTGCGCCTGACGGGTGACTGGATCGCCTGTGAGACCGGGATCCGCGGTGCTCACGACGTGCAGGCCGTCCTCGACGCTTCTTGCGCCAGCACACTCCGCATCGAGGTGAGCCGCCTCGGTGAGTGGGACAGCGCTCTCATCGCGTTTCTGAAGCTGCTCCACGAATTCGTCCGGTCGGATGGAACTCAGGCCGTTCAGCTCGACTTGTCAGGTCTTCCGGAGGCAGCACAACGGTTGCTCGCCCTGGCATCCGTGGGTACGGCCGAGGTCGCCGAGATCGGAGGCCTGTCACCCTCATTGGCAGCCCGGGTAGGCGCGGTTTCGCTGAACGCGTGGTCGAGGACTGTCGGGGTTGCGGCTCTGGTGGGGGAAACCGCGCTGCGGAGCGCCGCGGCTTTCGCCGGACGCACACGCACCCGTGGCGTCGATGTATTGCAGCTCATCCGCGAAGCCGGCGCCGGAGCACTCGGCATCGTCGCGATCGTCAACGGCCTAGTCGGCGCGATTCTCGCCTTTGTCGGCGCAACCCAATTGCAGCGCTTCGGTGCCGGCATCTACGTCGCCGATCTCGTCGGCATCGCCGTTGTCCGCGAAATGGCCGCGCTCGTGACCGCCATCGTTATGGCTGGGCGCACCGGCGGCGCCTACGCGGCGCACCTCGCCACAATGGAAGGGAACGAGGAGGTCGACGCCCTGAATGCCCTCGGAATCCCGGTTTTCGACTTCCTGATCCTGCCCCGGATCGCGGCGCTCGTTGCCATGATGCCGCTGCTCTACCTTTATGGCTGCGCGGTCGGTCTCCTCGGCGGCCTCATCGTCAGTGTCACGGTGCTCGACATCACAGCTGCCGGTTTCCTCGAGCAACTTCAGGGTGCCGTTGGCGGCACACAGTTCGCGATCGGCCTGGCCAAGAGCATCGTCTTCGGTGCGCTCGTCGCTCTCGCGGGTTGTCACATCGGCCTGAATGCCGGCCGCAGCGCCGCCGATGTGGGCCGTGCGGCGACCTCGGCAGTGGTGGCGGGGATCGTCGGCGTGATCGCGCTCGATGCGGTTTTCGCGGTCTGCGCCAATGCGCTCGGGATCTAGCGCCATGGCACGCAATCAAGCTCCCGGAGAGCGCATCGCGGTGCAGGACCTTACGGTCGCATTCGGCGCCCGGGTGATCCAGCGCGGACTGAGCTTTCGCATCCGCCAGGGCACCATCTTCGCGATCATGGGCGGCAGCGGTTGCGGCAAGAGCACCGTACTGAAGGCGATGGTGGGCTTGCTGCGTCCATCTTCCGGGACCGTGATCGTGGATGGCGAGGACTATTGGGCCGCCACCGGCGAGCGACGGTCGGTGATGGGCCGCCGCTTCGGTGTGCTGTTTCAGAACGGCGCGCTGTGGAGCTCGATGACGGTGGCCGAGAACGTTGCACTGCCACTGCAGATGTTCACGACGCTTCCGACCGATGCGATCGCCGCTCTCGTGCAACTCAAGCTCTCCCTGGTTGGATTGGCGGCCGCCGGCGGCAGGATGCCCGCCGAGCTCTCGGGGGGCATGCGCAAGCGGGCAGCTCTCGCGCGTGCGCTCGCCCTCGATCCGGAAATCCTGTTCTTCGACGAACCCTCCGCCGGGCTCGATCCCGTCACCTCCGGCCGGCTCGACGAGCTCATCGTTGAACTGAGCGAAGGCCTGGGTGCCACGGTGGTCATTGTGAGCCATGAGCTGCCGAGTCTGCTTGGAATCTGCAACGACGGTGTGTTTCTGGACGCTGTCACCAGGACAGCAATCGCGCGCGGCTCGCCACGGTCTTTGCGTGACGGGTGCGATCATCCGTCCGTGCGCGCTTTCATGGAGCGGGGGCGATCCGACCCCGCCCGAGCTTGAGGACGTGAGCCATGGCTTCCAGACCCGCGATCGTCGGAGCATTCGTTCTCGGTGCCATGGCGCTCGGGGTTGCCGCCACCCTGTTCTTCGGTGGGATGCGTTTGTTCTCTCCGAGTTGGCGCGTCGTGGCGTTCTTCAACGAATCGGTGGCGGGGCTCGACATCGGCTCGCCGGTCACATTCCATGGCGCTCGCATCGGATCGGTCCAGAGTGTCGCCGTCCACTTCTCAACAGATACTCTGACGGCGCGAATCCCCGTGTACCTTGAGCTCAGGCCGAATCAGTTTATTTGGGAAGGGAGGAAACTCGGCGCCTCCGGCTCCGACTATGAACACCTGGTCGGCGCAGGGCTGCGCGCCCAACTGGCAGTTCAGAGTCTCGTGACCGGGCAACTTCGGGTGGATCTCGACTTCCGCCCTGACACGCCGGTCCAACTGGTCGGGACGATCGTCGGTGTACCCGAGATTCCCTCCATACCATCCGACCTGAGCCAGCTGCGGAACCAGTTGGCTGGCCTGCCGCTACACGAGCTTGCCGACACGGCGCAACAGACTTTCATGTCACTAGGACGTCTTGCGAATCATCTCGACACAAAGATCGACTCGCTCACGGCGAGTGCGCTCCGCACCATGGATGCCGGCACTCAGACCCTGCAATCGACAGAGCTGGCCGTGCGCAACGTGCAGGCGGACGCCTCTACGACGCTCCGCGATGCGGATTCGCTGCTCGCCGATGCCCATCGTCAGCTTGATGGACGGGGGGAGGAGCTCAGCAGTACCCTCAAGGCAGCCGACCGCAGCGCGCACCAGGCGGAGACGCTCCTGACGACGCTCAACGGCCTGGTGGAGTCGCGTTCGCAGCTCCGCGTCAATCTCGAAGCCACACTGCGCGATCTGGCCGCCAGTGCCGGTTCTCTGCGCAACTTTGCATCGACGATCGAGCGCGACCCGAACGCCCTTCTCATCGGACGGAGCAGGCGATGACACCGATCGGAAGTTCCCTGGACCTCAGCGGGCCATTCCTTCGGGGCAGGTGGCCCGCGCTTTTCGCTGCCGCGGCGCTCGGCCTTGCTGCTTGCAGCCTGCCGGGTCCGTCTCCCGCCCAATATGTTCTCGACCCCGTGCCGGCGGCCACGGCAACAACCGTAACCCAGACAGCACTGCCGATCGTCGAGGTCGGGCGCGTGCAGCTTCCCGACTATCTTGACACGACCGATATTCTGGAGCGTCGGGGCAATCAGCTTGTTCCGAGCGAAACTGGCCGTTGGGGCGAGCGACTCTCCATCGGGATGACGCACGCCCTGATTATTTCGCTCGCTTCAGGGCTGCCTTGGATGATGGTCACCGGAACGTCGCCGGCGGAGCGCCCGGCGTTGCAAGTTCTGGTCGATGTGGCTGCGTTCGAGTCGCGAGCGGGGGGCCAGGTCGTGCTTGTCGCCCGGTGGGTTGTCGCAGACGGGGCAAGCCGGCGGATAATTGCCGTACAGCAAACGTCCCTGGTCGGCGCGGTTGCAGGCAGCGGCGACAGTGCCGTTGTCGCAGCGATGTCGCGTCTCGTCGAGGAACTAGCCGCTCAGGTCGCGGCCGGCATCCAACGCGATCTTCGATCGGGCTGAATGCCGGGTTCGGTACGTCTTCACACGCTGACGCCGGACACCACACAGCGGCCAGAAGACTTCCGCAAAACCGTATCGGAGGACACTTTATACCACGGGTTGAAGGTCATACTCGCGCGCGAGCTTGAGCAGATCCTTGATTGTGTCGACGGGGAGCAACAGCCCCTCGCGTCGGTTTGTCACGTCGTTCCGGGCTTCGAGTTCACCGGGATAGAACACCTCCTCGAACCCCTGGGCGAGCGGCACTCCCTTGAGTTCGGCAATCAGCGCCTCCATTCGGGCCTCGAACCGGGCCATCGGCTGGAAAGCCTCGATGTTCAGCGCGATCATGAAGTGGCCCGCGCCGCTCTTTCGCTCAGCCTGGTAGGGGCCCGCAACGCCGGTGCCCGAGTGGCTGCCCGAGAGCACGCCGGAAAGCATGTCCATCATCACAGCGATGCCGTAGCCCTTGTGCTGGGCCATGGGCAGGATGATGCCGTCGATCGCCGTCTGCGGGTCGGTCGTCGCGGCGCCATCCGCGCCGATCGCCCATCCCTCCGGGATCGGGATGCCTTTCTGGCGAGCGAGGTAGATCTTTCCCCGCGCCACCCCCGTATTGGCGATGTCGAGGACCATGGGCGCATGCTGCCCAGCCGGCGCCGCCCACGACCAGGGGTTGGTGCCCACGGTCTTCTTCCGCCCACCCCACGGCGCCATTGCCGGGCTCCCGTTGGTGGCAAGGAAGCCCACGCAGCCCGCCCGAACCGCCATGAGGGTGAAGTACAGCGCGGTGCCGAAGTGGTTCGAGTTCCGCACCGCAACAGCACCGATGCCGTGCGCCTTAGCGCGGCGGATGGCGTCCTTCATGGCGCGGGTGGTCAACACCTGGCCCATGGCCTCTCGGCCGTCCATCACCGCGACCGCCCCGGCATCCACGACGAACTCCGGCCTCGCAACCGGGTCGCATACGCCCGCGCGGAGGCGGGCGACGTACCAGGACGCGCGCATGACGCCATGCGACTGGTGCCCCCAAAGGTCCGCCTGGACTAGCGTGTCCGCGACGAGACGGGCGTCGTCCCCGGGCATGCCCGCCCGGGCATAGACCGCGGTGGCGAAGTCGCGCAGCCGGTCGGGATCCACCCGGACAGCGTTGGTCTCGGTCTCCTGCCTCATGACGGGTTCCTTCGAATCACATGCGTGCGAAAGTCAGGTTCGGGTTCCAGGATGCGCGCGAAGTCGAGGTCGCCGTAGGTGGTCAACCCCAGGTCGAGGCCGTGCGTTTCGCCGGACATTCGAGGCTTCTCGGTCAGGATTGGTTGGCGCTGCCGCGGAACTCGACGCCGAGCAGATCCTCGAAGACGCGGATCATGGCGCCCTTGTCCTGGTGGCCATGTCCCCGCAGCAACGCTGCTTGGTAGGTAGCGGTCGCCGCCGCCAGCACCGGCATCGGCACGCACTGGTCGGCCCCCAGCTCGGCGCCGCTCACCAGGTCCTTGTAGGCATGCGCCATCGGATAGCCATCGGAGAAATGGCCGCGCAGGATGCGAGGAATGAAGAACTCCGAGGCGTAGCTCCGGCCCGTGCCGCTGTTGACGACCTCACCCACGAGGTCGGGATCCAGCCCCAGCTTGACCGCCATCGGCAGGACTTCGGCGAGCGCCGCCGCGTTGATGTCGAACAGGAGCTGGTTGATGAGCTTGGTCAACTGACCGCAACCAACCGGGCCCATGTAAAGAATCCTGTTCCCGATGCAGTCGAGCAGCGGGCGGACACGGTCAAACGCCTCCCGCGCCCCACCGCACATGACGGTCAGCGTGCCGTCGATGGCGCGTGCCTCCATTCCCGAGACCGGTGCATCCAGGAAGGCGATGCCCTTGGCTTCGAGAACGCGGGCGATCTCAACGGTGGTGCCGTAGCCGATCGTGCTGAGGTCCACCACCGTCTGACCCCGGCGCAGGCAACCCGCAAGGCCATCGGGCGCCAGAAAAAGGGCACGCACCACCCCGGTGCCGGGCAGACAAAGGAACAGCATGTCGACGTCCGCGAGCGCGGCAGGTTCGGTTGCGCAGCTCACACCTTTGGCGCCGAACTCTTCGAACCGGCGTTCGTCGCGGTCGCAGACCACCATCTCCGCGCCGCTCTTGAGGAGGTTGTGCGCGATGGGACGCCCCATTTGCCCGAGTCCGATGAAGCCCAGTTTCATTGTCGCCGTGTTCCTTCAGGTTCACATGGTCGAGAACACGATGCAGACCGGGCTTGCGGTGTTGACGATCTCTCCCTCGCGGGTGAGTCGCCCGGTCCGACCGTCGATCAGGAAGCGCACGATGGTATCGCTGTTCTCGTTGGCGGCGTAGAGCCAATTTCCCGTGGGGTCGAGGGCAAAGAACCGCGGCCCGTTTCCTTCACTGCTGGTCCAGCAGACCGGCGTGAGCCGTCCGCTCGCTGTGTCGACGGCGAAGGTGCCGATGCTGTCGTGCCCGCGGTTAGACACGAACACGAACCGCCCGGAAGGATGCATCTCGATCTCGGAGGCGGTGTTCGCACCGCTGAAGGTGTCGGGGGCAGACGGCAGGACCTGGATGGGCTTCAGCTCTCCGCGGTCCGAATCGTAGCTGAACACGGACACGGTCGAGCCCAACTCGTCGGTGACGAAGGCGAAGGGCGCGCCCGGATGGAACGCGATGTGCCGAGGTCCGGCGCCTCGCCGCACCTGGACGAAAGCAGGGTTGCCCGGTACGACCTTGCCTGCCTCGGCGTCGAACCTGAATGTAAAGAGGCGATCGAGCCCCTTGTCCGGAACGATGATGAAGCGGCGCCGGGGATCCCACGCCACCTCGTGCGGATGCGAGGAGCTCTGGTCGGCCCGGTTCAGGTTTGGCTCGCCCGGAAGCCTCTCGTGATGGCACACCGCGCCGAGCGACCCGTCGGGGTTCCTCGGCATGACGGCCACGGTTCCGCTCGCGTAGTTCGCGAGAATGATGAACCGATTGCTTTCGTCCGGCGTCAGGTGGACCGGGTTGCGTCCGCCGGTCGACTGCCGGTTCAGCAACGCCAGCTCTCCGCCGGCCGGGTCGATGCGGAACGCGGTGATCTCGCTGAAGTCACCGTGCACGGCACAAAGGAACCGTTGCTCGCGGTCGAACGCCAGGAACGACGGGTTCACCAGGCCGCGCACAAGCTGCACCAGCGACCAGGCGCCACTCGCCGGATCGACGCGGTAGACGCTGATGCCTTCCCCTCTGGCGTTGCGTTCCCTGGTCGTCCGGCAGCCCACGTAGGCAAAGCGTGGGATGGAACCGGCGGCAGCGGGGGCAACGCTCGCCCGGACGGCGCCGACAGTCGCCAGGGTTCCACCGATCATCGAGGCCGGCAGGGTCGGATCACGGCACGGATCTTCGGGCATTTCTTTGTACTCCACAGACTCATGTCTACTCCCCGCAATCCGAGCATGCCCCCTGACGGGCGTCCGCGGCCAGCCGCAGCGACACGCCATATCCGGCGCCGACCGCCTGCAACTCGTCGATCGTGCCCCCGGCCAACGGAATTCCCGATTTCCGCCGCTCGATGAGCAGGCGTTGCTCGCGCTCCCCGGGCAGGAAGATCTCGGCCACGTCGGGCCTTCTCCTGACCCCCTTGATGTCGCGAATGCCCTTGTCCATCCGGCGCTTGAACTCGTCGACCTCGACGAACGGAGCAATCGGAAGAACGCCGACCAGGTGGCCGATGTTCTGCGGGCGCTTGAAATCGTCGTAGAGATGGGTGACGTCGCGCCCGAAGGCCCCGCCAGACAGCATGGTGCTGAGCATCCCGATCGTCGTGGTCAGGGCATAGCCCTTGGCCCCGGCGATCGGCAGCACGAAGCCCTTGAGGGCCTCGTACGGATCGGTGGTCGGACGGCCCTCGGAGTCGGTGCACCATCCTTCGGGAATCGGCTCGCCGCGCGCGGCCGCAACGTTCACCTTGCCGCGCGCGGCCGGGCTGCAGGCCATGTCGAGGATAACCGGCAGTTCCTCGCCAGCCGGGAATGCAACGGCAAAGGGATTGTTGCCCAGCATAGCCTCGGCGCCGCCCCAGGGGGCGACGTGGTTGATGCCGCCGACCGTGAAGCAGAACCCAATCATGTCGTGCGCGAGCGCCATCTGGGCGAAATAGCCTTCGGCGCCGTTGTGGTTGCTGTTGCGCACCGCCACCCAGGCCGGATCGCCCTCCGCTCCCTTCGCAATCGCCAACTCCATCGCCCGTCGGCAGACGAGCTGGCCCATGCCGTTGTCGCCATCCATCACCGCCGTGGTGCGGGTCTGGCGAACGATGGTGATATGCGGGCGGGCATTGAAGATCCCCACTTCGAGCCGACGAATATAGATCGGAAACCGGACGACGCCGTGCGAATGAACGCCGCTGAGATCGGCTTCGACCAACTGATCGGTGATCAGCAACGCTTCGTCGGAAGGGACCCCGAGCTTCACGAGCATAGCCACGCAATAGGCGGTCAGATCGTCGGCGGCGACCAACGTGTCATTGTCGCTGTTCATGGAGTGCTGCTCTCGCCTTGTTGTCGCGGGTCTGTCGGCCTGGCGCGTTCCGGCAGCGTGAGTGCGGCGCGGAACGGCACGTCGGTTCTTTCCGATATGCCGGCCTGGGGATGGGAGACGTCGTCCGCGTCCGGCCATGCGTGGGAATCATCGACGTGATCCCTACAAGCAAAGGGCTGACATCAGGCCGTCGCCGTGCGGGGCCGCGCCGGCGTGCCTCTGCCGAGGATCAGAACAATGATGGCGGCCACCCCCAGGAAAGCCCCGAGAAGCACCAGGGCCCAGGAGAAGTCCGGCGTAATGCCGCGGACCCAGCCCGTGAAATACGGACCAAAGAAACCGCCGAGGTTGCCGACGGAATTGATCATCGCGAATCCGGTTGCCGCGGCCGTACCGGTAAGTCGTGCCGCCGGCATGGCCCAGAAGACGGTATTCGCGATCCAGACGCCGGTTGCCGCAAAGCAGAGTCCTATCAGCCCAAGGTAGGGATTGTTCGTGATGGCCGCGAGCACAAAGCCTGCGCAGCCCAGGAGTGCCGGAACGACGATGTGCAACGTCAGTTCGCCGGTCTTGTCCGAATGGCGGCTGACCGCCACGCTCATGACCGCGGAGAAGGCATAGGGGATGGCCGAGATCAGGCCGACCTCGAAATTGGTGAGGTTGCCCATCGCCTTGACAATCTGCGGCAGCCAGAGGGTCACGCCGAAGAAGGCAACGAGCACACAGAACTTTACGAAGGAGAAGGCAAGCAGCGCCGGATTGCTCAGTACCTGCCAAACGTTCATATGCGCGGTCTTCGCCTTGGCGGCGTTTTCCGCTGTTACCCGCTGGTCCAGCCACTCCCGCTCATCGGCTGCCAACCAGTTCGCCTGCGAGGGCGCATCGGTCAGCACCCACAGCGTCGCAATGCCAAGCACAATCGCAGGCGCCCCTTCCAGCAGGAACAGCCACTGCCATCCGTGCAGCCCGAGATAGCCTTGCAGCCCAAGCAGCGCCGTCGACAGCGGTGCCCCGATGACCACCGATATCGGATTGCCAATCAGGTAGAGGGTAATGGCCGAGGCACGCTCTTCGGCAGGGAACCAGAGCGTCAGGAAAAAGATGATGCCGGGGGAGAATCCGGCTTCCGCTGCACCAAGGGCGAAGCGGAGCACATAGAGGCTGTACTGGTCATAGACGAAGGCTGTCGCCATGCCGACAATGCCCCAGGTGATCATAATCCGGGCAATCCAGATCCGCGCGCCCACCTTGGCCAGGATCATGTTGCTGGGGATTTCGAACGCGGTATAGCTGACAAACAGAATCCCGGCCGCAAACCCATAGATCTGCGGTGTCAACCCGAGGTCCTGGTTCATCTGCAGGGCCGCGAAGCTGATGTTTACGCGGTCGAGGAAGTTGACGCAGAACAGCGCGATCACGAAGGGAAGAAAGCGGCGAGAGACCTTGGACATCGTCCGCCGACGGATTTCAAGTTCGCTCAACGTTTCTCTCCCTGTCCTGCCACGTTATCTCGCCCGGGATCGATGCGGCTGCGCCGACAAGAATCCCCAGCCAGTGACAGTTTTCGAAAACCTATCGCCATCGCATGACGAGACGGTCGCCACCCCAACCGCCTTGCCGCTCCAGGCCCGTGACGCAATAAATAGGCCACCTCGGCAGGCGGACCAAATGATTTGATTTTCAATCAGATCTCCAAGCACATTGGCGAATTCGGCCTGACGCGACGTTGCGATCGGCCACATCATGTTGTGAATTGCATCGGTCTGCTCCCGAAATCTGGCCCTCCCTGGGCTTGGGCGTCTCGTCAGGAGGACGACCTGACGACAGCGAGGGAGGAGCACACAGCAGAATAGATTGTCACGAAGCGACGGAAGGTGGATTTGATGCTGCCGCAAGGAAAATCAGCGACACGACCGGCCACCAAGGTCTCACTCCAATGAGAGATTAAATATAGATATCGATTGACAATCAGATCATCTTCGTGCACCCCTTCATGTCAGTGTCGGCCGATCCCAAGCCGACGAAATCGAGATTACAGGAGAAAAACCCGCAATGAAATTTGGTGTTATAGATGGAAATGGCATCGGGCCTGAGCAGATCAACGCGACAAAACTCGTGCTGGAAGCAACCGGCCTGCCGATAGAATGGGTTGCCGTTCCCGTTGCCGAAGACGCCATGAAGAAGTACGGCCATCCATTGCCGCAGGAGTCGGTGAAGGCACTGAAGGAACTCAAGGTTAGCATCAAAGGCCCTCTGATTGTCGAGAAGCTGCATGGGCGGATAACCTGCGTGCACGATGACGGTTCAGAGCACACCTACCCGAGCATCAACAATGCCATTCGCCGTGAATTGAAACTATTCGTCGCTCCCAGGGCCATCCGAGGATTCCCCGGCATATCGGGCAGGCACTCGACGATGGATGTCATCATCATGCGGGAGCTTACCGAGGACGTCTATGTCGGTTGGGAGCATCAGATCGGCGACGTCGCGGCGCAGGCGATAAAACTTACGACCAGAACGGCCGTTACACGCCTTTCGCGGTATGCATTTGAATATGCGCGGCGAAACAGGCGTAAAAAAGTGACCTGCGTTCACAAGGCGAACGCGTTAAGCATCACGGATGGCTTTTTCCTGAAGTGTTTCCGGGAGGTCGCAGATAATTACCCTGATATCGTCGTTGATGACTATTTTATCGACGCAACCTGTTTCAATCTGGTCAAGAACCCCGAGCTGTTCGATGTGATCGTGACCTCGAATCAGTACGGCGACATCCTTTCCGATCTGGCCGGTGGCCTGGCGGGCAGCCTGGGCCTGGCGCCGGGTGCCAACATCGGCGAAGACGCGGCCGTGTTCGAAGCCACGCACGGAGCCGCCCCG
>Ga0181529_10003925_pt1 | contig 16521 bp, 20 predicted proteins | sample PEATcosm2014_Bin_36_FD_119763 | JGI IMG/M metagenome (GOLD analysis project Ga0181529, IMG submission 119763) | Peatland microbial communities from MTU Mesocosm Facility, Houghton, MI, USA - PEATcosm2014_Bin10_30_metaG | ecosystem: Environmental > Terrestrial > Soil > Wetlands > Peat | place...
ACGAACCCGGGCATCTCGCCCTGGTGACCGCGCTGGCCGTTGCCGGCCGGCACGGGGAGGCGCATCGCCACTACCTCATCTACCGCCGCGCCATGGACGAGTTGGGCGTCGAGCCGGCCCCGTTCCCCGGCGGGCGCGAGCCCGGGCCGGGCGCGGCGGTTCCCGGGCGACCTCCCTTCAGCGAGGCTTAAGGCCACCTGAAGAGCCGCCGCTAGGCTCGCGCGCCATGGAGACCTTCATGGTGCGGGTCTGGAGGCCCGGCGACGGCGAGCGCCCGGATGGCGTGCGAGGGGTGGCGGTCCATCTCGGTTCGGGACGGGAGCTCACGTTCTCGGAACCGGACCGGCTGATCGCCTTCCTGGGCGAGGCCACCGCCGTGGATGAACGGCCCGCATCCATGCAGAGGGCTTCGCAAGAGCTGGATCAGGAGTAGAGAGCCATGAAACTGCGCAGATTCGTCCCGTTGCTGGCCGGGCTGGCCGCCGTCTCGCTGGCGGCGGGGTGCGGCTCCACATCGAGCCCCCCGACCCCGTCCTCCTCAGGTTCCACCACCCTGTCCGTGCCGGGAGCGGCGACGCCGACACCGGCGCTCGCCACGGCCATCCCGACGGCCGCCACCACCGGGTCGCTGTCGGGCACGTGGTCGGGGTCCTACAGCGGCGCCTTCACCGGCTCATTCAACCTGACCTGGACGCAGACGGGCTCGAGCCTCAGCGGGTCCATCGACCTCACGCCGGGTGGCACCGAGAGCCTCACCGGGACCGTCAGCGGCAACACCATCCAGTTCGGAGCCGTCGGCTCGGAGGCGCTCACGTACAACGGAACGGTCTCCGGCGACAGCTCCATGTCCGGCAGCTACTCGGTCGCCGGCATGGGCGGCGGCTCCTGGACCGCCAGCAAGACCTCCTGAGCCCGGCGTCGGAGCCCGGCCCGTCCGGCTGAGCCGCCGGCCCTCAGCACCGGCCCGGGCGGGGGTGGTCCTCCTCGTGACCGTGGTGTCCATCGATCGGCGTCGCACGGGTCGCCGCGGGTGCAAGCCCCGGCGGCCCGTGGCCGACCCGCGGCGGCCAGGGAGTCTCGAGCGGTGCCGGTGGGAGGGACCCAGCTCGCCCGGCGCCGCCCGGGTGGACCGGCTCGATGCCGCAAGCTACGCGGATGACCGCTGACCCGGGTCATGGCCGCGCTCTTGCCGCCACGCCTCCCACCATCGCCGTGGTGGGGCCGACCGCCACGGGCAAGACCGCCCTTGCCGTGCGGCTGGCTCGGGCCATCGGCGCCGCCGAGCTGGTCAATGCGGACTCCCGCCAGGTGCTGCGCGGCCTCCACGTGGGGACCAACCGGCCCGGCCCCGAGGACCTGGAGGGCGTGGCCTGCCACCTCCTGGGGATCACCGACCCCGGCGCTCCGTTCTCGGTCGCCGATTGGCTGATGGCAGCACGCGCGTGCCTTGCCTCCCTGGACCTGCGGGGGGCGCGGCCGATCGTCGTCGGTGGCACCGGTCTCTATGTGCACGCCCTGCTGGATGGCCTCGAGCTGGACGGTGCCCCGCCGGACCCGGGCCGCAGGGCAGCTCTCAACGCGAGGGCCGCCAACCCGGAGGGGCTCGCGGAGCTGGCCGGCGAGCTCCGGCGGCGGGATCCGGAGGGTGCCGCCGGGATCGACCTTCGCAACCCTCGCCGGGTGGTGCGGGCCACGGAGATCGTCGACACGCGCGGCAGCCTGGCGGGCCGGGCCCGGCGGGGCACCACCCGTCCGAGCGTCAGGATCGGCCTCCAGGTGGCACCCGAGCTTCACCGTGGATGGATCACCGACCGAGCCCGCAGCATGCTCACCGGTGGGCTGCTCGAGGAGGCGGCCGCGGCGCTGGCGGGGGGGGTGCCCCCCGTGGCTTTGGATGCCTCCGGCATCGGCTACCGCGAGGCCATGGCGGTGCTCGACGGCACGCTGTCGGAAGCCGGGGCCGCCGCCGAGATCGTGCGCAGGACGGCCCGTTACGCCAAGGCCCAGCTCACCTGGTTCCGCGCCGACCCGAGCGTGGTCTGGCTCCGCCGGGAGGGGGCGGACGATCTCGCCGAGCTGGTCACGAGGGCGCTAGCGCTGATCGAGGCCGCCTGACCCCACCCACACCGTGGGCCTCGGGACCCCGCCGGATCTCCGCTCCCCTGCGGCCCGGGGACCGAACATACGTCAGGAACATCCGTTTGCGTTTCGGCGCCGGCCATGCTACAGTCGGGCCTGCCCCGACACGCTGAGAGGTGAGACAGACGACATGGCAGACGCCCTCAACCCGCGCCAGCGGCAGATCATCGAATTCCTTCGCGAGCACGCGAGCACGCACGCCTACCCTCCCACCGTACGCGAGATCGGGCTCGCGGTCGGTCTCAGCTCCTCCTCGACGGTGCAGAACCATCTGAACTCGCTCGAGGCCAAGGGTCACATCCGTCGTGACCCCACCAAGTCACGCACCGTGGAGGTGGTCGGCCACGAGCCGGCCTCCGGCCGCAGCGCGCCACGCGTGCTCACGCTCCCCCTGATCGGACGGGTCGCCGCGGGCACCCCGGTGCTCGCCGAGCAGAACGTCGAAGATCACATCACGGTGGGTCGGGAGCTGGCCGGTGACGACGGGGCGTACGCCCTCAAGGTTCACGGCGACAGCATGATCGACGCCGGCATCCTGGACGGTGACCTGGTCGTGGTCAGGCCACGGCGTGATGCTCCGCCGAACGGCACCATCGTCGTGGCCCGGATCGAGAACGAGGTGACCGGTGAGGGCGAGGTGACCGTGAAGCGCTTCTTCCGCGAGGGCGGTCGCGTGCGCCTCCAAGCCGAAAACGCCAGCTACGCGCCGATCTTCGTGAGCGGGGAGCTCTCCCTCGAGGGAGTGGTCGCCGCGGTGATCCGCGTCGTCCACTGACCCCACGGGGCCGGACGACCCGTCGGCACTCAGCAGTGGCTACTCGCTAAAGAAGTCCTCGTTCATCTCGGCATCGGCCCATCCCTCGTCTTCCCCGTCGGTCTCGGGAGGCGCGGGCTCCACCGGGGGCAGCGACTCGAGGTAGCGGTTCAGGTACTCGGCCAGGTCCGGGGACGCCTGGCCGTGAGCCGTGACCCTGGTCTCGCCCTCGTCCTCGATCGCGCTCAGGGCGAGGTCCGGACGGTGGTCGAGGAGGAGCGGCAGGGCTGGCACGACCGCCACCGGCAGCGCCACCAGAACCACGGGGGTGACCGCGGTGAGGATGAGCAGCGCCAGGACGATGACGATGGCGAATCCCGCCGCCATCTCGCCGCCGTAGCGGACTCGCCGCACCGGCCGGATGACCAGGTAATGAGCGCCGCGCTCGGCCACGACCATTCCCGGCACTCGCTCGATGTCGAACTGCGCGAGGACCTCCTGCGCAGGCCGGCTGGTGCGGGCCGCGACCTGGTAGGGGACGGTCGACGTCCTCTTCTGGATGACTGCCTGTCCTCTCACGTGTCCCTGACGCTTGATGCCGTCACGCCGCCATCGGGGCGACCCTGTGAGGGCGCGTGACGCTAACTCCCCTGCGCGTACGGTACCGGAGATCATGCCCCCTTCGAGCATGGGTGCGGGCGGATCCGGGCCATTCACACGACCCTGGCCAATTCGCACCTGGGCGCGAACCGCCGCCGGTTATGGACTAGGATGGCAGGGGTTTAAGAATCGTTAAGAATTTGGTGAGGCGCTCCTGGCATGTCCGCTCAGCCCATCCGGCACGGAGGGGAAGGGAAGGGGCGTCTTCCGGCCCTGGCGCGGCGGGCCCTGCCGCTCCTCATCGCCTTCCAGGTGGGGCTGCTGAGCGCCGCCGGTGCCCCGGGCGGAGGTGGCGTGCCCACTCCGGCCGGCATGAGCGTTGCCCGCCTGATCCGCCAGGTGGAGCCGTCGGTGGTGGACACGATCACCTTCGCCGACCCGGCCGGGACCGAGATCCTGGGCACGGGGATCATCGTCTCCTCCTCGGGCCTGATCCTCACCGATTACCACGTGATCCGCGATGATGTCTTCGTCGGGGTGCGCGTGGGGGGGGCCGGGGAGGTACGCCCGGCGACGGTCGTGCTCACGGATCCCGACCACGACCTGGCCCTGCTCGAGATCCAGGACGCCCTGCCCCTGAAGCCGGCGGAGCTGGCGCGCACCTCCTCCACGGCGATCGGCGACCCCGTCCTCGCCATCGGCAACGCCATGGGCCTCGGGCAGGTGCCGAGGGCGGTGGCGGGCCGCCTGGTGGCGCTCCATCGCAGCGTCAGTTACGGCGTCGGCTCTGGCACCGTCGACCTGGACGGCGTGATCGAGGCTGAGGCCTCGATCTTTGCGGGCGACTCGGGCGGGGCACTGGTGGACTCCAGCGGCCATGTCATCGGGCTCATCGCCGCCGGGTCGGGCGACGCGCCCTGCGCGCCCGCGGTGGTCTGCCCGCTGCACCTGGCCTACGCGATTCCGATCGACGCGGCGCTCGCTCAGCTCGGCTACACGACCCTCTGAGGCGAGGCGCCTCGGTGAGGAGGCCACGCCAGCGGGACGCCTTCCTGGTGAAGCCTTCGTCAGAGGCGACGACGAGGGTCAGGCGGAGGGGATGACGAGGGTCTCGCCCGCCTCGATGACGGGAGATGCAAGGTGGTTGGCGGAGAGGATCTGGGCCACCTCGTCTCGGACGTCACCGCCACCCGAGTGGCTCTCGGCGATGCTCCAGACGGTGTCCCCGGGACGCACGACCACGGTCACGGCAGCGGTGGGCGCGGTGGTCGCGCCCACGCCTCCGACCAGCGCCCAGCCGATGCAGGCGACCGACGCCGCGCCGAGGAGGGCTCGCCCGATCGGACGATGGGGGCGCCGCAGGGAGCGCTGGGCGGGCTGGAAGTCGCTGATCACGGCCGGGTCGCCCGGGCCAGAACCTCGGCGGGGCGTGGAGCCCCGCAACCAGGGCGGGGGACTGGCCGTCCGGAGGGAACGTCTGTTTGCATGGGGCAAGCGTAAGCCAAACACCCGTTCGCTGTCAAGGTTGCGCCGATAATCGGCGACATGGAGCCACGCGTCCGCGTCGCCGTCTGCCTCACCGCCGCCGACCGGCTCCTTCTGGTCGCCCACCGCAAGGGGGCGCATCGATACTGGCTGCTCCCGGGGGGAGGGGTGGAGATGGGGGAGACCCTCATCGAGGCGACCCGCCGGGAGGTCCGTGAGGAAACCGGTGTGGAGGCGGAGATCGGCCGTCTCCTGATCGTCTGTGACGCCATCGAGCCCGCCGGGCGCCACCTGGTCAACCTGGTCTTCGCCGCCACCGTGGCGGTGGTGCCGCCGCCTGCCGGCGCGGGGGTCCTCACCGCCACCGGCGCGGAGGTGGACCCGGCGCTCGACCCCGCCATCGACGAGGTCCGCTGGGTGAGCCGCGACGAGCTCCTCGACCTGGAGCTGCACCCGCCGATCGCGGGCGCCGTCGCCGCCGCCTGGGCCGGCGGGTTCGCCGGCGAGGTCCAGGTCCTCGGCAACGTCTGGACGGCGGACCCGAGCCGCTTCGCCGGCGGTGCCGAGCCTTCCGGCAGGTAGCGAAGGCATGAACCTCCGGGACGATCAGATGGGCGGCCGGCTCCCGACGATGCGTTCGACCACCGTCGACGTGCACGGTCCGGTGCATCTCGCCGAGTGGGGCGAAGGGCCGGTTCGGATGGTCCTGGTGCACGGCCTGGGCGGCTCTCACCTCAACTGGATGCGGGTGGCGCCGGCGCTGGCGCGGTATGGGCGGGTGCTGGCGCCCGATCTGGCCGGGTTCGGCCTCAGCCCGGTTGCCGGCCGCCGCGCGTCGGTGCCCGCCCAGCGGGCCCTCCTGCACCACCTGATCCGCCAGACCTGCGACCAACCCGTCCTGCTCGCCGGCAACTCGATGGGCGGCATGATCGCCCTCGGCGAGGCCGCGCTGCACCCCGAGTGCGTCGCCGGCCTGATGCTCGTGGACGCGGTGCTCCCGGGGCCCTGGCGCCAGCGGCGCCCGAGAGCGGTTGTGATCTCGTTCGCGGCCTACCTGCTGTCACCGCTCGGCCGCGGCCTGCTCCGGCGCGTTCGGGATCGCGCTTCCGTGGACGACCTGGTGAAGGGTGCGCTCCGCCTCAACGTGGAGCGCTTCGAGCGGATCCCTTCTGACGTGATCGGGGCGCACGTGGAGCTCGAGCGGATCCGCGGTCGCATCCCGGACAACGACGGCGCCTACGTCGAGGCCGCCCGCTCCATCGTCCTCGCGCTCGCCAGCCCCGGGATGCTGGCGAGGATCATCGACCGGGTCCGGGTCCCGACCCTCATCGTCCAGGGCGCGGCCGACCGGCTGGTGCGCGTCGATGCCGCGCTCGACGCGCACCGGGAGCGCCCGGACTGGGATCTGCAGGTTTTGGACGATGTCGGCCACATCCCGATGCTCGAGGTACCCGACCGGTTCCTGGAGGTCGTGGACGTCTGGCTGAGGACCGCCGGCCTGGAGCCCGCTGAGAATCACCTGGGCCGGCCCGCCGGCATCTAGAATCGTCGGCAGCGATGAGAGATCACATCCACCGGTACCGGACCGAGCTGGCCTGGCACGGCTCCACCGGGGGCGGCTACGCCACCTACGACCGCACCCATCGGGTCGACACGCCGCCGGGCAACGTCAGCCTTACCATGAGCGCCGACCCGGCCTTCCGGGGCGACCCCGGGCTGCCCAACCCCGAGCAGCTCCTGCTCGCCGCCGCCAGCTCCTGCCAGCTGCTCAGCTTCCTGGCCCTGGTCGCGCTCGAGGGCATCGACGTGGTCAGCTACGAGGACAGCGCGGAGGCGGTGATGCCGGATGATGACAAACCTGTCCGGATCACGCGGATCACCCTGCGGCCCCGAGTGGTGGTCGCGCCGGGGGCCGGGGAGCGGGTGCGTGCGCTGATGGTGCGTGCCCATCACGACTGCTTCATCGCCCACAGCGTCAACGCCGAGATCGTCGTCGAACCGGAGATCCGGCACCCGGACGGTTCCGAGGAGGCGCGGATCACCTGAGCCGGAAGGCTCAGTCCTCGCCGACCTCCCGCAGGTAGTCCCCCAGGCGCGCATAGGCGGCGCGCTTGCGCCGGTCCGTGATCTCGGTGTAGACGCGGAGGGTCTCCAGGGTGGCGTGACCGAGCACCTCCTGGACCAGCCGCACGTCGCCGTCGGTCGCCTCCAGGAGGGTGGTCGCAGCGGTGTGGCGAGCGGCATGCGGGCTGCGCAGCCCCTCGATCAGGCGGAACGCCTCCGGGTCGTGGGCAAATCGCCGGCGCAGCGCCGTCAGCGCCCGGCGCGCGCCGTCAGTGGTGAGACGGTTGGCGGCCAGCACGCGACCGCCCGGCATGTCGGGGTGGGCGACGCTGATGAAGAGCGCCGGAGAGGCGTCCTGTCCGCGCTCGAGCAGATACTCGCGGACGGCCTTCCAGGCGTCCTCGGTGAGGAAGACCGTGCGATTCTTGCCTCCCTTGCCGAGCACCCGGAAGCCTTCGGGCCGGATGTCCCCCCGGTTGAGCCCGCACGCCTCGCTGATCCTGCAGCCGCTGCTGATCAGGAAATGGACCAGGGCGCGGTCGCGGAGGTCGCGCAATCCCTCCCGAGGCAGGGCGGCGAGGAGCCGGGGGACCATCTCCGTGGCGATCGGGTGGGGGTCACCCACGATGTAGCGGGGCACCACCACCCGTCGCGACAGCTCGGCCGCCGTCCAGCCCTCGTCGTACGCGTAGCGGAGAAACTGGCGCAGCGCCACCAGGGCGCGAGCGCGGGTGCGCGGGTTGGGGAGGGCCTCGGCCAGCTCGATCTGGTAGCGGCGGAGGACGGCGGCGTCGAGCCTCTCGCAGAGCGGAGCGCCGGCCGTGCGAGCGCTCGCGAAGGCGACGAACTTGGCGAGGTCGTAGCGGTAGGCGCGGACCGTGGTGAGCGGGCGATTTCGCTGCACCCGCAGGTAGTCCAGGAACTGCTGGACCTGGTCGGGCAGCGGGTCGTCAGGACCCGGGACCTGGCCGATCCAGGCGGGGAGGCGGGAGCGATGCGGCGCGGTGGGGCGACGCTTCTCCGGGACTCGAGCCGGCATCGGGGTAATCATGCGGCCCAGCGGCCGTCCTGGAACGCGCGGGCACCATCCCGCCGCGCGAAGCCGTCTCTAGCGGACCCCGCGCAGGACCCCAGCCGCCTGGAAGGTGGCCTGCAGCTGGGCGGAGAGCGCGGTCATGTTCCGCCGCACCCGAGACACACCCACGAGACCGCCCATCATCCCCGACGACTGCCTCTCGACACGCACCGTGGTCTCACCCGTCTCAGAGCTCATCAGACGCACGCCCACCTTGAAGTACTGGGACAAGGCGCCGGCGAGGGCGTTGCCCACGATCGATCCCCGCTCAGCGGTCCCCGTCCAGGCGTCGTGCCACGTGACCCGGAAGCCGTTCGCCACCAGCGCCTGCTCGGCGGTCACCCGTGCCGCCACCGGGTCGCCGGTCACCAGAAAATCCACGCTCTTGCCGGCCATGCTGCTCCTCCGTCGTCTCGGAACCTGACCTTGGCACATCCGGGGGGACCTCGCCACGACCGACGAGCAGTTGAGGCCCCGTCGCCGCACCCATCTCGGTTGACGTCCGGGACCATCAGCCAGTGCGCCGGGTCGAAGGTCCCTGGTGCCCACGACCGGCGAGAGCTAGCCTGGCGGTGCCGGTTGGCGGACCCATGGACGTGGCTGGCATGGTGACCGGCGGGGCCTGCCACGCACCTCGGGTCCCTCTTCCCGGGATCGACTCGGGGTATCAGCGGGAGTCAAGCCATGCGCATCGAGGACGTGCACCAGGTGCTCGTGATCGGCAGTGGGACCATGGGCCTGGAGATCGGTCTCCAAGCTGCCACTCACGGCTATGACGTCGTCGTCTACGAGATCGACGCCGGGGCCCGGGAGGCCGCCCCCCAACGGCTGCGCGGCTACGCGGAGGCCCAGGTGTCGGAGGGCGTCCTGGACGCCGGCGAGCTCGACGCATCGCTGGCCCGGCTGGTCGTGACCGGGAACCCGACCCAAGCCGGTGCGGACGCCGACCTGTTGATCGAATGCGTGCCCGAGGACCCCGAGCTCAAGGGACGGGTCCTCGCCCAGTTCGACAAGCTCTGCCCGCCCCGCGCGGTGTTCACCACCAACACCTCGACGCTGCTCCCATCGATGTACGCCGAGGCAACCGGGCGCGCGGATCAGTTCGCGGCGCTGCACTTCCACCTTCCGGTGTGGTCGGCGAACGTGGCCGACGTGATGCCGCATCCCGGTACGTCCGACGAGACCGTGGAGCTGCTCGTGGAGTTCGCCCGCCGGCTCGGACAGATCCCGATCCGGATGCACCGAGAGAGCATCGGCTACGTCTTCAACGCGGTGTACACCGCGATGAACCGGGCCGCGATCACCCTGGTCGCCAATGATGTGGCCACCGTCGAGGACGTCGACCGCGCGTGCATGGCGATCATGAAGATGCCGATCGGGCCCTTTGGCGCGCTCGACGGTGTCGGCATCGACACCGCCTGGCACATCACCGAGTACTGGGCGCAGGTGACCGGGGACGCGCAGCTGCGCGCCAACGCCGAGCTGCTCCGCGGCTACGTCGACCGCGGCTGCACCGGCGTCAAAGCCGGGGAGGGCTTCTACCGGTATCCCAACCCTGCCTATGCGGACCCTGCGTTCATCAAGGGCGCGTGAGCCCGGCCGTCGCCGCGGCCGGAGACGTCTCGGCACGTCCAGCGGGCGGATGCATCACTTGGTGCGTTCCAGGGTGGGGTGGGGGAGGGGGCCGGCGGAGTCAGGCGGACAGGCCGAGGATCACCACGTAGCAGACCACGGCCACCGCAAACCCCACGGACATCAGCATCGAGCTGATGTTCAGGTTGTACTTGAGGAAGCTGGCCCCGTTGAAGCCGGCGAAGATGATCGCCATCAGTCCCAGGGCGGCCAGCCAGATGACGGCCCGGCGTCCAGCGCGCACCGAGTGGACCACCAGCTCGATGCCGCTCAGGAGCAGGACCACGCCGAGGACCACGTGGACGATGAGCAGCGGCAGCCCGCTGGAGAAGCTCCAGAGGACGCTGCTCACCGCGCCGCTCAGGTAGGGACCGCTCCCGGCCCCGGGGTGATGGGTCGGGATGGTCACGTACAGGTTCACTGACACGCCGAAGAGGAACTGCACGACGAGGAGCACGAGCGTCGCGGACGTTCGCCGGCGCAGAACCCCCCGTCGTCGCCTCGCCTCCGTCACATCCACGGCGCGATGATCGCACGGGGATCTCCGCGAACGGCCCCCGCGAGACGCTCGCGGAGGCCGCCCTTCTCCTGCCTGCGTACCGGACCTCCCAGCCGGCAAGGAGGTCAGCTCACCAGGTTCAACGTGTTGCTTCCGTCATCGACGAAATAGACGCTGCTCGGGCCCGGAGCCACGGCAAGGCCAAAGAGGGTGCCGTTGCCATTGGGCAGCGGCGGCTCCGAAGTGTTGTCGAGAGTCTTCACCGCCACCTGGACACCGTCTTGGCTGATCTTCACCAGGTTGCCGTTGGCTCCGTTGGTGGCCAGGATGTCGCCCTCGGGCGCAATCGCGAGGCCAAGCGGCCCGTTGAGGGCTCCGCCCGCTGAGACGGTGGAGCCGGCCACCGCGGTGGTGCGCCGGGTCGCGTCAGGAATGAGCGCGATCCGGTTCGCGCCGGTGTCGGCGATGAACAGCGAGCCGTCACGGCCAAGTCCGAGGCCCGTCGGCCCGACCACCAGCGCCGTGGAGCTGGTCTGCTCCGAGAAGCCCTTGCCGATGATGGTTTCGGAGGACACCACGGGAGCCGCGCTGCCGTGCATGGCAAGGCCGATGCGGACGATGGTCCCCCCATCCACGACGTTGGGGCTCGAGGCCACCGTGCCGTTCAGAACATTGCTGACAAAGAGGAGGGCCGAGCTCCCGCCCTCAAGCGCGGTCATGTCCCACGGTCCGTTGATGGGCGGTCCGGAGATGGTCTCCACGGCCGTGCCCCAGGGGTTGAGCACCACCAGGCAACCCGCCTTCATCGTGGCCGAGGTCCCGTCGCTGGTGGGCAGGCTGCCGACCACGACCCAGCCGCTCTTCAATGCCACCAGTGCGGTGGTGAGCCCGAAGCCTCCCGGACACGCTCCCGGCACATCGTGCCGACTCAGGTGGGCAAAGAGGGTGACGTCACCGCTGGGCGACACCTCGACGATGGTGGTCCCCGTGCCCTGCAGGTTGGAGCTGTCGTTGAAGTTGCTCACCAGGACGTCGCCGGCGACGAGATCGCCCTTGCTCACCGGTGCCACCGCGACACCGTACGGGTTGACATCGCCATTCGCCGGGACCGTCGACGCCACCACGCTCACGTTCTTGAGGCTGGTGGCGGCGTTGGCGAGGGTCGGCGCCACCGCCAGGCCAGCACCGGCGGCGAGGCCGACGGCCACCCAGGGACGCCAGAGCTTCTGTTTGATCAGCACCTCGTATCCTCCCGCACAGTCCGATCCCGACCGCCGTGCTCACCGCACATGCAGCGAACGCGCCGGACCCGCGGGATCGATCGTCTCGCCTTCCCGCGGGCTCTACGGTCAGTCGATACGTCTGGCGGACCGGTCTGGTTCACCCCGACGCCCAACAGGTCGGGCAGCCGGGTTCGGGCCGGCAGGAGGCCTGGAGACCGCGCCAGGCTGCACGGTGCACGGATCGGCCGACCTGGTCCATGCGCGAGGTTGTCACGGGCAATACGCACACCAGAGGCCGTCCATCGCCCGTACGCACGCTGACCGCTTCTGCCCAGCGGTCACCGACCACCGGCGAAGCCCGTCCAGGTCGCCCCGGGGGCGGGGCCGGACGTTGATGGGCCGTCGCCGTCCCTTTTGTTCCTGAGAAGATACATTATCAGGAGTAAGTAGCGGTACCAGAAGAGCGCCGACGGCAACGCCCCCCATCGCTCCCTGCCGGCCTGGATCAGGCGGTGAGCACGTTGATCCAGGTGACCTGGCTGAAGCGCGCGAAGTCAGTGTCCGCCGAGCACACCTGGAGCCCGTGCTCGATGGCGAGCGCGGCCAGGTGGGCGTCGGCAATCAGGTTGCCCCGCAGGTCCGCTGAGGTGATCAGGCCACCGAGCACGGCCGCGTGGTTGGGTGTGGGCTGGGGGATCCAGGCGTTGTCGCAGGTCAGCCACTCCTCGACGTAGGCCCAGGCCTGCTCGGCGGTGAGAGGCCTGTCGAGGGCCCTCGGATGGGTCACGATCCGGAGGAAGGCGGTGATGCTGGGCCAGGCGAAGCCCACGCGGCGGGGCCCGTTCAGCACCCCCTCCAACCAGCTCGCCACCCGCTCATGGCGGGAGCTCGCCGAGTCGGCGGCGTAGAGGAGCACGCTGGCGTCGACCAGCATCAGCGGCCGCCGGCCCCATCCAGGGTCTCCAGGGCCTCGGCGACGTTGGAGGCATCGACCCTGAGGCCGAGGGGCGCTGAGCGCTGCCGGAAGCGGTGGGACCGGGGCGTCTGGAGCAGCCCGGCACGGATCAGTCGATTGACGGCCTCGCTGAGACCCACCGAAGCACCGCGGCGCAGCTGGTCGATCGCGGCAGCCACGTCGTCATCCAGGTCCACCGTGGTCCGCATGCGGCTATCATACATCATGATGTTCACGAGCGCGCATCAAGATGTGAAGCGCCGCCGCCTCCCCTCCCCCTTCGGTCAGGTCCCGGTCGGCCGAGTGACCTCGAAGACCAGCTCCTCACCGTCGATCTCGTCCATCTGCACGCCGGTCTGGACGAAGCCCACCTTGCGGACGACCGCCAGCGACGGCAGGTTGCCGGGCGGCACCGAGGCGAACACGGTCCGCTCGCCCCGCTCCCATGCCCAGGCCACCAGGGCGGCCGCGGCCTCGGTGGCGAGCCCCTGCCCGCGCTGCGCCGCGAAGACCGTGTAGCCGATCTCGGCGCGTCCGATCGCCCGGGGCGGCCCGTGGAAGCCGCAGTGCCCGGCCACGGCTCCATCGGAGCGCCGGACCATGAGCCGCGCGCACCAGCCCCGCTGCTCCGGGTAGGCCAGGAGCCTGTCCCGCTGCACCCGGATGTAGTAGTCGTCGGAGCCGTCGGGGGCGGGGAAATCGGCGGGCAGATCCACCCCCTGCAGCCTCGACGCCTTCCGGTGGTCCCGCCTGGCCAGCGCCTCGAGCGCGGCCTCCGTCAGCAGGACCAGCGACAGCCGCTCGGTTTCGATCGGGTCGGTGGGGGTGACGTTGTCGGGCGGGCCGGGAAGCTCCACCTGATCAGGATGGCATCGCGTGCCTCGCGGGGCCGGTCGCCGACGGAGTGCCCACGGATCCGCCCCGTTGCCACCCGGCGACCGAGGCGCCCTCCTCCCCTGACCGCTGATCGATTGCCGATCAGGCTCTCTCGGCTCCTGCTTCGAAGATGGGGCGAGACGGCCCACGTGCCACCATCCCTGGGTGCCGCTCCCAAGCCCGTCGCAGGTCGTCCCCGACCAGGACCTGGAAGCCGCCTCCAGCCTCGCCACCGCGCCCGAGGAACTGACACGCCTCGCTCTCGACCCCGATGGGGGCGTCCGGAGCCGGGTGGCCGCCAACCCGACCTGCCCTCCCCCACTGCTGACCCGGCTCGCCACCGACCATGCGGCCGTGGCGCGCCGCCGGGTGGCCGCCAACCCGTCGACCCCCCCGGCGGTCCTGAGGGCGCTCAGTCGCGACCGGGATGCCACGGTGCGCGCCCAGGTCGGCGCTCATCCCGCGGCGCCGGCCGACACCCTCCAGCGTCTTGGCCACGACCGGGCCCGGGAGGTCCGCCGTCGGGTCGCCGCCAATCCGCGCGCGTCTCGGGAGACGCTGGCCCGTCTCGACACCGAGCAGGGCGCCGCCCCGGCGCGTACCGGGGTCGCCGCCGACCGGGGGGACGCTCCCGACACGCCGGCGCCGATCACCTCCGATCCGAAGCGGGAGATCCAGATCCGCGTGTCCCGAGCCGCGACCGGGCCCCCGGAGATACTGGTCCGGCTGGCGGGTGACCCCGCGCGCGAGGTCCGCGCCGCCGTCGCGGCGAATCGAGCCGCTCCACCCGAGGTCGCGGCCCGGCTCGCCGTCGATCCATCTGCCCGGGTCAGGGAGGAGGTCGCGCTCAACCCGGTCACGCCCCCGGAGCTGCTCGAGCGCCTGGCCCGCGACTGGCGGACCCGCGTGCGCCGCGGCGCGGCGGCCAACGACACCATCTCCCCACACCTCGCCGCCCGGCTCGCGCGAGACTGGTCGCACACCGTCCGAGCTCAGCTGGCAGCCAACCCGGCGACCCCCACCGAGCTCCTGGTCCGGCTGGCCCGCCAGCACAACGCGCAGGTGCTCCTCGCCCTGATCGGCAATGCGGACACTCCGGACGCCGCTCTCGACGAGATGGCCCGCCGCCTCCGCGGCTCCCTTCCGCTCCTCACCGGCTGCCTCCGGCTGAGGGCACGCGGCAGGTCCGCGGCGAGGGTCAGGCAGGCCCTCGAGCAGCGCCGGCCGCGACCGGCGGCTCGCTGACCTCGGCCGGCTCGTCGCGAGCTGGTGGCATGCGCCGCCAGGCGCGACCCGCGAAGGTCATGTGGACGTCGCTGATCCGACGCTCCAGGAACCCCGCCTCGCAGTACGCGAAATAGAAGCGCCACATGCGGAGAAAGCGCTCGTCGTAACCGAGCACGAGGGCGCGGTCGTGGGCGGCGTCGAGCGCCTCGCGCCAGTGCTTGAGGGTCACCGGATAGTTGGCCCCGATGTCGTCGAGCTCGACCAGCCGCAGCCCGCTGGCCCGGTTGGCGGCCTCGACCAGCGACCTCACCGACGGCAGGAACCCCCCGGGGAAGATGTACCGCTTGATGAAGTCCTCGCGCCAGCGCGCCGCCGACCAGGCGCGGTCCTCGATCACGATGGCCTGCAGCACCGCCAGCCCATCGGGGGCGAGCAGCCTCTCGCAGCAGCGGAAGAACTCGTCGTACAGCCGCCAGTCGACGGCCTCGATCATCTCGACCGACACCAGCTTCGAGTACGTGCCCTTGAGGTCGCGATAGTTCTGGTCGAGCACGGTGATGCGGTCGGAGAGGCCGGCCGCGGCGACCCGGGCGCGCGAGTACTCGCACTGCTCCTGCGAGATGGTGGTGGTGGTGACGCGGCAGCCGCTCCGCCGGGCGGCGTGGATGGCGAGACCGCCCCAGCCGGTGCCGATCTCCAGCAGGTGGTCGCCGGCGGTGAGGCGCAGCCGGTCGCAGATCCGGTCGAACTTGCGCACCGAGGCGGCCTCCAGATCGTCGTCCCCGGGCTCGAAGATGGCGCAGGAGTAGGCCATGGTCGGGTCGAGGAAGAGCTCAAAGAAGCTGTTCCCGAGGTCGTAATGGGCGTGGATGTTGCGGCGGTCGGCGGTGCGTGTCGGGCGCTGCGAGCGGAGCCGTCCCGCCACCTGGCGGGCGGCGTCGAGGGGAGCGGTCAGCCGGTTGATGCGGTCGACGTTGTGAGCCAGCAGGGTGAGCAGCTCGGTGAGGTCCGGCGTGTCCCAGTAGCCCCGCATGTAGGCCTCACCCAGCCCGTTGCCACCCGCCGTCGCCGTCATGCCCCACACCCGCTGATCGTGGACGGTCAGGTGGGCGCATCCGCCGCCGTGGCCGAGGACGGTCGTCCCGGAATCCTCGCGGATCGAGAGGCAACCCCCGCGCAGGGCCGAGCCGAGGGTCAGGATGGAGCGCCGCGCCAGGCGGTCCCGGCTCCGTGAGGTCACAGCGCGCTGCTCCTGCGACATCGGCGGATGCGGGTCCTCGTGGGGCGGGGCCTGAGCGGCGCCGTGGCGATCCGCCGGCCTGGCAGTGGGTGGTGGCGAGGGCACCGGCGCCCCCGCGATCGCTGCACAAGGTAGCGCATTGGAGACACGCGGAGGGTGTCGTGAGCCGCGCCGTTCCCGAGGGAGCCGGTGGAGGCGTCGTTCGGCGCCGGGGGGTCAGAATCGAGGGCGATGACCACCGTCGCCCCCATCCTCGACGTCACCGACGCCAGCTTCGACAACGCCGTCATCGCCGGGTCGTCCGTTCGCCCCGTTGTCGTCGATTTCTGGGCCGGCTGGTGTGCACCATGCCGGACCCTGGGGCCCATCCTCGAGCAGGCTGTCGCGCTCCACGGCGGGATCACCCTTGCCAAGCTCGACGTCGACGCCAACCCGGAGGTGACCGCCCGTTTCGGCATCCAGGGCATCCCCGCGGTGAAGGGGTTCCGGGATGGGCAGCTCACCGCAGAGTTCGTGGGGCTCCAAACGAGAGGACAGGTGGAGCGCTTTCTCGCCCAGCTTGCCCCTGCGCCCCCGCCCCCACTGCCCCCATCCGACGAGGCGGGCTTGCGCGCCGCCCTCCTGGATCAGCCGGATGACGTGACCTTGCGCCGCGCCCTCGGGGCCCTCATGTTCGAAGCCGGTCGGCTCGACGAGGCCGGCGAGCTGCTCGCCGCTGCCCGCGACGATCAGGTCTGCGACGGCCTTCGAGC
>Ga0181529_10003926_pt1 | contig 16519 bp, 16 predicted proteins | sample PEATcosm2014_Bin_36_FD_119763 | JGI IMG/M metagenome (GOLD analysis project Ga0181529, IMG submission 119763) | Peatland microbial communities from MTU Mesocosm Facility, Houghton, MI, USA - PEATcosm2014_Bin10_30_metaG | ecosystem: Environmental > Terrestrial > Soil > Wetlands > Peat | place...
CGCTTTTCGGGCGGAGCGTTGTCGAACTCGGGCAGCCCAACCGCGCCCATCAGCGTGGCATCCGCCTCGGCCGCCAACTGCGCCGTCTCTTCCGGAAACGGGGTGCCGGTGCGATGAATCGCCTCGCCGCCGAGCAAACCTTCAGTCAGCTTCAGGTTGTGATGCCATCTCCCGGCTACGCGGCCGAGCACCCGTACGGCTTCGCGAGTAACTTCCTCGCCGATGCCGTCGCCGGGCAAAACCAGAACGTTCAGATCCATGTTGTATTAGTTCGCCGCCGCCGTCTTGGCGGGCTGGCCATCCCGTATCAACGCTTCGATTTCTTTGTCCATCAGGCCCTTCTTGCGCTGGTCCGCCACCGCGGTGAAGCGATGGTACAGCGAATCGAGCTGCTGGCGGTCAAGCTGGTAGCCCAAATCGCGGGCGCGCTGTTGCAATGCGTGGCGCCCGCTGTGTTTGCCTAATACCAGCTTACCTTCCGGGATGCCCACTATGCGCGGGTCGATAATTTCGTAAGTGGTTTTCTCTTTCAGGTAACCGTCCTGATGAATGCCGGCTTCGTGCGCGAATGCATTCGCCCCAACAATTGCCTTGTTCGGTTGCGGGCCAAAGGTGATGATCGAGCTCAACAACTGGCTCGCCGAGTACAGGTGCTCGGTGTGGATGCCGGTGTAGTAAGGATAGCTGTCGGAGCGGGTCTGTAAAATCATGACCACTTCTTCCAGCGAACAATTGCCGGCGCGCTCGCCGATGCCGTTGATAGTGCATTCTACCTGGCGCGCACCAGCTTCGATCGCGGTGAGCGAGTTGGCGACGGCTAGCCCCAGGTCGTCGTGGCAATGCACGCTAACGATGGCGCTGGAGCCGAGCGCGCGCGCCACCTTGCCAATTAACTCGCCGTATTCCTTGGGCGTCGAATAGCCCACGGTATCGGGGATGTTGACGGTGCCCGCACCAGCGGCCGCCACGGCCTTCGATATCTCGATCAGGAAGTCTACGTCGGTGCGGGCGCCATCCTCGGCGGAGAACTCGACGTCATCCACGTAGCGCTTCGCCAGCTCCACCGCGGCCACGGCTTCTTCCAGCACCTGTGCACGGGTCTTTCGCAATTTGTATTTCAGGTGAATATCGCTGGTGGCGATGAAGGTGTGTACGCGAGGCTGGCGGGCGGACTTGAGCGCCTCGACGGCGCGCTCCACGTCCATCGCGCAACAGCGCGCCAGGCCCGCCACACGCGCTTCGGGGAACTCGCGGCTCACCGCCCGGACCGCCTCGAAATCGCCCTCCGAGGCGATCGGAAAGCCGGCCTCCAGAATGTCGGCTCCCAGCTCCACCAGTTTGCGCGCCATGCGCACCTTCTCGGGAACCGTCATGCTGCAGCCTGGAGACTGTTCGCCATCGCGCAGCGTTGTGTCGAAAATGATTACGCGCTCGCTCATGCTTTCACCGATACTCTGCATTATGCGCCCCCGGTGCGGGATTTGGCAAATTTATAATCTTACAGGTGTCTATTAGCCGATGTTATACTGAAACCTGCCATGGAACTGAATCCGTTGCAAGTGTTTTTGATGGTGGCGACCGAGGGAAGCTTCTCGCGCGCGGCGGAGAAGATGCTGCGCACGCAGCCAGCGGTGTCGCTGGCGCTGCAAAGGCTTGAGCAGGAGCTGGGCGAGAAGCTGATCGACCGCTCGGGCAAGGAACTGCTATTGACCGACGCCGGCCGCAGCGCGCTCGACTTCGCGCGCCGCTTCGAGAGCCTCGAACGCGAGCTGGAGAACTCGCTGGCGGAGCTGCGCGACAATTCGGCCGGGCGGCTGACGGTGGGCGCCAACGAATCCACCACGCTATATCTGCTGCGCCATATCGAGCGGTATCGCGCGCTGCATCCCAAGATCAAAGTGACGGTGCGCCGCAGCATGGCGAGCAAAATCCCCAACGAACTCCTGGACGGCAACCTCGAACTAGGCGTGATCAGCTACGACCCCGGCGACGAACGCATCCGCTCGAAGGTGATTTACACCGACGCAATCGCGCTAGTGGTGTCGCCGCACCACCGGCTGGCGCGGCACAAGAGCATCTCCATCGCCGATCTGGCGGAAGAGAATTTCATCGCCCACAATGTGATGTCGCCATACCGGGACGTGGTGATCCACGAGTTTCAAACGCGCAAGATACCGCTACACATGGACGTCGACATGCCGACCATCGAGAGCATACGCAAGATGGTGCAGGACAACCAGGGCGTGGCATTTCTGCCGCGCATGTGCGTCGAGCAGGAAATCGAGCAGAAGCTGCTGCGCGAAGTGCGGGTGAAAGAGATGAACATCGAGCGGAAGATCCGCCTCGTCTATCCCACGCGGCGCGCGCTCAGCCACGCCGCACGTGCGTTCCTGGAAATCGTGGGATGACGATCTGCCGGTGTCCGCTACCGATTCGTCTCGTACGGAGCGGTGCGCCACCGGGATCGTGCGCCTACGGCGGACCCGAGTAGCGGAGCGACAAGCAACAAGGCAATCGCAACGTGCCATTGTATGTAGAGCGAACTGGGCTCCTGCAGTATCGTTGCGTCGATGATTCGATCCCACAGGTCTCGATCGCCGAACACGACAGCGAGTGCCGGCAATGGCAGAAAGACAACCAGCCACCAACGACTCTTGCGGCAAAGCCAATAACCCAAGACCGCCGCCGCCGCGTGCGTCGCCCAAATCCAAGCGATGCTCGGGTCTTTGACCAACACTTCCGGCAGAGCCATTGAAAAATCCATCCAAGTGTTCTCCATCACGATTCACTCACAGTCCGATTATCGCCGGTTTCGCCGCGAGCGTCGGTACATCAAAGTGGGACCGGCGCGGATCGGTAAGAATCCGATCGAACACCTCTTCGACCACCATGACACGCACGACGTGGTCAAGGCTGCCTGCTCGGACATCCTCCATCACAATCCGCCAAATATGCCAGTGAACCGACACAGGCCGCAACCTGTTGTCGAAACCCAGATCAATCCACCTCACGCGTTGCGCGGCATCCCGTACAGCCCGTGTTGCCGAATGTAGTCGAGAACGGGCATTGGGATCTCGGCCGTGCGTTCGCCCCGCTCGAAACCCCGGCGAATGTCCGATGACGAAATCTCCAGGTGTGGCGAGTCCAGGCGCTCCGCCGTCACCTGTTCCGGCATTACATAGGATGAGCCGGGGCGGCCGATCACCAGAAAAATCACCTGCCGGGCCACGGCTTGCCATCGATGCCAGGTTTGAATTTCGGCGAAGGCGTCGGCGCCGATCAGAAAGAACAGCTCGTCGGTGGAAGCGAGCGATGCGCGCACTTTCTCGATGGTGTCAATCGAATAGCTTCGGCGGGTGCCTTCCTCGATGCGCGATACCGCGAAGCGCGGTTCGCCAGCGCACGCCAGCTCGGCCATGCGAACGCGATCGTCGAAACCGGCTGCGGTCACACCATCCTTGTGCGGCGGATGCGCGGCTGGGACGAAGAGCACGCGGTCCAGTCGAAAATGAGAGAGGGCCGCGCGGGCAATAGCCAAGTGAGCGTTGTGAATTGGGTCGAAAGTGCCGCCGAAGATCGCCAGTCGCATGGGAACCGGCCCCTAGGGCTCCGTTACACCCGCTCGATCTTGACGGAGACGACCTTCACGTCTTTCGATGGACGGTCCTGGGAGCCGCGCGGCGTCTTGGAAATCTTCTCCACCACCGGGTAGCCTTCGATCACTTCCCCGAACACCGTGTGCTTGTTGTCCAGCCAGGGTGTGGCGGCCACGGTGATGAAGAACTGGCTGCCGTTGGTGTTGGGCCCGGCATTGGCCATGGAAAGCACGCCCGGCTTGGTGTGCTTCAGCTCGGCGTGAAACTCGTCGGCAAACTTGTACCCTGGGCCGCCGCGGCCTGTTCCCTCCGGATCGCCACCCTGGATCATGAAGTCCGGGATCACGCGATGAAAAATCGTGCCGTCGTAAAACGGCTTTCCAGTCTTGGTTCCCTCGGCCAGGGAGACGAAGTTCTCCACGGTCTTGGGCGCTTGGGAGGCAAACAGACGGATCTTGAACTTGCCTTCGGTGGTATCGAAAACAGCGTAAATTTCGTTGGCCATCACAGCGATTGTAGCAAGCCGGTAAGAGCCGGGCCGAAACGGACGATATGATACACTGTGAGCCGGCCCCACCTTATGTATGCGATCCCGATTATCCCGGCCGTGGATATGCCCTGATGCGCCCCGAACAGCCGCAGCCGCTCACCCGCGAGGAACATCTGGAGTTGGGCCGCGAGCTGAAGCAAGCCCGCGTCAAACTGAGCGAGCTGGCCTCCCTGGTGGTGGAGGTTTACGGGCCGCAAAACCACGCGGCTTTTACGTTTCAGAAGATCGTTGAGGCGCTCGACACCCTGAGCGAGGACATGCAAGTGCAGGCGGCCGAGGATCTGCGCGGACAGCCGGTGGAAGGGCTTTACAACTGAGCGGCCAACTCTCAATGGAATCGAACGAGCGGAGATGACCGTTTTCCGGGATATACGACGTCGCAACAGAGCGCTGAGCGAGGAACAGGCGCGTGAGATTCTGGCGCGGGCGGAGCATGGCGTGTTGTCCACCCTGGGCGCTGACGGATGGCCGTATGGTGTCCCCGTGAACCACGTGCTGTCTGGGGACGTACTCTACGTGCATTGCGCCTTGGAGGGGCACAAGGTGGAGAACATCGCCCACGAAGAGCGCGTCTCTTTCTGCGCCGTGGCGAGTGCCACGGTGTTGCCAGCCGAGTTGTCTACCCTCTATGATAGTGCCATTGTATTCGGCCGGGCGGCCCTGGTGACCGATCCGGCGGAGAAGCGGCAAGCTCTGGAGTTGCTGGCCATTCGTTTCTGCGGGGGGATGACGCCCGAAGCGGAACACACGATCGCCACCTCCGGCCCCGTGACGGCCCTGGTGCGCATCCGCATCGAACGAATCACCGGCAAGGCCCACCGTTCCTCCTGACCGAGCGTTCGACCATCGGAGCCCGGCCAATCGGCCTGGGGCGCGCCAGAGCCAGCCCCGATCTTACTCGCCGATTTCGCGGCGGATCGAATCGGCGATGCTGGCAGTGAAGGTATCCACGTGGGTCTGGTCGGCGGCTTCCACCATCACGCGCGCCAATAGTTCGGTGCCGGAGTAACGGACCAGCACGCGTCCCGATCCGGCCATGGTTTCTTCGGCGCGCTGAATTTCGCGGTTCACCGAAGGCACGCCGGCGAAATCTCTCTTCTCGCGTACGCGGATGTTGACGAGCTTCTGCGGATAGACACGCAAGTCGGCGGTCAACTCGTCCAGGCCAACACCGGCGCGGTGCGCGATTTCCAGTATGCGCAGTGCGGTGAGCAAACCATCGCCGGTGGTCGCGCAATCGCGGAAGATGACGTGCCCGGACTGTTCGCCGCCGAGCGCCGCGCCCAGGCGGACCATTTCCTCCAGCACGTACTTGTCGCCCACGGGAGTGCGTACCATGCGAATGCCATCGCTCGCCAGGGCTTTTTCCAGACCCAGGTTCGACATCACGGTGGACACCACGGTGCCACCCGGCAGCTTACCGGCGGCCTTCATGGCGCGCGCGGCCATCAGCAGTACCGCGTCGCCATCGACGATTCTGCCCGATTGCGCAACGAAGATGGCGCGGTCGGCATCGCCATCGAATGCCACGCCGAATTCGGACTTCGTCTCCACTACCATCCGGCTCAGCGCATCCACATGCAGCGCGCCGCAGTTCAAATTGATGTTGCGGCCATTGGGTTGGCAGCCGGTTTCGACCAACTCGGCGCCCAGGCGGCGGAAGAGATCGGGCGCCAGTTGCCAGGCAGCGCCGTTGCCGCAATCGATCGCCAGCCTGACGCCATCCAGGCGCACCGAAATGGTGGACAGCAGGAACTGCAAATACTCGCGATCCAGCCCTTCCTCGGCCACCAACTCGGTCTGCCGCGGCTCAATGGCACCGGCGCGCAACGCGAGAATCTCCTGTTCGATCGCGTCCTCTTCCGCGTCCGGCAATTTGAAGCCGCTGTGGCTGAATACTTTGATGCCATTGTCCTGGTACGGATTGTGCGAAGCCGAAATCATCACGCCGGCGGCGAACGGGCCGGTGCGCGTCAGGTACGCTACTCCCGGCGTGGTGATAACGCCGGCGTAGCGCACTTTCGCGCCTCGGCTGGCCAGGCCGGCGGCGGCGGTGGCGGCAATCCATGCGCCGGATTCGCGCGTGTCGGCGCCGATCAGCACCTCGGGGTTCGCATGCGTGCGCGCCGCATCGTCGCCGAGAGCCACGCCAAACGCATAGACCGTGGCCGCATCGAGCGGGTACCTGCCGGCCACACCGCGAATTCCATCGGTCCCAAAGAGTTGTTTCGCCACCGAAGTTAGCAGTCTCCTATTCTTTCGTCATGGTCACCGTGACGGTGACGGCGGGCGTCGAGCGGAAGCGCACGAATGAATCGCCGGCAAAGGCGTTTACCTGGAATCGTCCGGTGGTGGTGAGAGAGGAAACATCCACTGGGTCGGTGAGCACGGAATTGACGTGTGCCACGTGGCTCTGGGGCCCAAGAATCGCCAGTCGCGGCGGCTCGGCGGTGGCGCTGGCTACGCGGTAATGGTCGTGGTTCTCGCCGCGGAAGCGCACCACCACCGGGACGCTGCGCTCCAGGCGCTGTTCGAACGCGATGCGCACCTGCGATGGAATGGCGCGCACAAGATGGACGCCGCGGGACAGGCGAACATTGGCGGCGCCAATCGGGAATGTGCGTTCGCCCGGCACCGCGTTGCTCATGTCGAGAATGGCGCCGGGGTGCTGGCCGCCGTCTCCCAGGCCGCGCAACTCTCCGGCGGGGCCGCGCAGTTCGAGGACAATTTGCGTCACCGCTTCCGAGCTCAGCTCCAGATCGTCCGACAGGTTCTTGTATTCCACGCGCGCCGTGGCAAAGGTGGAAAGCTCCGGCTCGCTGGCCACCGACGCCCAAATCAGGGTGGCGATGGCAAGCGCCAACACCTTCCACCAGAAATTGTGGCTCACCAGCCGGGCCACCCACTGGAGCGCCTTCATACGCGGCCTGAGCTTTCCTGCGCCGGGCCAGCCGGTGGGGGCTCGTGGTTTTGGAAGGCCAGCGCAATGTCCGCCGCGGATTCGTCGATATGGGGCACGGGCCGCTCGACGCCAAAGTGCCGATGCAGCCTCTCCATAACCTCCGGCCCCAAAAGCCCCTGCGTCAACTCACCGAACGCCGCCACTGAAATGCGGCCAGTCTCCTCGGAAACTACCAGCGACAGGCAGTCGGTCTCCTCGGTGATGCCGATGGCGGCGCGGTGGCGCGTGCCCAACATGCGCGATACGGCGGGATTGGTGGTGAGCGGCAAGAAGCAGGCCGCCGCGGCGATGCGGTCGCGCTGGATGATCGCCGCACCATCATGCAGCGGCAAGCCGGGCTGAAACACGCTCAACAGCAAATCGCGCGAAATGTACGCTTCCAGCCGAACGCCGCTTTCGATGAACGTGCGCAAACCAATGTCCCGCTCGAGCACAATCAGCGCGCCGATCTTCTGCTGAGACAGTTGTTCCACCGCCATCAGGATCTCATTCGCCATTTCGGGCGCGTGGAACCCTTCGGCAAGGCCAAACAGCCGCCTCCGGCCCAGGCGCGCCAGCGTGCGGCGGATTTCGGACTGGAAGAGCACCAGGACCGCCAGGCCGATGTACGGAACAATCAGCGACAGCACCGAATGCAGCGCTTCGAGGCCCGCCCACACCGCGACCAGGTAGAGACAAACGATGACAACGATGCCCAGCAGGATCGGCGCGGCGCGCGTGCCGCGCACCACCATCAGGCACTGGTAGACCACGAACGCCACCACCAGGATGTCGATGGCGCCGGTCGCGCCCAGCTCCGGCAGCGACGGCAAGTCTCGAAAGAAATGCGGCATGGAATGATGATTCGGGACCGCTAACTCCCGAACCTCCATCTTAGCTTAGGCGTTAGCGTCCAGGGCTGAGATCCAGGCGCACGCCCACTGCGCATCTTGTCGCTTGCGGCGCGGCCGCCCCGAACTGCCGGTCAATTGCTTCGCCGGCTCGACCAGAACGCCGTCAGCGCGACGAAAAAGATGCCGGAAACGACACTGTCGGCGGGGCGTCCGATCACGAATATCAGGATGAGCGCCGCCGACGCCATCGTGCATGCAAGAACCGCCAGCCCGGCCGTCGTCGTGCGCGGGATCAAGAGGAGCACAGCGCCAAGCGTTTCGACCAGGCCGGTGAAGACCCGGAACCATTGCCCGATCCCAATCTCGCCAAACAGCTTGACCCATGGCGACCCGGCGCCCGCGGAAAACTTCTCCGTACCGAAAAGCACAAACGCCGCGGCGATAGCCCCTCGCAGAATCCAATCGACCAGTGCGCTGCGCGGCTCGCGCAGGTTTGCCTGTTCGAACATGAAGACTTGGACACCGCAACCGGCACAGCGGTTCCCGCGTAGCAAGCCGTCACGCGCCCTCCGGCTACAATGAATCATGCCTTTTGCTTCGATCCCGGACGCGCTCGACGACGTGCGTGCGGGGCGGTTGGTGGTGGTCGTGGACGACGAGGACCGCGAAAACGAGGGCGACCTTACCGTCGCCGCGGAGAAGATCACTCCGGACATTATCAACTTCATGGCCACTCACTGCCGCGGCCTGGTGTGCCTGGCGTTGACCGGCGAGCGATGCGACCAACTGCGCCTGCCGCTGATGAGCCAGATCAACACTTCGAATTTCGGCACTGCGTTTTGCGAATCGATCGATGCGCGCGAGGGCGTCACCACCGGCATCTCCGCCGCCGACCGCAGTACCACCATCCTGAAGGCGATTGACCCGGTATGCCGCCCGGGCGACTTGGCGCGTCCCGGCCACATTTTTCCGCTTCGCGCGCGCGATGGCGGCGTGCTAGTGCGCGCCGGCCAGACCGAGGCCGCGGTGGATCTGTCGCGCATGGCGAGCCTCTACCCCGCCGGCGTGATCTGCGAAATCATGAACCCGGATGGCACCATGGCGCGCGTGCCCCAGCTCAAGGAGTTCTGTGCCACCCACGGAATCAAGATGATCTCGGTGGCCGGGTTGATCCGCCATCGCATGCGCACCGAACGCTTGCTGCGCCGCGTCGCGGAGGGCGAGGTCGAAACCGAATTCGGCGCGTTTCGCGCGCTGGCTTACTCGAGCGATCTCAATCCCGAATACCACGTGGCGCTTGTGCGCGGCGAAGTCGCCGGCCGCGAAGGCGTGCTGGTGCGAATGCATGCTCGCTGCGTTTACGGCGAGGTCTTCGGTTCCACCAATTGCGATTGCTCGCGTCTGGTGCGGGGGTCGCTCGAGGCCATCGCCCGCGAAGGCCACGGCGTGATGGTCTATCTGCACGAAACCGGGCCTGGCTTCCGCACCGAAGCTTCCGCGGACGGCCCGGCGCGCATGCTGTCGCACAACCGCGAGTTTTCGCACTATGTAGGCGAAGCCGGCCAGCGGCAGCTTCAGCACGAGCACGGCATCGGAGCGCAGATCCTGTCCGACCTCGGTCTGCACACGATTCGCCTGCTGACGAATCACCCGCGAAAGATCGTCGCTCTCGAAGGTTTCGGCATCGAGGTCGCCGGCCAGGTGCCGATCGGGCAGTAAGTTGTCGCGCCGTCGCATCGGACCCGTGACCCGGCGTCAGACGCCGCGAATGCCACAAAGTTGAAACGCGATGCGGCGGCAGTCTAACCTCCAGGGAAGGAGCGACGGAACGAACGAGCGCCGCGCGACGATCCGGAGACGGAGGGACTGTCCGCGCAGCTCGGCGGGAACATCGAATTCGACCCGGAATGCTCCTGCCGGAACAGCGTAACTGCCGATACTCCGGCCATTGCAGCCCACCTGGAGCACCTGTCCACGAAGCTGGGGCATCCATTCGGGTACGGAACCTTCAATCGCCACGGAATGGTAGCCGCTTCGCAACATATAGTGCAGAGTCTTGCCGGCCCATCCGCCGGCGTATAGGCCTTGCGCATGACGCGCCGTGCGGCTGACCACGTTTCCGAGAACGAAACGGACCGCATGCTCCAGCGCCGCTCCAACCGGCCTCGCCAGACGAGGCGTGTGGCGGCGGATCGCCCGGCACGCGAGTCCAGCGTAAGTGTCGAGCCCGTAGATGATCGATCCTGGTGGTAGCGCCATGCCAGTGTGCTTCCGCAGCAGAGAATGCAACTCCCGCACGCGCTTCGTCCCCCCGGACGACGATTTCGTTTCGGGATACTCTCGTATGCAGCCGATATACTCGGGGACGTACACCAACCGGTATTTCAGCCCGATTCTGATAAACAGATCCCAATCCATTCCGTAGTGCAGGGCTTCATCCGCATAGCCAACATCGTCGAGGGCTTGCCGGCGAAAAAAAACCGATTGCTGAAGAATGTAATCGGACAGGTGGACGAGTCGCCATAGGTCGGGCTCACATGTATGTGGAAACCGGCCGGTTACATTGCCATCCGTGCCGATGACGTAGCCGTCGCCATACACTAATCCGGCATCGGGATTGCTTCTAAGGGCTCGAACAGCAGCGCTAACGGCTCCTGGAAGAAAAACATCGTCCGAATTCAGCCACGCCAGAACGCTTCCTTTCGCCAGATGGAAGCCGTCATTAATCGCCTGGGACTGGCCGCTGTCCGGTTTGCTGACGAACGCGATCCGATCGCCGTATTCCCGGACAATCGCGGCGGTCTCGTCGGTCGACCCGCCGTCCATAATGATGTATTCAAGGTTGGGGTAATCCTGGCTCAGTACGCTCTCGATTGTCGCGCGGATAAACCGCCCCTGATTATAGGAAGGGGTTACCACGCTGACAACGGGCCATGCTGCGATGTTGGTCCCGTCTGTCTTTAGCGTTGCGGCAACCATGTTAGGACTGATAACCCAGCGGATATCTCATTAATGAATATATTCTTACTAAGAATATCATGTGTGACCACCGCTATCGGCAGAAAGGTGGGAATTCATGCATCCCGTCCGGGTCACTTGCCGCGCTGCGGCCTATCGGCTTCAGCAACTGGCTGGGCCGGTCCTGGCGTTTCGTGGTAGGAAGGGACCGCTGAACCGTTTGGGCCGTAACCGCTGGGTCGGTTCAATATCCGCGCCAAGCCACGAGAGCAGGATCGTCCGATTCCCCGGACGGGTGTCCAGGCCCACTCGGCGAAATAGCGAACCGCGTGACGGCGGTTCAACGACAGGCCGAGTGGCAGGCTCGCCGCATACGTCCAGGGCGAATAACGAAGAGGCTCAAAGAACTGATCGCGTCCATCCCTTCGGTGAGCCACGTACCCGAACACCCACGACACCGGAACATAGCCGTAGTATTTTCGCAATAACGCCATCGAGACGTCGAACACCTCGCCGCGCCGCGAGAGCGTCAGGTTGCCGCGGTGCATGCGAGAGTTCGCCAGACTCTGGGGAATGTGCTCGAACCGGCAACCGCGAAGGGCCATGCGGATCCACAGGTCGTAGTCGAACGACAGGGTGAGGGAAACGTCAAGGGCGCACGCGGCATAGGCTGGCGCGCGAAAGAACGAAGCGGGCTGACAGAAGATACAATCCCGCGCCAGCGCCGAAGGATGGAACCGAGTGGTCGGATACGGCCGAAGCCGATCGCCATGCTGGTCGATCCACCAAGCCTCGCCGTACACGATATCGGCTTCCGGGTGCGCCAGAAAACTTTCCACCGCCGCCCGGACCGCGCCCGGCTCGTAGGTGTCGTCGGCATTCAGCCATGCCAGTATGCTTCCACGCGCCTGGGATAAACCGGCGTGGATGGCCGAAGCCGGGCCCAGGCGAGGCACCGATATCGATCCGACGCGGCCTCGATACCGGCTGAGAGCCTTGTGCGTATCGTCCGTCGACTCGCTCTCGACAACCGTGTATTCGATATTCGGGTAGTCCTGCCGTAATACACTCTCGACGGTGTCCGCGAGAAACCGGCCCGCGTTGTAAGCGGGCGTGACGATACTCACCAGTGGAAGGTCCCGCAACATCTGATTCACTATACCAGCACTGTTCCGGACGCCGCCGTACTGCACCCGGCATCGAATTGCTATCAAAACCTCGTGATCGATCCTACGGCGCTACTCCAGGAAGCGATGGTCAGGCTCCAGCAAGAGTAACCGCGATTGCGTGTGCCGGGGTTCGGCAACAGCGAGCGAGAATGTTTCTGCGTCCGAATCGGTGCTGGTGGAAAGCATTTGCGCCTGGATGCCGCGAAGCCCTGTGGTGAGCCCCCCCGTCCGGACGTGTATAATCGGGTGGAGTTCCCAGCGGATGGGACTTAGGCCGATCCGGAGCCGGCGCCGAGACGATGTGTGGTTTCCATTCATCGTGGCATTGGAGCATTTGACGACCCGGACGGCTTTCTGCAACCGGACACCTGACGCGTAATGCCTGCGACTGCCCGCATCCTACCGGGTACTCCCCAGCCGCGCTTTGTGTTGGGAGATGCCAGACGCCGAAAAGCGAGCGTTGCACGATGGTACACTTAATGTCTTATTCTCAGTGCTGCCCATTCAGATGTTGAGGGGCCAAACCGCAGGCGTATCTGATCTTTCGATGCTCCTGGGACCTTCGTTTCATTCACTGACGGGCGGTCGGTTGGCTATCCAATGGCGACTCTCCAGACAATACTCTGGTTCCTGATCGGCCTCGCGCTTGCTTTTGTTAGTGGCTACGGATTGCTGCGATACCTCCTCCCCGAATATCTCCAAGAATACCGGTTCGTGATCGCCATACCTAGCGGGTACTCGGTGCTTGTGTGGCTGGCCTTCACGCTTTCGGGGGCGTTCTCAGTTGTCGTGCCGGCTGCACTTTGTGTCAGCTTCACCGTTCTCGCGGGTATTACCGCCTTCGCACTCTTTACTTCCAGGTCAAGCGACTCCTGGCGGACGATGGGACACGGTATTGCAGCCCTTTTTCTCTTGGCCGGCCCGATGATATGCGTTATTCTATGGCCGCTCTTCCTGTCGGGCGCCAGCACCTACCTAGGAGCCGTCAACCCGGATTTTACCTTCGCCGTAAAGGATCTGTTTTACCTCAAGGGCCACGTCTCCACTGCCATTGGCGGTCCCTTCGACGGCTTCGCCCCATTCCAGAGTTCGGCGTCGAACCTGCCCGTACACGCGCGCTATATCGGCAGCCTATTCGGACTTTTGCTCGAAATGCTGTTCTCCGTCAGTGGCAGGACTGGTCTGACCATCGCCGTGTCGATCTGGCTTGCCGCTATCCCGGGTTCCGTCTTTTTTCTGTCGCGCGTAGCTCTGGGCTTCGATCTAACGGTTTCGCGAGTGGCAGCAGTTCTATGCGCCATAAGCGCCCCTTACGCGATGAGCTACTTTCTTTTCTTTGTAGGCCAGAATTCGACGCTCGCATTGGCCCCAATTCTCTTGGCGCTTCTATATCTACTCTTTACCCGGCCGTGCCTGAAGCTATTTGTGCTGACGGCCATCTTATCGTGTGCGTTGTTCTGGATGTACCCGGTAATGCTGCCCTATGTTCTAGGGCCAATCGGCGGACTCCTGGCGTACCTGATGGCAACCCGCCGGCTCAAGCTGACCGTTACCGTCCTTGCCTGTCTTGGGATCGCCGGAATGTTTTCATTGACGAGCGTGTCGCTGGGCACGTCGTTTCTGCGCTCGTACGCTCTGGATTGGCAGAATCTCTTTCGCGGTGTTACGTGGGGCCGGTACTTTGAAGAATTCGTCACTGAGCGGTTTCCTGTGTACTTCTTCGGAGTAGCCAGTTACCCATTCGAAAACGCCCTGCTGGCTCGATTGCTGGGCGGCGTCGCGATCCTAGCGGCTACAGCCCTGGCTGCTCTGGCTGGCGCCGCATTGCTGGCGGCGCTCATTGACTGGGGTTCCCGTCAGAGCGATAAACGTCCGCCGGTACTCGTCGCTGCCGCCTGGATAATGTTCGCAGCGGTGTGGTGGAACTACACGTTCCATAATCACTATGGATACGGGCTCCTCAAGATGATGTCCTGGGTTCAGTTCACCACGATTCCCGTCGCAGCCTGCGGCCTTATACGAGTATGGCGTCTTGTACGACCGCCGTGCCTCGGCCGTGCCTGGCGGACTTCGTTGGCAGCAGCCCTCGCCCTCTCCTGGCTGGCTATCGGCACTGCATCGAGCCTCGAGTACGGAGCCAAAGGTATGGGCCTGGAGACTGGGGGAGTTAACGTCCCACGCATTTCGCGAAACCACGACTATCTGGAACTCGAGAATGAAGTTCCCAGAAGGATTCGGCCTGACCAGAGTGTCGGCTTGGCGTTCAGCGACTCAATACAGACAGAGTGGGCCTCCTACTACCTGCGCGCTGTGCGGCTGTCTATACTCAGCCACCTGTACCTGCCTTTTGCCGAGCAGGATCTGCCCGAAGATCAACCTGGCGCGGAAAGCCGGAATCCGGGTTCGAATCGGCAGGAATTTGTCGGCCGCGACAACTTGTACTTTCATGGAGCGGCCGACGATTACTATCTTCTATCCAACCCGGACCAACCTACCGCCGACATCATTGATCAGGATTTGCCGGCTCCCGTATGGCGCGATCGGACATTTCAACTGATCAGGGCAGCCGATGTCAAGGATTTCTCGGTAACGGGTCGAGGATACTATTCCCTGGAACGCGCCCCGTTGGGGAGATCCTACTGGTGGCCAGATGCGTTTCGATGGAGCGCCCGTGGCGGCGAGGTATACCTGTTTCGCCCGAGCGCGATGGGCAAGCCATACCGCCTATCACTGGTTCTCATGACCGGATACGGTTTGAAGAGCGCACGCCGCGTCGTGAGTTTCTATCGCGACGGAACAATATTCGATGAGATCGCCATCAATGGGAATTCGCGGGTGTTGACCAAGACATTTGTGGTCAGCGACGAGGTGGAGCGGATTGTCTTTCGCGTCCGCGAAGAAGTCGCTTGCCTTCCCAGGACGTTCGCCCTCTGGAACACCTCGATACCTAACGATGATCGCCATTTGAACGTGGCAGCCGCCGAAATTCGTGTCGTGCCGCCCGGGGACCTTGGCCCGTCCTCCAGACTGGGAGAAGTTCTGTCGGGCGGCGACATTCTCCGGCGGTCCACGGCCTTCGATGGCATGGAAGTGGATGGCTGGGTAAGGGACATGGCAACCCTGTCCTTTGTTGCTCCAGCGGCTGCTTCGCGGCTCAGACTCAACATACTTGTGCCACGAGCCCCCTCTTTCATTTTCCCTTTTCCCATCCTTTTCGACGTTGACGGTCACGCCGCAACAAGCGAAGTCAGCTCCCCGGGGTCGGCCGAGCTGACTTTCCCCTTAACCCCATCACCGAACCAACGTGCGATTAGAATATCGATTCGTCCGTCCCAGTCGTTCTTGCCGGTCGGCTATGATCAGAGCCACCGCGAGACTATCCACAGCGTCAACCTTCAATCCCTTGCTTTTGAGCCATAACAGCGTACACGATGGTCTTCCGGTGCGTCGGGATCCGGCCCGCGGAGCAGGGTGTGCCACTGAATACCTTGATCGCCGTCAAACTCTGCTCGATGGGCGCATTCCCCCGCACGGCACACATTCAGCCGCCTGACAGAGTCGCCTCTCCGCAAAAACATTTCCGTACCGCCGCCCCGTAAAGCCTTTCACGAAACGTTCCGCGTCCTCAATTGCCCGCATCCGAGTCCCGCTGCACTCAAACAAAGCGAATCCCAGTTCGTCGAGATATATGAGAGGTCTTAGCGGCTCACAACCGGCGCCTACGAGGCCGTACGGCCAAAACTCGAAATAGATTCTCAAAGATGGGTTCGCGGCCAGAGTGTTCTGCATGCCGCTGAACACTTCCCACTCCCATCCCTGAACGTCCATCTTTACAAAATCGACAGGCTGCCCGGCCAAAACATCGTCCAGCGCCATGACTTTGACGGCGCTGCACCTAGACTCATCTCGACGACGCCCTGGCGCGAGGCGGTTATCGCCTGCGTTTAGTAACGATCGGAACAACACTGCGGAGCCGCTCGCCGCGCCAAGGGCACAATTGTGCAGGTCTACGTTACGAACATGATTGGCCGCGCAATTCCGCGATAGCACATCGAACAACTCAGGGTCTGGTTCGAACGCGAGCACGCTCCCATGCTCCCCCACAAGCTCGGCCAAAAGCAATGTGTACAGTCCTTGATTGGCGCCAATGTCTACAACCCTCATGCCTGGCCGAACCGTAGCGCGCAGGAGTGCCTCTCCGCTTCGCCCCATCAAGCCCAGCCTGTGTAAATACAGACTCAGCAAACGATCAAATGATACCGCAGTGAATCTTCGCCCCCCAACGCGCACTTCACGCCGCCACGCAGCCAAGAGGTTCAAACTCACCAGTTGAAGTGAACCCCTGGGCTGAGACACGAAGTTAAGGGGGTTATCGCCGTTCGCTGAAAAAGCATTGCACGGCGGGGTTGATGTCGTCCACTCTGGTTGTACCTGAGCGGAGGATAGGGCAA
>Ga0181529_10003929_pt1 | contig 16513 bp, 16 predicted proteins | sample PEATcosm2014_Bin_36_FD_119763 | JGI IMG/M metagenome (GOLD analysis project Ga0181529, IMG submission 119763) | Peatland microbial communities from MTU Mesocosm Facility, Houghton, MI, USA - PEATcosm2014_Bin10_30_metaG | ecosystem: Environmental > Terrestrial > Soil > Wetlands > Peat | place...
CTGGAGGAGCGGGGAGGGGGAACGGTCGTAGACGAAACGGAAGAGCCCGTCCTTCTCCAGGCTGGACGGGGACCTGTCGTCGATGAGCTGGGTCAAGCGCTTCACTTCGACTTGGTCCGCCGCTTCGAAGGCTTTCATCCTGGTCACGAGACTCCCGAAATAGGGAGCGGTGAGGAAGCCTAGCTTGGCCGGCCATTTGTCCTTGGCGCCTTTGACACGAGCGAGGGCGTCGGAGAAGGATCCCCGCGCGAGGGATTCCGCCAGGTAGGCCGTGAGAGCCTTCTCGCTGAAGGAGGACGAGCCGTCCGCGGCCTTCCAAACGAGCTTGTCAGGATCGAAGCGCGTGGACGATAAGCCCGACCAAACTTTGTCTCGCCATACCGCTATCTCGGCCCTGAAAACCTCGGGATCCTTGGGGGTTTGCGCGACAAATTTCTCGGGGGCCGCCGCCTGCGCCGCCTTGGGCTGGGCCTCGGCCGACCTGGCAAGGGATAGGCCCGGATCACCAGGCTTAAGGCTGAGGAGGCCGGCATTCCCATCAAAGCTGCCCGCGGCCAGGCCGACCTCAAAAGGACTCCCTTTCCCCGTCACGACGCCGCTCTTGCCCTCGGACTGGACGAATCGCTCGCCGCGCGAGGGGCGGAGGCGAAGGCGCACGGCCGCCACACCCTCGGGGGCCGAAGCCGAAAGCGAGAAACGCTCGTCTTCGCCTTTGTCGACGATAGCTTTTAGTTCGACCCCTGGCTCGAGCTTGACGCTCACGCCGTTCTGGAGCCGGTCGACTGATACGAGGCTGAGCTGGACGGAGCTGCCATCCGAGGCGACACTCTCTGCTTTGGAGGCAGAAGAGATCTCGAACGAGAGCCCCGCAAAGGAGATGGCGACCTTGTCCGGCGCTGATGCGCCTTTGCCGCGCTCGGCCTTCGGATAGGAGGCGCTCACCGACATCCCGCCTATCGTCTCCGACAGTCCCGGCCCCCTCGAGAACTGCAGAAGAACCAGGAGGACGAACAGACAGATATACAGGAACGAGAGGCCGAAGGCCCGCCGTAAGGCGCCGCTTTTCATTGCGGATAAGGACTATAGCGGTTAACCGCCCCTTGTGCAACCTTGTATAATGGCCGGGGCCGAGGTAGTATCGAGCGCCCGAACCTCGAATGCGACTATGGGAGTGGCACAGCATGGGTTCCTGTCCTGGCAAGCGAGACGGCATCTGTAAGCATCCCTTCCCCGCGGCTGCCGCGGCCATAGGCGCGGCTATCTTCGTATCGCTCGCTGCATCTTGCGCGGGCGCGCCCAAGCCGGCCCCGCCCGCCCAAGGCGGAAGCGTCGAGCAGCCCAAGGAACCCCATCTAGCCAAGCAGCCGGAGCCAAGCCCCGAGCAGAGGCGCATCCAGGGCGTCCAGACGGCGGCCGAGCTCCTCGACAAAGGCGATGCCGCGGCGGCGGCCGACAAACTCGGCGAGCTCTCCGCCGCCTCGCCCGAGGACTCGGGCCTCAAGCTGATTCGCGTCGCGGCCCTCGTGTCCGCCGGCGAGATGGACGAGGCGAGGAAAAGCGTGGACGCGCTCCTCGCCTCCGACCCCGCGAACATCCGGGCCTTGGCGATGGGCGCCAAGATCGCCCGCTTCGCCGGGGACGACGCGGGCCGTCGCTCCTATCTCGATCGCGCCATCGCCGCGGCCCCTGCCGATCCCTCGACCCTAGGCGCCTGGGGAGACTACTACCTCGACGCGAAGGCTTGGCCCAAGGCCGAAGAATCCTATGCAAAGGCCCTGGCCGAGGACCCGAAGAGCGCCGACGCGGCCCTCGGACTGGGCAGGGCCCTCTATCGGGAGGCGAAGTACCCCGAAGCTGAGGCCGAGCTCAGCGCCGCCATCGAGCTCGAGCCCGGCTCGGCCCTGGCCTATTCGGACAGGAGCCGCGCGCGCTACAAGCAGGGCAAATACAAGGACGCGGAGGCCGACCTCGACATGGCCGTCTCCAAGGCGCCGGACTCCTCATGGCTCTACTTGGACCGAGGCCGCTACCGCCTCGACATGGGCGAGACCGCGGGCGCCGAGGCCGACTTCGACAAGGCCATCGCCCTCGACCCAGGCTATTTCCTCACCTATGTCTATCGCGGAGGCCTCCTCGAGGTCGCCGGCAAGGACGAGGCCGCCCTCGACGACTACCGCCAAGTGATCAAAATATATCCGACCTACTGGTATGCCTTCGAGTCGGCCGCGGCTGCGGCCTTCCGCCTCGGGATTTGGTCGGAATCGGCGGCCGATTTCAAGCGAGCCTTTTCCTCGGCCCCGGATCGCTACGAGTACGCGATCGCCTCCGCCATCGCGCTCTGGCGATCGGGCGACGCCAAAGGCGCCTCGGCCTTCGCCGCCGCCATCGCCGCGCCCCTCGACAGGGACAAATACGGCATCTACTGGGCGATGCTCAGGCTGATCCAGGACCAGACCGACGCCTCATCCGACCTCGAGCTCCGCATAGAAGCCGAGAAGAAGCTCGACCTCAAGTCGGCGATGCTCTTCTACCTCTCGGAATATTGGATCTGCCGAGGCAAGTCGGACCTCGCCGCAAAGTACCTCTCGCTGGCCGAGGACATGAAGCGGGTGGACACGCTCGAGTACCGCCTCCTCAAGGCCGAGCGGAGTCGGCTCGAGCCGGGAAGCGATGGCTGAGCCCTTCCGCACCCTGTCCTCCCTCCTGTCGTCCCGGCGCCCGGTGGCCGTGCAGACCCATGACTTTCCCGATATCGACGCCGCGGCCTCGGCCTGGGGACTAGCGCGGCTCCTCAGCCTCCGCGGCTTCGAGGCCTCCTGCAGCTACCGCGGCGAGCTTCGGAGCCGGAGCCTCAAGAACCTCGTCGCCTGGCTGCGGATCGGCCTCGTCCCGGCGGACTCCCTGGAGCCGGGATCTCAGGTCATCGTCGTCGACGGTTCCCCGGGCAACGGCAACGTGAGCCTGGGCGAGGACGAGCTCGTGGCCGTAATAGACCACCACTGCATGGCCGGCGAGACGGAGGCACCCTTCCAGGATCTCCGCCCCGAAATGGCGGCCTGCTCCACGATGATCAGGGGCTATTGGGAAGAGGTGGGCGCCGAGCCCCCGAGCGGAGTCTGCACCGCCCTCCTCGCGGGCATCCAGTCCGATACCGACTTCCTGAGCAGCCGTTGCTCGGACGAGGATTTCGCCGCCTACGCGGCCCTCTACCGCTCGGGCGATTGGGAGCTCGCCTCGAGGATCGTGCGCACAACCCTCGACCTACGCGAGCTGGGCCTCGTCGCGGCCGCCCTCGAGCGGTCAGCCGTGAGCGAAGGCCTCCTCTTCGCCTTCATCCGCGAGCCCTGCGGCCAGGAGGCCCTCGCCGTGCTGGCCGAATTCGCCCTTAGGGCCGAGGAGCTCTCGGCCGCGGTCGCCGCCGAAAAGGACGAGGGCGGGGTCCATATCTCCGTGCGATCCCGGAGCTCGTCCGTCTCGGCGTTCGAGCTCGTGCGCACCGCCCTGGCAGGCCTAGGTAACGGTGGAGGCCATGCCCATTCGGCAGGCGGCCTCATACCCTATTCCTCTGATCCGGGCGAGGAGGCCTTGCGCGAGAGGTTCTTCCGAGCCGCGTCGAAATCTATCCGACATTGACCGGGCGGGCGAAAAGCGAGAGATTATCAGGAAATCATGGGCGGCCGCGGATGCCCGAAAGGGACCGCCGTCTCCGCAGGGAGGTTCTTCGATGAGCACGGTACTGCTGATCGTCGCCGGCGTAGTGGCGATCTCCATCGTCAGCGTGATCGGCGACATGGTCTCCAAGGTCGCCCAGGCCAAGATCAAGGCGAAATCGGCCGATTCCGAGGGAAGGGCCCCGGCCCGAGAGATCGAAGCTCTGCGGCAGCGAGTCGCAGCCCTCGAATCGCGGCTCGAGGAGCGCGAGGATAGCGTCCGAAAGCTCCAGGACGAGGTCCGCTTCGTGACGCGCATGCTCGAGGACAAGTCGGGCGGTTCGTCGGCCACTTAAGGCGGCGGCCATGCGCGGCGAAGGCGATCTCGGTCTTGGGAGGCTCAGCCGCTCGGTGGGGGACCAGGCCGAGTCGATCCGACGCCGTGCTACAGGACGAGGCGGGGGGCTGCGTAGGCGAAGGCCGATAGCCGCTAGGATCGCGGCTTTTATCGCGATAGTCCTCGCGCTCCAGATCGCCCTCCCGCCTCTGGCCTGGCCAGTGCTCGGGCCTGTCACCTCGGCCTTCTTCTTCCGGCACAAGCCGGACTCGGCCTCGCCGCTAGCCTTCGAATTCCACCGCGGCCTCGACATCGCGGCCGCCTCGGGCACACTAGTCCTTCCCACCGCGCCCGGCGTTGTCGTCGAAACCGGGAGCTCGTCCGACCTGGGAAACTACGTCCGAGTCCGCCACCTCTTCGGCCTTATAAGCACCTATGGACACCTCTCCAAGATCGACGCTGCCCCTGGCCGGGTCCTCCTGTTCAGAGGCCTCGCCGTGCTGGGCGAGGTTGGTTCGACGGGCCGCTCAACGGGGCCCCACCTGCATTTCGCCCTGCAGTGGGGAGGGCTACTTCTTCCGCCTCGGATCTTTCTAGTATTCCATAGCCTCCGAAGGGCGATAGTCGGGTTTTAGGGGCCGCATTGCCCTTCGCCGCGTTTTGCGAGTACAACAATGTCTCGGAGGAGAACATGGAGAGCTGTCCCTGCGGCACGGGCCGCGCCTATGACGACTGCTGCGGCCCCTATATCGCGGGTAAGGCCAAGCCCTCGACCGCCGAGGCGCTCATGCGCAGCCGCTACTCGGCCTACGCGAAGGGGGCCGTCGACTATATCGTCGACACCTGCCTGCGCGACGAGGAGCATGGCATCGACATCGAGGCTACCAGGAGATGGAGCACAAGCTCGACGTGGCTCGGCCTCCAGATCCTAAATACCGACAAGGGCGGGGCCGAGGACCAGGAAGGCACGGTCGATTTCAAGGCGACCTATGTCCAGGGCGGGCTGCGCGAAAGCCACCACGAGAAAGCCTCTTTTATCAGGAAGGATGGGTCCTGGCTCTATTCCGAGGGCGAGGTCATCACCGAGACCGTCGTGCGCGAGGGGCCCAAGGTCGGCCGCAACGACCCCTGCCCCTGCGGCTCGGGGAGGAAATACAAGAAATGCCACGGCGCGGCCTCATCCTGATACGGCGTCGCGCCCTCACGGCCAATAATATAAAATGGCAAGTGCCGAGATCAATAAAAGCTTCCTCTCCTACGCGGGAGCCTGGCCGAGAACGCGGCTGGTGGACGACCAGAGCTCGGCGGATCTCGAGCTGGACGAAGTGTTCAGGGACCTGGACCGCAGCGTCACGACGCCGGGGCAGTCCTTGCTCTATGCTCTCCTTCGCACGACCCCCACGGACGAGGCCGAATACCGGCGACGCATCGATCGCGCCCGCTATTACCGCGATCGCCCCGAGCTCTGCGCGGCGCTTCGGAAGGCGCTGACTGGAGTCGGTCGCCAGCAAGCCGGCGAAGCCGTCCTGGAGCTCTTCGCCTTCCCCGATCTCGGACTAGCGCGCTACCGGCCGTGGATGGCCGGATGGATCTGCGCGACCCTCGCGTCCTTCGCGGCGCCAGCCTTGCTGGGCGCCTGGGCCTTCCTCCTGCTCGTCATTCCTATAGCCCTGCTCAGCCTGCTTTTCTATTGCAGGACGACAGGCAGAATATCGGCCCACGCCCCCTCGCTCCATTACATCGGACGCTTGGCGATCTTCTGCGGCAAGGTCGGGAAGATGCGCGGAGGCGGGGATTCCGAGGAGTTCGCCAGGCTTTCCGCAATCTATCCAAAGATAAGGAAGGTCATCGCTCCCGCCGCTTTCCTGAAGCCCGTGAGCTCCATGGGCGGGGACATAGGCGATATGGCCCTCATGTATATCAAGGTCTTCATGCTCGGGGAGCTCAACAGCTACCTCCAGGCCGTGGCGGCGATCAGAGACGCCGGCGAGGAGCTGAGGTCCCTCTACGAGATGGTGGGCAGCATAGACGCCTTCTGCTCCCTCGCCGAGGTGGCGAAGGCGCCTGGCGCTCCAGTTTCGGCTAACGTTACTTGCGGGAGCCGTCGCGTCGCGGCGGTCGCCGCCCGCCATCCACTCGTCCAGGGATGCGTTCCGGTGAGCTTCGCCTTCGAACGAGGGGTCGTCCTCACCGGCACGAACAGCCAGGACCGGATCGCCGCCTCGACAGCCATCCTGAGGGGCGCCTCCGGATCGGGCTCCATCGTCGTCGCGGCCACCCACGACCTCGAGATAGCGGCCGCCCTGCGAGGCGAATACGATCCCTATTATTTCTCCGAGCGCATCGAGGAGGGCCGCCTCGTCTTCGATTACGCGCTCCACGAAGGAATCGCCGACCGCAAGAACGCGGTCAAGCTGCTTCGCCTCATCGGCTTCGGCGAGGACTTGCTCGGGGGGACCTCGGCCTAGCCTAGGGCCTTCTCGACGAGCTCCAGGATGGCCGGCATCAGCTGCTTCTTGCGCGACAGCACGTCCTTGAGCAGGAAGACGCCTTCCCCGCTCGGGGGATAGCCTACGAGGGCGAGGAATTCCCTCTTCGCCGAGAGGAAGAGGAGGCTGTCGAGCTCGGTGACGTCGGTCACCATAAGGGCCGAGAGATAGTAGCCCTTCTCTCCCCTGATGGCCTCTAATGCGGCCAGTATCTCGCCGCGCTTCTCCATGACGAGGGCCGTGTCCGACACCTCGATCTGGCTCACGCTCAGCTTGACTCCCTGCGCCTCGTACTCCTTGAGGTCGAGGCGCACGATTTCCGCCGCCGGCCTCGACGCTGCCCTCGAGGCCGACTGCATGATACCCTCGCCGAGCTCCGCGATCTCGAGGTCGGCGATGTTGGCGAGGTACTCGGCCTCGTCGCGGTCCACCTCGGTCGTCGTCGCCGATCTGAGCACGAGGGTGTCCGAAAGTATGCCGCAGAGCAGTATCGAGGCGATCGGCTTGGGTATGGGCACGCGCTGGTCGCGGTACATGCCGGCGATGATCGTGCTCGTCGAGCCGATCACGCGGTTGATGAACGTGATCGGGTACTTGGTCGAGAAGGAGCCCAGCCGGTGATGGTCGATGACCTCGAGGATGCGGTAGTTCTCGATGCCCTCGATGGCCTGGCCAAATTCGTTGTGGTCGACCATGATCACCTCGACGCCCGGCTCGCGCAGGAGGTCCCCCTCGCGCAGGAGGCCGATCACTCGGCCTGCGTCGTCGACGACGGCGGCCGACCTGCTCGGCGAGGCGGCGAGGACCTTCCTCGCGTCGCGAGCCCTCTCGCCCTTGTGAATGGTCGCGGTCTCCGAGTCGCCCATGGCCTCCACCGGGGTCGAGTAGAGCACGAGGAGGGATGTGCCCGAGGTGTCGTAGGGGGATATCAGGACCGAGATGCGTCTGCTCTCGGCGAGGGCCCGCAGCTCCTTTCCGAGGACGAAGCCGTTCGTGATGACGAGGACGCGGACCCCCGCCTCGAGAGCGAGCTTGTGCACGTCATCGCGGTCGCCCACGAGGAGGATCTTGTCGGCCGCGCTCTCGGCCTCGAGGACCTTGCGCACCGACTCGGTATCGTTGGCCGCGACGATCATGGTGGCCTTGAACGGCTCGTCCTCGTCGAAGGAGAGGACGGCCTGGGCCTTGATAGTCTCGACGAGGCGGCGCACGCTGGTGGGGATAACTGCCTTCTTGCGCGGGTTGATCTTGGCGATAATATTCTGCGCGAAGGAGCCGTAGTGCAGGAGCGCGCGGTACCGCCCCGCCTCGTCCACGATTGGCAGGGCCTCGCCGCCTCCCTCGCCGAGGAGTGCCAAAGCCGGCCAGAGCGGAGTCCCAGCTCGGACCGTCCTGGCGGGCCCCTCCAGGAAGTACTCGGCCTTGGGCACGAGGTCGGGCATGGACTCCGGCAGCTCGACTCCGAAGCGGTCGAAGATGTATTCGGTCTGGGGGTTCACTGCTCCCGCTCTCGCCGCCCGCGCCTCGCCCATGCCCGTCGCGCGCTTGAGCGCGGCATAGGCCACAGCCGCGACCACGGAATCGGTATCGGGATTCCTGTGCCCTATCACGAAGACGATTTTTTCCATGGCATCCCTCATCCTTCGAAGAGCGATATCGAGCGCGGCTCGAAGAAAAGGCGCCCCCCTTCGGCTCGCCGAGCCCTGAGGACGATGGCCTTCGCCGCGTCATAGTCCGACGATGCCCAGGCCGAGTTCGAGAGATTGGCGACGCCCCGGACGCGTCGGTCCCGGCTGAAGATCGAATAGACGTCGCGGCCTATCCGCTCGGCTCCGAACTCGAGAGCCTCGAGCCTGTCGAAGAGGCCCACAATCCGCTGGGTAAAGGCGGCCTCGCTGGCCTCGCCGAACTCGTGCGCGTCGTCGGAGAACATGAGCTGCGAGGCCAAGGCGAAGCCGACGAGGGCCACGAGCTCCTTCTGGGCCTCGCCCAGGCCCATGCGGCTCGTCCTGCAGAACACGACGTCCGGGTCGTTGACGAAGACCGTCCCGTCGAGCAGGGAGCGCCCGATGGTGTGGCTTAGGTTCGTATAGGCGGCGGGCCTGCCCTGGTGCCGCACTACGCGCGCGAGCAGGGGGTCCTCCCACTCGGCTTTCGTGTCGGCGCCGATCCGCATGAGCGGAAAGTGCCGAAAGGAGGGCTCGAGCGGGGCGCCGCATCCCAGGTAGGCAAGCGGGCGTCCTCGGGAATCGAGGGTACGAGAGGTTAGGCGACGCATCAAGCGGTCGTAATGCTCGTACGCAGCGCCCGGCCTGGCCCTGATGGCCGGTCGGGCCCGCGAGCCCTCGAGGAAGGCGGCGTACAGGAAATCGAGCTTGAGGTATCGGTAGCCCCAGGCCTCGACCAGCTCGTCGAAGACCTGGGCGAGATGCTCCTCGGCCTCGGGGATCGAGATGTCGAGGCAGAAGAAGACCCCGTCCCAACCAGGGTTGAAGCCCGCGGGGACGGGCCTGCCCCTTGAGTCTCGCAATAGCCAATCCGGCCGCTCCCGGAACAATGGCGATCCCCTCGTGACGAGGAGGGGCGCTATCCAGATCCCGGGGATCATCCCCGCGGCCTCGATCTCCTCGGCCAGGACACGCATGCCTCGCGGGAACTTGACGGGATCGGGCTCCCAAAAGCCCACGGCTTTTTCCCAGCCGTCGTCGATCTGGAATACGGTGGGCTTGCCGCGGCCCAGGTAATATGAGTTGATCAGGTTCGAGTTCGTCCCGATCGAGGCGAGGTCCCTCCGGATAATCGGTTCGTCGATATGCGTGTAGTGGTTATACCAGGACTCGTATCCTCCGGGCCTGAGCGAGCCTCCGAAGCCGAGGAAGGCCAAACGATCGAACTGGCGATAGGGTCGGAAGATTTCGCGTAGGGCGTCCTTAGCCTCGAAGTAATCTGCGCGGAAGAAGATGCGAATATCCGCGACGAGGAAGCCCGCCTCGAGCCGAGCCCCGCGGGCGCAGACTTCGGCGCTGATGGCCAGGCTCTGGCGGTCGACCCTGAAGGAGACGGGCGGAGTAGCGCGCTCGGGTGCCCCGGCCGATACGAGGATTAGCCTCGAGTCCCCGGACCTGAGGCTCGTGAGGAAGCGGGATAGAACCTCTCCCCTAGCCTCGCCGGGCCCTGGACCGTCGCAATAGACCGCGATATTGGGAACGATGCGCGCACGAGGCACGACCTCGCGGGCTGCCAGCTCGCCGCCAAAGCACCAGGACTGCCATCCGTTGGAGATGACCAGCCGGCCCGGATCGGTCGCGATCCGGACCTTCTCGGCCTTCGGGGCTCCAGCGAGGTCGCAGAGCTCCGCAAAACTGGCATCGAAGAGCCGCGTAGCGCCCTCGTCGACGAGAAGCGGAGCGGCGGCTCGAAAGCGGAGCGAGGCGATGCCGGAGACATCTTCGACGGAGAGGCTGAACCTCGGATCGACTTTCATGATAACCTCCCGTCCAGGCCCCGTGCGCTAGTCTACTATCCGCCGCGCTCGCGGTCAAACCTTGCTCGGGGAAGGGACGTGATCAGGCTCTACGCATTCCTGGGAAACTACGGCCGCGAATACGCGGGCAACCGCCACAACGTGGCATGGCAGTTCCTCGAGTCGCTGCCTTTCTACGGCGAGCTCCGCTGGGAGCGGAAATTCAAGGGACGCTTCGCGACGCGCGAGACGGAGGCCGGCAGGACATGGATCCTCATGCCGGAGACCTACATGAACCTCTCGGGCGACTCCGCGGCCGAGCTCATGCGCTTCTATCAGATAAAGCCGGAAGAGCTTCTCGCCGCGCACGACGAACTCGAGATGCCCTTCGGCTGCTTCGGCCTGAAATTCGGAGGAGGCCTGGGCGGCCATAACGGCCTTCGCTCCCTCGAGGCGAGGCTGGGCACGCGCGACTATGCCCGCCTGCGCTTCGGCATCGGGCGGCCAGACCATCCGGACGTGGCGGGCTACGTCCTCTCCGATTTCACGATCGAGGAGCGCGAGGCCCTTGAGTCGGCGGTCTTCCCCGCCGCCGCCAAAGTCCTGGCAGAATGCTCGGGCGCGGGCTTCGAGACGGCCCTGGCGAAGAGCCAAAAGATCAAGGCGATTTGAAAGAGCCCTGACGGACGGGCCCTAGGGCGATATACTTTGGTCATGAGAAAACAGGCTGCCTTCCTATTCGCTTCGGCCGCCATCACGCTCGTAGCCGCGTGTTCCTGCGTCACCTACCTCAGCGCGGGCCAGCTCGGGGAGGATTCCATCGTGCCTCCGCCCATCCTTCCTTCCGAGGGTCGTGGGGACCAGACCGAGCTCCTCGCGGCCGTCTCCCAGGCGAACGGCTATTTCTATCAGGACGATTACAACCGCATGGCCCAGGCGGGCATCCTCCGCGCCTGGCGCAGGCAGGAAGGAGACCTAAATTTCGACGGGCACTTCGCCGCGAGCGGCTGGTACGGGCAGGCCAAGCTGAACCAGCATTCCAGCGATCAATATATTCCCTCGGTCGCGAATCCCTTCTCCTTCTACGGAGGCACAGTCCAAGCCGAGGAGGGCATAGCTGACGCCGCCATCAAGAATTTCTCCCTGGAGCCCGCCCTGCGCTGCTCGGTGGCCTACGAAGACGGGGCCTATCGGGCGTTTCGGGCCGAGGCGGCGGAACTCTCGTCGAATGCCGAAGACTCCGTCATCGATCGGAGCGCATCGGGCTGGTCGGGAACGGCCGGGCTTGATCTATCCGCCACCTTCGGCACCACCCGCAATGTCGTGCTGCGCCTCGGCCTCCTCGAGGCGCTCCTCTTCCCCGACTTGGAGACGGCCTTCTCCAATTCCGGGAACAGCCTAAGGGACTACCAGACCCAAGGAAGTATCGCGATCGAGACCGATGGGCTATGCTTTTCCGCGGCCTTGAACTACACCATACTCAATTACGGAGTCGCTGTGAGCCTCGGCTACATTCTGCCTTGACGCGTGCTTCGCCGGGGAGCTCAGAAAAAGAGCCAAGCTCCGCACAGGACGGCCAGAACCAGAGCCAGGACCTCGAAGATCCTCTGGGGCAATCTCCTCATAGCGAGCACACCCGCAACGCCACCCGAGAGGACGAGGGGCGCCAGGGCCAAGTCCGCCTTCAGCGTGTCCCAGGTCACGAGGCCGAGGGCGATGCTAAAGGGTAGCTTGATAAGGTTGATGAAGAAGTAGAACCAAGCCCCCGTCCCGACGAATTCTTCCTTGGACAATCCCATCGAGAGGAGGTAGATCGTCATCACTGGACCCGCTGCGTTCGCCAGCATGGTGAAGGCCCCCGCAAGGACCCCCATGACAGCCGCGAAAAGGCGGCTGTCCGCTCGGAATTCCGCCTTGGCCGCCCGTCGCGCGATGTCGAGGCCCACGACGGCGAGGATCATCGCGCCGAGAAGAGGCCTAAAGATGGCGTCGCTCAAGGCGCCCATCAGGAAGTAACCAGCGATGACGCCCAGGGCCGTCCAGGGCAGGATCCGGGCTATGCGCGGCCACGCGGCATTGCGCCTCCAGAATGCCACGGCCAGGCTGTCCCCCTCGATCAGGACCGGCAGGATGAAGCCTGTGGAAGCCCGAGCGGGCATGGCCATGGCGGCCAGGCTCGGGATGACCATGCCGATGCCAGGCAGACCAGTCTTCGAGAATCCCGTAAGCAAGGCCGCGCCGCAGACGGCGGCGATTCCTCCTGGGGTCAAGCTATCCCTGCTCCGGGCCGTAGCCAGAGTCGCTCCGCATGGCACGGGCCAGCGTGAGCGCGATCGCCACCGCGCAGAGGGCCGCGGCAGAGAGGAATACGACCCTCATGCCGAAGACAAAGGCCTCAGGCGCCTCGGGCACGAAACCGCTCACGCTCCGGCCTAGCCTGGCGCTCATGCTCCCATTGAGCAGGGTCACGGCGAAGGCGATGCCAGACACCATGCCCATGTTGCGCGCGAGGGCGTTGACGCTCCCCGCGATTCCCAACTTGTCCTTGGGGGCGTGCGACATGATGAGCTTCGTGTTGGGCGCCGAGAAGACGCCGCCCCCCAATCCGAAGAGGGCCAGGCCTCCAGCTACCGCCGGGGGACTCGTCCCAAGGCCGAAGAGACTCAGGAGGCCCAGCCCGGCGAGGATGACGGCGAGACCGACGACGGTCAGGGCCTTGGCCCCGACCCGGTCCGAGAGATGGCCGCTCAAGGGGGCGATCAGGCCGCTCGCGAGGGGAGTGGCGAGGAGGAGGAGTCCCGCCGCGGCAGGAGATTGCCCGAGGACGTCCTGGAGATAGAAGGGCTGGACGATGGTGACGCAGAAGCTGACGACGAAGACGAGCAGGACGCAAGCGACGCTGATGGAGAAGAAGCCGTCGCGAAAGATCGAGAGGTCGATCATTGGATCGGCGACCCTTTTTTCGCGGATCACGAAGAGGAAGCCCGAGACGATGGACAGTCCTAGGCTCGCGAGCTCCAGGGTCGTGCGTGCGCCCTGCTGGCCCCCGTTCAGCATGAAGTAGAAGAGGCTGAATACGAAGAGTCCGAAGAGCCCCGTGCCGAGTAGGTCGAAGCCTGCAAGCGAGCCGGGCTTATCGTCGCGAGGCAAAAGCCTCAGCCCTGAGATGAAGGCGAAAATCGAGATGGGGATGTTGATGATGAAGAGGGACTGCCAATTGAACAGGCCTACCATGATGCCTCCGAGGGGAGGGCCCACCATCGTGCCGATGGCTACCGTCGTGCCTAGGAAGCCCAAGGCCCTGCCCCTCTCCTCGGGCGGGAAGATGGTCGCGATGATGCCCTGGTTAGAGGACATGAACATTGAGGCTCCCACGGCTTGCGACGATCGAGCGGCGATGAGGATGGGGAGGCTCCACGAGATCGAGCAGAGGAAGGAGCCCGTCCCGAACAGGAGGAAGCCGAGGTTGAACACGCGGACTTTGCCAAGCTTGTCGGCGATTTTTCCGAAGACGAGGACGAGGACGAGGGCGGAGATCACTATCAGGTAAATCGAGACTACCCACTGGACACCATCGATGTCCACGCCGAGTCGATCGGCGATGGTCGGCAAGGCTACGTTCACGATGCTCCCGTCCAAGCTCCCCATGAAAGGCGCGAGGAGGAGGACGGGCAGGAGCTTCCACCGATCGGGACGGGCTTGGGGGGCCATGAACTCTAAAATCTACGGATAGCCCCCCTGCCTGTCAACCTGGATCGCTGCTTGGCTAGAACGCGTAGGTCCTCGGTGGCCTACCCGAGAAGTCGGCCATGACGGCCGTCCCGTGCTCGATCTTGAATACCGCGAACACTGGGTTGGAGGCCTCGAGGTAGCGCGAGCGGACGAGGTCGCTCGATGCGAGAATCCGCTCCTTCATCGCAAGGTCATCTGAGAAAGACACCTCGCCCGAGATCCTCGCCCAGGCAGTGCCCTTGGAAGCGAGGAACTCGACCTCGGAAGAGGCCTTCAGTTGGGAGTAGACCTTCTTTTGCGAGGACGTGCAGAACCAAAGGGCCCCGGCTTCCTCAAGCATGAACTGAAAGGGCCGCACGCGCGCGCGCCCTCCATCGAGGGTTGCCAGTGCCCCGACCGGGCTCTCCTTCAGGAACTCTATGACATCTCTCATGTCGCTCTCCTTCCGCGGCTATGCCGCAATTGTTCTATATAGAACCTTTGGCGGTGCAAAGGCTCCAACCATCCTCAGGCCTGGAAGTTCGCGAGCATCTTCTCCAGACAGTTGCGAGCGGCCTCGAGCTCGGCCTCATCGATGCCGGAGAGTCCTTTGGCCAGGAGGCCCGCGGATATCCGGCTAAAATGATCGCGGAAGGCCAAGCCCTTCCTGGTCAGGGAGACGAAAGAGCGTCGTCCGTCCTCCTGGTCCGCGACACGCTCTATATAGCCTTGCTCCTCAAGCTTGGCGACGAGAACGGTCACGGTATTCTTTTTGCGCCTTATAGCGCGGGCTAGCTCAGTCATGCCGAGCTGCCCCTCGCGGAACAGTGCCGCCAGGATGTCTCCGTGGGAAGGGGCGAGCCCCTCTATCCCCCTCTCCTGGAGGGCGCCGGCGAGGTATTCGTAGACCGCCGCCCGGACCCGGGAAATCAGCGCGAAGATATCGTCTCGTTTCACGCAATCGTTATAGTTCTATGTAGAACCATTGTCAAGGGCTTTCTTCATGCGCGCAAACTCGCTATTTTACCGAGGGATCGGAGGGCTGTCATGGCGCGCATCTTGAGAGTCCAGCATTGGAAGGCCGAATATGCGTATAATGACAAAGCCTTCCTCGCGGCGAGGGGCGATGTCGCCGAGGACCTTCTCCTCTTCGATGGGGAAAAGGCCCCCAACCCCAGTCTCTACGACCTCGTCATAGTGTACGGCGGCCAAATGAGCGCTTATGACGACGCTGCCCACCCCTGGATAGCCCGCGAGCTCCGCTTCCTCGAGGCATGCCTCGCAGCGGGCACCAAGGTCCTCGCCATTTGCCTGGGCAGCCAGCTCGTTGCGCGGCTGCTCGGGGCTAGGATCTACCCTTCACCGGCCCCGGAATTCGGATTCAAGCTCATTACCCTCAACGAGGCGGGCAAGGCGGACCCAGTCCTTGGACCATTGGCAGGACCCGACGGGAGATTCCTCTCGATCGAGTGGCACGACGACGCCTGGGACCTCCCTGCCGGCGCCCAACTCCTCGCCGCGAGCGAGGCCTGGCCCAATCAAGCCTTTAGATACGGGCCCGACGTGCTCGCCCTCCAGTTCCATCTCGAATTTACCCAGGAGCATATGGCCTGGGCCGTGGCAAACCCGGACGAAAGCGAGTCCAAGGACCCCGAGCGCGAGGACAGAACCTCCTTCGCTTCACCAAGCCCTCGTTATGACGAGGTCAGGTCGAGCATGGAAAGGCTCCTCTCCTCGATTTTTAAGTCCGCCGATCAAAGGCGGGATTAGGAGCTGCGGGAGCTCGAAAATCCCGCGCGAGCCCCTTCGATCTCGAGGAGCCTCCGTTTACGCCAGACACCGCCGCCATAGCCGCTCAAGGAGCCGTCGGCGCCGATGACTCGGTGGCAGGGAACCAGAATAGCAATGCGGTTCCTCCCATTGGCCTGGGCTACTGCGCGGGTGGCCGATGGCTCACCCAGCTCTTGCGCCAACTCCCCGTAGCTTCGGGTCTCTCCGCAGGGGATCCCCCGCAAGGCCGCCCAGACTCGTTCCTGGAATGGTGTCCCCGGCTCATGGACGGGGAGATCGAAGGATTTTCTCCTCCCCGCGAAGTACTCGGCCAACTCCTCCTTGAGCCGCTCGAGGTGGGGATGGGAGCCTGGGGCGGCCGGAAGGGCGAGTCGGGAGCGCAGGGTCTGAGCCTGAGCCTCGAGTATGCGGCGATCCGTGAATTCGAGAAGGCATATGCCAGGATCGACCGCCGCCGCGACGAGGGGTCCCAAGGGGCTCTCGATCCAGGCCAGGCGGATAAAGTCGCCTCCCTGGCCGAGCTTGGCCGCCCTGCCAGGCGCCTCGCCGAAAAGCTTGGCGAAGGCCTCTCGAAAGCCAGAATGGGACTCGTAGCCGTGGTCGAAGACGGCGTCGTCCAGACTCCCGCCCGCCCGAATGGCCTCGAAGGCGGCAGCCAAGCGGCGAGCCCGCTGGTAGCCTTGGAAAGTGAGGCCGAAGCGATCCTGAAAGCGACGCCGCACTGTGGCGGGGTCGAAGCCCTCGGCCCTGAGCTCGGCATCGCGGATCCTGCTCCGCGGATCAGCCTCGACACGCTCCACGAGCTCTCCGAGCCAGTCGGGATCTGCCGCAGAGGAGAGGGGCCTGCAGCGCAGGCATGGACGGTAACCGGCTACAAGGGCATCGGCCGCAGTTGCATAGAAGACTACATTGCCGGGAAGTGGCTTGCGCGCGGAGCAGGAAGGACGGCAGAAGATACCCGTCGTGGTGACGGCGGCGAAGAAAAGGCCGTCGAAGGATTCGTCCCGATCGCGAAAGGCTGCATCCATGACAGCTTCGGGCAATAGATCTGGCTTAGCATCCATGTCAAGGA
>Ga0181529_10003930_pt1 | contig 16511 bp, 14 predicted proteins | sample PEATcosm2014_Bin_36_FD_119763 | JGI IMG/M metagenome (GOLD analysis project Ga0181529, IMG submission 119763) | Peatland microbial communities from MTU Mesocosm Facility, Houghton, MI, USA - PEATcosm2014_Bin10_30_metaG | ecosystem: Environmental > Terrestrial > Soil > Wetlands > Peat | place...
CATGACGACGTCGGTGCGCAGGAAATTGGCGGCGTTGAACACCATCTTGCCGAGGCCGGCGTCGGCGGCGACCATTTCCGCCGCCACCAGCGTCGTCCAGCCGACGCCCATGCCGATGCGCAGTCCGACGAGAATTTCGGGCAAGGCGCCGGGCGCGATCACGTGCAGCACAACTTGCCACGGCGAGGCGCCCATCGACCGCGCCGCCTGAATCTGTTCCTGACTGACCGAGCGCACGCCGGCGCGCGCCGCCAGCGCCACCGGCGCGAAAATGGCGAGGAACAGCAGGATGATCTTGGAGGTTTCGCCGATGCCGAACCAGATCACCATCAGCGGCAGATAGGCGAGCGGCGGCAGCGGCCGGTAGAACTCGATCGGCGGATCGAAGATTCCGCGCGCGATGCGCGAGACGCCCATCGCCAAGCCGACGGGAACGGCGACCGTAACGGCGAGGACGAACGCCGCAAAGACGCGCGCCACGCTGGCGGCGAAATGGCCATAGAGGGTATGCCCGTCGATGTCGCCGGCGAGCGATTGCTGGAAGGCGATCCAGATCGCTTCCGGCTTGGGCAGGAAGAGCGGCTTGACCCAGCCCGAATGGGACGCGGTCCACCACGCGGCGAACATCAACCCGGCCGAGACCAGGCTGACGCCGAGGCTCGAGCCCTCGCCCAGCACGCGGTAGCGGCTGGTCTTCGGCCGGCGGTCGACGAGACGCGCCGGGACCAAAACCGCGTCGGTCATGCAGGACCTCCTTCGAAAACGCCCGCCGGCGCCTCACGGCTCAAAATGTCAGTCAGCACTTGCTCGCGCAGGCGGATGAAAGCCGGCTCGGACTTGACCTTGCGCGCGTCGCGGCAGGCGAGAAAGCGCCGGCCGAAATCGAGCTCATAGGTCTTGGCGATGCGGCCGGGCCGCGGCGTCATGACGACCAGCCGGGTGGCGAGGAACAAGGCCTCCTCGACCGAGTGGGTGATGAAGAAGACCATCTTCGACGTGCGCCGCCAGACGTCGAGGATCAGCTCTTGTGTCTGCTCGCGCGTCAGCGCGTCGAGCGCGCCGAGCGGCTCGTCCATCAGCAGCGCCTCGGGATCGGCGGCGAGCGCGCGGGCGATGCCGACGCGCTGCTGCATGCCGCCGGAGAGCTCGTAGACCATGTGATCGCCGAATTCGGCCAGGCCGACCAACCCCAGCTTCTCGCGCGCGATCGCATGGCGCTCGCGCTTGCTGATCCCCCGCATCTTGAGGGCGAAGGCGACGTTGTCGACGACGTTGAGCCACGGCATCAGAGCATGGCGCTGGAAGACGACGCCGCGATCGGCGCCGGGCCCTTCAATCGGCTTGCCGTCGAGCAGCACTTCGCCCTCGGTCGGCGGCAGGAAGCCGGCGAGCGCCGAAAGCAAAGTCGTCTTGCCGCAGCCCGAGGCGCCGATGGCGACAACGAAGTCGCCGCTGCGCATTTCGAGATTGACGTTCGAGAGGGCGACGAGCTCGCCCTCTCGCGTGTCGTAGCGGACCGTCAAGTTCCTGGCTTCGAGGACCGCTCCCGCCGCGACATCGCCCGCCGAAGGCGTTTCGGCGCCCGCCGAGTCGGTCGGCGGGCGCTCGCTGGCGACGCGCTCGGCGCCGCCGATCACTTCGCCGCCGCCGCCGCAAATTGCGGATCGACGAACTTGGAGAAGTCGTCGGGAACGTCGGTGATGCGGCCCTGCGCCTTGAGGAACGTCGCGGTGTTGGCCAGCGCCTTGGCCACCTTGCCGTCCTTGCCGCCGCCAAGCCAGGCGGGCGTCGCCTGATCGGCCGCGGTCGGGAAAGCGTATTCGGCCAGCGTCGCCGGCACGTCGGCCGGCGTTGCGCCGACGACCTTGGCGATCGCCTTCACCGCATCGGAGTCGGGCGTGTATTTGGCGACGTTGGCGCGATAGTCGGCGTCGGCGCCGTCGATCGCCTTGAGCAGCGCGACGACGAAATCCTTGTTCTTTTCCGCCCAGGCGCGGTTGACGATGATCGCGTCGAAGGTCGGCGCGCCCTGCTTGGCGACGTCGGCCGACGAGAGGATCGCCTTGCCGCCCGAGGCCTTGATCTTGGCCAGAACCGGATCCCAGACGAAGGCGCCGTCGATGTCGCCGCGCTCCCAGGCGGCAAGGATCTCCGGCGGACGCAGGTTGATGACCTGCAGGTCGCCCGGCTTGATGCCGGCCTTGTCGAGGGCGTAGGTCAATTGGTAGTGCGAGGTCGAGACGAACGGCGTGGCGATCTTCTTGCCCTTGACGCCGGCAAGATCGGCGATGCCGGACTTGCTCGAAACCGCGAGCTGCTCGGCGTTGTTGATGTCGTCGAGAATCCAGATCACCTCGACGTCGAGCCCCTGCGCCGCCGCGGCGGTCGCCGGCGAAGAGCCGACTTCGCCGATCGGGATGTCGCCCGAAGCCATCGCCTTGATGACGTCGCCGCCGCCGCCGAACAGTTTCCAGTTGATCTTGTATCCCGTCGCCTTCTCGATCGCTCCGGCTGCTTGGGCGACGCGGAACGGCACGACCATGTCCTGATGGGCGAACGTCACTTCTTTGGTCTGAGCCGCCGCCGGCGCGGCGAGCAAGCCGGCCAGCAGACCGGCGGCCAAAATCGAAGGCACTTTCATATCTACGCGCTCCCTTGCGATCGCCGCGGCGCTGCTCGAACCGAACCGCGGCGCGACGGTGTCCGAAGACCGCGCGAATGCGCCGGTCGGACATGGACAATTCAAACTATAATGTCTATTAGATTTGTCAACTGATGTGCGAAGCGCCGCGACGGGGCGGCGCAAAACCCGGAAAAGGATAGTGAAGTCATGCGGATGACCACCGAAGAGGCCTTTGTGAAAGTGCTGCAGCGACACGGAATCGCGCACGCCTTCGGCATCATCGGCTCCGCCTTCATGCCGGTTTCCGACCTGTTTGACCGCGCCGGAATCAAGTTCTGGGACGTCGCCCACGAGGGCAATGGCGGAATTATGTGCGACGGCTACACGCGCGCGACGGGGGCGATCGGCATGCTGATCGCCCAGAACGGCCCCGGCGTGACCAATTTCGTCACCGCGGTGAAGACCGCCTACTGGAACCACACGCCAATGCTGCTGGTGACGCCGCAGGCCGCCAACAAGACGATCGGCCAGGGCGGCTTTCAGGAAGTCGAGCAGATGGCGCTGTTTCGCGACATGGTCGGCTACCAGGAGGAAGTCCGCGATCCGTCGCGCGTCGCCGAGGTGCTCAACCGCGTCATCCAGCGAGCGAAGCGCTTGTCGGCGCCGGCGCAGATCAACATCCCGCGCGATTTCTTCACCCATGTTGTCGACGTTGAGTTGCCGGCGATCGTCGAATTCGAGCGCCCGGCCGGCGGCGCAGATGCGATCGCGGAAGCGGCGCGGCTGCTTTCCGAGGCGAAGTTTCCGGTCATCCTGTCGGGCGCCGGCGTCGTGCTCGGCGACGCCATTCCCGATGTGGTCGCCCTCGCCGAGCGGCTCGACGCTGCAGTCGCCAACAACTACCAGCACAACGACAGCTTCCCCGGCGACCATCGTCTCGCCGCCGGCCCGCTCGGCTACAACGGCTCAAAGGCGGCGATGGAGCTGATCGCCAAGGCCGACGTTGTGCTGGCGCTCGGCACGCGCCTCAATCCCTTCTCGACCCTGCCATGCTACGGCCTCGACTATTGGCCGAAGGCCGCCAAGGTGATCCAGGTCGACCTCAACCCCGATCGCATTGGCCTGACCAAGCCGGTCGCGGTCGGCATTTGCGGCGACGCCAAGCTGGTCGTGCGCGCGATCCTCGCCAAGCTGACGGCGACCGCCGGCGACGCGGGACGCGAGGAGCGCAAGGCGCTCGTTCACACGCTCAAGTCGCGTTGGCTGCAGACGCTGTCGAGCCTCGACCACGAGGACGACGACCTCGGCACAACGTGGAACCAAGACGCGCGCCGGCGCGACGCCAACCGCATGTCGCCGCGCCAGGCGTGGCGCGCCATCCAGGCCGGACTGCCGCGCGAGGCGATCATCTCGAGCGACATCGGCAACAATTGCGCGATCGGCAACGCCTATCCGTCGTTCGACGAGGGGCGCAAGTATCTCGCGCCGGGGCTGTTTGGCCCATGCGGCTATGGCTTTCCCGCCATTGTCGGCGCGAAGATCGGCAACCCGGAGACGCCCTGCGTCGGCTTCGCCGGCGACGGCGCCTTTGGCATCTCGATGAACGAGATGAGTTCGATCGGCCGCGCCGGCTGGCCCGGCGTGACGATGGTGGTGTTCCGCAACTATCAATGGGGCGCCGAAAAGCGCAATTCGATCCTCTGGTACGACGACAATTTCGTCGGCGTCGACCTCAACCCCAATCTGAGTTACGCTAAGGTCGCCAGGGCGTGCGGCTTCGAGGGCGTCGTCGCGACCACGCCGGCCGAGCTGACCGAAGCGATTCGCAAGTCGTGCGAGGACCAGAAACGCGGCGTCACCACGTTCGTCGAAGCAGTGCTCAACCAGGAGCTCGGCGAACCCTTCCGCCGGGACGCGATGAAGAAGCCAGTCGTCGTCGCCGGAATCGATCGCGCCGACATGCGAACGCAAACGGCCGCGTAAGCGTGTTTCACATCTTCGCCGCCGCGCCCGTCTCCTCGCTTGCGAGATTCGGGCGGGCGCGCGGGGTTGGAAGATTGGCCTCCCCATCGCGGCGGCGCGCTCGGCCCCCTCAACCTGAAGTTCTCCCCACGGACAGGGCGAAGGGCCTCAACGCCTCTCGCGACGAATTGCCACGTCGCCGCGGCCCTTGACGTCACTGAAGCGTTTCAGTAGCTTGCGCGCACTTTCGCAAAGTGGAGCAGCCCGTCGTGGCTCAGCAGCTTATCGTATTTTCGGCGCCGGAGGGCGGTCAGGCTTAACACCTGGTCCCGTCAGCTGGCGCACGTCCAAAGGCCCCTCGCGGGCCTTTTTTGTTGCCTTGCGTCCGAAAGCCGCGCGCTCGAGGCCCGAGCGGACCCGGCGAGAGATTTGGAGAGACCCGATGTCGAAACAGATGACCGGCGCGGAAATGATCGTCGAGGCGCTCAAGGACCAAGGCGTCGAACACGTGTTCGGCTACCCCGGCGGTTCAGTGCTGCCGATCTATGATGCGATCTTCGGCCAGAACAAAGTCCGTCATATCCTGGTGCGCCACGAGCAGGGCGCGGCGCACGCCGCCGAAGGTTACGCGCGCTCGACCGGCAAGGTCGGCGTGCTGCTCGTCACATCCGGACCCGGCGCGACCAACGCCGTCACCGGCCTGACCGACGCGCTGCTCGACTCGATCCCGCTCGTCTGCATCACCGGCCAAGTGCCGACCCATCTCATCGGTTCGGACGCGTTCCAGGAGTGCGACACGACCGGCATCACGCGAAGCTGCACCAAGCACAATTATCTCGTCCGCAAGATCGAGGAGCTGCCGCGCATCCTGCACGAGGCGTTCTACGTCGCCTCGCACGGCCGTCCGGGTCCGGTCGTCATCGACGTGCCGAAGGACGTGCAGTTCGCCAAAGGGACTTACGCGTTCCAGCGCGACATCCAGCACAAGACCTATCGGCCGCAGATCAAAGGCGACGCTGAGCGAATCAAGCGCGCGGTCGAAATGATGGCCAAAGCGAAGAAGCCGATCTTCTATACTGGCGGCGGCGTGATCAACGCCGGCCCCGCGGCCTCGACGCGCTTGCGCGAGCTGGTGCGGCTGACCGGCTTCCCTATCACCTCGACGTTGATGGGGCTCGGCGCCTATCCGGCCTCCGACAAGCAGTGGCTCGGCATGCTCGGCATGCACGGCTCGTTCGAAGCCAACAATGCGATGCACGACTGCGATCTGATGATCTGCGTCGGCGCGCGCTTCGACGATCGCATCACTGGCCGCCTCGACGCCTTCGCGCCGTTCAGCAAGAAGATCCACGTCGACATTGACGCTTCGTCGATCAACAAGACCGTCAAGATCGACCTCGGCATCATCGGCGACTGCGGCAGCGTGCTCGACGACATGGTGGCGCTGTGGCGCGCCGATAAGCATCAGGCCGACGCGACGGCGCTCGCGAATTGGTGGAAGACGATCGACCATTGGCGGGCGCGGCGGTCGTTTGACTATCGCAAGTCCGACAAGATCATCAAGCCGCAATACGCCATCCAGCGGCTCAAGGCGCTGACCAAGGACCGCGACGTCTACATCACCACCGAAGTCGGCCAGCACCAGATGTGGGTCGCCCAGCACTTCGGTTTCGACGAGCCCAACCGCCTGATGACCTCCGGCGGCCTCGGCACGATGGGCTACGGCTTTCCGGCGGCGATCGGCGCGCAGCTCGCTCATCCCAAGTCGCTGGTGATCGACGTCGCCGGCGAGGCGTCGATCCAAATGACCATCCAGGAGCTGTCGACCGCGATGCAGCATTGCCTGCCGGTCAAGATCTTCATCCTCAACAACCAGTACATGGGGATGGTGCGCCAGTGGCAGGAGCTGCTGCACGGCGGGCGTTACTCGGAGAGCTACACCGACTCGCTGCCCGATTTCGTCAAGCTCGCCGAGGCCTATGGCGCGCACGGCATCCGCTGCTCCGACCCCGCCAAACTCGACGCGGCGATCATGGAAATGATCGAGACGCCAAAGGCGGTGATCTTCGACTGCGTGGTCGATCAGAAGGAAAATTGCTTCCCAATGATCCCGTCGGGCAAGGCGCACAACGACATGCTGCTCGCTGAGCTCGGCGACGACGCGGGCATCGAGCTCGGCAACGTCATTGACGAAAAGGGCCGGGCGCTGGTCTGAAGCGTCGCTGGAGAGCCGGTTATGTTCACACTCGACGAGCTCACTCGCGCTGAGGCGGTGGTCCACGCGGCGCTGCCGCTGACGCCAGCGTTCGCCTGGCCGCTGATCGCCCGGCGGCTCGGCGCCGAAGCGGTGGTCAAGCACGAGAACCACACTCCGACCGGCGCCTTCAAGGTGCGCGGCGGGTTGACCTTCGTCGACGCGTTGAAGCGTCGCGACCCGCACGCAAAAGGGATTGTCTCGGCGACGCGCGGCAACCACGGCCAGGGCCTCGCCTTCGCCGGCGCGCGCGCCGGGCTGACGGTGCGCATTTATGTGCCGCGCGGCAATTCGGCCGAGAAGAACGCGGCGATGCGCGCGCTGGGCGCCGAACTCGTCGAGCACGGCGACGACTTCCAGGCGGCGCGCGAAGAAGCGATGCGGGTGGCCGCCGAAAGCGGCCTCGTCGCCGTGCCCGCCTTTCATCGCGATCTCGTGCTCGGCGTTTCGACTTACGCGCTCGAGCTGCTTACGGCCCACCCCGATCTCGACGTCCTCTACGCGCCGATCGGCCAGGGCTCAGGCGTCTGCGGCTGCGTCGCAGCGCGCGACGCGCTGGGGCTGAAGACCGAGATCGTCGGCGTGCAGGCGGCCGGCGCGCCAGCCTACGCTCTGTCATTCGCCGCCGGCCGCGCCGTCGCGACGGAAAGCTGCGACACGCTCGCCGACGGCTTGGCGACGCGAATTCCTGACGAAGAGGCGCTCGCCGTCATTCGCCGCGGCGTTGCCCGCGTCGTGCTCGTCGACGACGACGCGATCGCCGCCGCGATCCGCGCCTATTGGACCGACACGCACAATCTCGCCGAGGGCGCCGGGGCCGCGCCGCTCGCCGCTGCGCTTCAAGAGCGCGGCCGACTCGCCGGCAAGAAAGTCGGCCTCATTCTCTCCGGCGGCAACATCGACCTCGACCTGTTCCAACGCTGGGCGGCGCCCGCCGTACGCCCCGCGCCGCGGCCCACCGAATTCGCGCCTGAGACGGCGCGCCGGCACGAAGGGATGCTGTCATGACCAAGATCGAGCCCAAGCCCGAACCCGAATATCCGCCTTCGCCCTATTCCTCGCCGATCGGCAAATCGAACATCGCGAGCCACACGCTGTCGGTGCTGGTCGACAACGAGCCCGGCGTGCTGGCGCGGGTCGTCGGCCTGTTCTCGGCGCGCTCGTTCAACATCGAGAGCTTGACGGTGGCCGAGGTCGTTCACGAGACGCATCAGTCGCGCATCACCATCGTCACGGCCGGCACCATCGAGGTGGTCGAGCAGGTGCGCCATCAGCTCGAACGGCTGGTGCCGATCCATTCCGTGACTGACCTGACCGAGACCAACCGCGCGATCGAGCGCGAGCTGGCGATGGTCAAGGTGCGCGGCAAGGGCGACTCGCGGCTCGAGGCGCTGCAGCTCGCCGAGGCGTTCCGCGCCAAGGTGATCGACGCGACGACGGAAAGCTTCATCTTCGAGATCACCGGATCCCCGCGCAAGATCGACGACTTCGTCGACCTGATGCGGCCGATCGGGCTGGTCGAAGTCTCGCGCACGGGCGTCGCCGCCATCTCGCGCGGGCCGAAGGGGATCTGAGCGCAGGACGGACCCCTCTCTCGAACGGGAGAGGGGACGCGCGACGCCCCCAAGAGGGGGCGTCAATTTCGTTCAACGAGCGAGCGATTTCAAATCCGTAGGCGCCATTTTGCGCCCGAGCCGCGCGGCGTGGGAAGGATCGACGACGACCCAGGGGCGCGAGCGGCGCCGCCCTCTCCCACGAGGGCTCGACCGTCAAGTCGCGTGTCGAGTTTCGTCAAGTTTTGCCAAACCTCGTCAAGCCGCGGCAAGCTTTGTCAAGAGCGCGGCCTTTACGAATCAACGGCTTGCGCGCGCCAAGAGCGGCCTCGGCGATTGGCGGATCGGACGCGTCCGGCGGCGCCCCGTGTTGACCCGGCTCAAACCGAGACGCGAGAGTCGCAGAGGGCGGATTGGCGTTCGGGCCATCCGAATTGCGCGTCCCCTCGATGGTCGCCTTGTTCGGTTCGCAAGCGTCACGTCTGTAGCGGCGCGGGTCGCCAGTGGCGCGGCGTCCCCCCACGCGCGCGCCGAATGCTTGAACGGCGCGGCGGGGGTGTCTGCGCTCAGGTGGCGGGCGCGCCCGATCGAATGATCGTTCCGACATGCTCGCCGCGCAGCGCGGCGGTGAGCCGACCCGGGACGAGCCCGTTCACGACCTGCACGCGATCGATGTGGCGCGCGTTGGCCATGACCTCGAACAGTGCGGGGTCGAGCGGCAGCGTGCCCTTGGCCTTCGCGAGGTCGGCGGCGCTCGTCTCGCGGAGGAACTTCGCCTTGGCCCCGTCGGGGCCTTTGGGGTCGGCAGTGTACACGCCGTCGACGTCCTCCACGATCGTGAGGCCGGCGGCGCCGAGCGCGTCGGCGATCAGAAACGCGCCGACGTCGGCGCGATGGATCGGGATGCGCGAGGCCGGGAATTCGTGGTTGTGATACGGGGGAATGGCGCTCGCCACGACCGCGCGAGCCGCGGAGAGGTGGATCGCGAGCTGGTTCGCCACAGTGGGTTTCTCGACGTAGGAGACGCCGTCCGCGGCGAGCAGCGCAGCGAGGATGTGGCCGTTCTGGCCGGCCTCGCTGGCGCCGAGCGGGGCGAGCGACCCGACCGGCAGGCCGAGGTCGAGCGCGACGCTATAAAGATGGCGGGCGCGGACGCCGGCCCCGGTCAGGATGAGCAGGCGGTGTTCGGGCAGCAGCTTTCGCAGCTCGTCCACGATCGGCAGGATCGCATCCCGCCCGCGATCCATGATCGAGCGGCCGCCGATCTTTACGACTTGCAGCCAGGGCAGGATACGGATCGGACGCCCGCCGGCGATGGGGCGGGTGAGTTCGCCGTCGAGGAGGGTTTGGCGCGCGAGCGGCGAGGCGACGTGCTTGATGTCGGTGGTCGTGTGGGTCATGGGGGGTCCTCTCAGCTCGCGGTGATGATGGTGCCGACGTGCTCGCCGGCGAGCGCGCGGGTCAGATTGCCGGAGACGAGGCCGTTCACGACCTGCACCTCTCGCACGTGGCGCGCCGATTCGAGCAGGTCGAGAACCGGGAACTCGAGGATCGAGTCGTGCAGCCCCTTGGCCTTCATTTCGGCTACCGAGATCTTCGAGATGAACTTGGCGCCCTTGGAAGTCTTCGGGTTGGCGGAGTAGAGGCCGTTCTCGTCCTTCACGTAGATCATCGCCTTGCAACCGAACTGCTCGGCGACGAGGAAGCACCCAGCGTCGGTGCGATAGGGAGGGATGACTCCCTCCGCGGCGGGACGCATCCACAGGCCGTAGGGAGGCATGCCGCTGAACACCACGGCGTGCACCTCGGTAAGATACAGCGGCACAGCCGAGAGCCCGGCGTCGCCGACCGAGGAGATCCCGTGCTTGGCGAGAAGCTGCCCCAGCATTTCGGCGTTCTGACTGGCGACCGACGCGCCGAGCTGCGAGAGCAGGCCCGCCGGCAGACCGAGCCCCGCCGCGATCGAGTAGAGATGTCGGGCTCGGGTGCCGGCGCCGGTCCCGATGAGAAGCTTGTGCTTCTTGCGGGCGGCGACGATCTCGTCCACCAGCGGATAGACGGCTGCGCGGCCGCGATCGATGACGCTCTGCCCGCCGATCTTGATCACCGTCGCGTCCGGCAGGATCCGGTAGTCCGTCGCCGTCTCCGCCGCCGCCAGCAGCTGCGCGTCGGTCAGCGATCGCTGCATCAGGAGCGCCTCGAGCTCCGCAGAATTGTTGGCCATCGGTCCGCCTTTCACGTTTCCATTTCGAATTATTCGTTCGCGTAACTGAATGCATTTTGCCGAACTGCCCAGCAAGTCGTGAAGCGGTGCATTGTTCACGCGCCTTGGGAAAGAAGGACAAAGAACGCATAGCTCTGCATTTTTCGTCGCCCGCCGGGAGCGAGATCGCAGCGAGCGCCTCGCCAAGCGAATCAAACCCGGAGGCTCAAGGGAAACGAGCTGCCGCGAACCCTTCAGCGCTTGGCCCTGTCGAGAACGCGCCGTCGCCCACAGCCGCTTCGACGACCGGTTGGCCCGCCGCCAAGGGTGCGCCCCAAAGGAATCTCAACAGAATCGTTGACGGCGCGACTCGATCCTTAGGGCCCTATTTGTGGGCAAGCGAAACGCCCTTGATCTGCGCCCAGATTGACCCGCCCTCAACGAGACCAAGCCGCTCCCACGATCGCCGCGTGATTCGCGACAGCAATCGCGCGCCTGCGCCGTCCGAACCCAAGCCAAGAACGACGATCAATTCATTTTCGCCAATCGGCCTGCGGGTCACGATGCAGGCCTGCAATGCATTGAGAATGGAACTGGGCTGCTGGGGCTCTACGAGCAGGCTGACGTCGCTCGCGGCGATTCGCAGACGTCGATGCGCTCCCTTTGCCAAAGGCGACGCTGGGACGAGCAATTGTCCCCCCTCGATACGCAGCGCCAGCAGCCCATAGGTCTCGTCATAGCCTTCGACAACTGCGTCGAAAGCGACCGCTGCGTCACGATTTACGGCGAGAGGCAAATTGGGATCGCTTTGCAGCGTGGCAAGCTTGCCGGAAGCGATGACGCGCCCCTCGTGCATCAACACGAGATGGTCGGCGAGGCGTTCTATTTCCGTCATATCGTGACTGACGTAGATGACCGGGAGCGACAGTCGCTCGTGCAAGCGTTCCAGGAACGGCAGGATTTCGTCCTTCGTCAGGCGATCGAGCGCCGACAGCGGTTCGTCCATCAGCAGCAGCTTGGGTCGCGACAGAAGCGCCCTGCCGATCGCGACACGCTGGCGTTCGCCTCCCGACAGGTTTCGCGGCGATCGCTCCAGAAGCCTTTCGAGACCGAGAAGGTCCATGACCTCGTCAAAGCCGATTGACTGGGGCCCATCGGGCAAGGTCGAACCCTTCGCGCCGTAGAGAAGATTGCGTTTGACCGAGAGATGCGGAAACAGGCTCGCTTCCTGAAACACGTAGCCGACCGGCCTGCGCCATGTCGGCAAGAATGTTGTTTCGTCCTGCCATGTCTCGCCATCGACCGCGCAAGAACTTGAAGACAAACGCGTCAGCCCGGCGATGCACCGCAGAACCGCCGTTTTTCCGCAGCCGGAAGGACCAAACAGCGCGGTGATCCCGAAGGCCGGCGCATCAAATACGGCGTCTAGCGTAAAGGCCCCGAGCGCGCCGCGGAAGGCCGCTCCAATCCCTCGCGCACTGGTCATGGAGCCACTCTGGCGAAGCGCCGTTCGACCAGCGTCATCGCGAGGATCACTGCGAAAGCGAACACGACCATGCCGGCCGCCAAGATATTCGCTTCTCGCCATTGCGACGTCTCGACATAGTCGAAGATGGCGACGGAGAGGACCTTCGTCTTGCCGGGAATACTTCCGCCGATCATCAGCACGACGCCGAATTCGCCCACCGTATGGGCGAACCCCAGCACCGCCCCCGTCAGGAATCCCGGCTTCGCGAGCGGCAGAGCGATCGTCCAGAATGCTCGCGAGGGAGAGGCGCGCAGCGTCGCCGCGGCTTCCAGCGGCCGGTCGCCCAACGCCTCGAACGCGTTGCGGATCGGCTGCACGACAAATGGCGTCGAATAGAGCACGGAACCGATCACCAGGCCCGGAAACGTGAAGGCGAGCGTTCGCGCCCCCCAGAGCGACGCCACCACGCCTCCAGGACCCTCCGGACCGAGCGCGACCAGCAGGTAGAATCCTATCACCGTTGGTGGCAACACCAGCGGCAGGGCGACAAAAGTCGCCACTCCTTCCTTCCACCACGCCTTTGAACGCGCCAGCCACCACGCGATCGGAGTCCCCAGAACAAGCAGGAGAATGGTGGTGAACGCGGCTAGTTCGATGGTCAGCGAGATCGGCTGCCAGATGTCGGTTGAGAGACCGCCCACTGGAGTCAATTCTTCGCGTCGAGCGAATAGCCGTACTTCTCGATGATCGCCCGCGCCTCAGGCCCTTTGACGAACGCCATGAAGGCAGTCGCCGCTTGGTTCGCGGCGCCTTTCTTGAGCAAGACGGCGTCCTGGAGGATCGGCGCATACAGAGTCTGCGGCACGAGCCAGCGCGATCCCGAACTGACGCCCGCAAGTTGTGACAGAGCGACGAAGCCCAGTTCGGCGTTCCCGGAATCGACGAACTGAAAGGCTTGGCCGATGTTTTCGCCCTGAACGATCTTGCTCTGGAGGGCGTCGAAAAGCTTCAAGGCCTTAAGCGTATCGATCGCGGCGGCGCCGTAGGGCGCCGCCGCCGGATTGGCGATCGACAGCTTGGAAAAAGCGCCGGCCTTCAGCGCCTCGTCGCCTTTGGTCACGTCGAGGCTTTTGCTCCACAGGACGAGCTTGCCGACCGCGTAAGTGAAGCGGCTGTCGGCGACGCCAAGACCATCGTCAACAAGCTTCTTGGGGCGGGCGTCGTCCGCGGACAAAAATACTTCAAATGGGGCGTCCTGCTTGATCTGCGCGTAGAACTGGCCGGAGGATCCGAAGCTGAGCACCGCCTCGTCGCCAGTTTTCGCCTTGAAGGCGGCGGCGATCTCCTTAGCGGCCTCGGTGAAGTTTGCGGCGACTGCGACATTCGTCGAGGCGGCGGACGCCGCAGAGGACGGCAGGAAGCAGGCCGCCGCAAGGCCGAGGCTGACGACGATCAAACGGGCGAGTCTCATGATATTCTCCTGAGGGTCAGTCGCAAACCCAGCAAGGGTTAGCCGCCGTCGGCTGCCGGGCCCAAAATTTACGTCCCGTTGAAATGAACGGCGCCGAAGCCTTTCACGTCGTAGCCGCCCATCGCTTTGGCGCGTTGGCGGAACGGCTCAGAGCCGCAGAAGGCGAGGAACTTCTGCATCGGCGGATCGAAATAGGCCTTACGCCAAACCAGCAGATCGAAGCGTTCCTCGATGAGCGGGACAAATTCGAGATTGCACTGACGCGCCGCAGCGGCGATGCCGAGGCCGACGTCGGCCCGATCGGCGGCGATCGCCTGCGCCAGATCGGTCTCCGAGCGTTCGACGCTATCGACGAGATGCAAGTCGGCGCGCTTCAAACGGTCGCGCGCCAACAACCGGTCGAGCACCAGTTCGCTGCCGGCTTCGGGCTGGCGGGCCTGAAAGCGGAGTCCACGCGCCTCCCTTAATGAGGTTGGCGGCTTGATCAGCCCCGGTCGGAAGATGAGGCCGCGCTTCCGCTTCGACCATTCAACCAAGACCCAGGGTTTATCGCCAAAACGCCTAGCGACTGTGGCGACATTCCAGCCGTCGTTTTCGGGAATGTGCACGCCGGCGACGATGCATTCGCCGGACGCCGCCCGGTTCAATCCGTCGACGGCGCCGTCGAGAAAGGCGGCAATTCCAGAACGCGACTCGCGTAGCGCCCATTCAAGCAGCGGATCGTGTCCGCCGGCGACAACGAGCGGCGGCTCGCTGCGAACCGTCGGCGCCCGGTCGGCGACGCCGTCCGCGCCCGCACGACGTGATTGCGCGCCGAGCCAAACTTCGATTTCATCGCGTGGAAACAACAGCTTGCCCGTGACGCGGCGCACCGGCAGCGCACCCGTGGCGACGAGGTCATAGACCTTACGCTCCTTGACTCGGAGAATGGACGCCAATTCGCGGGTGGTGAGAAAGTCTGTCATTTACGGGGACGCGGAAATTTCGCACCGATCAGTCACGAAACGCATAGCATCGCATGGACGCCTCGAACAGAAGGAAGCTGAGCCCCCTGCCTATTCTCCTTCGAGGGATCGTGAGGACGTCGGTCGAAAGATCCGGCGGCCGCTTTGAAGCGCGAAAACCGAGTGGCCGGCGCGAATGCGACGACGGCAAAGGTTCGCCCCTGGCCGGGAGCAGGGGTCGCCCGCCGACGGCGTCTTTTGTCCCGACCGGATGGAGAGCCGCCATGACGCTGCGCAGGTGCGTATGACCGCTTGGACAGTTTGCTCGTCGAAAGCCGCCTGACCGTTCTCGGCCACATATTGGCGTTCGCTTTCGGCCGCCTCGCGCGCATCCCAGTCGTTGAGCCGATGGTCGCCGCGTCTCTGAATTGGAGATTGAGGAGGCCAATTCCGCTTGGCCGCTCCCAGCCATTTTCGCTCTTTGACCGGAGCGCGTCAGCGCGCTTTCGCCATACGCCTGCCGCGCCCTGCGCCGCGGTCGTCCCCCGTCATGGCGGCGGAGACAGCAGGATTGTTTTAGACTCTTCTCCGACAATACAGCGATTCGTTGGCTGGGGTTCGGCTCTGGAAAGCTCTCTCTATCTCCCCGTCAAACGCTTCCTCGAAGACCGCGGTTTTGTGGTCAAAGGAGAGGTGGGCGGCTGCGATCTCGTAGCGCTCAAAGGAAGCGAAGCGCCTTTGGTCGTCATCGGCGAACTCAAGCTTTCCTTCAATCTCGAGCTCGTTCTGCAAGCTGTCGATCGCGCCGCTTCTTCGGACGAAGTCTGGATCGCGGCAAGGTTGTCGGCGCGGGGGAAAGGTCGCGAAAACGACGCGCGTTTTCGCAACCTCTGCCGACGATTGGGCTTCGGCATGCTGGGGGTCTGGCCCAGCGGCGAGGTCTCGATCATCGTAACGCCAATTTCGCCAATGCCTCGCAAGGACGCTCGGCGCAGATCGCAGCTCATCGGCGAGCATCGCAAACGGATCGGCGATCCCGCGGTCGGCGGCGGATCGCGCCAGCCGATCATGACCGCCTATCGCCAGCGCGCGCTCGCCTGCGCCGCCGCAATTGCCAATGGCGTGATCCGGCCGCGGGATCTCAGGCCGATTGCAGCGGACGCCGCTACGATCCTACGCCGCGACGTTTACGGCTGGTTCAGGCGCGAGGCGCGAGGCGTCTACGCCCTGACAGAGGAGGGGGAGAAAGCTTTGGCGCGATGGCCGCAATCATCATCCGCCATCGCCTGCATCGTCCCGTCGACGGCTTCAGCGGCCGCACGGAGGCAAGGGGTCGTTGCACGATCCATACGACCTCCCGCCGAATCGTGCGACTGACGAAGACTGCGCGCTGAGCTCAGCGTTACGGAAGCCCCTCGACCCGTCCCTTCCGGCGTTGGCGAGCGCGGCAAACGCCCTGGCAGGGCGACCGAAAGTTCCGTTTCGGGTCGAGAACGGTCGGTTGATCCGCGCCCATCGAACGTCCACTCGCGCTTCCTCTCGCCTGGAAGGCGCCCGTCGGTTGCCCGCCATCTCCGGAAATTTAAACTCGGCTGCGATTCGACGGGAATTTGAGGGCGGGATCGCTGCGGCGGCGTTCGATTGCCCGAACGACCTTGACCGCCTCTCTCTCCGTGTCTTGGCCGGACTTGATCCAGCCATCCAAGCGCCTGAGCAACCGGCGACTTTCCACGGGCGTCAGAGTTCCCCGCTTCGCCGCCTCGATGGCCGGGTCAAGCCCGGCCATGAGGAGCCGCCGGTCATGTGAAGACTTGACGGCGCAAACCCGCTCCCCCGGTTTGGCATTGCCGCCGCTTGCCGCTAGAACAGCGCCGACCGATCCGCCGGAGAGACCATGACCGAAGCGCCCAGCTCCAGCCCGCAGGAGCAAGCCGAAATCCTGATGCAGGCGCTGCCGCACATGCTGCGCTACGACGACGCGACGATCGTGGTGAAATACGGCGGCCACGCGATGGGCGACGAGACCACCGGGC
>Ga0181529_10003931_pt1 | contig 16507 bp, 9 predicted proteins | sample PEATcosm2014_Bin_36_FD_119763 | JGI IMG/M metagenome (GOLD analysis project Ga0181529, IMG submission 119763) | Peatland microbial communities from MTU Mesocosm Facility, Houghton, MI, USA - PEATcosm2014_Bin10_30_metaG | ecosystem: Environmental > Terrestrial > Soil > Wetlands > Peat | place...
CCTACCAACAGCCCGATTTGCAGGCTGTACGCCACCAGATTGTTCCATGTCAGTATTGCGTTCATGGTTTCCTCCGCAACCGCGCGATCTCTTCCAACTCTTCCCGCGTCAATTTGTGCTCCTCCACCAGGTGCACCAGCAGAGGTTGCGCCGACCCATTGAAAACCCGATTGACGAATTCCCTGACCATGGCCCCGATCACCTGCCCCTTCGGCTGCGTGGGCCGATAGACGTACGCCCGGTCGGTCTGCGTCTTCTTCAGGTACTTTTTCTGCTCCAGGATCTTCATCATGGTCATGACCGTGGTGTAGGCCACCTTGCGCCGTTCGAGCAACGTCTCGTAGACGTCGCGGACCGTGGTGCTGTCCCGCTCCCACACGATCTTCATGATTTCCAGTTCCAGTTCGGTTAATGTGCTGCTCGGCCGTCTCATACTAAATAATTAGTACTAATGGGGGCGGTTGTCAAGAGAAAATCTCGTCTCCGGTCCACCTCCAACCCGTGGTGCGCTAAAATCTGCATTCCGGTCTAACAATATGAGACTCCTCTTTCTCCTGGCAGTTCCCGCGCTCCTCTGTGCCGCGGATGTTCCCATGTCCAGCATCGACAAGGCCGCCATGAACACGACGGTCGATCCTTGCGTGGACTTCTACCAATACGCCTGCGGTAACTGGATTGCTAAAAACCCCCTGCCGGCCGACCGCGCCCGCTGGGGCCGCTTCGCCGAGTTGCAGGACCACAACGAGCACGTGCTGCTGGACATTCTTCAGGGCGCGGCCACTGTCAAGGCCAACCGCACGCCCATCGAACAGAAAGTCGGCGACGCCTTCGCCAGTTGCATGGACACGGCCGCCATCGAGAAGAAGGGTATCGAACCGATCAAGCCCGAGCTCCAGCAGATTCAGTCGATGTCGTCGGCTTACGATGTGGCCGCCGAGATCGCCCGCCTGCATCGCCAGGGCATCGGCGTGGTCTTCAGTTTCGGCTCGCGGCCGGATGCCAAGGATTCCACCCGCACTATCGCCAACCTCGGCCAGGGCGGCCTGGCCCTCCCCGACCGCGACTCTTACCTCAAGACCGATCCCAAGAGCGTCGAGATCCGCCGGAAGTATCTCCTGCACGTCGCCAGAATGTTCGTTCTCGCCGGCGAAAGCGCCCCGGCCGCCGCGCACGACGCCCAGATGGTCTTGGACTTCGAAACCATCATCGCCAACGCCTCGGTTGACCGCGTCTCCCTGCGCGACCCCAACAAGAGCTATCACATCATGACCAAACAGGAGGTCGCTTCCCTGGCGCCCGCCATGGATTGGAAGGGGTATCTGGAGGGGATCGGCGCGCCGCCTTTCGACACCCTCAACGTCTCCCAGCCGGACTTCATAAAGCAGATCTCGACGCGCCTCTCGGTGCAGCCCCTGGAGGCGTGGCAAGCCTATCTCGAGTTCCACCTGCTGCACGCGCGCGCCGCTCGTTTACCCGAGGCATTTGAGAACGAGGACTTCGATTTCTGGCAGCGCACCCTCACCGGTGTGGCCCAACCGCGCCCGCGCCAGTTCCGCTGCGTTCAAGCGGTGGACCGCGGATTGGGCGACCTGCTCGGCCAGAAGTACATCGAGCTGGCCTTCGGCGCCGACGCCAAGGCGCAGATCGCTCAACTGGTGGACAACCTGGAAAAGGCCATGGCCGAGGACATCCGTAACCTGCCCTGGATGGGCGAGGAAACCAGGAAAGCCGCCATCGCCAAGCTGAATGCCATTACCAATAACGTGGGCTATCCCAAGAAGTGGCGCGACTACGGCAGCGTGGCCATCTCTCGCGACGACTACTACGGGAACTTCGCCCACGTTACGGAATTCCTGTACCGGCGCCAGCTCGAGAAGATCGGCAAGCCCACCGACAAAACCGAGTGGGGCATGAGCGCTCCCACCGTCAACGCCTTCTACAGCCCGCAGAACAACAGCATCAACCTCCCCGCCGGAATTCTGCAGACGCCCTTTTTCGACGCCCGGCGCGACATGTCCGTCAACTATGGCGGCATCGGCGTAGTCATCGGCCATGAGATGACCCACGGTTTCGACGACCAGGGCCGCAAGTTCGATGGCGACGGCAACCTTCGCGACTGGTGGACCGCCGCCGATGGCGCGGAGTTCGAAAAGCGCGCCGCCTGCATCGCCGACGAGTACTCCGGATTCACCTCGGTTGACGACGTGAAGCTCAACGGCCGCCTGACTCTCGGAGAGAATAGCGCCGACAACGGCGGCATTCGTATCGCCTACATGGCGCTCCAGAACGCTCTCGCCGACAAGAACGCCAAGCGGGAGAAGATGGACGGCTTCACCCCCGAGCAGCGTTTCTTCCTCGGTTTCGCGCAAGTCTGGTGCGAGAACATGCGCCCCGAAGAGGCCCGCACGCGCGCCATGACCGACCCGCACTCCCCCGGCCGTTTCCGCGTCAACGGCACGGTGGTGAACACGCCCGAGTTTCAGAAGGCATTCTCCTGCAAACCCGACCAGCCCATGGTCCACGCAAACTCCTGCCGCGTCTGGTAGCCGCAATTCCGGTGACAGGCTACGTAACTCCCGAACTCGGCGGCTTGAGTTCGGGAGTTGAGTAGCCTGTCACCGGATTTCACCGGATTACAAACCGCCCCCTTGGGTCGCGGCCTGGCCGGACCTTCTTACAGGCCGGCGCGGCATTGCGCAGGGTGCGTGCGCCACGACTTCCAGCATTCCAACCCGGTAGATGAGAGGGTTAGAATGCCGGGCCGCGACCCCAAGGGCACCCGCCGCGGTAGATATAATTGTCCCGTGAATACCTACCTGCAATCCCTCTTCACTCTGTGTCTCCTCTCCGTTTCCGTGGCCGCCCAGGCGCGCTTTCAGCCGGGGGTGAAGCCGTTTGTTTCCGTTGACGCTCCGGTAGTCGCGCTGCAGCACGTGCGCGTGATCGACGGCACCGGGGCCGCGCCCGTCGAGGACCAGACGGTGGTCATCGACCATGGCAAGATTTCGGCCGTGGGACCGGCAGCCTCCACGCCGGCGCCGGCGGGAGCGCACACGCTGGACCTGGCGGGACACACCGTGATCCCGGGCCTGGTGGGCATGCATGAGCATCTCTTCTACCCTACAGGGGGCGGCATCCCGATCTATGGCGAGCAGGCCTTCAGTTTCCCGCGCCTGTACCTGGCCAGCGGCGTCACCACGGCGCGCACCGGCGGCAGCCTGGAGCCGTATACCGACCTCAACATGAAGCGGCTCATCGATAGCGGAAGCATGCCCGGTCCCAGGATGTACATCACCGGTCCGTACCTGGAAGGCCCGGGCAGTTTCGCCCCTCAGATGCATGAGTTGACGGGGCCCGAGGATGCGGCGCGCACGGTGGAGTACTGGATCGCCGAAGGCGTCACGTCGTTCAAAGCCTACATGAACATCACGCGGGCCGAGTTGACCGCGGCGGTGGAGGCGGCCCACCGGCACGGCATCAAGGTGACCGGCCACCTCTGCTCCATTGGGTTCCGCGAGGCGGCGGCCATCGGCATCGACAACCTGGAGCACGGGCTGCTGGTGGATACCGAATTCCACCCCGGCAAGCAGCCGGATGTCTGTCCGCCGCAAGGCCAGACGCGCGGCGAGATTGCGCAACTCGACCTGGCGTCGGCGCCCGTGAAAGACATGATCTCTGGCCTGGTGAAGCATCGCGTCGCCATCACCTCCACGTTGGCCGTATTCGAAGCCTTCGACGGCAGCCGGCCGCCCCTCGAACAGCGGTTTCTCGACGCCCTCTCGCCGGATGCGGCGGTGAGTTATCTGAGCTCGCGGGCGCGCGCCGCGGCGGGGCCGGAGTCGATGTCGGCACTGGCGCTCAAGAAGGAACTGGCGTTCGAGTACGCATTTGTGAAGGCAGGCGGCCTGCTGATGGCGGGCGCCGACCCCACCGGAAACGGCGGCGCCCTGGCCGGGTTCGCCGACCAGCGCAACATCGAACTCCTGGTGGAAGGCGGATTCACCGCGGTGGACGCCATTCGGATTGCCACCTCGAACGGTGCACAATTTCTGGGTGAATCCGACCACTTCGGCACGCTTCAGGCAGGTAAGCAGGCCGATCTGGTGGTGCTGGATGGCAATCCGGTGTTGCGCATTGCCGATATCCGAAAGATCACCCTCGTTTTCAAGGATGGAACCGGCTACGATCCCTCCAAACTGCTTGATTCTATTAGGAATTCGGCGGGCCTGCACTGACGCGCAAATTCTGGTCGATTCGCAATCCGATTGTTACAAAACTGCTGTATACTCGGGAAATCGCATGCAAGACGGCCTCGCAAACCGTCCGATTCGGGTCTTTTTTGTAGCAACCGTTATTGGAGGTTTCGCAATGAAAGTGAAGCACTTTGCTGCGCTCTTGCTGTTCGTGTCTGCGCCCGTAGCGATGTGGGGCCAAGCTACGGCCGGATTGGGCGGAATTTCGGGGACGGTCCGCGACGCCACGGGCGCCGGTGTGCCGGCTGCGAAAGTGGTCGTGTCCAATCCTTCGCTCGGTGTGACGCGCGAATTGACCACCACCGACGCTGGAATCTTCGCCGCGCCGGCGTTGACGCCCGCGGCGGGATATAAGGTTGCGGTCAATAAACCGGGGTTCGCTCCATTTGAAGCCGCCGATCTGACGGTTCTCGTAGGCGAAACTTTGAATCTCACCGTGCCGCTCTCGGTAGGCACCGTTTCGACGCAGACGGAAGTGACGGCAGTCGCTCCCGCAGTGGACGACATCAAGACGGAATTGTCCCAGGTGGTCGGCAACACGTTGATCAACGAACTGCCCATCAACGGACGCCGTGTGGACGGTTTCGTACTGCTGACTCCGGCCGTCACCAAGGACGCGGATTTCGGTTTGGTGACGTTCCGCGGCATGGCGGGCGGGAACTCCTTCCTGATCGATGGCAACGACACCACCAATCAGTACTACAACGAGAACGCCGGCCGTACCCGCCTGGGGGCGCAAATCTCCCAGGACGCGGTGCAGGAGTTCCAGGTGCTGTCGTCGTCTATTTCCGCCGAGTTCGGCCGTTCGCACGGCGGCGTGATCAACACCATCACCAAGAGCGGGACCAACGAATATCACGGAACCGGCTTCTGGTTCTTCCGCAACCGCACGCTGAACGCCAGAGATCCCGTGGCGGCGGGCCCGGCGGCCATCAACCCGCCGGAAGTGCGGCACATTTTCGGCGGTACGGTGGGCGGTCCCATCAAGAAAGACAAGCTGTTTTTCTTCTTCGACGAGGAAGTGCAGCGCCGCCATTTTCCGATGGTGGATAGCGTCAGCAACTCCTCGGTGAACGCCATCACGGAGACCTGGATAGGATGTGCCGCGCCGGCCACTACGGCGCAGTGCAGTGCCATAAACAGCCTGCTGCCCCGCATGTTCGGCTTGACGGATCGCAACGGCAACCAGCAGCTCTCGTTTCTGAAGATCGATTATCGGCCCACCGAGAGCAACTCGTTCTCGTTGAGTATGAACTACCTGAAATGGTTTTCGAAGGACGGCATTCAGACGGGCATCTCCTCCACCAGCGGCGCGGCCGTCGGAAATAACGGCGACGACAGCGTGCGCGACCGCATCGGCAAAGCGGCCTGGACCTTCGTGCCCACCAGCAACCTGGTCAACGAGTTCCGTTTCGGCTGGTTCAAGGACCGCCAGGCGGACGATTTCGACCCGGCGCTGCAAGCCGGCTATCCCATCGGAAATGTCGGACTTTCGGTGGCCAGCGTGAGCACTCTGGGCGGCTACAACATTCTGCCGCGCATCCTCCCCAGCGAAAACCGCTACCAGTTTGTGGACGGTCTTTCGTGGGTGAAGGGAAAGCACGCCGCCAAGTTCGGATTCGATATCGCGCGCACGGAAGATTTCTCCAACTACCTGAGCAACCGCGCCGGAACCTTTACGTATTCCAGTGTCACCACCTTCGCGGAGGATTTCACCAGCCCCGCGCCGGGCGCCAGCCACTACTCGTCCTTCTCCCAGCAATTCGGCAACCCCATCGTCGATACGCTGATTACCGACCTGGCGTTCTATGCCGAGGACACCTGGAAGATCGCTCCCAAACTGACCGCCAACTATGGCGTTCGCTACGAGTACTCGATTCTGGCGCAACCCCCCATCACCAATCCGAACTATCCGCAGACCGGCGTGATTCCCTCGTCGAAGGACAATTTCGCGCCGCGTCTCGGCCTGGCCTATTCGCTCGACGACAAGACCGTGCTGCGCGCGGGGTACGGACTATTTTACGCGCGTTACATTTCGGCGATGATGGCCAATTTCTTCAGCCTGAACGATCTGTATACGCAGAATCTGAGCATCACCAGTTCCACGTCGGCCGGCGCGCCGGTGTTTCCGATCGCCCTGACCAGCCCGGCGGGAGCGCTGGCGGCCAACCGTCCCATCACCTTCGCCGCTTCGAACATGCGCAACCCGTATACCCAGCAGCTCAACCTGGCCATCGAACGGGCGCTCAGCCGGAGCGTGACCTTGACTACGTCCTACCTGCAGAATCGCGGGAAGCGCATGTACACGGTGCGGGACATCAACATCGGGCCGCTCAGCTCGCAGCCGTACAACTTCACCATCCTCGACTCCAACTACAATCCCACCGGCCAGGTTTATAGCACGCCCATATACCTGCTCACCAACCGCATCGACTCCCGCTATGGCCACATCAACCAGGTGGAGAACGGCGGCAAGCAGTGGTACGACGCGCTGGTAGTGCAGTTCGTCAAACGCTTCAGCAAGTCCTTCCAGGGCACGATTTCCTACACTTGGAGCCACGAGCTGGATGAGAACCAGGAGTCCGGAACCAACGCGTATTCCTTCAGCGGACCGTTGGGACTTTACAACGGCGCCTACAGCAACGACAAAGGCAATGGCAACCTGGATCAGCGCCAGCGCTTCGTCGGCACGTTCGTGGCGCGTCCCAAGTTCACCAACAGCCAGAACGCATTCGCGCGGTACGTGGTCAACGGCTGGGAACTGACCGGCACGCTGACGCTGGCCAGTGGACGGCCGGCGTATGAATCGGCGACGTTCTCGTCCACTTCGAACCTGCCGGAGGCGTTCACGGGTTCGCTCGACGGACTGGGAGGCGATAGCCGCGTGCCGTGGCTGCCCAACAATCCGCTGATGATCGACGCAATTACGCGCTTCGACACGCGCCTGACCAAGAACTTTCCGATTCGCGAGAAAATGAACCTGAGTCTGAATTTCGAGGTCTTCAACCTGACCAATACCGTGAGCGCCACGGCCGTTCAATCGGCCGGCTTTACCGCGGCCAACAAGGGGACCACCACGGCGCCGAATTTCGTGATCGCCCCCTGCGCCAGCGCCACGGCGACGGCTTGCTCCCTGGAGACACCCGGGGTTCGTACTACCACCGGCGGCTTCCCGGACGGCACTAACGCCCGCCGGGCAGAGGTGGCCGTACGTTTCGTGTTTTAAATCCGAGACGTATAAGTCCATGTCGGGGCAGGCTCTCCGGAGCCCGCCCCTTTTTCCAAACAATGAGGAAATTCGAGGCAACACCACGTAATGGGAGTTTCTGCTATTCTGGTCTCTAATATTAGAGGTGGTTTGCAAGTACATCAGCAACCGCGAAAAGGTCCTCGCCAGAGGCGTCTTTTCGCTCGCAAGGGGGTTCTATGAAAGTTCAGTTGTTAGCTCCGCTTTTTCTGCTTCTGGCCGCGCCCGTCTTTGCACAATCTGCAGCCGGTGTCGCTGGGATCTCAGGGGTTGTCCGGGATCCGTCGGGAGCTTATATTCCCAACGCCAAAGTCGTGATCGCCAGCGAGTCGCAAGGCACGCTGCGTACCCTGACGACCAACGCCGACGGGGTGTTTACCGCGCCCGCGTTGACGCCGGGTTCGGGATACCAGGTAACCGTCTCGGCCAGCGGCTTCAACACGTTCGAGGTCAAGGACGTGATACTGGCGGTCGGCCAGAGTCTGGATTTGCACGTCAACCTGACCGTCGGCCAGGCCACCACGAAGGTCGATGTCACGACCGTCGCGCCGCTGGTGGAAGACACCAAGACCGAATTGTCGCAAGTGGTCAATAACCAGCAGATTCAGGAATTGCCGATCAACGGCCGGCGCGTGGACACGTTTGTCCTGCTGACGCCGGGTGTGAGCGACGACGGCAATTACGGCCTGCTCACCTTCCGCGGCGTCGCCGGCCAGAACGCGTTTCTGGTCGATGGCACCGATACTACCGAACAGTTCTACAACGAGAACGCCGGCCGCACGCGCATCAACTCGCAGATTTCGCAGGATGCGGTGCAGGAGTTTCAGGTGGTGTCCTCGAATTACTCGGCCGAGTACGGCCGCGCTATGGGCGGCGTAGTCAACACCGTAACCAAGAGCGGCGGCAACGCCACTCACGGCACCGGTTTCTGGTTTTACCGCAGCACCGGGTTTAACGCACGCGATCCGTTTTCGACTTTTAACCCCTCCGAAAAGCGCAACCAGCTTGGCGCCACTGTGGGTGGGGCTATCAAGAAGGACAAGCTGTTCTACTTCGTGAGCAACGAAGATACGTCGCGCAATTTCCCCATGGCGAGCAGCGTCAACAGCACCGCGGTCAACGGCGCCACCCAGACCTGGAACAGTTGCGGTGTGGCCACCAACACCAGCACCGTCACACAGCCGGCTGCCACGGCAGCCCAATGCGCCGCTATCAACGCCCTGCTGCCGCGCTTTTACGGGCAGGTTCCCCGCACCCTGAAGCAGCAATTGGCGCTGGCGAAATTGGATTATCACCTCTCCGAGCGGAACACCCTAAGCGCCAGTTTCAACTTCCTGCACGACAAGTCGCCCAATGGCATCCAGTCGGGTACTTCTTCCACCAGCGGCTCCGCGCTCACGGGCAACGGCGACGACACCGTCACCGTGCGCAACGGACACGTCTCCTGGATCGCCGTGCCGACGTCCTCTTTCGTGAACGAGTTCCGTTTCGGCCTGGCTACCGACCGCCAGGCGGATACCTTCGACCAGTCGTCATTGGGACAAGGCCTGGGTTATCTACAGGTCTCGGTGAACGGCCAGGCGCTCGGACCGGCCGCCTATTTGCCGCGCGTCGAGCCCAGCGAAGTGCGCTACCAGTTCCAGGACAATGCCACCTGGACCAAGGGCACGCACACCATCAAGTTCGGCATGGACATCGCGACCACCGAAGATTATGTGTACTACATCAGCAGCGCGTTCGGCAGCTACACGTATCAGACCGTCAACGCCTTCGCGCTCGATTACGGCAGCACCAGCGGCACGAAGTACTGGTCGAAGTACACCCAGGCCTTCGGGAATCCGGCTTTGGACACTCGTATCAACGAATACGGCTTCTACCTGCAAGACCAGTGGCGGGCCACCAAGAACCTGACCGTGCAGTACGGCGCCCGCTATGAATACTCGCAGTTGCCGCAGCCCAAACTCTGCAACCAGGACTATCCGGGAACCTGCCATGTGCCGTCCAGCCCCACTAACCTGGCGCCGCGTCTGGGCCTCACCTACCGGCTGAACGATAAGACCGTCCTGCAGGCCGGCTACGGCATGTTCTACGCCCGCTTCCAGGGCGGCACCATCGACAACCTGTTCACCACCGGGAACGGGCTGTACCAGACCACCGTGTCCTTGACCAATTGCGCCACCGGTACCAGCGGTTGCACCAGCAGCCAGATCGCCCAGAACGCCGCCGGTCCGGTCTTCCCGCATGCACTGGCCGCGGCGCCGTCGAATGCCACGGCCTCGACTGCTTCCTTGCAGTACCTGGCCCCCAATTTGAAGACTCCGTATGCGCAGCAGGGAAATATAGGCATCCAGCGCCAACTCATGCGCGACCTCGCCGTGTCGGTCTCCTACCTCTGGAGCCGCGGCGTACAGTTGTACGGGGTGCGCGACCTGAATCTCCCCACCACCACTACCAACTACACCTACACCATCGACGACGTCAATGGGAATGCCGTGGGCAGTTACGCCACCCCGGTCGCCATTGGCAATCGCCCGGATTCGCGGTACGGCATGGTCGCCTACGACGAGAACGGCGTCAATAGCTATTACAACGGGTTGGCCGTGCAGGTCAACAAGCAGTTCAGCCACGGATTCCAGGCCATGCTCTCCTACACCTGGTCGCACGAGATCGACGATGGCCAGAGCTACGGAGAAAGCACCAACAACCTGTTCCTGTCCAATCCTTATTACTGGCTGAACAACGGTAACTACAAGGCGGACAAGGGTACCGGCACGGAGGACCAGCGGCACCGTATGGTTCTGTCGTGGGTCTGGGCGCCGAAGTTCACGAACAGCACCAGCGCTATTGCCCGCTACCTGATCAACGGCTGGCAGCTTTCCTCCATTACCAGCATCGGCAGCGGCCATCCCTATGGCAGCGAGACTATCACCACCAAGGACACCCCGGTCACCGGCATGTTCAACAACTACAGCCTCAACGGCATCGATTTCAGCACTCGCGTGCCGTGGCTGCCGGTGAACAACTACATGTATCCGTCGATGTACCGCCAGGATGCGCGCATCAGCAAGGTCATTCCGATCGGCGAAGGGAATCGCTATAAACTGGCCCTGACCCTGGACGTGTTCAACGTGCCCAATACCTGGGCCGCGCGCGCCTACACCAGCAGCCAGGCTTATACCGAGTTGAAGGGCGTGCTTACGCCGACGCCGGCCAGTTTGTATGTCCCCAGCGGCGATGCCGTGCCGCCAGATGGCACCGAAGCACGCCGATTGCAGGCCGGTATCCGCTTCACGTTCTAGTTCTGAAACCCCGATGAATTTGGGCAGGCGGGGCCATACGGCCGTCCGCCTGCCCTTCTTGTTTTCCGTTCCTTTGCCGGTGTACTTCTGATATTCTGACCTGTACGCGGAACCGATCAGGATATTCGGCCTGGAAACTATGAAATAGACAATTCCGGCCGCGGACACTTTTAGATCGACAAGACCAAGCGCGGTAACTTTAGGCAGTGGCGAACCTTCGGGCGAGCCACTGCCACTTTTTTTTGTGGGGCAGGATGGCATCCTGCGGCCGAGTGGTATTCGGCCTGCCGACCAGAATGCAAATGCCGACCAGGCCGAGTACCACTCGGCCGCAGGTTGCCAACCTGCCCCACATAAGGAAGGAAGTGGATTCCGGCGAGAGCGCAACGTCGGACGAACGGTTACGCAGCGCGGCGGGAAGTGCGAACCCGGCGGTTGCCACGGAACGGGAGCAAGAGCCAGCCCTGCACCTGCTGGAGGCGGGCGCAATCGGCGCAACCGGGAGCGCAGGATTGAGCCGAGTGGCCCATGAGGTAGTCGAGTTGCTCGTGAAGAATATCGCCGAGCGGGGCGGGCTCAACGTAATCGGCACGGCGGACGCAGTCGATGGCCCGCGTGGCGGCGGATTGGTTTCCGGTCTCGGGCGTTGAGCGATCGCGACTCATAATTGCAGTCTCCCGTCGATGTACTTATCGGCAGGTCTGCGGCCGAATATTAGCGTATTTCAAAGAGGTTCGAGCGCCGATCGGCCGGATGTACGCGTACGCACACCACGATGCAAAAACCTGGGGACTGACGAAACTGTCCCATGCCGCGCAGTCACGTTCGAAAAAACAGTGTATTGCCCTACGCCGGGCGGACAGTTCCGTCTGTCCCCGTGGTTTTAGCGGTCGCGGTTTCGGGGAACGTGGTATACCCGATCGGGGAGGGGTGGATGCAGAGAAGAGTTCGAGATGTTATTATCTCAATCCGGAGGTCTGATGGTACTCACTCCTAGTCAGAGCGTACTGCCACTGGAAGAGCAGTCCTTCATCGATCGCACGATTACGGTGCACACGGGCAAGCCGGGTGCGCTTCTAGGGGTCCTGGAGCGAGTCCAGGAGCACGAGCCCCACAAATACCTCTCCCCCGAAATTCTGGAGTACATCGCGGACCAGATGGATCTGCCGTTGGCGCAGATTTTCAGCGTGGTCACGTTCTACGCGCTGTTCAACCTGGAACCGCAGGGAGACCACACCGTCTGCATTTGCCGCGGAACGGCGTGCCATACGCGCGGATCGCGGAACCTGCTGCAACGGCTCCGCCTGGAGCTGGGGCTGCCGGACGAGAGCCACGAAGGCGCCGACAAATTATGCGTGACCACGCCCGACGGGCGGTTCTCGCTGCGCACGGTGGCCTGTTTCGGCCAATGCGCCCTGGCGCCGGTGGTGGAGGTGGACCATGCCATCTTCGGACACATGAACGAGCAGACGCTGCATCGCGAAATTGAACACCTGAACGGGAGGAAGGCGTGACGCGCATCCAGGATATCGGTTCCTTCAGCACGGCCCGCGAAGCCGGCATGGCGAAGTTGTTGCCCACGCGGCCGCGGGTGGGCGTTGGGATGGGCACGTGCGGGACGGGCAATGGCGCCGAAGGCGTGTACCATGCCTTCGCGGAAGCCATCCATAACCAGGGGCGGGACGTGAAACTGGCGTCGGTGGGATGCTTCGGTTTCTGCGCGCAGGAGCCGCTGGTGAACGTGCGGCTCCCCGGCCGCCCGCTGGTGATTCTGCAGCGCGTTCAAACCAGCGACGTGAACCGCATTCTGGACGACATTGCGCGGGGAACGCTGCCCGAAGATCTGGCGCTGTGCAAGATCGAGGAGTGGGACCACCTGACGGCCCACATTCATTACGGCACGGGCTTTCCGAATATTCCGAACTGGTCGGACGTGCCGTTCTTCAAGCCGCAGAAAAAGATCGTGCTGCGCAATTGCGGCATCATCAGCCCGGACGATATCGAAGAGTACATCGCGGTGGGCGGATACCAGTCCCTGTATAAGGTACTGATCGACGCCAATCCGGAACTGGTGGTGGAGCAGATCAAGGCGGCCAAGCTGCGCGGGCGCGGCGGCGCGGGATTCCTCACGGGGTTGAAGTGGGAGTTTCTGCGCAAGGCGGTGGCGGACCACAAGTACATCGTCTGCAACGCGGACGAAGGCGATCCGGGCGCGTACATGAACCGCAACGAGATCGAAAGCGATCCGCACGCGCTGCTGGAAGGCATGATCATCGGCGGGTACACCATGGGTGCGACCGAAGGCATCGTCTACGTGCGCGCCGAGTATCCGCTGGCGGTGCACCGCCTCTCGCGGGCCATCGAGCAGGCGCGGCAGTCGGGCATTCTGGGCGAGAACATCATGGGGCGGGGGTTCCGCTTCGACATTCAAATGGTGGAAGGCGCCGGCGCTTTCGTGTGCGGCGAAGAAACGGCGCTAATCGCGTCGCTGGAAGGTTTCGCGGGCCGGCCGCGTCCGCGTCCGCCATTCCCCGCGCAAAAAGGGCTGTGGGGAATGCCCACCAACATCAACAACGTGGAGACGTGGTACAACGTGGCGCCCATCGTGGCCAAGGGCCCGGCGTGGTTCAGCGAGACGGGAAGTACGAAGAGTGCGGGCACGAAAGTTTTCTCGCTGGTCGGTAAAGTGACCAACACGGGGCTGGTGGAGATGCCCCTGGGAACGCCGCTCAAGACCTTCATCTACGACGTGGGCGAGGGCGGGTCGGACGGCAAGCCGGTGAAATCGGTACAGACCGGCGGGCCTTCGGGCGGCTGCATTCCGCAGGAAATGTTCGATACGCCGGTGGATTACGAAACGCTGGCGCAGTTGGGCTCCATCATGGGGTCGGGCGGCATGGTGGTGATGGATGAAGACAACTGCATGGTGGACGTGGCGCGGTACTTCATCGAATTCACGCATTCGGAATCGTGCGGCAAGTGCATCCCGTGCCGCGTGGGTCTGGACACGTCGCTGCGGATCCTGAACGCGTTCACGCGGGGAAAAGCGACGGAAGCGGACCTGGACCGGTTGGACGAGATGGGCCGGATGATCCGCGATACATCGTTGTGCGGGCTGGGGCAGACGGCGCCGAATCCGCTGCTGACCACCATGCGGCACTTCCGCCACGAGTTCGAGGACCACATCCGCGCGCATCGGTGCCGTGCCGGCGTCTGCGAGGAACTGGCGCTCTCGCCGTGCGAGAACAGTTGCCCGCTGCACATGAACATCCCGCGCTTCCTGCAACTCTACAAGGAAGAGCGGCTGGAGGAAGCCTTCGAGGCGGTGGTGATGGACAATCCGTTGCCGGCGTCTACGGGGCGCGTGTGCCAGCATCCCTGCGACAACCGCTGCCGGCGGCGGTCGCTCGATAGCTCCGTGAATATGCGCGACGTTCACCGGTTCATCGCGGACTCCATCTACCAGTCGGACCGTTTCGATGCGGTGGCGGAACGGATCGTGGCGCGGAAATTGTCGGCCACGGGCCGAAAAGTCGGCATTGTGGGAGGCGGACCTACCGGCCTCGCGGCGGCGTTCTACCTGGCGCTGCTGGGCCATGAGGTGACGGTCTACGATCCCAACCAGGAACCGGGCGGGATGTTGCGCTACGCCATTCCGGAATACCGGCTTCCTAAGGACGTGGTGCGCCGGGAGATCGAACTGATCCGGCGCCTGGGCGTGAATTTCCAGTGCGGCGTGGCGGTAGGCACGGACATCACGCTGAACGACCTGGACAACCAGTTCAACGCGGTCTTCCTGGCGATCGGCACCTGGAAGGAAGCCTGGGTGTACCTGCCGGGAACCGAGTTGAAGGGAGTGCTGCCGGCGCTGATCTTCCTGGAAGGAGTCGCCAAGGAGGAGCCGGCGCTGTTGGGGCGGCACGTGGTGGTGATCGGCGGCGGCAACGCGGCCATCGATTCGGCGCGGACGGCGCTGCGCATGGGCGCCGAAGTGACGGTGATCTACCGGCGCGAAAAGAAAGACATGCCGGCCATTCGCGAAGAGACGGATGCGGCGGCCGAAGAAGGCGTGAAGTTCCTGTTCCTGGCGACGCCGCACCGGATTGTGGGCGACGAAGCGGGGAACGTGAAGGCCATCGAAGTGGTGAAGACCAAGCTGGGCGAGTTCGATTCGTCGGGCCGCCGCCGCCCGGTGCCCACCGAAGAGATCCGGCGCGTGCAGTGCGACACGGTGATCCTGGCGGTAGGCGAAGCCGTGGACCAGGATTTCGTGCGCGCGGCCGGCTTGCGGATCAAGGAAAACGGCACGCTGGAAGTGGACCGGTACACGCTCGAAACCACGCGCAGCAAATTCTACGCGGGCGGCGATTTGATCTCGGGCGCGTCCAACGTGTCGAACGCCATGGGGTATGGCAAGAAGGCGGCGCGCAACATCGACCAGCGGCTGATGGGCGCGGGGCGGTGGGAACGGATCGGGGCGCAGTTCGAGTACAGCAATGTCGCCCCGGCGGAGCCCAGCGGAAGCCCGCGGCATCACGTGGTGGAACTGCCGGCGGCGGAACGCGCGGAGACGTTTTCGGAATCGGTGGTGGGACTGGAGCCGGAAGAGGCTTGGGAGGAAGCGGCGAGATGCTTGCGTTGCGATATCAAGGATCATCATTAGCGAGAAGCGGAAATGGCCGCAGATGAACGCAGATGAACGCGGATAAGACAAATGCCTGACAAAATTTCGGTTCGCATCGATGGCGAATACGTGGCGGCCCACGAAGGGCAGACGATCCTCGAGGTGGCGCGGGCGGGCGGTAAGTATATTCCGACGCTGTGCTGGCTGGAGAACATTCCGGCGGTAGGCGCGTGCCGGCTGTGCATCGTCGAGGTGGCGGGAATCGGACGGCTGCTGCCGGCCTGCACCACCCCGGTACAGGATGGCATGAGCGTGACCACGCAATCGGAGAAGCTGTCGCACTACCGGCGGATTGCGATCGAGTTTCTATTTGTGGAGCGCAATCACACCTGCGCGGTGTGCGTATCCAACAACCACTGCGAGCTGCAGTCCATGGCGCAGCGGTTGGGGGTGACGGAAGTACGCTATCCCTACTCGTTCCCCAAACTGGCGGTGGATTGCTCGCACGAGCGGTACGTACTGGATCACAACCGGTGCATCCTCTGTACGCGGTGCGTGCGGGTGTGCGCGGAGGTGGAAGGCGCGCGGGTGTGGGACGTGAGTTCGCGCGGCATCCGGTCCACCATCGTCTGCGACATGAACCGGCCGTGGGGCCAATCGCAGAGCTGCACCAGTTGCGGAAAGTGCGTGCAGGTCTGTCCCACGGGCGCGATGGCGGAAAAGGGTTTTGCGGTGGAGGAAATGGTGAAGCAGGATCGAAACGTGAGGCGTCTGGCCGGGCGGCGGGGAGGCCACGCATGAAGAGAGCGCGGCTGGCAACGGTGTGGTTGGACGGTTGTGCGGGCTGTCACATGTCGCTGCTCGACATGGACGAGGTGGTTCTGAGCGTCGCCAAGCGCGTGGAAGTGGTGTACGGACCGCTGGTGGACGCGCAGGAATTCCCCAAGAACGTGGACGTCGTCCTGATCGAAGGGGCGGTCAGTTCGCAGCACGACCTGGAACAGGTGCGGACCATTCGCCAGCGCAGCAAACTGGTGGTGGCGCTGGGCGACTGCGCGGTGACGGGCAACGTGCCGTCGATGCG
>Ga0181529_10003935_pt1 | contig 16487 bp, 13 predicted proteins | sample PEATcosm2014_Bin_36_FD_119763 | JGI IMG/M metagenome (GOLD analysis project Ga0181529, IMG submission 119763) | Peatland microbial communities from MTU Mesocosm Facility, Houghton, MI, USA - PEATcosm2014_Bin10_30_metaG | ecosystem: Environmental > Terrestrial > Soil > Wetlands > Peat | place...
AGGGGAGGTTGCGCCCCGCGCGCTTGACCGCGGCGTCGTCGTCCTTGAGGATGACCACCGTCCGCGTGGCGTCCTTGGCCGGGGCGATGACCTCGATCTGCTTGACGAAATCCTTGGTCTTGCCCGAGTCGACCGTGAAGTCCTCCACGATGGCCATGCTCCCGTCCTGGGCCTTGAGGCTCAGGATGGACTTCATGGCGAGGCGCTTCACCTTCTTGGGCAGGGCGAACGAGAAGTCCCTGGGCTTGGGGCCGAAGGCCGTGCCGCCGCCGACGTAGAGCGGCGACTTGTAGTCGCCCTGGCGGGCGCGGCCGGTGCCCTTCTGCGAGTAGGGCCTGCGGTTGGAGCCGTGGACTTCGCCCCGGTCCTTCGTGCAGGCGGTGCCGACGCGCTTGTTGGCCAGCTCGTTGTTGATCGCGTAGTAGATGACGTCATCGTTGACGGGAAGGCCGAACACCGCGTCGGAGAGCTCGATGGACCTGAGCTCCTTCCCCTTCAAGGAAACGACTTTCCTTTCCATGCTGGGTCCTCCGCCTTACTTCGTCTTCTTGACCGCGTTGCGAACGAGGACGTCGCAGCTGCGAGGCCCGGGAACGGCGCCCCGGACTAGGATAAAGCCGCCCTCGGCGTCCACGCGGACGACCCTGAGGTTCTGCACCGTGACGCGCTCCCCGCCCATGCGGCCCGGGAGCTTTACGTTCTTGAAGGTCTTGTGCGGCCAGGTGCTCTGGCCCGTGGATCCCGGCTCGCGGTGGAACTTGGAGCCGTGGGTATTGCGGCCTCCGCCGAAGTTCCAACGCTTCATGACGCCCTGGAAGCCCCGGCCCTTGCTCGTCGCGCTGACGTCGACGAAGCGCACGCCCTCGAAGGAGGCGGCGCCGAGCTTCTCGCCCACCGCCACGTCCTTCTCGAAGTCCCGCAGCTCGCGCAGGATCCTGGTGGGCGCGACCCCCTCCGGGAACTGACCGCCGTAAGGCTTGGTGACCCTCGACTTCTTTTTGTCGTAGACTCCGAGCACGACGGCGTCGTAGCCGTCCTTGTCGGCGGTCTTCTTGCCTACGACGACGTTCGGGGCGAACTCGATCACCGTGACGGGGATGAGGCGTCCAGTGTCGTCGAAGACCTGGGTCATGCCCGTCTTCTTTCCGATTAGTCCGATCATGCGCGACTCCTACAGCGTTGAACGCATCGCCACGAAGGCGAACGTTATCTGCTCGCGGCGCGAGAGCAAGCCTCCGCCGCCTTGAAACCAAAAATCGCTACTGCTTGATCTCCACGTCGACGCCCGCGGGAAGCTCGAGCTTCATCAGGGCGTCCATGACGTCGGGAGTGGGATCGATGATGTCGATCAAGCGCTTATGGGTCCTCATCTCGAATTGCTCCATCGACTTCTTGTGGACATGGGGAGAGCGCAGGACCGTGTACTTGTTGATCCGCGTCGGCAGGGGGATGGGCCCCGACACCTTGGCGCCAGCCTTCTGTACGGTCTGAACTATGCCCCTCGCGCTGTCGTCGATGAGACGGACATCGAAGCCCCTGAGCCTGACTCGAATCCTGTCCTTCATGCGATTCCTCCAAAGATCTCTTGCGCCCGCCCCCGGCCGCCGTACCCTGGCGGGCGAGCGGCCGAAGCTAAGCGCTGCGGGGCCGGGGAGCCCCGCAAGAAAACGGCCGGGATTCCCGAGAGAACCCGGCCTTGACGGACTATATCACATCCCCCGCCGCCGCGTATAGCGGTCGCCGCGGAAAGGGCGCAAAAAACCGCCGAGGGCGGGTTCGGCCCTCGGCGGTTTTTATATGGACGAATTACCCGAGGATCTCGGTGACCTGTCCCGAGGCGACCGTGTGCCCGCCTTCGCGGATGGCGAACTTGAGCCCCTTCTCCATGGCGATGGGGTAGATCAGCTCGACGAGGATGTCGGTGTTGTCGCCGGGCATGACCATCTCGCGGCCCTCGGGGAGGGTGACCGTGCCCGTGATGTCCGTCGTGCCGAAGAAGAACTGCGGCCTGTAGCCGGCGAAGAAGGGGCTGTGGCGCCCGCCCTCCTGCTGGTTGAGGCAGTAGATCTGGCCCTTGAACTTCATGTGCGGGGTGATCGAGCCCGGCTTGGCGAGGACCTGGCCCCGCTCGACCTCCTTCTTGTCGATGCCGCGGAGGAGGGTGCCGATGTTGTCGCCCGCCTGGCCCTCGTCGAGGAGCTTGTTGAACATCTCGACGCCGGTGACGACGGTCTGCTTGGTGGGCTTTATGCCGACGATCTCGACGGTGTCGTTGACGTGGATGATGCCGCGGTCGACGCGGCCGGTGACGACCGTGCCGCGGCCGGAGATCGAGAAGACGTCCTCGATGGGCATGAGGAAGGGCTTGTCGGTGATGCGCACCGGATCGGGAAAGAAGGTGTCCATGGCCTCGAGGAGCTCCTCGATGCACTTGGTGGCCTCCGTGTTGTCGGGCTCGGAGAGGGCCTTGAACGCCGCGCCCTTGATGATCGGGGTCGTGTCGCCGGGGAATTTCTGGAAGTTGAGGAGGTCGCGGATCTCCTGCTCGACGAGCTCGATGAGCTCGGGGTCGTCGACGAGGTCCACTTTATTGAGGAAGACGAGGATGGAGGGTACGCCGACCTGACGGGCAAGGAGGACGTGCTCGCGGGTCTGAGGCATGACCGAGTCCGGGGCGGACACGACGAGTATGGCGCCGTCCATCTGCGCGGCGCCGGTGATCATGTTCTTGATGTAGTCGGCGTGGCCGGGGCAGTCGATATGGGCGTAGTGGCGCTTCTTGGACTGGTATTCAAGGTGGCGGGTGTTGATCGTGATGCCGCGGGCCTTCTCTTCGGGCGCATTGTCGATATCATCGAACTTCATGGCCTTGTCGCCGAATTTTCGCGCGCAGTACTGCGTGATCGCGGCGCTGAGAGTCGTCTTGCCATGGTCGATATGCCCAATGGTACCGACGTTCATATGGGGTTTAGTGCGCTCGAACTTCTCTTTGGCCATATAAAACTCCTCCTTGGCTCATTCCCGCCAATAATATTCCGGTGCGAGTTTTCGAAGTATATAGGAGAGTCAAGGTCGAATCAACTACCCCACTTTATATCCTCGGGTGGGGTAGTTGGGTCTGCAAGGAAGGTCTTTTATGCGAGATCGAGCCCGAGATACGAGCATGCTCGACTCGCCTCAGACTCAACTACCTTTGATTTGTGCCCTGGCTGGGGTAGTTGGGCCTGCTAGGAGAGGATTTTATGCGAGATCGAGCCTGGGATACAAGCATGCACGACTCGCCTCAGACTCAACTACATTTTATTTGTGCCCCGGGGTGGGGCAGTTGGGTTTGCATGGAAAATCATCGTATTTCCGCCGTGGCGGGCACAACCTCATAACGCAGGAAGCGGGCGGAGTACTCGGCCCGGCCGCCGCTGAGGGCACGCAGCTCCCCGGCGAAGCCGAAGAGGCGGCGCAGGGGGGCTGCGCCCGAAACGAGGCGAAGTCCGTCGGAGGCCAGGTCGATCGACTCGACGCGCCCGCCCCTGCCCGCGACTGCCCCCGCCACCGGGCCGAGGAACTCCTCCCCCACCCTGACCTCGACGCGCATGACCGGCTCCACGATCGCCGAGCCGGCCTCGCGGAGGGCCTTGCCCGCGGCCAGCGAGACCGCTATCTCGACCGCGCGCTCGGAGACCTTGCCCGGCGAGGAGAGGGAGCCGCCGGGCAGAGCTATGCTCTCCAGGACCAACCGAACCCCCTCCAGGGGGAAGCCCGCCGTCGGACCGACGCTCAGTGCGGCCTCGGCGCCGCTCCTGGCCGCCTCTATGAGGGCGGGCGCGACGCGGAGCGAGGGTTCGGGCTCGAAGGAAAGGCGCTTGGAATCGGGGCCTGGCTCGAGGCGCAGGGCGACGGTTGCCCTCGCCCGCTCTCCGCCAAGGTCGCGGTCGAAGGCCTCGCGGGCCGAGGCCGAGCCCGCGAGGAGCTCCCGATAGGCCACGCGGGGCCTGCCCTGGCGGAAACGCACCCCGAATTCCTCGGCCAGTCGCTCCGTGGCGACCTCCAGGTGGAGCTCGCCCATGCCCGAAAGCTCGACGCGGCCGGTCTGCTGATCCTCGCGCAGGCGAAGCGAGGGATCTTCCTCGGCGAGGGCCGCGGCCCCCGCGCGCAGGCGCTCGCCATCCTCGCGAGCCCGCGGCTCGAGGGCGACCGAGACGACGGGCTCCTCGAAGACGATGGGCTCGTAGAGGATCGGCCGGCGAGGGTCGCAGAGCGTGGCCCCGGTGGCGCCGGCCCCTCCCTCGTCCCTGCCCCGCGCGCCCAGGGCGAAGGCGACGATATCCCCGGAGCGAGCCTCGGCGGCCTCCTCGAGCCGGTCGGCTTGGATGCCGAAGACGCGCATAAGGCGCAGGACCTTGCCGGAGCCGGCGTCGAGGAGCCGGTCCCCCGCGACGGCCCGGCCCGACCGGACGCGAACCCAGGAGAGCCGCCCGAAGCTGGGGTCGGAGGCGGTCTTGAACACGAGGCCCGAAAAGGCATCGCCCGGCCGTACCTCGGCCCCCGTCGCGGGATCGCGGCCGGAAGGAGCCCGCGCCTCGGCGGGCTCGGGGAGGTAGTCCGCCACGGCATCGAGGAGGAGGGCCGCCGAGGACTCGGAGAAGGCCGAGCCGCAGAGCACGGGGACAGCCTTCCCGGCCATCGTCGCCGCTCGCAGGGCCGCGCGAAGCCGAGCGGGGGGAACCTCCCTTCCGGCGACGAAATCCTCGAGGAGGCCTTCGTCCCCTCCCGCGAGGGCCTCGACGAGGGCCGATCGGGCGATCGCGACCGCGGACTCGAGCTCGCGCGGGACGGGTAGGGCCGAGGGGCTGCCGAAGCCGTAGGCCTTCGACTCGACGAGGTCGACCACGCCGCGGAAGGCCTCGCCCTCCCCCCAGGGAATCTGGATGGCGAAGGCGGCGCTCTCGAGGGCTCGACGGATGTCCCCGAGGGCCCTGTCGAATGAGGCCCCCCTCCGATCCATCTTGTTGACGAAGGCCAGCCTGGCCACCCCCCTCTTGGCGCAGGCCCGATAGAGGGCCTCGGTGCGGGACTGGACCCCAGCCACGGCGCAGACCAGGACTACCGCCCCGTCCAGGGCATGGAGGGAGCGGCCGACCTCCGAGGAGAAGTCCACGTGCCCCGGCGTGTCTATGAGGTTGATGCGGATGCCCTTCCACTCGAGGTTGGCGGCCGCCGCCTTGACCGTGATGCCGCGCTCCCGCTCGACCGCCAGATAGTCAGTGGTCGTCGTGCCCTCGTCGATGTCTCCCGCCGCCCTAATGCGCCCAGAGACGAAAAGGAGGCGCTCGGTCAGGCTGGTCTTGCCGGCGTCGATATGGGCAAGGATCCCGATATCGCGGAGCGGAAGCCGCGGGAGCTCGGTCATGGGCCTCGCAGTATACAACCAAGGATGGCGGCGCGTCGCGCCCGCGCGTCGCGATTGCATCGCGGCAGAAAATGGATATACTTGGTTATCGGCCCCGCCCATGAATCAAACCACCAGGGGAAGCGAACTTTCCGCAGAAGAGGAGCTCCGCGCGACCGTCGAGCTCCTGGAGATCGCCAACCGCTCCTCGGGCACCGAGGACCTCATGCGGAAGACGCTGGCCTTTATGCAGGACCTGTCGGGCTGCGAGGCCGCGGGCATCAGGCTCAAGCGGGGAGACGACTACCCCTATTACGTGGTCCGGGGATTCCCCGAGGAATTCGTCCTGGCCGAGAACAGCCTCTGCTCCCGCGGCACCGAGGGGCAGATCCTCCGCGACGATATCGGCGATCCCATCCTCGAATGCATGTGCGGCAACATCATCCGCGGCCGCTTCGATCCATCGCTGCCCTTCTTCACCGAGAAGGGGAGCTTCTGGTCCAACTGCACGACCGAGCTCCTCGCCTCGACCACCGAGGAGGACAGGCAGGCCAGGACCCGAAACCGCTGCAACGGCGAAGGCTACGAGTCGGTGGCCCTCATCCCCCTCAGGCTGGGCCAGGCGCGATACGGCCTCATCCAGCTCGACGACAGGGCTCGGGACGCATTCAGCCCGCGCAAGATCGCGCTCTACGAGCGCCTCGCCGACAGCGTCTCCTCCGCGCTGGCGGAGATGCTCGCCAAGGACGATCTCCGGGAGAGCGAGGAGCGCTATAAGATCATAATCCGGGGATCGATGGACGGCTTCCTCGAGGCCGATTCGAAAAACGGGCGGATCCTGGACGTCAACGAGGCCTATTGCGTCATGACCGGATATACCCGCGAACGGCTCCTGGCGATGGACATCGAGGACATCGACGCCACTCGGCCCTCGCCGAGGACGCTGGAGCGGCACGCTGAGCGCATGGCGCTCACGGGCTGGGAGCGCTTCGAGAGCAAGCACCGCAGGGCCGACGGGAGCGCCTTCGACGTCGAAGTCAGCTCCTACCGAATGCCGGGCCGGGGACGATTTCTCTGCTTCATCCGCGACATCACCAGGCGCAGGGAGGCCCAGTCGAGGATCGAGAGCCTCCTTAAGGAGAAGGATGTACTCTTCAGGGAGGTCCAGCACCGCGTCAAGAACAACCTGAACGCCATGCAGAGCCTCCTTTCGATCCAGGCGGCCCACGCGAAGGACTCGGCGGCGGCGGCCGTGCTCGCCGACGCCCAGTCGAGGCTCGGGAGCATGGGTCTCCTCTACGACATGCTCTACCGCTCGGACGAGGTCGAGCGCCTCTCGCTGAACGCCTACCTGCCCGCCCTCGTCCAGCAGGTCGCGGCCACCTTCCCCAACCGGGACTCCGTGAGCGTGGAGACGGTCGCCGAGGACATCGTCCTGCCGGTCAAAGTCCTCTCCACCATCGGCATCCTGGTCAACGAGCTCATCACGAACGCCATGAAGCACGCCTTCGAGGGCCGCGAAGGGGGCCGGCTCCGAGTCAGCGCGGCAAAGGCGGGCGAACGGGTCCTCATTAAGGTCGAGGACGACGGCAAGGGCATGCCCGAGGGCAGGGATCCAGGCGCGGGCCTGGGGCTGAAGCTCGCGCGCCTCCTCGCCCAGCAGATCGACGCATCCATCAGCATCGAGGGCGGGAAGGGCACCAAGGTCGCCTTGGAATTTTCGCCCTGAGAGTAATCCGCCCGGCGCGCTCATCGTCGGTCGATATCGCGACGAAAGGCATTCACTCCGGCCTCGATTTTCGATATACTGTCCTACATTGGGACTCGGATGCGAGCGCGTGAGAACGGCCGCAGGGAGTCGCCCGGGAGGCATGATGAACGATTTGTCGCAGTACGAATCCCTTCCCCTCGACAGGCTCAGAGACAAGGTGATGGACGACCTGGTGAGGCATTACTCGCAGGAGCGGGTCAGCCTCGAGGACTTCGAGCGGAGGACCACGCTCGTCGCGAGGGCGGCCACCAAGGCCGAGATGCTGACCCAGGTCGCCGACCTGCCGGCCCTGAGCGCGGAGGCAGGGAGGGCGGCCACGTCGCCGTCCAAGGCGGCCACGTGGCGAGTCAGCGCCGGCCGATCGAGGCCGAGCGACGTCAGCATAGCCATCTTCAGCGGCTCGGATTTCAAGGGGGTCTGGCAGGCCCCCCGCAACCTCACCAGCCTCTGCGTGTTCGGCGGCTCCAACATCGATCTCCGCAAGGCCGTCGTCCCGCCCGAAGGCGTCAACATAAGCTGCCTCTGCCTGTTCGGCGGCGTCGACATCATCGTGCCGCCTGGAATGCGGCTCTATGTCAGGGGCATCGGCGTGTTCGGGGGCTTCGACAGGACCAGCAACGAGGTCGACGAGCCCGAGGCGCCGACCGTCGTCGTCGAGGGGCTCGCCCTCTTCGGCGGAGTCTCGGTGCGGGTCAGGGCCTGACAAGCCCGAGGAGCGGGAACCGAGGATGCCGACCGACTTCTTCCCCGGGGACCGCTACGTCACCGCCGAGGGCCTGCCCCGCTATCGGAGCGAGGCCCTCCTCCTCGGCTCGCGCTGGAGCGTCTACTCGCACTTCTTCGCCACCATGTTCAGGAGCAGGGCCCTGGCCCTGCGCGGTCTCTACGACGACGAGGCCTGGGCGCGGAGCTCGGTCGAGGTCATCAGGAGCCTGGAGCGCTGCTCCGCCCGATTCGTCATCGAGGGCATGGATAGGGTGCGCAGGATCGAGGGCCCCATAGTCCTCGTCGCGAACCACATGAGCACGCTCGAGACCCTGGTCCTCCCCGGCCTCGTCTGCCCGATGAAGAAATGCACTTTCGTCGTCAAGCGCAAGCTCCTGACCGGCCCTATTTGGGGGCCCGTCATGCGCTCCCGCCATCCCATCTCCGTGTCGAGGACCGATCCCCGAGCCGACCTCAAGGCCGTGCTCTATGGAGGCCGGGCCCTCCTGGCCGCGGGCACCTCGATCATCATCTTTCCCCAGGGCACCAGGACCGAGGCCTGGGACCGCGCTCTCTTCAACAGCCTGGGCGTCAAGCTCGCGGCGGAGGCCGGCGTACCCGTCCTTCCCGTGGCTCTCAAGACCGACTACTGGGGCTCGAGCAAGATCTTCCGGGGCTTCGGCCCGGTTGACCGCGACCGCATGGTCCATTTCGAGTTCGGCGAGCCTCTCGCGGTGAGCGGCCGCGGCAAGGCCGAGCACCAGCGCTGTCTCGACTTCATCGAGTCGAGGCTGAGGGAGTGGGGCGCGAGGATGGCCTGAGGCGCCCAGGCGGCTCGGCGCCCCCGGCCTAGCTCCCTGGCCCCTCGCCGAAGACGCGCGGGACGGTCTCCTCGGCCCGGCCGAGGTACTCTTCGCCGAAACGGCCCCTCCCCTCCCCGAGGCTCTCGAGGTTGAGGAAGACCGTGCGCGCCCCCCGCGCGGAGGCCTGGTCCACGAAGCCGCTCGCCGGATAGACGGTGCCCGAGGTGCCGATCGCGACGAAGAGGTCGCAGCGCTCGAGGGCCGCGAGGGCCTCGGCATAATCGCGCTCGGGGATGGCCTCGTTGAACAGGACGAGGTCCGGCCGCAGGGGCGCGCCGCAGCGAGGGCAGGACGGCACGGAAACTTCGTAAAGGGACCTGTCCTCGAAGGGCGGGAGGTCGCAGAAGGGGCTCGAGCAGCGGGTCCTGAGCACGGAGCCGTGGAATTCGACCACCCGCGAGCTCCCCGCCCGGCCGTGTAGTCCGTCGATGTTCTGCGTGACGATGGTCAGGCCCTGGCCAGGCCTCAGGCGCCTCTCGAGGCCGGCAAGCGCCAAGTGGGCCGCGTTAGGCGACGCTTCCATGCTCAGCCTTCGCGCCCCGCTCCAGAACCTCCATACGTCGAGAGGGGCCGTCTTGAAGGTGTTGCCGTCGGAGAGCCGCACGAGGGTCTCGTCGTTCCACAGACCTCCCGGCCCGCGGTAGGTGCGGATGCCCGAGGCCGCGGAGATCCCGGCGCCGGTCAAGATTACGATGCCCGAGTACCTTGAGACATCGACCGCCACCTCGCCCACCATGGACCTCCCTTTGGCCTGGTCGGGGGAATTGTACCATGTCGGGGACGCCTTGACTCTCCTCGGCCTGGGCGGGACATTCAACGAATGGAGGGTCGAGCCGTCGGATGGGGAAAATTGTGGTTTTCGGGGCTGGCAACATCGGTCGGTCTTTCGTCGGACAGCTGTTCTCGGCGGCGGGCTGGGAAGTCGTCTTCTCGGACGTGGACGCGGGCCTCGTGGCCGAGCTCAATCGGCGCCGCGGCTATCAGGTCGTGATAAAGCGAGAGGGACTCGCGGACGAGCTGCTCGAGGTGAGCGAGGTCCGAGCCGTGGATGGGCGCGACCTGGCCGCGGTAGCCCGAGAGCTCGCCGAGGCCGATTTGGCCGCCGTCTCGGTCGGCAAGTCCGCCCTGCCCAAGGTGCTGCCCGCCCTCGCCCGCGGCCTCCTGGCCCGAGAGGGAGTCGAGGCGGGCGAGGCGCGTCCGCTCGACCTCGTGATCGCGGAGAACGACCGCGAGGCCAAGGACACGGTCAGGTCGGGCCTGGCCCCGTTCCTGCCGGCGGGCTTCCCGCTCGATCGCCGCCTCGGCCTGGTCGAGACCAGCATCGGAAAGATGGTGCCGATCATGCGAAAGGAGGACCTCGCCGTCGACAGGCTCCGCGTCTTCGCCGAGGCGTACGACGAGCTCATAGTCGACGCTTCCGGCTTCCTTGGGCCGCTTCCCGAGGCGCGGGGCATCCACCCCGTCGCCAACATCCGCGCCTACGTGGACCGCAAGCTCTTCGTCCACAATTTGGGCCATGCGGCCGTGGCCTATCTCGGATTCGAGGCCGATCCCTCCGAGTCGCTGATCTCCAAGGCCCTGCGTCTCGCGGGAGTGGAGGACGCGGCCAGGCGCGCGATGTCGGAGGCCGCCGCGGCCCTCGTCCTGGAATACCCCATGGACCTGTCCGCCTCGGCCCTCGACGCCCATATCGACGACCTGCTCCGGCGCTTCGGCAACGGCGTCTTGGGCGATACGGTGTACCGCGTGGGGCGGGACCTCCCGCGCAAGCTCGGCAAGGCCGACCGCGTCATCGGCGCGGCCCTTCTTTGCGAGCGCCACGGGCTGCGCTGGGACGCGATCGCCGAGCTATTCGGCGCCGCCCTCCGCTTCGACGCCCGAGACGAGTCGGGGGCGGCCTTCCCGCCGGATACGGCCTTCCGCGGCGGAATGGCCGCGGGCGGGAGCGAGTACGTGCTGGGCGAGGCCTGCGGGCTCGGTATCGACGGCGGAACAGAAGAACGCGTTAGGCGAAACTTGAACGCCCGCTTTTGGCGGGATTCGGGGCCGGCTCGGCCTTGAGGTCCCATTCCCAGGACGACGAGTCATTCTCCAAGGGCTCAGACAACCACTATGGGATTGTCGCCCCCAGTGACGCAACGAGGCCCCGAGCCCTCGATCACGTAGCTCTCCTCGACCCCCATCATGCCGAGGCCCTCGACGCCGCATTTCGGCTCGAGGGCGATCACCATCCCGGCCAGGAGAGGCGCCTGGTTCGCGGCCATGATGACGGGCTGCTCGTCGATGTGGAGGCCGATCCCATGGCCCAGGAACTTGACGCTCGAGTCGCCGTAGCCCATGAAATGCCTGGAGAGGCTGGCCGGAAGACCGGCCATCGCTCCCTGGTACACGTCGGAGGCGAGCGCGCCCGGCTTGATGAGGCCGAGGGCCTTCCGCAGCACGCCCCGACAAGCCTCGTGGACCTCGATCGCGCGGGCGGAGGGCGCGGCGGCGAAGCAGTACACCTGCGTCTTGTCGCTGTGGTATCCGAGGAAGCCGTAGCCCACGTCGACGAAGACGATGTCCCCGCGTCGCAGGAGGCGCTCGCGGCTTCCGAGTATGGGAGCGGCAGGATGGAGGCCGCGCATGCCTCCGGGGCCGTCGAAATTGGTCGGGTATAGCGAGTTCTCGCCGAAGCCGATCTGGCCGACCACGATCTCCATCTGAAACATCGAGAAGCGCGTCATGCCGTGGTGGCCGGACTTCACCATGGCGGCGTAGACATCGGCCGCCAGCTCGGCCTCGCTCATGCCCTCCCGCAGGAGGGAAGGGACGACGCGCTCCATCAGGTCCTTGTGGCGGAGGCCCGATTCCTCGATGAGACGGATCTCGTCCTCGTCCTTTACCGCTCGGAGCCCCAGGAGGACGCGATCCAGGGATAGCACTTCGCTCGGCTTCAGGTACTTATTCATTCGCTCGAGCATGGCCAGGGGCATCACCTCGGTATCGATGTAGGTTCTTCCCAGGTCCTCGGGCAAGCCCGAGAGCATATCTCGATAGCTGGCGATCCTGACGATGGCCTCGAGCGGGGATTCCATCCTGGCTCGCTCGCTGCTCTTTCGAACGTAGAAGCGATAGCCCCCGTCGGCCCGCAGGGCGAAGACCCCGTCCTGCATGGTTCCAGTGAGGTAGTATTGGTTGATCCTTCCCACGATGAGGGCAGTGTCGAAGCCGCCAGGCAACTCCGAAAGGGCCTTCGCGAGCCTTCTGATCCTATCCTCGAGCCTCTCCTTGGAGACGCGTCCCGTCAGGTCTGCCATAGGGCGCCTAGGATAGCATGGGGCGCCATATGGCACAACGATCGCATTAGGGGACGAGCGTCAAGGTGCCCCATTGCGCCGGGGAGTTGTAGAACTGGCTGTTCCCGTTCCAGATCCATTGGAACGAACGCTGCCCGTTGCCTCCGGCGTCATCGACCGCTAGATCGAAGCCAAGGACCATCCCTGCCTCGGCTTGGAAATTCCCTAGGGAATTCCACGGGAACGAAATTTCAAGCGCATAGCCGCCCTCGTCCGCTACAGAGTTCAATGCGGCCCCGGACACGGGGGATTTCAGCTTGCTCCACTCCCAACTCCTGGCGGATAGGGCCTTGGAATCGTCTTTGGGCGCGAAGCCCAGCTGCCAATCAGTCGAGCTGAAGCGAGTGCGCGCGGGGTCGGCCTTCGGATCGGTCGAGATGCAGGCTTCCAGGCAATCGCCATTCCATATTCCGTCTTCCTTTTGCTGATTCGTCAGGGGGTACTTATCCACTGCCTGAAGCTTGAGGTAGAGCCGATCGGCATCCCATCCCAGGCTGACAGTCCCGCCGAGGCCGTTCTTGCCGTTCACCTTCGCCGTCGATGAGCCCGACCAGTCCACATTCCCCGAGGAATCGCGCGGCAGTCTCTTGATGTCGAGATTATTCCGGCCGGCCGCGACGGCAGGCATGGAGCCCTTCTTGTAGGCCGCGTAGCGCTGATGGAACAGGGACGCCAGGCTGGCGACGGCATCGGGCTGCGACTTGTAGAACGGCTGGGAGAGGACTTCGCGGGCGCCGGCGAGGGACTCCGGGGAGTCGTCGAGCCGCCATTCCCGCTCCTTCTTCACGCTGAAGTACACTATCCCCTTGATGCCGGGGAACTGCGAGCCCAGGGAAGCGTGCATGTCCTTGAGCCACGCCGCCTTCTCGCTCCCGGTGCGGCCGGTGGCGAACTCCCCGACGTAGATCGGCTTGTCGAACTTCTGCAGTATTTGGTTATAGATGTTGGAGAAGAGATCGGCGAAGGAGGCATTGCCGTCGAAGTCGTAGCCGTCGACGGCGATCCAATCGACGTAGGCGTCGCCCGGATAGGCCGCGAGGGGATCGTTCCAGTCCTGCGCGGGGACGCTGCCCGCGTTCGGGCACCAGACCCAGATGGCGTTCTTCGCCCCCGAGCCGACGACGAGGTCGTGGACCCTGCGGTACGCCTTGACGTACTCGAGCGGGTCCTGGTTGTTCTTGGCCGTGCTCCAGGGATACCAGTCGCCGTTGAACTCGTGCCCCCAGCGGATGAATATCGGCTTGCCGAACTTGGCCGCCGCCGCGCCCCACTCCGAGATGTAGCTATCCCAGGTACCGGCGTTGATGTCGGCCAGATGGATCTTGTCGTTTTCGCTCCAGGACCAGGGCTCCCAGGTCACGTTGGGGATGGAACCGGAGGCCCATGCCTCCTCGGCGGCCTTTTCCGGGAAAGGATGGCTGAAGTCGGTGAACCACATGAGCACCGCGAAGGGCCGACCCAGCTGCCGCTCGAGCGAAAGGGTCTCGGTCATGTCCTCCGGGCCTTTCTCCGTGAAGAGACCGAGCCAGGCTCCATCTCCGTTGTCAGCCGTCGCCGGCGCCTTAGGCGCTGAGGCGCTCCCTTCGGCCGAGGCGAGGCTCGCCGCCACGGCGATTCCCGCAACGCAAAAAACTGCGACGATATCCCGTCGGATCGATTTCATATACTCCTCCTCCTCGTGACTCCCTGGACTGGATAACTGCCGATGGCCTAGGCCGATCCTCCGACTTGAAGCGTGAGTGGAATGGTAGTCGTCGCGTCGCTCGCACCATCGTCCACGGCATCCATCACTCTATGCGCCATGCTTTTCCCCAAGGCTCTCCTATCATATTTCAGCGTCGTCAGCGGCGGGTTCATCCACGCGGAGATGTCCAGGCCATCGAAGCCTGCGACCGCAATGTCCTCGGGCACCCTGAGTCCGAATCTTCGGATCGCGTTGAGGGCGCCGATCGCCGATTCGTCGTTGGCCGCGACGATGACCCGCGGGACTTCCCCCCGGCCCAGGATGGCGGAGACCGATCGCTCGGCCACGGCGGTCTTGAACCCTCCGACCGCCCGCCGGCGCCTTTCCCCGGGCAGGCCCTTGTTGTCCAGGAAAGCGTAGAATGCCTCGAACCGTTCCCGCGCGTCCCAGGCCGCTTCGAGGTCGCCGTCGAGCCACAGGTAGTCCCGATAGCCACGGCCCCAGAGATGGTTCATGAGCGCCAGGATGCCTCCCCGGTTATCGAGGACGTACCTGATCGCCTTTATATCGCCGATCCCGGGATCGAAGAGTACCGTCGGAATCGACTGCGCCAGGCGAACGAGCAGAGGGGCCCAGGACTCCTCCGGATTCAGGACTACGACCCCTCGAAGCAATCCGGCGGAGGCGAGGCTTTGGCTGAGCGCGATCGAGTCTTTCTGCATGGTCATTGCGACCACGGCGAAACCCCTCGAGTTTATGGTAGGCTGGAGCCCCTCGAGGACTTCTCCATACCAAGGACCCGCCAAGCCTTCCGTGAGGACGGCGATCAGATTGCCCTTCACTCCTTTTAGGAGCCGTGCCGCTATGCTCGGCGCGTACCCTAAGGCCACAGCCGCCGTGAGGACTTTGGCCCTCGTATCCGCGGAAACTCGTCCCGTTTCATTGAGCGCATACGAAGCCGTCGTAATGGACACTCCTGCGTGCCGAGCGACTTCCCGTATGGTGACGTCTGTGGAGATGTAACCTTGCATCAGAATGGTATCGTAGCTCGGCAGGGAAGGTCTGGTCAATTATTTTCTGCTGAAACGATTCGCTTGACAGGAATCTCCCAATTTAATAAATTAGAGAAACGTTTCAGCGACGCTTTGTGCACATTTTCCTAAACCAAGGAGATGACATGCGGGGAGTCAATTTGGGTGGGTGGTTTAGCCAGATTGACGCTATCGAGGAAAAGGACCCGGGTCGCTTCCCTGGCACTTCGGAGCATATCCAGTCTTTTCTGGGGCCCGCCGACTTCTCGAGGGTGAAGGGCTGGGGCTTCGACCACGTCAGGCTTCCCCTCGATTGGCATATCGCCTTTGATCAGAGGATGCGCCCGAAGGAGGAAATCCTCCGCCTCCTCGACGCCTCGGTCGAAGGGATAGCGGCGGCGGGCCTCGACCTGATCCTGGACCTCCACAAGTGCCCTGGCCACGATTTTTTCGACGGCACGGTGCGGGACCAGGCCTTTTTCGTAGACTCAGGCCATCGCCGCGACTGCCTGCGCGTCTGGGATCATCTCGCCGAACGCTACGGCAGCAGGCCGGGCATCATGCTCGAGCTGCTCAACGAGCCGGTCGCGCCGAGCGCTGAAGTCTGGAACGAGGTCAAGGACCAGCTCGCGGCCGAGGTCCGCCGCATGGCCCCCCGAGCCAAGCTCGTCATTGGGTCGAACCTATGGAACAGCGCCTCACAATTCGAAGGGCTGGAGCCCTTCGACGACGACAACGTGATGTACAGTGTCCACGTCTACAACCCGATCCTCTTCACGCATCAGCGGGCGCCGTGGTGCTTAGGCGCCGCATTCAGCCAGAGTCGGAGCTATCCCGGAACCTACACAATCGCGGATGACGGCGCTTCGCGGCTGCCCCTGGACGAGGCCGGGCCCTGGGACCGGGACCGCCTCCGGCGCTTGCTCGAGCCTGTCCTCAGCTTCCGCGAGCGCTTTTCGGCCCAGGTCGTATGCACCGAGTTCGGGGTCTACATGGGCGGGCCCGATCGCGACAGCCGCAATAACTGGATAAGGGACATCCTCCGTGTCCTCGACGAGCGCGACATAGGCTGGAGCTACTGGAACTATAAGAATCTCGACTTCGGGATCATGAGCGTGGGCGAGAGTCTCTTCGAAGCCGCCCCGCAGTACGACAATCCCGATCGCGTCGATCGCGAACTCCTAAAAATCCTCGTGGCTGGCTGAAGGCTTATTCACTATCGTATCGCGTATCGGCTAAGGTCCACCGGTAGAGGTCTCCGTGCCGATTCTCGAGTCCTTCCCTTTGGCGGCAGGCATGGATGGCTCGGCGATATGATGAGGCCAGCGGCGACGACGCGAGCGGCGAGCCCGGGCCTTCGCGATGCGCCACCAGGTCGCCGAAGTTCTCGAGGCACTCCCCAACATCGAAATATCCTATAACCTGAACCGTCGACGCTCTTCGATAGGCAACTTGGCTCCGTCCACGCATGCCGATGCTGGAAGCAACGAATCTTATGCGCTACTATTCGCACCCGGAGGTCTGCGCATGCCCATATTCGAATCCTTCCCCCCCGCGGATATAGAGTTGCTAGAGCCTGAGTTGCTGCAAAAGCGCGAGGCCGACCGCGCCTATATGCTCGGGCTCACGAGCGACAACCTTCTCAGGCCCTACCGCCAGGAGGCGGGTCTCTGGTCCGAGCCGGGGAAACCCGAGGGCATCCATTGGGG